>WNFP01001274.1_pt1 | contig 29150 bp, 25 predicted proteins | sample 5400201 | NCBI WGS metagenome assembly WNFP01 (sample SAMN13153355, study PRJNA577476) | soil metagenome | isolation source: 115 cm saprolite under Madrone tree | place: USA:California | collected 2016-06-14 | reverse complement strand
AGAAGGACGGGAGCCTCCTGGCATTCCTCCAGACCCTGTAGGCAGCTTTGTTATGTGGCGGAGTGTCCTTGCTCATCGCATCACGTTGTTTCAGCTTGGGGTGCTTCGCCACATAACGAACTCCGTTACATATGGGACCAGCGACGAGCTTCCCCAACGGCTTTGAACAGTTCCTCGCGGAGATCGACAGCGGCGGCGTCGGAGCCATGGAGATGGTCAGCCGGGACATGAAATGCCTGGGCATGTGCCTCAGCGGGTCGATTTCCTTCGGAGTCGATCCCCGGAGCGGCAAGAGCGTTGAATATCGTGAGCGCGTTCATAAGCTCACCCCCACGCAGCGCACGATGTACAACCGGGCGGCTGCCGCCTGGCGGGTCATTCTGCAGAACATCGATGAGGCCCTGAACATTACCAATGCAAACCGCCGCGCTCGCGGGGTAGCGCTCAATCGCTTCTGGGGCGATCATCAGCGGTTCTTTCGCCAGCTGATTTGCGCTATCAAAGTGCCGAGCATCATCGCGGAAACAGAAGCTGTTCTTCGAGAAGGGAAGTCTGCGGTTATTTCGCTGGTTGGCACGGGGGAGGCCAAGACCCGCGAACAGATCTCACGGCTCGCCGCCGAGGGCGGCAGCCTCGAAGACCTGGATTTCTCGCCACGCGAGATTATCGCCGCCATGATTGACCGGGGATTTCCCACCCAGCTCTATCAGGACGAAACCGACCCGGCCAGCGGACGCACGATCCAGGTACCGGTGGTCGACGAGGATGGCAACCGAGTCCAGAGCCGGGCAGCCTTGCGAATGAAGCAGGCTCTGCTGGACAAGCTTTCCTCGGTACATCTGCCGGAGAATCCCCTCGATCAGCTGGTCAACCATTTCGGCGAAGCCAATGTTGCCGAACTTACCGGAAGATCACGGCGGCTGATTCGTGATCCCCGGACCAGAAAGGTGGAGTATAAGAAGCGTGCGCCGGAAGGCGTGCCCATGCAGCGCGTGAATGTGCATGCCATGGAGCAGTTTCAGGAAGGCCGCTGCCGGGTGGCCATCATCAGCGATGCCGGCTCACTGGGCATCTCGCTCCATGCCTCCAATCGTGCGGCGAACCGCCAACGCAGAGTCCACATCACGCTTGAGCTTGGCTGGAGCGCCGATAAGCAGATGCAGTGTTTCGGCAGGACGCATCGCAGCGACCAGGCAATCCCGCCGGAGTATGTTCTGCTGAGCACCGAACTGGGCGGGGAGAAGCGCTTCAGCTCCACCATTGCCCGCCGTCTGGCCAGCCTCGGAGCACTTACCAAAGGAGACAGGGCGGCCGCAGACAACGGTGACTGGGCGCGGTACAACTTCGAGACGGAAGAGGGCAAGGCCGCTCTCGGCCTTCTGTATAAGCGCATTCTCCAGGGGGAAACGATAACCGGCCTCGCCGATCCGAAGCAGACCTTGCGCGATATCGGGTTGCTGGTCCTTCAGGAAGGCGCCGAGCGGGTACGGAAAGAAGACGAGCACAATGTACCCCGCTTCCTCAATCGCATCCTCGCCCTCGAAGTGGACGAGCAGAACGCCTTGTTCGATTACTTTGCCGATCTCTTTGATCAGACGGTGCGGTATGCCAAAGCTAATGGGACATTTGACGAGGGTGTTACCGACATTCAGGCCGTGGCCATTCGTATGGCGAAGCCGTCCAGTGTCGTCCATCGCGATCGCGTGACCGGAGCCGAAACCGTGCTTTACTCGCTGGAGGTGGACCAGCCGAGCGACAAAGTGTCGTTTGAGCGGGCCGACCGCCTGCGGACTGATCGCCGTGGCGCATTCTTCCAGCACCGGAGAAGGGAAGCCTTCATTCTGGTCCTTGAATCCGGCAGGCACACGGACCCGAAAGATGGCAGGACTTTTGCGACTTACTCGATCTGGAAGCCCAGTGGGTCGCGCGTCGGCTACATCCGGGAGCAGGAGTTGAATGAAAAATACCGGGTGGCGCCGGCCCACGAGGCTCGTGCCTGGTGGGACCGCCAGTACGACCTTGTGCCACAAGTTGAAACAAGGGAAGTCTGCATTATCGGCGGAGCCATTATCCCGTTGTGGCAAAAGCTGAAGACCAAAGAGGATGCACGGTTACGGGTGGTGCGCGTCTCAACCGAAGACGGGCAGCGGATTGTGGGCGTGAAGATACCGCGCAGTCAGGTTCGACAGGTACTGCGGGCTCTCGGGCTGGACGGTCCGAAGTCTGATCCCCGGCAGGTCTTTCACGAGCTTATGCAGGGTGGCGAACCATTCACTCTGGTATCTGGTCTCAGCCTGAAAGCATCCACGCTTCAACAGGAAAGAACCGTCGAAGTCGAATGCCACGATCCTGATCGATTTCAGGAGCTGCGAATCCTGGGATTGATCAACGAGCAGATTCGTTACAAACAGCACTTCTTTGTACCGGCGGACGAGGAGACCGGGGTTCCAATTCTCGCTGAATTGCTGGCCCGTTATCCCGTTGTGTCCGACGGTACCCCGGAATCGGCAGACTCTTCCCAGGAAAGCCTGGCCGTAGAGGTTCCAGCCACGGAGGCTGCCGTCATTGATCTGGAGCATTGGGTGATTCCTCCCAGGGTAATCGCAGATGTCCCAGTCTCGACGCGTTCCGACTCGCCTGTGTACCAGCCAATTCCGACTGAGCACACTGGACCTTCCTGGCAGGAATTGCTGAGGCAACGGGGAAGCAGTCCTGCACGAAGCCGGCGCCATCCCCAGCCCTCGGTTGAGGAACAGGGAGCGCTGTTCGCATTGGGCGAATAGCACCTTCTGCCGCATTTGCATTCCCCGTTTTTCCCATTTCACTCAATTTCATCCATCCCATTTTGAATTTCCGGCCCTTGAATAAAACGGCCCGAAAGAAAGGAAAGTATGGCTACACAAACTTTGGTTGTCACGGAGCAGATACTGAGTATTCCGCTGGCAAGCATTCAGCTCTCTAAAACCAACCCCCGCAAGGTCATTGACCCGAAAGCTTTGGCCGATCTTGCAGCCGACATCAAACATCGTGGCGTCCAGGAGCCGATCCTGGTCCGTCCCTTACCCGGATCGGCACAGAAATTCGAGCTCGTCTTTGGAGAACGCCGATATCGGGCTTCCGAGAAGGCGGAACAGGAAACCGTGCCCTCGATCGTGCGCGAATTGTCCGACGAGGAGGCCTTTGAATTACAGGTCATCGAGAACCTGCAAAGAGAGAACTTGCATCCTCTCGATGAGGCCGAAGCCTTCTATCAGTTGTATGTGAAGGCTCTCCAAGAGAAGAACAGCCATGACGCCGCTCTTAAATTTGTCTCCGGTCAGGTGGCGAAGAAGCCGGACATGATTGCGCAGCGCATGAAGCTCCGCGATCTGATTGAGCAAGCGAAGGCCGCGTTTCGTAAGAACAAGATGCTTCTGGGGCACGCTTTCGAACTGGCTCGGCTTCGTGAAGATGAACAGACGGAAGCGCTGAAGTGGATGCTCGGACGGAGCAGCGATGTTGAGACGCCCGAAGGCTGGAAGCGCGTGCAGGTGATGCCCGGAGTGCCTGAACTTAAGCTGTGGATTCAGCAGCATGTGTTTCTCGATCTTGCGAAAGCCCCGTTTGATACGGAGGACGCAACCCTCAGTCCGCAAATGGGCGCCTGCACCGGATGTCCACATCGCACCGGGAATCAGCCGGCGTTGTTTAAAGACGTGAAGCATGAGGCGACATGTACAGTGCCGGAATGCTTTGTGGCCAAGCGGGATGCCAGCCTGGTGCAGCTCGCGGCCTCAATTGCCAAAGAGCTTGGTGTCGAGTCGGTACTGAAAGTGGGCATCGGATATCCGGGCGGGAACACCTCGAAGGTGCCAGTGGATGTTTACATTGACTACAGCTCCTCCGCACGGATCATTAAGAAGGGCAGTGAATGCAAGTTCACCCAGCCGGGATGCATTACCTGGACACGGTCTGCTTATGATGCCCAGTCCCATAAAGTTGGAGACAACGTTTCGGTCTGTACCCAGGCGTCCGAATGCCTGGTCCACAGCAAAGTTGATTCCCGGAGTGAACGTCCCCGCAAATCGTATGCAGAGATGGCGGACACGCGCATTACCAATCTGAAGCAGAGCCTTCCGCAGCGTGTCCGCGCTGCTCTGATCTCCGCCATTGTTGAAGGTGCGCAAAAAGAAGGCAAGAGCCTTTCGCCAGCGGACAAGATCAGGTTCAGTCTGATGGCCGGGCAGATGCACCGGGACCTTTACATCGACCGTCATCGCGATCTGTGCAAGTTGATGGGAGTCGAACCGGAGATGAACAAGGCCAGCAACAGCAAAGACTGGCGCGGGGCAAGCGAGAAAATGTTCGATGGAAACCCCGTTGCCATGATGGTGGCGATGACGCTGATGCACTGCTACCATGTCGGCGGTTTCTCCAGAGGGAATCCCGATCCACTTAAACCGCTGCTGGGCGTCTACAAGGTTGATGTCAAAGTCATTGCCAAAAAGATCAAGGCTGAGGTGGCCGACAAAGTCGCGGAAATTCAGGCGTCAATCAACAAAAGAAAAGCCAAAGCTGCGGCATGAGACGTGGAGTGTTGCCCTGATGGTGGGAAGGCGGGACGGTGTTTTATGGACCAACCCGCCACGCCATGCCGGCCGATCGACGAGCACGACGTTTGGGAATGGTGCCTAATGAGTATAAAACCCGAAACGTATGCAGGCGGTGGCAAGCTGGCCTCTTGGTGATCGGTCCAATGCAGCAGCGATGCCAAAACCCCGGTGTTAGCAGCCGGTCTGTGAGGATAGTACTATCGTTGAAATCGCTGTGAGTCAGCATCTCAATCAATTCAGTCACCACTGTCGCGCTGCGGCTTGCATCTTTTTTTTAGCTACTGCTGTTATGTGCGGGCGACATCGCTTTGATTCGTTTGCTGCTTTCCGTATTCCGTGGGAATGAAGGGTTGTATTGATCGAAATTCGGTGGATAATAGCGAACGCTTTCGGTTGAAGGCCAGGAGTGGAGATGAAGAAAGTCGCGAATGTGTTCCATGTCCTGGAAGGGAATATGGTCAGCGTGCATTTTTTCACACCACTCCTGAAAGGCCTGAATCCATTTCGCGTGTTGGCTCTCGGATATTTTTTGAGAAGGCGATGGGGTGAGTGAGCTATAGCGCGCCCGAGGGTCTTCTCTTGTAACTGTGAGATCGGTTACCTGGCAGCAGCCGAACCCTCTGGGTTTACCCATTCCAAAAGCCAGAGTATGGCCGGTCCCGTTTCCATTGCCCTGGAGGACGAACAAGAGGCATCCAAGCTCTTCAGGGGAGAGGTTCTCGAATTCAAGACGGCATCTGAATTTGACATCCTGGAGGCAGCAGAGTGGCGGCGGGCATTGGCCCTTTACTTTGGCGTGCGCCAACTTGTCGAAACGATGGTGTTTCCAGATTCCGTTATCTGATCTCTGTTTCCAGTAAAACTTGCGGCCTCTGATCTGTGGCGTGGAATCGTCAGAATACGTTTGACACTTGCCATCCTTCGTGGGTTGAAGGTAGAGCGGTTGCGATTTCGCATGCGTGGCAGGAGAGGTCAGCGGAGCCAGCTGGATTTTAATGCCCTTTCCATCATTGTCCGGAAGAACTTGTGGTTCAGAGGACCAGGCCTTCTCATCTTCCTCGGAAATAGCTTTCGGTCCCCAAGCTGTCTCCATCCGCACTTTTCCCTGAAAGGGGTGACTGTTCTCTCCATGAGGCGCGGCAAAGCCGAATATCAGATCCGCCAGCCCTAAAGAGTGTTTGAGCCCCTGAGGTTCGTTAATGAACGGTTTGCAAAGTTCCTCGACTGACGTCTTTGACGGCCAGAGGAAGTAGGCATTTTTGCCAAAGCTGCTTGGGGGATTACCAATAAAAAATATGTCAGTGTTTCCGTTGTTTTCAGGAGCTAAATCCGCCAGTGATCCTTTAATATCCGGCCAGTCCGTTCCACTCAGAAGCTCGCGATAGTAGGGATGCCGGGCGCGGTTATCTCTAGCCTCCTGCCACTCTGTGCCAGAGGAGGGCTTATTTGTCCGGTCAGCTTGCCCCATTTCTTCTTTGACTCTGTCATTAAGGTACCGCTGATAGTGAGGGTGATCGAGGTTGTCGAGATATTGTTCTACGACTTCCTTCTTGATCCGAATTTCATTGCCATTGGGGGCTCCTCGTTGTGGGTTGCGCTGTCTCGTCTGTCGCATTTCGGGAGCACAGACCCTGGCCAGCAGGAACATATTTAGATCGTCATGCCTGTGCATGGCACCGATGCCGCGATCATGTTCTTCAAGTTCAAGGTCGCCTTGTTCAAAACTGAGAATGCTCCCCGCCTGGCTGGCTTGGCGCCTGTACGGTATCCGGAGCTTGTGTTCCGATGAGAATATGCCCAGGCGGTCATTGGCCACAGCTTCGACCATGGCGCGGAGCGCCCCCTTGATACTGGAGCCAGGAATCGCATAACGCTGAAACTCTTCTCCCCGTTTTCGCAAGCGGAAGAAGTGAAGCTCGGAAGCCTCACGATCAGCATCCCCCATAGGAGTAAAGATTGGGGATCTGGTCTCCAAAGTGAAAGTAATCTCTCCGTGGAGTTTTTTGGGAAGCCACTGTGCATGATTGGCGTGCTCTGGCTGTTGGGTCCAGGGACGTGCGTCGGCAAGCGCGACAAAGTTGTACGGATTGCGATCGATATCAGGGTCATTGCCGTTCTGTCCGGGTGTCGCTGCCGCAAATTGCGTTAGCGGATATGGCTTTTTCCCTCTAAAGACATTTCCTGGCTGAAACGCCAATTGGCGGTCTGTAATTCCAAACGCCGAGGTCGGCACATCTGTTTTTTGGGGAGGGCCATCCTCAAATGTCATCTCCACCCGTACACGATCATCCCTGAGCAGCTCAATGATTTTGATTTTTTTTATCGGATTCGGCATTGGTATTCCTCTTATTCCTGCCCTTTGGCAACTCCATAAACGCGATGAGCCACCACTCGCGGGACATTCAGCGCAGTTTCCAAATCGCGAATTGCCTCATCTGTGCCCGGTGGGCCTCCTGTGTTTGACCACAAAGGCATATACTCAACAATTTCCAGATAAGGACGATCATTGCCGGACCAGCCACGATCCTGCATCCAGTCGTAATGGCACAATGCATCGGGAGAGAGGTGGCGTTCTTCGAATTTCAGACTGGCCTCATCGGGTCCCCTTCCGACGTGCTTGCCGAGCAGGTACACCCTGCATTTCTTTGCGTTATAAAGAGTTCCCTCTGGAGAATCCCGGTCTATTTCCCTGAGGATCCAGATGAAAAATGTGTCACCCGTCTTTTGCCAGCGTACTTCAGTGTGCGCGTCAAAAAGACGACCCGCCAGGCTTTTTTCAATCAGGAGCGATCCAGCCGCGCCTTTGCCAAAGTCGAGCCGCTCAATCCACTGGACAAGATAGAAAACCGGTCCGAAAAAAGCTGACACAATCGCATCCTGGAGTTGCTTACCGCTCTGCTGCTGGCAGGGTTTAACGCAAAGTTTGGTCTCGTTCATTGATTCAATCCGAAAACGGAAATCAACTCAGTGATCTCGAAGCCGCCGGGTGTTGCTGATTTTTCCGTCTTCAATTCCTTCCTGCCCTCAAGAGTAGCCCGCCAGCCTGTTATTTCTGTGACGGCAGCACGGATGATTTTTCCATAACCTCTGGTAGTGCCCGAGCCAATCCACATGCGGTAGCCCTCTATAAGATCGCGCAGTACCAGAGTCCACAGTGTGAGGGCGCCCGCGCTGGATGGGCCATAGCGGACCGTAATAGTGCCAGTGAACACCGGGCTTGCCAGCGCAATGGCGGCGAACTTTTTGCCTTTAGCCGCAAAGCCTGTGATGCGGTCAATCGCAACGTGATCCAGGTATACGTCCTGCCCGGATATTGCTTCGGCATCGGAGAATTCCAGCAGCCCGCGCCGGCCTGAACTATCTTGTTTGGCGCTGCCAAACAACTCTTCCATTCGGCTGACGTCCCAACCTGCGGAGAGACAGATTTTCTCTGCCCGCGACCGGCAAATGCCGCGCAGGCTCGAACCAGGAAGCACTTTCTTTTTCTGCGAATAAAAAAATGCGGCATCGGCGTGGCTGGCCTGGTCGACAGGCGGAACTGAAGAGCGGACGAGAACCGGACCTTCACATTCAATTCTGATCCCGATGGTGACTGTAGAGATCCCGTTCTCATCCGGAAGGGGAGAAGCAGGTTGAATATCGAGATGGCCAGGCCAGGCTACAGGCGAAACATTCTTTGGATCAATCCGGTATGAAAAAAAAGACTGAAGATCCAAAGCGTCATGGCGGCGAAAACCCCTGCATGACTTCTCTGTAAGTTTTATCCGGCCATAGCCCCGGCCCGATCCTGCTCCCACTCGAATCCGGCCCTCACTCAGCGCACGAACAGCGCCATCGAGAAGGCGCATGCACGCGGGGTCTTCTTCACCTTCGTAGATGCAATGAAACGAAAACTCCGTGGAGGAAAGGCCAACTTCCTCGTCAAATTTTGCTTTTGACTCAGCCGCGCCGGATTCGCGATTGATGCGCACGTGGTCGCGCAGCTCACGCGGAGATTCAGGGGTAGTCGCCACGGCATCCAGGATTGTTAGCCATCCTTGTTTGCCCTCCGTGCCACTGGCGGATCCGAACAGCCGGGCTACGTCTTCCTGGCTGCATCCCAGCAGACGGCACTCCCGGCGCAAATGAGCCCGCAGGACTCCTCTCAGGGAAGAACCAGGCAGCACGAATGCACCGCCCTGCGAACCATCCCGGCGCGCCAGAGGATTATCGGTTGCCGGATTCCAGCTCTCACCCGTGCCGATATGGAACGGAGATTCTGCTGTCAATGTGCCCGTAATATCGAGATAAAGAGGTTGATAGGGCATGGTTAAGCATTTGCCTCGACCCAGGTTTGTACCGCCATAATCAGAAACGCGTGATGTGCGGGATCGAGGCTCTGCAGAGGAGCGGCAAGTTCGCGATTAATTTTTTGCCATGTTTCATTTCCCTGTTTTTTCTGCCCGGCGTTCACGCCGGCCCGCCTCTCCATGAATGCAGCCGCGTTCTCTCCTCGCTGGGCCACCGCGAGAAGATCATGGAGTGCCGCCGAGGACGAGGGCAGGGCCTTTAGCTTGGAGGCCAGGGACCGCGCAGTCTCGCAAATATCGGCATTGTCCGGCGTCCCGGGCAACGGATGGTAGTTCATCCCTCCCCTGAGGTTGGGATATGTAACGACCCCTGTTGCTGGATTCTGGCCAAATGATTCGCCATTGGCCGTGTTCACCAGCCACGGGGGATTGACACAAACTCGCCCAAAACCTTCATGGCAACGTAAGCCTAATCCATTTTGGACAATATGATCCAGCCAATTCCGGAGCCTGTCAGAATCTTCGGAACCAGTCGTGCGCAACCTCCAGCAGGAGCCGGCGCTTATGGCAATGCACTGTTCCCTCGGAAGTTTCCACGGGCCACACCATCCACCAACGCTCGTGAAGCTGGAAGCCGCCCAAACTTCAGCCTCGGCGCCGCTCAAATACTTAATCGAATCGCGTTCGAAACCACGCAGCCAGCCTCCCTGTGCGCCGGGAACCAAAGCATCTGTTGCCAGATAAAGGAATGTATCTTTTGAATCTTTCGAATCTGAATCTTTCAAATCGAAGAGATCGCTGCGATTGTGCTCCCAGGCCAGCGTTACGCGGCCGCTGACGCTGCGCCTCTTACCGAGCACTGCCGCTTCAACGGGACCCTCGGGAATCTCAGAAACAAAGGCATGGAACGTTGTGCCTTGTTCAATTGCCTGACGGGAAAAAAATGCCGCGCCGCGGACCGACTGTGTGTCATAACGCAGGCCGGCGTGCATGTCGATGCGGCGGGCCGCTTTTTGAGTTTGCTTCACCGGCATGAGGGAAGCATCCAGTTGCATCCAGCGGCTTCGAGCGCGCTGCCATGCCTGGGGCTGGCCGCTCTCTGGCGGATTCGTATCTGTTTCGAAGGAGAGTTCGTTTCGAAGACCGTGCACCCCTCCGAGCCCGTCATCTCGCTTCACTTGCGAGAAGGCCAATGGCATGGGAAGACAGTTCGCGGGCCACGCGGACGTCCAAAATCTGCCAGGCCCAAACCACGATTCCGCTTCATTTTCGCGGCCCTGCAGAACGAGTTCTTCGTACAGGGCCCCTCGAAGCATTGTCGCGGGAATGTAATCCAGGCTGCGGATCTCGTTGCTGAAACCAATGCCATAGCCGGCGGTCAATGGCTCGTCGAGCGTGATTTCTATGCGATACATTGTTCCGCCTGCAGATGTTTGATTGTTTCCCCAGCCAGGGTTGACATTTCAATTTTTGCGCCATCTATCGTCAGCTTTTCACACTGTACCTGGCCCAGACCCGAGGTACGTTTTGCACCGATCGCGGTAGTAAGCAAAATGGCGGACGTCAGCACCTGGAGATCACCGTGAATCAGGGATAGTCCGGCAGCGGTGATTGTGACCTCAAATTCGGCGCCTGTCTTTAAATTCTCCGTTGTCCGCAGGGTCTCGTTTTCGGCTGTGCCGGTGTGCCAATTGATGGCTGTCGCGGCGGTCCGGAATGAGTCGTTGTTCGTGATGTTCGTGACTGCCGGCTGAAAACGATACCGCACGGGGCCGTTCTTTCCTGTCTCGCTGGCAAAAATTCGCCGCAGGGCGGAATGGCAAAGAGGCGCTTCCTCATCGGTTTCTTCCCCGGAAAGCGAAGGAACGTACCAGCGAAGCAGACGTTCAGCGGATAGCCGTATCGCCCCCTTGACCGCGTCCCCGGGGATTTCCACCTTGCCATCCCTGTTGCGCCGCAAGATTCTATCGGCAAATCCTGGTCTGGATAGTCCTGTCCCAACGTGGAGAGCGGATTCCACAACCCAGGTAAACGTCCACTTAACTTGTGACATCCTGTATCACCTCGGCGCCCTGCGTGGTTTTCAAAATTTCCGTAAATTCAAGCAGTGGAGTGGTGAGTCCGCTGCCGTAGTGCAGCCACGGTCCCGCTGCCTGCGCCAACCCCAGATTTTTCGCTGACTGCTCGAGAGCTCTTTGCACCGCCTGCCGCTGTTCCTGCGAGAGGTGCAGCAGCCAGCGCTGAAAGGCGAGTTCCGAGAATTCCGGAGGTGCATGAAGGACAGTATCCAGCTGTGCCCATTTTCCGGGTGGAATGGCGGCCTGGCCCAGATCGCTGGCCAAAGCCATCTGTATCCGTGCTTGCTTCAGACTCCACGGGCGCGTGATCAGACTACGCTCTGTATTGCGCTGACTCTGATCGCGAATGTCTCTGATTTCGCTGCGGCCCGAGGAGGCGAACCAAAAGAAGTCCATGAACCCATCCCCGCTGTTCGTCCGGGCACGAGCGTTCTTGGCTTCATGGAGAAGCTCTTCGCCCAATTCCCACATCATTTCAAACGGATAACCCTGTTTAGCGAACAGGATACCAATGCTTAATGAGAGCGCCACCGTGTCCTCGAGTTTGGCTGCCCGGAGCGCGGAATTAAAAATACCGTCGGCCGCCGCCAATTGTCCATACTCTTCCGCAAAAGTCAGTGCTACCGGCAGGGCCAGATCGCGGCGGCACAGAATGGCCGTGTCTTCGCCGGCGCGAATGATGGGAACCACCGGAAAAGGCTTTTTGTTGCCATCCATGCCGCCCACGGCGTGATGTACGGCGCGCTTCAGCGCTTCCTGCTGGATCTTTTCCACGCGGTTGCTGAATATCGCAAGCGCCTGTTCGGCGCTCGGCCGGTCACTTGCAATTCTGGATACCGGACCATATTGCAATTGCGGGTCGTCCAGTTCGGACTGCCATATTGTTTTGTCGCCGCGTCCCAGTTCTTCCGCCAGGCCGGACCACGTAAGAGTGCTCGTGAGCTGCGTCATGCCGTCGCCATCCGCCTTGATCAGCGCAATAAACTGGTCCTGGCTGCTGGCAATCAGGTCCGCGAGTTGATTGGGCGGGTCCCATTTTTCCGCTTCAGGAAAATCGAGAAACTCGCTCATCGGCTTGTGGCCCCGCTTCTGCCGCTGCAGGCTGCTGGCGGAAACCAGAGCGCGGCGTTCCCACTGATCGTCCTTCAGCCGTTTCGGGAACCAATGGTTGGCGTGCTTGTTGGGCTGGATCTGGCAACAGGCCGCCAGTGGAGACGAAAATGTTCCATCTTCAGCGGACTTGCTGTTCTTGATCCGGCGGACCTTCGCCTCAAGCTCCTTCTTGCCCTGATCGAAATCGTGGTACGAAACAATGGCAAACGTGCATGGCAAATCAAGGTCTTCCACGATTTTGCCGCGGCACTTCCAGAGGATCCGGCTTAGTTCGGAGAAATCAGAAGACGTTAGCCATGTAGCGCCGCTCACCGGCATTACAAGTCTTGTATTTGGCGAAGCTGCCAGTGTTTCCGTAATTTCCCTGACGGTTCCCGCAATATTGTAGGAACCACCCATCATTTCCTTGAGCTTGTCGCTTGCGGAAATGATAGTTTGGCGCTGGTCGACTTCAATTGCGGCCAGGAAAGGCATAGTCTGATCAAAACTGCTGGAAGATTGACGCGCTCGGTTATACTACCTGCCTCCTATGTATTTCAAGCAAAAAATTTCAGAGAGTGGGGAGTACTTTTCTTTCCATGCCGAGGGATGGGAGTCTGCTTTGCAACTGGATGCAAAGCTTCATCCGATCAGCTGGGTTCAAAGCCGCTCGAACGACATTAAGGCATGGACGGACCGGGAAGTCACCATTAGCCTGCCTGCTGGCGCCGGATGGGGCGACTGGGTCGCGGCATGGATCGCCGAGCCAATTCGTGCCAACAACGGCGTCTATAAATATTGGTCTCAGGTGGCGGAGGCTACCCTTCAGGAAGCCGCGGGTATGCGAATGGAATGTCCGCTGGAGCGGCGCTCCCGGAGCGTATTTCTCGCGGCCGTGCGCCGCGGACGGAAAGATACAGGGAAGCTCAGCGAAGAAATCTGGAAACAGGCCTGCACCGTAGAGTTTCCTCTGGTGGATTCGCTGCCATCCGGGCACTTTCAGCATGAATTTGCTCTGCTGGATCGTGACCAGGCAGCCTATGAGCGCGATCTGAAAAGGGCCATACGCTTTTGTGCATTCATGCCCTGCGGTCATGACCACAAACTCAAAGTGCATGAAGGTATCTGGATTGAAGACCCGGAAAGCGTTCTTTTCACCGACTGGGCATGGCGGGACCTGAAGAATTCCACGGAGCATGCGGGGTTTGCTCTGGTCGTGGTTCGGCAGGGCCAGCCCTGGCGGATCGCCGCCAATCCGGCGAAAGATCTGCATCTGGACGAACTGGCCGGGAAGATCCGCGACGAAACCGGTAAATCGTGGTTACAGGCCCCGGCAATGAAAATCTCGGGGAAAGACATTCAGACGGTGGACAGTAATGTGGGCTGGCGTTCGCTGTGGTGCAATGCCATGGATGTCGACCGGGACCAACTTGAAAAAGCAATTCGCGAGTATTGTGAAGGCGCGCTCTTCGAGAAGGGTGCGGAGTGGGTGTGTGGCGAAGCCGAACTCAGGCCCTGGCCTGACGAGCCTCGAACTAACGAAAAACCCAGAATAGACTTTATTCGCTGCCAGCTGAATGAACAGGTGGGTCATAGAGTACCCGAAACCGCTGCGCGGGTAATTTATCTGGGTTTGTGGACTCTGGTGCGCCCAGCCGGCGACCGGCGGCAAGGCGCGCCGGTAAAGTTCGGAGACCATTGCCAGGGCGACAGCGGCCTGCTGACGGTATGGAGCCGGTCTGGCCTCGCTGCCGGCTGGTCGGATCCTGCCGCCAATAGTTTGGCCAAAAATCTGATGGACCAGCTTGAACAATTTTGCGAAAAATTGTCCGCGTTGTGGGACCGCTCTGATGCTTTGGCGAAGGTCAAGCGGGAAGATGAAACTGCTAAGACCGTCCAGGGGCGTATTGATGTTGTCAGAGAATTCCTGTCTGTCAGGGCCGATTTGACCCATCCCCGGTACCGCCTGGTCCGCCGGTTATTCGAGCGTCTGGATTTCGCGACCGCGCACAGTTCCCACGTAGACCTGCAACTGACCTCCGAAATAGCAAAGCTGACGGACGAAAGCCAGAAGCTGACGAAACAAAACCATGCGATTGAGGAGAAGTTCAGATTTTTGGAGTTGCTGATTATCGCTTTTTACGGTGTCGAGTTTGTTCATCTCCTGACAGGGGAAACGCTCAAACAGGAGAGCTGGCCCTGGGCCGGACTGGTGGCGGCCGGGGCGCTGGTGGTGGTGTCCGGAGTGCTGTATTTCCTGGCGGAACAGTACCTTGAGCGAGAGGAAAACGAGAGAGAGGAAGACCGGATGCCCGGCGAAACAGGGCCTGAGAAACCGGCGGACGTCAGGAAGAAAACGGGCCGGCCAAGACGGCTGCTCATGATAGCAATCGGCGTGATCCTGTTGTTGGCCGTGGCATATGTTGGCGCGGAAGCATTTCGTCATCGTCATCACACGCAGGAAAGCATCCCGGAAGGTGCGCGGGAACAAAAGGCCGATGAAGACCGCCTGCACAAAATCGAGAGTGGTATTGAAGAACAAAAACGAATGATGGAAGAACTTATCCGACGCAGCCAGACTCCTGTGCCGGCGGTAACGTCGTCGAAAAAAAAGAGTGGCATTCCTGCGAAGAAGCGGTAATATTCTTCGAGCTAAAAAAAGATGTCGCGGTTTGGAAGGTCACGGCTTGTCCATGTTCATGCTGGTATCCGTGCAAACAGTGTGTATGCGCCAGGTTGGGTTGCTGCGACCAGCAGGCGATTTACGGCTGTATGCACAAGAATTCCGGGGTATCGGGCATGTCCAAAGGAATTTCGGCGGGGGTTGTACAAAACGACTTGTAAGTAGTTGATTGCATTGAGGTATTTTCGGTGAGGGAAGGAAGGAAGCCCCGATGAAGAGGGGACAGAGACGATGAGTTCGCCGATGGTTTTCAAAGCCACCTCCTCTGAAGGAAGGAAGCCCCGATGAAGAGGGGACAGAGACATTTCAACTATAGTTCCTTTCAGTTCTCCTTGCTTATGGAAGGAAGGAAGCCCCGATGAAGAGGGGACAGAGACAACACAGATCAACACCATCGTAACCCCTCCTATTATGAAGGAAGGAAGCCCCGATGAAGAGGGGACAGAGACAGTCAAGTTCAAGTCCGAACTCTTCCTTGTAGAAAAGCGAAGGAAGGAAGCCCCGATGAAGAGGGGACAGAGACTTTTATCACCTTCATCCCTCACCTCCAAGAATTCTGAAGGAAGGAAGCCCCGATGAAGAGGGGACAGAGACACAGCTTTATCTTTTTTGCGAGCTCCTCTTTGACTCAAGTGAAGGAAGGAAGCCCCGATGAAGAGGGGACAGAGACATCACTATCACTACATCCAACCTCCGTTGATTTTTAGAGAAGGAAGGAAGCCCCGATGAAGAGGGGACAGAGACGCAAAATACCTTCGTTACCATTCATACCTCCAAAAATGAAGGAAGGAAGCCCCGATGAAGAGGGGACAGAGACTTCAAATTCTTCGAAAGTGACGTCGCCTTCTTCCATGAAGGAAGGAAGCCCCGATGAAGAGGGGACAGAGACTTTGTGTCCGTTCCAATTCGTTGGTTTCATGTTTCTTCGAAGGAAGGAAGCCCCGATGAAGAGGGGACAGAGACGTTTTCCTTTCGATTTTTTGAGCTTAAGCTAAGTCCTGAAGGAAGGAAGCCCCGATGAAGAGGGGACAGAGACACAAAACCTTTAGACATGTGAGATCCTCCTTGGATCTTGAAGGAAGGAAGCCCCGATGAAGAGGGGACAGAGACAACAAACGCTCCTTATTTTGCCGAAGTTTTTGACCGAAGGAAGGAAGCCCCGATGAAGAGGGGACAGAGACTTTTTCATCGCCATATCCTCCAATGATGTTGTAATGAACTCGAAGGAAGGAAGCCCCGATGAAGAGGGGACAGAGACCTTTTTGATCCATTTCTTCCCCTTTTTGTGTTTGTTGAAGGAAGGAAGCCCCGATGAAGAGGGGACAGAGACAAAACTTTTTCATTTTTATCAGCCCTCCTAAGGCTTTTGGAAGGAAGGAAGCCCCGATGAAGAGGGGCGAAGACATCGGCAGAGCAATTCAATCCGGGTGCATCATCCTAAGGAAGGGGCCAGTCAGTACTTTGTGGATAGCAGCAATTTGACCGGGCAAGGAATAAATGACCATGCAAGCAGCTCCTGCTCGCGGAAACTGGACTCGTGAAGGCCTGGAGGAAGCCTGGCTCCACGTGGAAGAGAATGCCGGTTGCGCCGGCGTGGATGGCATTACCGTGGAGCGGTTCGCGCACATTTCCGACAGCGAACTGGCGCAATTGTTTCGCGAACTGGAGAGTGCTTCCTACAAGCCCCTCCCGTTGCTGGAAATGCGCGTGGAGAAAAAGCCGGGATCGGAAGATTCCCGGCGATTGCTGATTCCCGCGGTGCGTGATCGCGTGGCGCAAACCGCGGTGACGCGGGCCCTCAGGGAACCACTGGACCAGGAATTTCTGGAATCCTCATTTGCCTACCGGTCACATCGCGGGGTGGATTCCGCCATTGCGCGCATTGTGCAACTACGCGATCGTGGCTACCGGATGGTCTTCCGCGCCGACATAGAGCATTTTTTTGATCGCGTTGCGCATGCGCGATTGATGGCCATGGTCGAAGCGGATACAGCCACGAGAGGCTATGATGCCTGCATCGGCGTTTGGTTGCGCGCGCCGTTCTGGAATGGTGAGAGGCTGGTTCAAAGAACCGAAGGGCTTCCCCAGGGATCTCCGATTTCGCCGCTTCTGGCGAACTACTTTCTTTCCTCTTTTGATACAGCGGTTGGGGCAAGCCCCGGGTTGCTGGTTCGATATGCCGATGATCTGCTGGTGCTTTGCCAGACGGAAAAAGATCTGGACATTGCCGGGAACTCGGCGCGGGTTGCGCTCGAGGGCCTGGGATTGAACATGAGTCCCGCAAAAACGGAGAGGACCACGTTCAGCCAGGGGTTTCATTTTTTGGGAGCATATTTCATTGGAGACAACGTATACCAGCCCTGGAAAGCAAACCACCGCAAGGCAAAAGTTTTGTTTTTCGCGCGTCCAATGCCACGGGCATTGATTGACCACTATTTGAAACGGCATCGCGGACGGCCGTTGCGGCGGCGAGATCCGATCAGGCGTCACCACTCGGTCGTTGGAGAAAGTAACGACATGGCTTTTATCTACATTACGGAGCAGGGAGCGATCGTGCGCAAGAGCGGTGACCGGATACTGGTGGAAAGCGATGGCCAGATTCTTCTGGATTTACCCTGTCACAAAGCGGAAAACGTATTGCTTTTCGGAAATGTGCAATTGACGTCGGCCGCGATGATGGAACTGCTCCGGCACGGGATCACGACCAGCATTTTTACGCGCCATGGGCGGCTGCATGGTTCGTTGTCGGCGCCTGTGGGCAGGAATGTCCCTTTGCGAATTGCCCAGTTTGAAGCTTATCGCGATCCCTCTGTCTCCTTTGAACTCGCCCGGCTCATTGTGACTGGAAAGATTCGCAATGGAATTGCGGTGCTTTCCGGGCTAGCGCGACGGCACCCCGCACATGAGGCCGAATCGGTGATCTCCGGGATGAAGCAATCTCTGGAATCAGTGACCCAAACTGGCCAGGTGCAGGCACTGGATGGTGTGGAAGGATCGGCGGCAAGGACCTATTTCAGCGCTTTGATGAGATTCAATCGGAGTCCATTGGAGTGGCCTGGTCGCATGAAACATCCTGCCCCCGACCCCATCAATGCCTTGTTGTCCCTGACCTACACGCTTCTGATGCATGAGATTCTTGGCCTTGCGGAAGCACTTGGCCTGGATCCATATTTGGGGTTTCTTCACCAGTTGGACTATGGCCGGCCCTCGCTGGCGCTGGATTTGCTGGAAGCGTTCCGGCATCCGGTAGCTGACCGGCTGGTGCTGGCGACGCTGAATCAGGGGATACTCGGTCCCGAGGATTTTCACAAAGCCCATGACGAACCTGGTGTTGTGCTGCAACCCCAGGCACTCAAGCTCTACTTTGACCAATATGAGAAATGGATGTTGCGTGCCACGTCAGCGCGTCCTTGCTATCGCGAAACCCTGCGTGCCGAGGTTGCTCTGCTGGCAAAGCATTTTCGCGACCAGACTCCCTGGGTGCCTTTCGACGCCAGTCATGCGAATTACGAGGAAGACTGAATGCGTTATATTGTGTGCTACGATGTGGCGGATGACGGGCGCCGTTCACGTCTCTCCGATTGTTTGAAGGACTTCGGCCCCAGAGTGCAGGAAAGCGTTTTTATCGCCGACCTGGATGACGAACTTATAAAACGCATGCGCGAGCGGATTGACGCGATTGTGGATTCGCACCTGGATGCTGTTCATATATTCGTGCAATGCAGGGCATGCGCCATGCGCACAGAAATTCACGGGATCGCACAAGTGCCCAAAGACGAGACTTTTTATATCCTGTAAAAACGGAACTTGTCGGCCAGGGATTTTCGGCGGGGGTTGTACAAAATGGCTTGTAAGTAGCTGATTGTGTTGAGGTAGTTTTGGCAAGGGCAGGAAGGAAGCCCCGATGAAGAGGGGACAGAGACGATTGTACATCATCTCCTCCTACGGATTGAAATGTAAAAGCAGGAAGGAAGCCCCGATGAAGAGGGGACAGAGACCTTGAGGGTTGCTTCAGCGTTACAGTTCGCGCAAGTCACGCAGGAAGGAAGCCCCGATGAAGAGGGGACAGAGACGGATTAACTATGACTTTGTACATCTTGCCTCCTTAAGCAGGAAGGAAGCCCCGATGAAGAGGGGACAGAGACTCAACATCGATTCTTTTCTCCTTCGCTCGAAAATGACTTGCAGGAAGGAAGCCCCGATGAAGAGGGGACAGAGACATGCAGGTTGTTCACCGAGGTGGGGTGAGCTCTTGCATTTTGAGATAAAGGCCTTTCACATTCTTCTGTGAACAACCCCTGGAAAGTGTGGGACTGGATAATACCCCTTGCGGGCCGTACTTCCACTCTGCAAAATCAATCGTGTGGGTGTAACATCATCGGAATTGGCGGGTCATATTTAAGTTCCATGTCCAGACATTTATTGAATTCGGGGTTTTCCGTGGGCATTTTTCGCTTTACGCTTGTGCCTCGGGAAGTGCTGTTTGTTCCCGCAGTGAACAAGGCCAACATGCTGCGCGGGGCTTTCGGGCACGCTTTTCGCCGGCTATGCTGCGTGCCGCAGTGCGCCAGCGCCCGCGAGTGTCCACTGGCGGAATCCTGCCCGTACAAGATCATCTCTGGTGCTGATTGGCCGGGCGATTGAATCTCTGCCGTACTTTGTGCTGGCCTTCCGCGAAGTCGCCGCGCAGGGAATTGGTCTGAACCGGGCCAAATGCGAGTTGCGCGAAGTCAAAGAGGCGCTGGATTCGGACGCTCCGGGCTTTGCCGCGCAGATTTATGCCGCGAGCGATCAGGTCTTCCGCAGTCCGAAGGGTGTGGACGTGGAGCGCTGGATGGCAGGCCGCCTGGCGGCTTTTCCCCAGCCAGTGGGAAAAACCAGAGTACGGTTTCTGAGCCCGACGCACATCAAGTCCGAAAACCAGGTAGTGCGGTCCCCCGATTTTCATCACGTATTCAAAAGATTGCGCGACCGCATCAATGCCCTGAGCACCTTTTACGGCTCCGGACCGCTGGATGCCGACTTCGCCGGCCTGGGCGCGCGGGCCGCGCAGGTGCGTACCACGTCCGCCCATGTGCGCTGGGAAGAGCGCTCCCGAACATCATCGAAGACCCACCAGCAGCATGGGTTGTCCGGTTTTGTGGGAGAGGCGGTGTACGAAGGCGACCTGGATGAGTTTCTGCCGTGGCTCATGATGGGGGAACTGGTGCATCTGGGAAAGCATACGGCCTGGGGGATGGGCCAGATTCAAGCAGCTAAAATTTAAGCTGTCATCAGTATGGTTTTGGTTTTGTGCTTATTCAAAGATCGGTAACAGGCGCGCGAGTACCTCGTCCATAACAGAGTCCGAGACGCTTTCCAGCTTTTTGCCGCTGCGGGCTTTCAGATCGAGTGCGCGGGGCTGGTCGCAACGGACAGCACCCGTGGTTTTCGTTCCCGCGCCGGTGAGGGACACGGCAAACCCGGCCATCCGCGCAAAGCTTCCGCCGCTTGTAATCGGAAGAACCACAGGCACTTTCGTTACCCGGTTGAATGCCTCCGGTGACACAATCAGGACCGGACGGCGCCCCTTTTGCTCATGCCCCTGCGCCGGATCCAGCGCAACCAGCCAGATTTCGCCCCGTTTCATCAGATAAGCTCGCGGCCCGCAGACTTGCCTTCAAGCCATTCGCGCTCTTCCTTGCCGCGTGGGGCCTTTGCATTGCACTTAGCCAGCAGCTCATCCAGGGAATAGCGTGGCCGCGGACGCGGTTCCACGACCAGACGTCCGTGCTCGACCGCAAGACCGACCGTTGTTCCTGGCCGCAAATCCAGCATTTCAAGCACAACGGGAGGCACGGCCAGCATGATCGAGCCGCCTACTTTGCGCAGATTGGTTGTATGTACAGGCATTGCGTCTCTTTCCTGATGTTATATTTTAATATAATATCACTGACCATCTTCACTTTTATCGCAATCCAGTTTTTCGTAATCTTCGCAGTGTTGTAATTTTCGCTTGTCTTTTGGCGAATCATAAGCGAAAATTCCGTGCGATACAAATTCCCAGATGACGAGGGGGCCATTGAGTGGCTTGGAAATTTGTGGTCTTTTTTTTAATTTTGTGTGAAACGTTTCTCGGGTTTTTTTCACTAATCAAGTTGGGATTGGCGCAGAATGGTCAAGTACACTGGCAACCCGTATGTTGATGCAGGAGTGGCAGTGCTGGAGCTGCGCCTGCAAAAGTCCTGTACTCAATTCACGCTGGACGATTTGGTATTACAGGCAAAAGAGATAGAGAAGGAATACACAAAAGGCCTGTGGAAGTCATATTTAATGGTCCATTTGCCGAACTGTGCCTGGACACAAAAAGACCTTTCCTCGGAAAAAAATCAAGCCTATCTGAATAAAGTCCTCGAAAGTTACAAGCCTGAATTTCCGGAATTGAACAGAAAATGTGGGTTTTGCGGCAGACCGGCAAAGATCCTGGCTGACCGCCGTTATGTTCCGCTCCTGACTGGTGAAACCGTGATGTCCAGTGGTTCCGGCGGAATTCCTGGTTTGCCTGTTTGTGGCTGGTGTGTCTTTGCCGTTCATTTTTACCCGTTTGCGACGCTTAAGGTGGAGGGTCGGCCACTGTTTTGGTGGTCTCCCGATCCTGTCTGGACACTTCGGCTTACGAGTATTTTTGCTGAAAAACTTAAGCGCGTTTTGGCGATGTCGTCAGAGGAACTGCCCAAGTTGCGCTGGCCCAGGACTCAGCTTCTTCAAGCTGCACGCGAAGCGATGGAAAAGCTGGACAATAAAAAATTGTCGCCCACTCCTCCCTTATCAGATATCACAGGCGTACATGCCACGAATTATGGCACCGATCCGAATTTCGAGGAATTGCGTATTTCACGCGGATTACTTGAGTTCTGGCGAGAAGCTGGTCAATTTCCCGCATACCAGGAAATTGAGCGCCGCGCCTGGGAGACCCAGGAGCAAAAAGCAAAAGCCAAAAAGAAAAAGCCAAAAAACAGCGCAGAAGAACCGGTAAAAGCCGAGCCTTCATCAGAGATGGCTGAATTTACGCGACGGAACTATTTGTATGAGGCCCTCGGTGACGCTTTCCGGCTTGATGATTATCGAGACAAGGCCAAATTGGTTGCGGCGCAATTTTTCCTGCGCAGGCAGGGAAAGCAGGTCGAGCCTGCGACTATCAAAGTTACAGAACTTTTTTTGGAAAAGGTGGCTGGTATGGAGCGAATACGTCTGGAAGCAATTCGGGAAATCGCCGATCACATTGCCGATCATTTGATCATCGGAGCAGGAGAGCGCAGGGCGGCAGATCAGCTTGTACGCCGCAAGCTTAGATTGGGCGAGTTTTTGCAGTTTCTTTCCTATGTTCAGCGTAAGTTATCGGCCGCAAATAAACCTCTTCCATGGGAAAAAGTGCTCAATGCTTTAAACCTTGAGAGCGATGATGATCGTACTGCGTCGGATTACTGGCTGGTACAGGAATTAGTTCTTATTCGGCTCTATGAGCGGCTGGCAAACTCTTCTGCTTTGGCTGAATTGCCTGAGCCAGACGTTCCCGAGCCTGTGTTGCCTGCAGGATCACAATCAGAAAACATAAATTAGGAGACGAAATGGCACATCTTTCCGGGTTGTTGCTGGTGGATTGTCCTGCATCTGCTTTGAATAATGCCGGTACTGAGTCCGGCGCACGAACTGATAACGTTGTTTCGGTAAAGAAAATAAAAACCAGAGCAGGGACATTTCCCTATGTTTCTGCACAAGCTTTCCGATACTGGTGGCGAGAAGCCCTGCGCGGAGTGGATGGCTGGACTCCATCCCCGATCTTTCGCGAAGAAAAAATTGCTTATACCGATGCCAACCCAATTGCATACGCAGAAGATGACATTTTTGGATACATGCGTGCGCAGTCCACAAAAACTGATGCCGTGGCTTCAAGGGAAGCAAAGGGAACGCTAAAAAACGCGACGCCGATTGAAGCTAAAACGACGCTGACCCGCAGTTCCGTGCTCAAGATGAGCACGCTTATTTCAATTGCAGCGTCGGATCCAGCGGGCGATTTCGGTGTGATGGCAAGGCATGAAGGAAATCCGGTTCCGCACGAACACGAGTTTTATCGCACAACGCTCATGGGGCTATTTTCGATTGATCTGCGAATGCTGGGACGGTTTTATCATATTGACCGTACTGGCTATAAACACCTTGATTCCGTTCGTAAGGAACTGGCAGCTCAAAATGGACTAACGTCCTATGATAATGATCGTGCCTTCGAATTGCCTGCTGAAGCACGAAAACAACGTTTAAAACAGCTTCTTGAAGGGCTTAGCCAGATTGCAGGCGGAGCGAAGCTGGCATTGCACTATACGGATGTTTCGCCACGCCTGCTCATGATGGCCGTATCGAAAGGCGGCAATCATCTTTTCGGCACTGCAATCAGCGCCACCGACAAAGGTCTTCCGAAGGTAAATACCGCCGCATTGAAGCAGATAGCCGACGTTTACCAGGATTCGCTCAAATCGAAGTTTCACATAGGCTTGGTCGAAGGATATCTTGACGATCAGCGTCCCTCATTAGTTGAGACAGTGGATCAAATCAATAAGAGCAAATCCAATGCTCTTCCGCATCCGGTCCAGGCCGTCGAGCAGTTATTGGCAGAGCTTGACCAAAAATCGCCGGAGTGGCTGGCGTGAGAGTACTGAAAGTTACAAGCGAGGCTGTGACAACCTCATTTCGGTATCCCCATGTGCAGATTGGGCGGCTGCCAACGTATGAGGTTCTGCCTCCCGCGACGCTTTATGGACATTTGGCTGGCGTGCTTGGCGAATGGTTTGAACCCAAGGGACTTGAATTCGCGTATGTCTTTGAGCATCAGGGAAAGGCCATCGACGTAGAGACGAGCCAGCCCATTGAACGAGGAAGCGGCAAGTTCACGCTGAAAAATCGAAACTGGAATTTTCCGGTGAATGTTGAGTGCCAGGCAAATCCACAACGAAGAGAGTTTCTTTTTCGGCCCCGGCTCACTCTTTTTCTGAGAGGGCATGATGAGTTGCTGGAGCGTTTGAGCATTGCCTTTTTAAACCCTGAATTTGCTTATGTGCTTGGGCGTTCTCAGGATTTGGCAACCTGCCTGGATGTGACCTGGGCTGAGCTGGCTGAATCCGATGAGGCTTTTTTTTCCCATACGATCCTTCCTTATGAATGGCGGCCCTGGGTTTTGCCGGGCAGCACCATACAGCTTCCGAAGGCTTTGAATTATGCCCGGCAGCGCGAACCAGAATTTGCCGTTTACCTGCAGGTGTTATGGCCTGCCCTAAAACTTTACTCTGGTTCACAGGATACGATCAGCCGCGACAAACTCCCCAAAACATTCACTATTGATCCATCCGAGCAACGCGAATTTTCAGGACGGAAATTGAATAGAGGGCTTTTTTTCGAAAAACTTGCTGGGCCGGGTATGGCCTGAGTGCTGCATGACTTTAAGTGAGTTAGAAACGAGAATGAAGCATCTGCTGGCTAAATCAAGGCCAGCTACTACTTTGTTTCGTCACTCACTGGATGTCGTCGGGCAAATGGCCGAATACTACCGGCTTTATCAACCTGGCTGGCCTGTTCCCGATGACTCGATTCATTTACCACGTGTGCTGGCCTATGCGGCATTAGTCCATGATTTTGGTAAAGCACATCACGTATTTCAAGCCGTTTTAAATGGTGCGTCGCAAAAATTTGACAACCGCCATGAAATCCTCAGCCTGTGCTTCCTTGATTGGCTGAAGATTCCTGCCGTCGAACTGATTTGGATTCAGTCTGCCGTGGCATTGCACCACAAAAATCTTCACTGGCTCGATGAAAGATTCCCTGTTTCACCAAACTTTGGATCTGAGGGATCTTACGCGCGACGTTTAGTCGAGGGTATGAACTCAGCAACGGCAAATCTTCTTTACCAGATGCTGGCGCACTCCGGCGAGATATTCCAGAATGCTGGATGGCCGGCCTGTCCATGTTATGAATTAGCACAATACCGGGACCTCGATTATATCGGCGGGATGAAACATGCCCTTGAGCGAGTGAATGATCTGGCAAAGCAATTCGAGGCGCAGACGGACGACTACGGAAAAATCAGGCATGTTCCATGGGAGCTTCGGCGCGGTGGTATTCAGGTGCGCGGACTCATTTTGCTGGCAGACCATCTCGCAAGCGCATCTCCTCATTTGCTTGGCGCCGGATTTAAAGAAACTAATGAGGTCCATACCGCCATAAAAAAGAAGGCCGGTATTGCCAAGCTCAATTCACATCAGGATGCCCTTGCCGTCCAGGAGGGCAACGCTATCCTGGTGGCTCCGACCGGGACGGGAAAAACAGAGGCGGCGTTGCTATGGTCCGGCAAGCAGGCAGAGGCTGGGTTGCATGGCCGCACTTTTGTTCTTCTCCCATATCAGACCTCGATGAATGCCATGCAAAAACGGCTCATCGAGATGTTTGTTCCTGAACTCAAAAATGATCCTGAGTCATGGACGGAACATGTCGCGGTTGTCCATGGCAAATCTGTTCGCACCGCTTACGAACAACTTTTGGAAAAGGAATACACTAAAGACAAAGCAGCGCAGACCACTCGTCTTCAAAGTGACCTCGCCCGCCTTGATATATCACCCCTTCGCGTTTGCAGCCCTTATCAAATACTGCGACTGCTGTTTGAACCGAAGGGAGTAGAGGGGCTTATGCAGTCACTGAGTCAGGCAAAGCTGATCTTTGACGAGATCCATGCGTATACTCCCGAGGTCACTGCATTAACACTTGCCGCCACGCAATTTCTAACCGAACATCTTGGAGCAAGAGTTCTGTTTATGACAGCCACTATGCCAACGCATTTGGCCGAGGCCATTCAAAGCGTGTTTGGCGAACTGCCCGTTTTGCGTCCTGATAAGGATGTAATGGACCGTCCTCCACGCCACAAACTCCAAATGTTGAGATATGACGCATTAAGGTCCGATTCGATAGATGCAATCAGGAAGGCGGCAGTGCAGGGTTCCGTGCTGGTGGTGGTGAATCAGGTAAAGAGAGCCATTAGCCTGTGCGGCAAGCTCAAGCCGCTGGTTCAGGACGTGCGTCTTTTGCATTCCAGATTTACGAATGAGCAACGCTTCAGAATTGAGAAAGAATTGCAGCCGTGCGCGGGAAGAGTTTTAGTGGCAACTCAGGCTGTTGAGGTTTCTCTGGATGTGAGTTACGACGTTTGTTTTTCCGAACTGGCTCCCCTGGAATCTCTTCTGCAGCGGTTCGGACGGTGTAACCGATATGGAAATGATTCAGGATTGCCAGCACTGGTTCATGTATATGCTGCCTTCCCAGACGGTGGGAATGGGCATTGGCCATACGATAAGGACCATTTGGACGCCACTCTGAAAGTGCTTGAAGAATGTGTTGAAGAACGGGATGGGCTTCTGGCTGAGACGGCAATTGAAGCAATGCTGAATGAGTCTTATCCGGAAAAAAGCAAGTCCGAACTAAAAGACAAGATTTCGGCAAAATCCAGGCAAATTCGTGAAAGCTTTGCCAAAAGTTTTATGCCATTTGGTGGACAGAACCAAAGTCATTTTGCAGACCTGGCGCGCCAATGGGAAGAGCTGTTTGACGGCCATGAAGTTTTGCCCGAATCACTCAAGGACAAAGCTTCTGCCGAAGAAAGCTGGCTGGCACGCGCACGCTATTTGGTGCCAATTTCTGGACGGAAATTTGCCGCACTCAAACGAGCCAACAAAATATGTTGGTGTGAAGACTTGATGTGTCACATTATTGAGGCCCCCTATACAGATGTTGGATTGGAAATTTGAAAGTAAAACATTATGGGAATAGCCACGATGAACGCTCTGCAAGCAGATCTATCAACTGGCCAATACAACCTGTTCACCGGTGAACTGGAGCCTTTGCGTACCGACGAAATTCCGGAGAGTGGCTGGCTGTTTGATCCGGACTTTGGGATTGTTTTGCCCGAAGATGTTGCTGGACGGGAAGTTGCCGTGGCTGATGGGGTGACTCTGGCGTTTCCGGCGAGTGAACGGACGGTTGCGGGGCGGCTTCTCGCGAAGAAAGCCGCGGCGAGCGTGGGCGCCGTTTCGTCCGTGGCGGCGGTATCCAATGGCAGGGCGGTATATGCAGGCGGAGGCGATCGATATCCCGAGGCTGTTCCGTGGGTTGCGCAGACGGAAGACGCGGCGCAGCTTATTCTTTCCGGGTTTGGCATTTATCTGGGCAAGAAGAGCGAGCGACTGCAGATCAAGATACAGGGCAAGGCGGCTTATGAGTTTCCGTTCTTTCGCATCAGCGAAGTGGTGGTGGCGTCCAGGGGCGTCTCGCTCTCTTCCGACCTGCTGCGGGAGTTTTGCGAGCACGGCATTCGCCTGAGCTTTATGGAGTCATCGGGACGACCTTATGCCATGCTGTCGTCGCCGGTGCTTACGGCCACGGTGGCTTCGCGGCGCGAGCAGTTGATGGCCTACCACGACGAGCGCGGGCTGGAAATTTCGCGTCTGGTGGTGCGGGGCAAGGTGCGCAATCAGCGCCACTTGCTGCTGTATTTTGGCAAGTATCTGAAAGGCTCGGCCCCGGAGCGGTATGCGGCATTGAGCAAAATCGTGCCGCGGCTGCGCGCCCTGGAATTGCAGGCGCGGAAGATACAGGGAAAGTGCGTGGAAGAGCGCCGTGGGGAACTCATGGGACTGGAGGGCGCGGCGGGCCGGCTCTACTGGGAGGGCGTGAAGACGATTGTGGAGAACAAGGCGGAGTTCGCCGGCAGGATCCATCAGGGAGCGACCGATCCATTCAACTCGCTGCTGAACTATGGATACGGAATCCTTTATACGCAGGTTTGGGGCGCGGTGGTGAATGCCGGGCTGGAACCGTTTGCCGGATATATGCATGTGGACCGTCCGGGGAAGCCGTCACTGGTGCTGGATATGGTGGAGGAGTTCCGGCAGCCGGTGGTGGACAGAGCGGTGATCGCGTTCTGTAACCTGGCGCAGCCGGTGGGCATGAACGATGGCATGCTGGATGACGCCACGAAGAAAGCCCTGAGCCAGAAGGTGCTGGAACGGCTGGCGACACGCGAGCCATTCCAGGGACAGCAGTACCAGATTCGGTCGATTATCCAGATGCAGGCGCGGTCGCTGGTGAGCTTTTTGCGCGGCAAAGGGAGCTATCGTCCGTTTAGCTTTCGATGGTAGTCCGTTCGCGAAGATCGTTGCATAGCGCCGAGTGGTAATTGACGCCCGATGACTGAAGTCATAACCATGGTGATCTACGATGTGGAGGACGACTGGGCGCGTGTCCGCGTGGCTGAGGCGTGCAAGGACTTTGGGCTGACGAGGATCCAGTACAGCTGCTTTCGGGGAAAGCTTTCCGGCAACAAACGCGAGGAGCTGTACGAACGCTTCCGCAAAATTCAGAGCGACTGGCAAAAGCGGTTGTACAAAGACGTGCCGCAGTCGCGGTTCGCGGCGCTTGATTCCCCGGACTTTCCGGAGAAGCCGCCGGTGGGGCGCTGGCTGCCCTCGTTCAAGATCATGATCCAGCCGCTGTGCGAAAAAGACGTGAGCGCCGCGGGCTATGCCTATATGTTCATGGACGTGCTGGAGTTCGCGCAGACGGCGAAACGCGAGGACGAGAAGTGATGGCCGGCGCGGAGCCGATGCCCCTGCGGGTGAATGACTTGAAGCAGTATGAGTACTGTCCGCGGATTGTGTTTTATAACACGGTGATGCCGCTGGACCGGAAAGTCACCTTTAAGATGCAGCGCGGCACGGAGGCGGAGTTTCACCTGGATGCGCTGGAGAAGCGGCGAAGCCTGCGGCAGTACAAGCTGAAAGAGGGCGAACGGCGGTTCCATGTCTGGCTGCACTCGGAGAGGCTGGGGCTGTCCGGCAAGATGGACATGCTGGTGGTCTCGCCCGAAGGATATTTTCCAGTGGATTTTAAATACACCAGAGGGCGTCCGCATCGAAACCATGTTTCGCAACTGGCTGGGTATGCGGTGCTGGTGGAGGATCTATATGATACCCATGTCGAAACCGGATTCATTTATCTGGCTCCGGTAGGCGAGCTGGTGGCGATCAGGATCACGGAAGAACTGAAGCAGGAAGTTGGAATCCGACTGGCGCAGATACGGCAGATGGTCCGCGAGGAACTGTTGCCGCCTCCTACACCGGTACGAGCACGATGCGCGGAATGCGAATTTAGAAATTATTGTGGGGATATCTTCTAAAAATGGAAGGAAAGCCAATGGTCGCTATTTTACGCAAACCTACCGGGGTTGAGAGCAAAGTTTGGGGTTGCGGAAATTTGGACGTTAGGGCAATATCTAAACTGCTGAATTTAAAGGTATTTTTGGAGCGGTCGAAACACATGCCCCGATGAAGAGGGGACTGAAACT
>WNFP01000981.1_pt1 | contig 29171 bp, 22 predicted proteins | sample 5400201 | NCBI WGS metagenome assembly WNFP01 (sample SAMN13153355, study PRJNA577476) | soil metagenome | isolation source: 115 cm saprolite under Madrone tree | place: USA:California | collected 2016-06-14 | reverse complement strand
CGGAAGATTTTCGCTTCATAGCGGTTTACCAGCTCTTCGAAGGCATGCGTATCGCCACGCTTGGCGGCGGCCACCAACAGGTGTTCGTCGTCGCGCGCAACGGTGGAAGGCAAACGGTGGGGATTCGGTGCGCTCAATGGTTCGGGCAAGCCGAGCGGCGGCTGCGTCCTCGCTTTCGAATGTACAAAGGTAGCACAGAGCATCGAACAGTTCCGCCTTGTTCCTGTTTTGATGCTGCTGCTGGTGATGAGATTCAGGAAATAAGGGAAAGTTACGGCGTTGTTGCGCTTTGAGAATGGCGAGGTATAGGTTGCCGTTGCGAAACCATACTCAAGTCATTCAATGATAGTTACTTAGAGCGCTTTGTAGCGCCTCGTGCCACTGGGAGAGGTGACACCCATCCAGAAGACTAATTCGAAAACTCTAGTCCCGCGGAAGTTGCCGCTTGGCGGCACCGCTAGTACAATTTGGCGCGGGAGCCCTTCGACGAACACGCTTCCCGCCGTTTCGCTTCGGCTCTCAAACCGCGGTTCGCCGTTCTACGCGTTTACGGCACGATGAACTGGATTTGCGAATGGCATCGAGAGCGATCTCCGGTAGCTTCTTTTCGCCAGCGAGGATGCCAAGGGAGGCTTGGCCGCCTATGTCGAAATGCGCGCTTCTTACTTCACGGCTAAGTAGTAAAATCAAAAGGCATAGTAAGCTGGCGTAATGCGAACACTTCCCGACCATCTCCGCAAAGGCATGAAGCTCGTGATCGTCGGCTGCAATCCGAGCGAGTCCTCCGTCCGCGTCGGCCATTACTATGCGGGCCGCGGGAACGAATTCTGGCCGATGCTCTATAAGAGCGGCGTTGTGCCGGAGCCCTTCGACTACCACGACGACAAACGGGTGATCGAATTCGGCGTTGGACTTACCGACCTGGTGAAGCGGCCCACGAAAGGCATCGAGGAACTGAAGCGCGAAGACTACGCCGAAGGCCGCATCGTCCTCTCGCAGAAACTCGAGGAATTCGCTCCTCACGTCGTGGCCTTTAACGGGAAACTCACTTACGAACAATTTTCCCAGCGAAAATGCAAATTTGGCTTGCAAAAGGAGCTGCTCTACGGCGCACGCGTGTACGTTCTGCCTTCCACCAGCGGTGCGAACGCCACGGGCAGGAGCGAGAAGCTGCGGCATTTTAGAAAGCTGGCGCAGCTCGTCGCTCGCATCGGCAAAGAACACGAGGCCGGTAGCCACTGAACGGAGTTGCCCGTGAGCAATACTCCACAACCTGCGCAAGCCGGCCCGGTCATCCTGGAAGGGAAGCATGATGGCATCGCCACATTGGTGATGAATCGCCCCGACCGGTTGAACGCGCTGAACAACGAACTGGCGATGGCCGTCAACGACGCGCTCGGCCGCATCGCAGATGATCAGAGCGTCGGCGTGGTGGTCATTACGGGTGCGGGGCGCGCGTTTTGCGCGGGCGGAGATCTTGGCGCTCTGGGAAAGGGCCGCCAGACCGGCGCCACACATGAACTGGAACCGCTGCTGCGCGCCGGCATGCAAATGGTTCTCAAGATGCGGACGATGCCCCAGCCCGTGATCGCCGCTGTGAATGGCGCCGCCGCGGGGGCGGGCATGAACATTGCGCTGGCCGCGGATATTCGAATTGCAGCGGAAGAGGCGACCTTTGGGCAGAATTTTGCCAAGGTCGGATTATTTCCCGATTATGGCGGGACGTATTTCCTGCCGCAGCTGGTTGGGCCCGCAAAAGCTGCGGAGCTTTTTTATACCGGCGACATGATTGACGCGAAAACTGCGCTCGCGCTTGGCCTCGTCAATCAGGTTGTTCCGGCCGCACAGCTTGAAGCGGAAGTGAAGAAACTTGCGCAAAAAATTGCTCAAGGTCCGTCACTGGCCATCCGCGCGGTGAAGAAGGCTCTTTTTGCCAGTCAGGAAAAAGAACTTGCCCGGGCTCTCGATAATGAAGTCCAGGAACAGATTCGTTGTTACCTGTCGGAGGACTGCAACGAAGGAATTCGAGCGTTCTTCGAAAAGCGGCATCCGAAATTTCAGGGGAAGTAGCCTTTCCGGTCCGAGCGCCGCGACAATAATGACCATCGGCAACGAAACGATTCAGCTGCGGCTCGAAGATCGCACGGCGTGGATTACGCTCAACCGCCCGCCGCTCAACATTCTCGACATTTCGATGATGCAGGCGCTTGATGAGGTGCTAGAACGCGCTTTGCCTAAATGTGATTTCGTAGTTTTTCAGGGCGCGGGTCCCAAGGCTTTCTCCGCAGGAGCGGAAATCGCCGATCACACTCCGGAGCGCGTCGGGAAAATGCTCTCGGCGTTTCACGCCGTCTTTCGCCGGCTCGCCGCCGCCGACTGCCTGAAAATCGCTGCCGTCCACGGTTACTGTCTCGGCGGCGGCATGGAACTCGCAACTTTCTGCGATTTTGTCTTAACCGCAGAATCCACGCAGTTCGGCCAGCCGGAGATCAAGCTAGGCTGTTTTCCTCCCGTCGCGATGGTTACGTTGCCTTACCTTATTGGAATGCGCGCCGCCGCGCATCTGATCCTCACCGGCCAACAAATCAACGCGGCGGAAGCTAGCCGCCTCGGCCTTGTCACGCGCGTGGTTCCCGATGACAAGCTCGCCGTTGCATTGGACAGCTTGCTCGAAGAACTTCAAACTTTGAGCCCCAGCGTTCTGCGGTTAACCCGCAAGACTCTGGGACGTATCCACTTTGCGGACTTCACAAAGCAACTCGAAGAAGTGGAACGCGTATACTTGACAGAGGTGATGCTGACTCACGATGCACGGGAGGGAATACTTGCATTCCTCGAAAGGCGTGCACCACTATGGCAGAGGCAATGACCTGGGTTCGTAGGAGCCCTTTTCGACATGGGCAGGATCCCCTTGACCACATGTTGCTAGCGCTTTCCGTTGAGGCAGAAGCCGCTGGGCTTCCGCTAAGTGAGACTGAAAAGAAAATGCTCGCTGCGGAGGCAACGCCCGAGAGACCCATGCCGGATGACTTGAAGGAGCGGGTCAAACCGCTGATCTCGACGATTCTTCAACGAGAACGCACAGCAGATCCTGGCACAAATTCAATTGGTTTTAGCGACGCCTTGGAGTGGGTGGAACCCGATTATCCAAAAGTAGCTGCCCTTGCCGAGGAGATTATCACTTCCGGTGGGCTCGGGGACTTTCCTCACTTGCATGGCGGAAGATTGATTAAAGATCGAGCTCAACTTGTTGGGTGTGCCATAGCTCTCGTAGTTGCCTTGATGGCGATCGGCTTAACGATTAGTTTTCTTTTTGACCACAGATGAGGATAAGGGGAAAGGCGCTGGCACGTGGATGAACTGGAAATAACACCGAAAGATGTGAAGGCGCGGCTCGACCGCGGCGAAAAGTTACATTTGGTGGATGTTCGGGAGCCTTGGGAATACGATCTTTGCCGCATCGAGGGCGCAAAACATGTTCCGCTCGGCTCGCTGGCGGCAAGCCTGCAGACGCTTCCGGATGTGGACGAAGTGATTTGCTATTGCCATCACGGCATGCGCAGTCTGGACGCGGCTACCTGGCTGCGGTTTCAGGGCATCGAAAGAGCGAAATCATTGGCCGGCGGGATTGAACGCTGGTCGCTTGACGTCGATCCGAACGTCCCGCGATATTAGAAACAATGTTTTCTAGTAGAGGCGCAGCATCCCGACAGGGTCGGGACAGGTGCCGCGCTCCTACCGCGGAGGATTTATTGTGCCAAAGGTGAGAATCAAATTTCTGCAGAAACCGACGTGAACCACGTGCCGCAAAGCAAGAGGTCTCTTGCTGGAGATGGGCGCCGAACTTGAATCGCGCGATTTGAATAAACAGCGATTGACGGAGGCCGAACTGGAAAAACTAATCGGCGACCGCGATTACAAAGAATTCCTGAATACGCGAAATGAACTCTATCGCACTCGCAACATGAAGGACCATCCACCCTCGCGCGCGGAGGCCATCCAACTGATGGCGAAGGAGCCGAATCTCATTCGGAGGCCGGTGGTTATGCGAGGTACGCAGATGGTGCTCGGATTTGACGAACGGGCTTACCGGAAACTTGTAATGTGATGTTCCGTGATGGGGAACAGCAGCCCGCCTCAGAAGGCGGCCCCTACAAAACCAAGGGAGGAAGGATGGAGGTGAAGACGATCGCAGTGATTGGCGCAGGCACAATGGGGCGGGGAATTGCCTACGCCGCTGCTTTCGGCGGGTACAACACCGTCCTGGAAGACGTTTCGCGTCACGTGCTCGAACAAGGCATCGCTTGGATTCGGCAGTCGTTCGAAGAAGGAGTTGCGCGCGGCAAGGTCGAAGCCAGCGTCCGTGACAGGGCGTTATCGCTGATTTCGACAGCGAACAACGTCGAAGACGCCATCCGCGACGCCGACCTCATCATCGAAGCTGTCCCGGAAGAGCTGGAGATGAAGCTCGAACTCTTCACCATCTTCGACAAGTTCGCCAAGACCGGCGCCATTTTCGCGAGCAATACTTCTTCTCTTTCGATCACGGATTTCACGGACGTCACCGTTTCGCGGGACCGGTGCGCGGGCTTGCATTTCTTCAATCCCGTGCCGAAAATGAAACTCATCGAACTCGTCCGGACGCCGCATACTTCCGATGAAACCGTGGCCACCTGCCGCGAAGTCGCTCGCCGTATGGGCAAAGAAGTCGTCATGGTCAACGAGGCTCCCGGTTTTATCACCACGCGCGTGAACGCCCTGATCGGCAATGAAGCTTTCAACATGCTCGAAGCTGGAATTGCTTCGCCAGAAGACATCGATAAGGCGCTGAAACTTGGGCTAAATCACCCCATGGGCCCCTTCGAGTTGGTCGATCTCGTCGGTCTCGACGTGCGGCTCAAGATTCTCGAGTATCTTCATCAAACCCTGGGCGAAAAGTACCGGCCCAATTCCTTGTTGCGGCAATACGTTCAGGAAGGACGGCTTGGGCGCAAAACCGGGCGAGGCGTTTACGACTACACGCAACAAGAAGCCGCAGAAAAAAAGACATGATCGCACCGGTGAGAATGGATTGATTCCACGATGAAAACACTCGCAGAGAGAATCGTCATTCAGCAGGGCGACCTGACGGAGATGGATACGGACGCCATCGTCAACGCGGCCAACAATGATTTGATTCTGGGCGCGGGCGTTGCTGGAGCCATCCGCCGCAAAGGCGGAGAAGAGATTCAGCGCGAGTGCGACGCCATCGGCAGTATCCCAGTCGGCTATGCGGCCATCACCACGGGCGGAAAACTGAAAGCGCGATTCGTGATTCATGCGGCCAGCATGCAACTCGGCGGGAAGACGAGTGCGGACTCGCTGCGGCATTCCGCGGCGCATTCACTGAGAATAGCCAAAGAGCGCGGTCTCAAGACAATCGCATTTCCGGCGGTGGGCACCGGCATCGCGGGATTTCCACTGAAAGACTGCGCGGAGATCATTCTTCGCGAGGCGGCAAATCATCTAAGAGGAGAGACTTCCCTCGAAACGGTTTATTTCGTCCTTTTCGACGAAGCTGCGCAAGGAGTCTTTGAGCGGGCCTGGAGAAAGATCCAGGCTGAGCCCGCTGCTGAGTCGGCTGGAGCCAAGGGCGCGTGACGCCGCTCGCGGAACTACTTGCCGATCGCATTCGCCGCTTCGGCCCCCTCACGTTCGCGGATTACATGCGCGAATGCCTCTACCACCCGGTCCACGGCTATTACAGCAACGAGGAGTCCAAGCGTTTCGCCGACTATTACACAAGCGTCGACGTGCATCCGATTTTTGCCCGGCTCCTGGCCCGGCAGTTTGCGGAGATGTGGGAGAGCCTCGGGCGCCCGGCGGAATTTGTGCTCGTTGAGGCGGGCGCGGGTGTGGGGCGGTTCGCTGCCCATGTTCTCGATTTTTGCGAGGTGAAGCTCCCGGCTTTTTATGACGCTCTGCGCTACGCCGCCGTGGAGCGGTCGGCTTCGCGACGCCAACAGGCAATGACCGCGGCAAAGCGCCACGCAACTGCAGGGCGGTTCACAGCTTCCGCTGAAGTTCCGGCGTACATCTCAGCTGGGTGCTTTTTTTCCAATGAACTTGTGGATGCGCTGCCGGTGCATCGAATGTTGATGGATGGCGGCGCGTTGAAGGAAATTCTCGTCGGCTTCCACGACGGACGTTTCGTAGATGTGCTGGCACCGCTCTCGACTTGCGCCATCACCGAATATTTTTCGGCGCAGGGCATTACTCTTTGCGAAAGGCAGCACGCCGAAGCGGGGCTGGAAGCGTGCGACTGGATCAGTGAGATCGGCCGCCGCCTTGAAAGAGGCTACGTGCTCACCATCGATTACGGCCATCCGGCGGTTGAACTCTTTGACGAGCGCCACATGCGCGGGACGCTTCTTGCCTATCAAAACCATCGCGCCAGCGAAGATTTTTATGCTTCGCCCGGCGAGCAGGATTTGACCGCGCACGCCAATTTCACAGCGCTCGAATCCTGGGGAAAACGGTCCGGCCTTGAAACGGCGGGGTTCACTTCACAGACGGCTTTTTTGCTGGCGCTCGGCCGTGGGAATGAATTTGCGGACCTCTACGATGAGGGGCAAACTGAGGCCGAACGTACGAAGGCGCGGCTGCAACTCAAGACGCTGATCCACCCCGAAGGCATGGGCGAGCGATTCCAGGTCCTTATCCAGCGAAAAGGCCTGCTGCCCGCACCATTGACAGGTCTTGCGGGAATCTGACGACTGATTTAGTGTCTCACTCAAATGCAGACGGCCCTTTCGACGTGGTCGGAATCTTCATTCGTCGCGTTGCGCTCAAGAAGGGCTCCATCAGGGGGATTTAGATACCCCCCCGGTTTTTTGTAAGTGTTGCATCTAAATAACTTAGGGGATTACATAACTATCGAAGCGGAGCCGCTTTTCTTGCGTTGAGCTTTGCTGGGTGCGGATTTGACGACGGAAAAGCGGCAGCCATCTGCCGCACTCCAAAGTGTCCGCACCGGGCAGCCGCAGGCGCTGCGGATTACGGTGGGAGGTGCGAGCTGGAATTTGCGGTGCCGGAAATGAAAAAAGCGGCAGAGAACTTCTGCCGCAGTCGGGAAAAATCCGCACTCTTACCCAGACAGTAGAGTACCACAAGGAATATAAGAATCAAGGAGTTTTTGCAGCCTTGTCGTTGGGACGGCGTCGCACGGACCGTTCGTGCAACGCGAGCAATTTTCGGGGATGTGGAACGCTCCTTACCGCTGCAAAACGCTTCCTACCGTTGAGAAAGGGTTGGGCTTTTTCAGGACGGGCTTTTCGCCGGAGGCCGGAGGGGGAATTGCTGCCGCGGGCTTCGGGGTTTGGCCGGGCGGAGGAGCGGCGACGGAGGTTCCGCCTTCGGAGTAGGCCTTTTTCAGGAATCCTTCGGCGACTTGCTGGGCGCCGCCGGTGTCGTCGTTGGTTTGTTTTGCTTTGCTGTATTCGTTGACGGCGCGCTCGCGCTGCCCGAGCATGTCAAAAATCTTTCCGAGATAAATGTGGCTCCAGACTTCCGACCACTTTTCCGACGGTTCGGGGACGGTTTGCAGCGCTTCGCGGAAGGCGTTCGCCGCCGCCTGATAGTTTTTCTGGTAGAAGAACGCTTCACCCATGCGGAAATTCGCCAGCGGCCGGTTCGGTTGAATCGCCAGCGCCCGCTGGTACTGGGTCACCGCATCGTAAAACCGGCCTTGTTCGGCGAGATCTTCGCCGCGGGCAATGGCCGCGCGGGCACGCAAAGAAGTGCTGCCCTTCAGAATGAGATTGTTGGGATCGATCTTGATTCCGCCGGGCTTCGGCCGGCCGAAAGTCTCAACGGTGAAGCCGGATTCCGTGCCGATCACGTCGATGGTTTTCAGCTCCGGGTTTCCTTCCGTATCGATGCGCAGATCCACGGGCATACGAAAGGTGTCCAGGGGCTGCTTGATCTTGCCAACGACGCGAAATCCCTTCGGCGTGCGGTACACAACGTATTCCAGCGAGAACTCCGGCACGCCGGTTGAGTTCAGCCACTGAGCGAAAAAGCCGCGCAAGTTCGGCGGTTCCTGCGGCGGCTTCGCTGCGGCTTGCGCACGGCGCTCCGCGATGTTTTCAAAATCCTCGTCTCGCGCGCTTTTCTCCGCAAATTGAAAGTAGAAATCGCGCAGAGCGGATTTGAAGGCCACGTCGCCCATTTGAGCCCGCAACATGTGAAAAAGCATCGCACCTTTGTTCAGCACCACCGAGCGGTAGTCGGGGGAGTAAGGAGCCAGCCGTGCGGCTTGCGCGATAGGCGCGGCATCCTCATACATCAGAGCGCCAACCGCGAATTCGTCCACGGCCCGGAGTCCCGCTTCTTTGCCGGCGTTTTGCTCCGCGTAAAGCGCTTCGGAATACCGCGCCAACCCATCGCTGATCCAGACATCGCCCGGCGTTGCCGGGAGAACCTGAATGCCCCACCATTGCGAAGCCACCAGGCGCGCGATGGTCCGGTCGCTGCTCTTGGGGTCCCAGATGCGCTGGCTGAGGAGCAAAACTCCGGGCGCCGCGTAATCGCGCAGGGTTCCGTCAGGGAGCTGGATCAGAGTGAAAGTTGGATCCGGTATGGGTCCAAACATGTCCGAAAAAATAATCGCCGAGCGCGCCACGCTGGCCGCAAATTCCTCGGCATTCGCGGAGGAAGCCCGCGGAGCATAGACCGCGACGTTGATCCCTTCCGCCTGCTTTGGATTGAGCTGGAGTTTGCCCGCTACGAACGTGCCATGCGGCGCGGGATTCTTGCAGTCGAAGGTGTAAAGCAGCCGCCCGCCTTCCACGGCGTTCTTGCCAGGCATGGGCGAAGGAGCGGAAGCTTTGCCAGTCCCAGCGACGGCAAAGATGTCTGGAACGTTCAGCCGGAACGTCGCCGTATAACGGTTCGACGGAAAATTCGTGAGTGGAAACCACCTTGCCGGGAGCAGCAAGTAAGCGCCATCTTTGCTGATCAGCGCGGCACGCACGCCCGGTACCGGGCTGTTCTCTTCATTTACGAGCAGCCCCGCATAAGTGTAGGTGAGGGTGACGTGGCCGGCGGTGGCCACGGGCGTGGGCAACTGGACGACAACGATGAGGGGGTTCTGATTGTCGCGCTCGAAGGTCAGCGGCTTGCCTTCGGCTCCTTTGACCTCTTTCACGATCAGATTGGGGTGCAGCTCGACGCGCACGCTGCTGGAGGCTTCCACGGCCTTGAAATCGATTTTCGCGGTGGCGGAAATCGATTGTCCGATCGCGTCCAAGGAGGCGGAGACGTCGTAGTGTTCGGCGAGGAAATTCACGGGCCGGGGAGCCTGGGCCTGGAGCGGCGCGGCAGCGCAAGAGAGCAAGATCAGCGTAAAGAAGACAAACGTACCAGAAACTCTTCGGCGAAGGGCCATCGGACCCCTTTCAAATATCTTCAATTCTGCACCAATGTACACCTATAAGATACCAAACCCATCAGTTCGCGTTGCTTTTGGGCACGGTCAACAACTTTGCAATTTCATCCGCGGCCCTTTCGACCGCTCCCGGGGGGCCCAGGAGCTGCCGCACTTCTTCCAACCCGCGGCGCATTTCTTCCACTCGCTGCTTACCTTCTTCCGAGGGAGAAAGCAGTTTTTCCGCTTCTGCGGCCACTCGTTGCGGTGTGAAGTCGTCCTGGATCAATTCAGGGACGACGGCGCGTCCGGCGATCAAATTTACCATGCTGAAAAACTTGGTTCTTACCAGTGGTTTTGCCAGCCGTGCCGTCAGCGGAGAGAGCCGGTAAACAACAATCATCGGTGTACCGAGCAGAGCCGTTTCCACCGTGGCCGTGCCGCTGGAGACGATTGCCAGGTCCGCAGCTGCTAGCGCGTTGTAGGTGTCTTCCTGTATGAATTTGACTTGCCACTGTGACGGAAACAGTCCCTTCAATTTCTCCGAGTCCAGCCCGGGCGCCACGGCAACCACGACGCCAAAACTGCCCGGCAAGGTCCGTCCCAACTCCGCAAACGCTTCCACCAGGACCGGAACATGGTGGGCGATCTCCCCCCACCGGCTTCCCGGCAGGATGGTGATGATGGGATCCCCTTGTTCCAGACCGTATTTCCTGCAAAACAATTCCCGCGTCAGTGTGGCCTTTACGTTTCCTACGAGCGGATGACCGATGAATTTCACCGGCACGCCGGCATCGGCGTAGAACTTTTCCTCGAAATGGAAAATACACAGCGCCTGCGCGAATCGCCGCCGCACTAAATTCACGCGCCACGGCCGCCAGGCCCAGAATTGCGGGCAGATGTAATAGACGTTTCGAATGCCCTTGGGGCGCAGTTTGCGCGCCAGCCGCAGATGAAAACCGGGGAAATCCGTCAGAATCGCAAGCGGCGGCTTCCGGCGCTCGGCTTCGTCCACGAGCCGCCGCATGGCGCGGAACAACGACGGCAACCGCTTCAGCACTTCGGTGATTCCCACCACGGAAACTTCCGAATAATCCGTGATGATCTCGACGCCCGCCGCGCGCATCTGCGGCCCGCCCATCCCGAAGATCGCCACGTCCAGGCGCTGCTTCAACGCGGTCGCGAGCCGCGCGGCGTACATGTCTCCGGAAGCTTCGCCTGCGGAGAGAAGGAGCGGTATTGGCGGCATGTTTGTATTGCACAAGAATCAGTCGCTGGCCGGTAACACGGAGGGTTCGGCCGAGCCATTGGCTTCGATGGGAAGGTGCAGCTCCTGCTCCTTGTATTGCAACTGGTAGAGTCGATAATAAATTCCGCGCTGCGCAAGAAGTTCCTGATGCGCGCCTTGTTCGCGCAAGCGCCCTTTGTGAAACACGAGAATGCGGTCCGCGTGCTGGATCGTGCTCAGGCGGTGAGCGATGACCAGCGCGGTTCGACCGGAGAGCAAGCGGTTCAAGGCTTCGCGAATGAGCAGCTCCGTCTTCGTATCCACGCTCGAAGTGGCTTCATCCAGAATCAGGAAGCGCGGATTGTGCGCCAGCGCGCGCGCAAAATTGATAAGCTGCCGCTGTCCGACCGAAAGCGTTGAGCCGCGCTCGTTAACGCTGGCTCCCACTCCCTCCGGCAGCGAGCGAATGAACTCCCCCAGCCCAATCTCTTCGACAGCGCGCTCCACCGTGGGGCGGTCGATGCCCGGCGTGCCGAGCCGGATATTCGTTTCAATCGTGCCGGTGAATAGAAATGGATCCTGCAACACGATGCCGAACTGCCTCCGTAAATCCTGCAATTCGATCAATCGAATGTCCTTGCCGTCCAGGAGGATTTGTCCGCGCTGAATGTCGTAAAAGCGCAGCAACAAGGAAATCAAAGTGGTCTTCCCCGCGCCCGTGTGTCCCACGATGGCGATGGTCTGCCCGGGCTCGACTCGGAAGGAGACGTCGCGCAAGACCCAATCTTCCTCGGCAGGTTCCGGGACGCTGCGATAGCTGAACCACACGTTGCGGAATTCAATCTCGCCGCGCGGGTGGTCGAGCGGAATGGCGTTGGGATCCGATCCGGCCGGCGCTGGCTCGTCCAGTAATTTGAAGATGCGCTCGGATGCCGCCATCGCGGACTGGAGGATATTGAATTTCTCGCTGAGGTCTTGAATCGGCCGGAAGAAGCGCTGCGCAAACATGGTGAACGCGGTGAGAACACCGAGAGTGAGCCCGCCGGAAAGAATGCGGTTTCCACCGGACCAATAAATCAAGGCAATGGTGGCGAAGCTGAGAAATTCGACCGCCGGATAGAAGAGCGCGTAGGCGAGAATGGCATCGCGCCAAGCGAGCATATTGTCGCGATTGCGCTTTTCGAATTCGTCCATGGCTTTGCGTTCGCGGTTGAAGAGCTGCACGACGCTCATACCGGAAATGTATTCCTGAAGGAAAGCGTTGATGCGGGCGATGGCCGTGCGGATGCGGCGATTCGCGTCGCGGACGAATTTGCGGAAAATCATGGTGACGATCAGAATGCCGGGGAGGACAGCAAGCGTGTCCAGCGCCAGGCGGCGGTCGATCTTAAAGAGCAAGCCGGCCATGACCGCGAGGAGAAAGAAGTCGTTGATCATGGTGACGACTCCGGCGGCGAAGAGATCGTTGAGGGCATCGACGTCCGTGGTAACGCGCGTGACCAGCCGGCCCATAGGATTGCGGTCGAAGTAGCTCATCGGCAAACGCTGCATGTGGCTGAATATTTCGCCGCGCATGTCGTACATGGTTTGCTGGCCGACGCGCTGCATGATGCGAATCTGGATGTATTGGGCGAGGAAATCGAACGTCAGGACGGCGAGAAATAGCAGGCTCAGCCAGCCGATGCCCGACCACGCCGATGCTTCGGGGATTACGTGATTCAGCGCGGGAACAAAGTAACTGTCGATGGCCTTTCGAAAGATCAGCGGCGGGGCCAGTTCGAGCGGGGTAACGATGGCCACCATGACGAGCGCGAGCGCCACGCGCCAGCGGTAGGGCTTCATGTACTGCAGAAGCCGGCGCATCAAGCGCGAATCATACGCTTTGCCGAGGGCCTCTTCTTCGTGCAGGTTGCTCATGCGCGTTCGAGCTCTTCTTCCAGCAACTGCTTCTGATACAAATCCGCGTAGTAGCCGCCGCGTGCGAGTAGTTCGTCATGCGTTCCGCACTCGGCGATAGTGCCGTCGATCAAGACAACGATCTGGTCGGCGTCGCGGACCGTCGAGGTACGGTGTGAAATCAGAATCGTCGTACGGCCTTCCATGATTCCCCGCAGTCCAGTGAGGATGCGCTCCTCGGTTTGCGTGTCCACGGCGGAGAGCGAATCGTCGAGGATCAAAATTCGCGGATCGCGGACGACGGCGCGCGCTATCGCGGCCCGCTGCTTTTGGCCGCCGGAGAGAGTTATGCCGCGCTCGCCGACCATGGTCTCGTAGGACTTGGCGAAATCCTGGACGTCACCGTGCAGGCTGGCAATTTCGGCTGCTTCGCGGACACGCTGCTCGTCATATTGCGGCAGGCCGAAGGCGATGTTTCCGCCGACGGTTTCGCCGAACAAGTAGGTGTCCTGCGGGACGAAGCCGATGGACTGGCGCAGCGTGATGAGAGGCCACTCGCGGATCGGACGCCCGTCGATCAAGACGCAATCATCGGGAGCTTCCCATAGGCGCGCAATGAGAGCGGCGAGCGTGGTCTTGCCGCAACCCGTGGGGCCGACGATAGCGAGCGTAGAGCCGGCGGGGACTTTCAAACTAATGTCGCGGAGCACCGGGTGAGGACCGCTGCCATTGGATTTGGAGGCGCCGTTGGAACCGGCTCCGGAAAGAGTGGTCGGATAAGCAAAGTTGAGATGACGGAATTCGATTTCGCCGCGCGGCCTGGCGCCTTCGGGGACTTTCGCGTGGCGATCATCGATATTCGGTTCGGCGGTGAGGATGTAATTCAATCGGCCCATGGAAGCTGCGCCGCGTTGAAAAATGTTTGTCACCCATCCCAGGGCGATCATGGGCCAGACGAGTAAAGTGAGATAACCGTTGAAGGCAATGAGCGCGCCCAGAGAAATCTGGCCACGGAAAAGCTGGTGGCCGCCTTGCCATAGCACGATCAAAAAGGTCGTGCCAATGAGCGCCTGAAGCGAGGGCATGAACATGCTCCAGGTACGGATGAGCTTGATGTTTCGCGAGACATACTCGCGGTTGGGCCCGTCGAAGCCGCGGATTTCCGCTTCTTCCTGAGCGTAGGCGCGCACCACGCGCACGCCGGCAAGATTTTCCTGGACGCGGGCGGTGAGCGTGGCGAGCGCCGCCTGGATCGATTCGTAGAGGTCGTGAATCGTCTTGCCGAAAAACCAGACGGCGATGGCGACGACCGGCGCAGGAAGCAGAACCCAAAGCGTGAGGGAAGGCGAGAGCGCGACCATGACGAGGATGGCCAAGATCATGGTGCCTATCGTCGTCGCGCTGTACATGATGCCGGGGCCGAGGACCATGCGGACAGCGTTCAGGTCGTTGGTGGCGCGGGACATCAGCTCGCCGGTGCGATTGCGGACGTAGAATTCGGGCTCGAGAATCAGCAGGCGCTTGAGGAGGTCGTTGCGGATGTCGAATTCGATGTCGCGGGAGACGCCGATGAGCGTCCAGCGCGCCGAGAAGGACAAGACACCTTTGATCGCCACGCATAAAACCACGATGAGGCAATAAATGCCCAGCGTGTGACGGCTGCTTGGCGCGTAGTACGGGATGGAACGGCTGAGCGTGAACGCATTCAGGCCCAAGGGCGCCGGAGTTCCGGTCTGCGTGTAGTGTTCGAATGGAACTGGATTGCCGGCCAGCGTGTCCGTCATAACGCCGGTGGCGAGCGGGAGCACATTGCCGATAATGCTCATCAGCACGACTGTGAGCAGACCGAAAACAATACCGCTGGTATAGCGCCGCAGATACGGCATCAGGCCGCGCAAGCCTCCGCGGGGGGAAGATTCCGGGGGGTTCTTGGACGCCCGATTACCGGTGGCTGACGGGACCGCGCTCATCGCAGCGTGGACCTCGCATCTTGCATCGAGGGCGACTCGAGCAGGAAATGTTCGTACGTGCGATCCAGGGATTGGTAGCGCTTCGTGGCCGGATTCCAGCGCACACCGATCGGCAGCACGTGCGTATCGATGGCGCCTTTCAGCGGCGTGAAATAGAGTTGCAGGCCCTTTTCATTGTTTTGCTCGTATTGTAGCCGCCAGCCGGTTACCGGCACCAGCGGCGTCAAACCTAGAAAACCTTTTTGGTTTTTCAAGTGTTCGTCGCAGCGCAGGACTTCCGCCCATTGCCCGTCGGTATTTTCCGCCACGACGACGCGCGTCACGATAGTGCCCGGCAAATTGTTGGTTGGCGTCTTTGGCACGACATCCGCCGCAAGGAATTCCTGCTTCCCGTTCTTCGCCAGGTCTCCGAACGCCAGCACCTGCGACTCGCTTCCCAGCAGCGCCTTTGTCGCCAACTGAATATCTTCAGGTACGGCAGGCTCTGCGGGCTTGGCTTCGGCTTGCGGCGCAGGCTTGGACGCATCCGCACCGCACCCGCCCAGAAAAATAGCCAGGGACAGGAGACTCATTGAAAAATTCAGGGGGATTCTCCACCTGCGGGCCGCGCCGATACCGGGGCCCTCTCTTAGGAAGGACGGACCGCTACCCACCTCGTTAGCAGACAGACAGCCGCTTTGCGTTGTTTTTTCCATCAGAAACTTGGCGCCGTTAGCGTGATCTCAACCACTCGCCCGGGCTTCTCGTCTTTCTCCTGCGTGCAGAACACTTCCGTCACCTACGGCACATCCGGGCCGGCCTCATCAAATGCATACTACGCAATTCTAGCTGTTGGCGGCCCTTCGTGGAAGGACTCCGCGATTCGGGATTGCCCAAAATTTGAATGCGCTACCTCTGCGCCAGAATCGCGTCCAGCCGCGCTTCAAAGTTTTCCTCTCCTTCCGACCAAAGCTCGCTGCGCTCCACCGGCAGGGCCCGCTCGATCGCTTCCACCCAGTGGAATAATTGTTGGATGTTCTCCCGGGTCTTGGCGTGATATTCCTTCAGGTTGCCGCTTGCCGACATCCATTGCCGGAAAGAATGCTCAATCGGGTGATCCGACGAATTAAACGGATTCGACGCCGCTCCCGGCGCCAGCAGCCCGCCGTGCCCGGTGAAAAAGTGCTCGAAGCCCAAGTCTGCCATAAAGTGTCCCGCCGTGGCGGCAAGTCCATCGTCATACTCCTGGCCGTGACACGTCAGGACGAGCGGCTCCGGCTTGTGCTGCCACTTCATGCTCTCGATATCGAACCCCCACAAGTCCCATTTTGCGTTCGCGATGTAAGCGGTGTCCGCATTCAGGTGCTGCACCGCCAGCGCCACAACCTCCGCAGGTCCTACTTTCAGCGGGCGCAAATCCCACTCCGCGACAGGTATCTCCGTTGCGTCCACGGCCTGCACGGTCAGTTCGCTAAAGCTATTCTGCGTCGCCGAAAGGGGGGCGGTGGTCAGGAACCGCGCGAATTCGGCAAGCATGGTTTCCAGTGAGAAATCGCGCGTCCAAACGCGCAGGTAAGAGTGATTGGCCATTGTGGTTGAACCTTTTGGATTATACCGGGCCAGCAGGCAAGTGGCGAATCGACAGCCGAATCGTGCTGCAAAGAATTGTCGTGGAACAGCTATTTTTGGTCTGGCGATTAGGCGCCTGTGTTGGCGCTTTTTGCCTGCCCGAGGGGCTGCACCGGGGGCGTAAAACTCTGCGCCATCTCCCGCAGCCGTTCGCGCAGGGATTCTCCTACGCCTGCGAATACTTGGGCGCAGGCTTCGCGAAGTTTTTCTTCTGCCGTCGCGGCAATTCCAGAAATCATGTCTCGGGACTGGTGATCCAGCGACGCTACCGTCGCCAGCATCCACTGGTTTGAAACATTTTCCAACCGGCTCTTATACTGCTCCGCGGCTTGTTCGCCGGTCTGGGCGAAGATGTTCTGCATTTCCTGCTGATGAGCAACCGTCATCGCTTTCCAGGAATCCAGCAGCGGCCCAAACCCTTCCGACACTTTCTTCTGGGCCTCGGCAACGCCCGCTTCGAGCGCTCCACCCATGGAGGATTGGAAGCGCCGCAGGAAACCCTCTTGTTCGGCCGTCGTCTTCTGCAACAATTCCACGCGCACCGCGTCCAGCTGTACCCGCGCTCCATCCGTGGAGCGCCGCACTTCTTCGTTGAATCCCTCCAGCTCTTGCCGGCCGGAGCGCTGAATCTCATCCGTGAATGCTGCAGCTGTTGTATCCGCTGCTTCTGCAAAGAGAGAGCGCGCGCGCTCGAACGAATCCCGCACCATCTCTTCGATCTGGGTTTGCCCGTGTCCCACGAAGTTGCGGCTTGCATGATCCAGCTCGCTCGCGAAGACGCTGGAAATCTCTCCCGCTTTCTCCCGCAACTGGTTTTCAGCGTGCTCGATGGTTCTTTCCGTCAAATTCTGAATCTGCGTCTGCGCCTTCTTTTCATACCATTCCGTCGATTTCAAGAGTTCTTCGATCATCTGGTGTTTCAAATCGCCGGCTTTTCCCTCCAGTTCCGTCAGGTTGCGCCAGGTGATAGATTGCGAAGATTCCTGCAGGATTTGCTCGACGCTGCCCAGATTCTCCCGGAAGCGCGCCAGCGATTCCGCGAAAGCTTCGTCCGCCGAATTGCGAATACGGTCCTGCTGCAGCGTCAGCGCCGCGTCCAACAGCGACCGCCCCCCTGCCAGCCGATGAACCGCTTCTTCAGCGCGCGAGACGTGCGGCAGCACCATCTCCGCGACTTGCCGGTCAAATTGCGCTACGGCCTGGCGGCTCGCTTCTTCAAATGTCGTTCGAATTCGTGCGTTGATCTCCTCAAAGATCGCTTCGGACCGGCGCTGCATTTCTTCGCGGCGGGAACTCAATGCATTTTCCAATTGCGCTTGGAATCCGGTCAGCGCCTGCTGCTGCGCGTTCTCGAGTTGGGCCGAATGTTGTTCGAGCCGCTGGCTCGTATCCCCGGCACGCGCCAGCGCCGACTCCAGCCATTGCGTCTGCTCCTGCAGCGTATCCCGCAACGCCGCTATTCGCTGCTCTGCTTCGGTTACCGTACTCGCCGCCGATTCGCGCGCTGCCGTGGCGTGACGCGCCATCTCGTCCTGCAACTGAGTCATCAACCCGCGCGCGTGCTCGTTCAATCCGCCCGCCGCGCGGTCCTGCGCTTCCGAGAGGGTGCTCTCGATCGCCTCCCGCCACCGCGTTTGTACTGCTTCCAATTCATTTGCAAGCTGCCCTTGCGAGGACGATTGCGCGGACGAGAGCGCCGCGGTTACCTGTTGCTGAATCTCATTGGCTGTAGCCCTCAGTGCCTCGAGTTGCGCAGTTGCGGCTTCTTCCCGTTGCTTCGCCGCTTCCTCGTGCGCCCGCGTGGCTGTTTCCGCGAGCGCAACAATTTGTGCTTCCGACTGCGCGGACTGGGTCTTCAACCGGGCCGCCGTTTCCTCCGCCTCCCGGCATACCGTTCGCAGAGTCTCCGCCCCGGCTTCCAGTCGCTGGGCGTGCTCGTTGCGCTGGGCTGCGCCTTCTTGCGAGAGCCTCGCCGTCAAGTCGCGCGTGAGTTGCTCCAGTTGCGGCGCCAGCCACCGCGGCAATTCCGTTCGCAGCGCCTCGGCCGCTGCCGCATGGGCCGTCCTTGAATGCTCATCCGCTTCCTGTTGAAATTTTTCGATCGCGTGCGCCGTCTCATTGGCGATTTCCGCGCGCCCTGCCGCAAACTTTTGCTCCCATTGTTCGAATGACAGCCGCCGCTCCGCGGAAACCGCTTGCGAAGCCGCTTCCTGCGCGGTCGCCTGAATCTGCTGTTTGGCATCCGCCACCAGCCGCGCTACCTGCCGCGCCAACTGCAACGACGCATCCGTCGTGCTCGTTGGGGAAGGAAACACCCTCAAATTGTCCGCCCCCGCCGCCGGCGGAATCTCCGCCTCGCGCAAATGCGATGCCGCATCCGCCACCGGTGGCGGCACTGGCGGTGTCCCATGTGCCGGATCCGATTTGATGACGACTTGCACTATCTCGGGGGATGCGGCCCAATCTTCCGGCGGAAACGCGATGCCCCAGACGTTGCCGGAAACTTCCAGCTCCAGCGCCACCTGAAAAAGCTGCCGCACCGTTCGAGGCCGTTGAATCCAAGCCACCCGTCCGCGTACGGTGCGCGGCGGCTGCCCTGTTTCCTGGTGCGGGATCTCCATCGTCACCCACATGTTTTTCAGGACGTAATGCTTGGATTGGTAGCGGCAGCCATGGCAGTTGATAATCAGCGAGGACGTTCGCTCCACGAACGGACGCCCCAGTGCATCGACACCAGTCACCACGAGAGGGACCGCCTGCACGATCCGCGTGCTGCGGCGCTTCCTTAACTCCGTGCTCGCGCTGGTAACGCCTTCGGACACCATTCCCGTTGTCCCATCGGCAAAATTGCCGCCTGATTCATTCATGCGACCGCCGCCGTCCCTCAGGCTTTTCAGATTTCGCGCATGCGAGTGACATCGCTGCGGCTACTTCATCGCATCACTTCGCGGAGTACCTTCCGAGGCCGGCCTGCGGTGTGTTCCGGTCAGCAACATCCATGCTTCTTTGGCGACCCAGATTGGCCCAACCAGCAAATAAATCGGTCCCTGAAAAAACGCTGGATGGTTTCCCTCGATCCGGTGACCGAGAAACAGAAACACCCATCCGCCCAGAAAAAACCCCGCTCCCCAGATCCATTTCATGAAAACGAGGAGGATAAGCCCGGCAAAAATCATCGGGATACCAACGCCATGCAGGAATTTGTTCCAGCCGGATTCGTGCTCGTGATCGTACTGCGTCATGTAGTGCGCCAAGCTCGGCATTAGCGCACCTCCTGTCAGCCTTTTCGCGGCTGCTATAGGTTTGGTGGGAGGACAGCCACCGTGGGAACTAAACTCTATACCTAAAGCGGATGATTGGCTAGAGCGTCATAGACGTACTGAGAGTCTTGCTACTGCTTGCCTATTGCCCTTGCAAACTGGGCTGTCCCTTGCGGAGCATGGACGGCGCGTTTTTCACTGCTCCAGGCGCGATGAATCCTACAAATCCCGTCGTCCTTCCATGGCCTTCAACATAGTCACTTCGTCGGCATACTCCAGGTCCGCGCCGACAGGAATCCCGACGCCGATTCGCGTGACGCGCACACCTAGCGGCTTCAACAGCTTCGAAAGGTAAACCGCCGTGGCTTCGCCCTCAGCCGTGGGATTCGTCGCGATGATGATCTCTTCGACGGCGCCGCCTTTTAGCCTTTCGATCAACGCCTTGATATGAAGTTGCTCCGGACCGCGCCCCGAAAGCGGCGAAAGAGCCCCGCCCAGCACGTGGTACATCCCGCTGTACGTCCGAGTTTTTTCGATGGCCATGATGTTGTGCGCTTCTTCCACCACGCAAATCGTCTTCTTGCTGCGCGTCGGCCCCACGCAGTACAAGCACGGATCGGAATCCGTGATGTTGTGGCAGATGGAGCAAGCCCGGATTTTTTCTTTGGCGTCGCGAATGGCTTCCGCCAGCGCCAGCGCATCCTCAGGGGCCGCCCGCAGCAGATAAAACGCCAGGCGCTGCGCGGTTTTCTGGCCAATTCCGGGGAGATGTTTCAGCTCATCGATGAGCCGTTCGACGGGAGCGGCAAAATCAGGCATGCAGCATGTGTAGCATAGCCGCGCGCATCAGCGCAAACCGCCTAGAGATCGCGATACATGATGTACGCGTCGACATATCCAAGCGTCGGATGCTGGAAAGCTGCGGGGAGGCGGCCGACGATATCGAAGCCAAAGCTTTGCCACAGGCGCACGGCACGCTCGTTAGTACTGACCACAAAATTGAACTGCATCGCGCGAAATCTGCGTCCGCGAGCGCGGCCCAGTGAATGCTCGCACATCGCGCGTGCGACCCCGCGGCCGGTCGCTGTCACGGCTGTCATATACCCACAATTCGCAACGTGTGCTCCGCCGCCCTGCTGATTCGCTTGCAGAAAATAGCTGCCGACAATTTCGCCGTTCTCTTCCGCAACGAAGACCTCATGCTCGGGCGATAGCCAATACGCCAGAGCGGTCTTCTTGGCCATGTCGCGTGGGAGAGTGTACGTTTCGCCCGCGCGGATGATGGGCTCCATGATCGCCCAGATGGCGTTCGCATCCTCGTTGGCTGCGGGCCGGATCAGCATTCTCGTATTTTGCCACGAGTACTCTGAAACGCAGGCGGGCCCCCCGATCTGATCGGAGGGCCCGCTTTTCACATCGTGATTAGACTCGTTTAGTTTTCGAGCTGCGTCTGGAAAACTTCGCCGGGAAGCACAAATCGCTCTGGCACCGGTGCGGACTCCACACGAGGCAGGTTGACAGGCCTACGATCCGGAAAGGAAGGCAAGTTGACAGGGTTCCGTTCCTTTTTTTCGGGAAGGGGAGCAGTTTCATCCGCCCGCATCCTCTCGATCTTGATGCCCAGCGAACGCTCCAAGTGGAACAATTCGGACCGCTGTTCTTTCACGAAAAGCGTGGAAGCCACGCCGTGTCCGCCGTTGCGTCCCGTTCGCCCAACGCGGTGGATGAAATTCTCCGCCACCTCGGGCAAATCGTAGTTGATGACGTGTGCGATGTCCTGCACGTGAATCCCGCGCGAGGCCAAATCCGTCGCTACCAGGACGCGGAAGCGTCCCTGTTGGAATCCCGTCAGCGCCGAAGTGCGCTGCGATTGCGAGCGGTCGCCATGAATCATTGCGGCGGAGAAGCCCTTGCGATTCAAGCTCTCCGCAATCCGTTCGGTTCCGCGTTTGGTTCGTGCAAACACCAGGCACTTTCCCGTTTCCTTGGCCAGCAAACGTTGCAGCATTTCCTGCTTGCGGTCCATGGCAACTTCAAACGCCTGCACGCGGACGTTTTCCGATGGCTTCGAGGTCGAGCCGAACGAAAGACGCACGGCGTTGCGAAGGTAGTCCTTCACGATGCGCGCCATATGGCCTTCCATCGTCGCGGAGAAGCACATCGTTTGCCGCTCTTTTGGCAGGATCGAAACGATTCGCTTGATCGCCGGGAGGAATCCCATGTCCAGCATACGGTCGGCTTCGTCGAGGATGAGAATACGCAGCGCGTTAAAGTGGAAGAGTCTGCGGTCGAGGTAATCTTCCAGCCGCCCCGGAGTCGCTACCACCAGCCGCGCTCCCTTGCGAATGGCCTGGAGCTGCGCAACTTCGGACAATCCCCCGACGACCAGCGCCGCGGGCAACAGTTGCTTGCCGCGCAACGCGTTATATTGTTCCACGACCTGCATTGCCAACTCGCGCGTTGGCACTAGCACCAGCGCCGCGATTCCCGGAGTCTTATCCTTGAGCAGTTTTTCGATCACCGGAATCAGGAACGCGAGCGTCTTGCCGGTTCCCGTCTGTGCCGTGGCGAGCACATCCTTGCCTTCCAGCGCTTGCGGGATCGCCGCAGCCTGCACCGGAGTCGGCGTGGTAAACCGCGCCGCGTCCAATCTCTCCTTCACATAAGGAGAAATCAACATTTCGGAGAATCGCGCTGAGGCGAGTTCCGGCTTGGGCGGCCGGCGGCTTGCTTTGCCAGTCTTGTTTTAGATTACGCGTAAAACTTACGGAGGAAACTGGAGGCGGGAATCTCAGATCAGGAACTGCACCAGAGGGACCGCACAACACAACCGAGGTATTAAGCGCAAACGAAGTATACCACAGGTCGGTCCACTATGCGGGGATTTGATTGTAGGGACACTCTTGATTCTTCCTGTTTAGGAGCCCGGACGGAATCGAATCGAGCTGGTAAGTCTTTCATTTTGCTGCCTTTATGTCGGAAGAGGTTACTGCAAGGGTCGTCTGGGAAACAAATTGCAAGATTCTTACCCGTCTGCGTTCTAACATCAGAACAAAGGATCATGCACCCCAAGGACCCCCATGCCCCTTGTTGAGCTGATTTTGGTGCTTTTCGCAATTCTGGCGATCGCCACCCCCTTTATCACCCTCGTTCTGCTCGGGAAGTACAAGAAACTGCGCGAAAACTTGGACCAGCTCACGGAAGAGAATTCCAGGCAACATACCTCCTTCCAGCGCGAGGTTGCCGATCTCAAGCGCCAACTCAGCGCCGCTGTCCAGCCCGCCGGGCCAGTTGCAAGCGAGTTTACGCAGCGACCGGCCACCCCCACCGCACCCACCGTGAGAGAAACTCCCGTTCCAAAGCCGCACGTCGACTTGTCGGTGCCAGTCAAACTGCCCGCACCGATGTCGTTTCCCATTCCTGAGAAGAAGCCTGAGCCGCAGCCGCTGCAAAAGTCGCAAGAACCTTCTCCTATTACGCCGGCTTCCGTGCCAATCGCTCCTACAAGACCGAAGCCCGTCCTGCCTGCGGCGGCGAAGACGCCCGCCGAAGTAAAACCGCCTGCCCCGGCTGCTCCATCACAAACCCCTCCGCCATCGATTCCTTCGTCGCAGCCGCCTGCGCCGCGCATTCCCGCGCCCACGCCGCGCGCACCGGCAGAGATTCCTCCCGCTGCATCCGCGCGCGTCACGGCCCCACCGCCCATCTCAGCCTATCGCGCGCCCGCACCGCGGCCGACTCTTCAACAGCGAATGAAAACGGTCTCTGCGATCGAAGAGACCCTTGGCACAAACTGGCTCAACAAACTCGGCATCATCATTCTCGTCGTGGGTGTCGCTCTATTCGGCATCTACGAACTCGGCGCTCTTGGCCCGCTCGGCAAAGTCGGCATCTCTTACCTCGCTTCCGCTTTTCTCCTTGTAGGTGGCATCTATCTGGAAAAGAACGAACGCTATCGCCTCCTCGGCCGCGCCGGCATCGGCGGTGGCTGGGCGCTGCTGTTCTTCAGCACATTTGGGATCTATCACGTTGAAGCCATGCGCGTTCTTCCCCTCAACGCTGCTTCGCTCACGCTCGATTGCGCCCTCATGCTGATCGTCGCGGTGGCCATGGCGCTGCACACTCTGCGCTATCGCTCGCAATTCGTAACCGGTCTTGCCTTCTTGCTGGGATACACCACGGTCGCGCTCAGCCAGGACACTGTATACAGCCTTTCTGCCGGTGTTTTCCTTGCGATCGGTCTCGTCTTGATTGTGTTGAAAATGGGCTGGTTCGAGCTCGAAGTTTTCGGGATTCTTTCCAGCTACCTACATCTCCACCGTCGCCGCGGTCTTGAACATGGGGTTGCTCCTGGGCTGCATGAAATTCCAGTCCGTTCGGCCCGAGCTGGCCTACATTGCGCTTCTCGTCGTCGGAGCTGCTGAATTCCTATGTGCCCAGATACCCGCCCTCAAGCGAAGACGGGAAGCGTTCGTCGTTCTCACCGTAGCGGGAGCTGCGCTCATGCTGTCGGCCGCTCCATCCCACTACACGTACAAGGCCAACGACGTGGCAATACTTTGGCTCGTTGGTGCTGAAGTTTTTCTCATCGCTGGCGTGATTGTGAAGGAAGTGGTTTTTCGCAGGCTTGGCCTTCTCACCGGACTGCTCGTTGGCTTGCATCTCGCCGGGACCGACTTCCGCCAACTCGTCAACTTCCGCGCCTCCAGCGAGAGCCTCGCCTTGGCCTCGGGAGTGCTCTTCGCTGTATGCGCGCTGGTCTTCTATGTCAATGCTCTGGGCGCTGGTTCGCGCTGGAAAGATTTATTTGCTGACTCGCCAGATCGCCCTCTGCTGACGATCCATTCTTATATTGGCGCGCTTGCCGCCGCGTCTGCTGCCTGGGCTCTCTTCTCGAACGATTGGACGGCGCTTGCTTTCGCCGCCGTCATGCTAATCGTCGCGGCGCTTGGCCGCGCCCTCGAATCGCCCCACCTGCAAGTACAGTACGCCCTCCTTGGTTCGCTTACTCTCTATCGCGGCATCGTGGTTAATCTGCATCTGGAATCCCCAGAACACGCTCACTTGCGAATGCGGCTGCTTACTCTTCCTATTCTCGGTGCCGCGTTCTATCTGACCGCCAAGTTAGCTGCCCTGCGTGACGATCCCACGCAACGCACCATTCGCGGCCTCTTCGCTCTGGCAGGCAGCGGTTTCTTTGCCTCGCTTATCTGGTTCGAAGCGCCGGAGCTTTGGCAGCCCCTTGCTTTCATCGCTTTCGCGGTGCTCCTGTCCGAAGCCGCGCGCGCGCTGCGTTATCACGCGATTGCCTGGCATTCGCACCTTCTCACTGGTCTCGCGGTGTTCACTGCGCTCACGGCTGATCCGGGCCGCATCCATACGTGGCACACCATACCCGTGCGCGCTTTTAGCGCATTGCCGGTTGTTATTGGCGGCTATTGGCTTGCCAAGCGGCTTGGCACCATGGACGAACGCCATCTCGCGCTTGCGCGCGTGGCCTACACTTGGGCCTCCGCCGGCATGATAGTGTGGGTCATTCAGGAAGCGCTCCGCGCACCGTGGATTGCCGTCGGCTGGATCGTTTTTGCCGTCGTGCTCGCGCTTTCAACACGCTGGATTCGCTACCAACAGCTCGCTTGGCAGGCGAACCTCGTCGGTCTTTGCGCTCTCGTCCGCGCGTACTTCTACAACTACCAGCTCGAACAAAAATTCTGGGGCCCCATCTCCCTTCGCGTATTCACGATTTCTCTTGTCGCCGCAGGCTTGTACTTCCTCTCGCGCAAAGCCGCGCCCGAAGAGCGCTACGCCCGCGTCGTCGCCTTCCTTCATTCTTTCGCGGCCACCGGACTGCTGGCCCTGCTTGCATGGTATGAATACCCCAATGGCTGGCTCGCGCCGCTGTGGGCCACATTTGCGCTGGTTTTGGCGATCGTCGACCAGCGCTTCGAGCTCGAAGAATTGCCCTGGCAATCGCACATCCTCGCAGGGCTGACGCTGCTCCGGAGCATCAGCGTGAATCTGTACGTTACTGACCTCTGGCACGGCATCAGCGTGCGCCTCTTGTCGCTGGCGATTGTCGCCGTAATTTTCTACGCTCTCTCACGCCTCATCCGTATGCCCGACGAGTGGCGCAAGCGAGACATCCATCACGTCTACTCCTGGGCGGCATCCGCGATCGGCGGTCTGCTCCTGTGGTATGAACTGCAAACGCAGCCCACCAGCATCGCCGTGGCCTGGGGCGCTTTTGGTCTCGTGCTCTTCGAGTACGGCCTGTTGCGCAAGATCACGCAATTCCGTTATCAGGCTTACGTCGCGCTCGTCGCCGCTTTCACCCGGATTTTCTTCTCCAACCTCACCGCGAGCGAGCCCGGCGAGTTCTGGGGTCCGCGAATGTACACCATCCTCCCGCTCGTTCTGATTTTCTTTTTCGTCTACGCGCAATTGCCGCAGAAGGAAGAAGACACCGGCCGCGACCGCCGCCTGCACTTGGACGCCCTCCTCGCTTACCTGGGCACGGCCACCATCGTGGCGCTATTCTATTTTCAGTTTCCGATCGAATGGGTCGTCACCTCCTGGGCCGCCGTCGTTTTCGCGCTTCTTGGCGCCGCTCTGCTTCTGGATCGCCCGCTCTTCCTCCATCAGGGCTTGCTTCTGACGGTCGGAGTTCTCGCCCGCGGCATGGCGCACAATCTTTTCGGCGCCGGCTATTTCGGTGAAGGCGACTGGCAAGGCCGCTACTTCGTGCTCAGTTCGGCAGCAGCCATTTTGCTGGCGAGCTTGTTCTTCGCTTTCCGTCTTCGCGGGCGTTACAGTCTCCCTAAGAATCTGAACCCCTGGACGAGGCCGCTTGCCGTGATTGCCGGCCGCCCCGAACAAGTAGTATTTTTTGTTCCCGTCATCTTGCTGACCTGCATGCTCGCTTTGAAAATGCGCGCGGGCATGGTCACCGTGTCGTGGGGCATTGAAGGTGTGTTGATCGTTCTACTCGCCCTCGCGGTCCAAGAGCGCAGCTTCCGCCTTACCGGCCTGGGCATGCTTCTGCTCTGCGTCGCAAAAGTCATGGCTCTTGATGTCTGGGGTCTTCAAGCGCGTGACCGGTACATTACCTTCATCATCGTGGGTGCGGCGCTGGTATTTGTTTCGTTTCTTTACACCCGATACCGCGATGCCATTCGCCAATTTCTATGAAGCGCTCCGTTGTCTTCGTCGTTTTTTTTCTCATCCTGGGCTTCGCGCTCGCCGGGCTCTATTGGAGCCAGCGCCGCGCCAAGTCCACTCCCGTCTCTGCCAACGCCATCTTGAATATGGCCGCCGATGCCCAGCGCGATCTCTCTCGCGTCCCCATGCACTTCACGCGCCTCTCCGACGAACGGGAAATCGCCATCGGCAGGGAGCTTGCCTCTCGCTACGCAACGCAAACGCGCAAGCTTACACCTGAAGAAGACGGCCTGGAGAAGTACGTCACCCGCGTCGGAGGCGCGGTGGCAGTTCATGCCCATCGACATTTGCCGTACACCTTCACCGTTCTCCCCGATCACAACATGATCAATGCCTTTTCTCTTCCCGGCGGACCGGTCTACATCGGCGAAGGCATGCTCGATCTTATGATGACCGAAGATGAGCTCGCCAACATTCTTGCCCACGAGATCGAGCACATCGACCATTATCATTGCGTCGAGCGCGTGCAGGTAGAAGCGAAACTGAAAGATCTCAATCTCGAGGTCCTGGGAGCGCTGCTGCGGTTCCCGCTCGATTTCTGGGAAGCCGGTTACCACAAGGACGAAGAATTCGAAGCCGATCGCGAAGGTATGTATCTGGCGGTTCAGTCCGGCTACTCTCCGTACGGCGCCGTCGATGCATTCGAGCGCTTCGCCAAATTGTGCGACGAATACGTCATCCACGCGCAAAGCCCGGACCAGGAACTCTCCGAGCTGGCCATTCAGAGTTTGAACGGCTATTTCCGCTCGCACCCGCTCCCCTCCGAGCGTCTCGCGCAAGCCAACCGCCTCATTGCTCAGGAGCACTGGGAAACTCGTAAGGAGCAGAAGCCCTTCCGAGTCGAATACGAAGTTCACAACGGGGAATACGTGAAGTAAAAAGAGGAACGAAAATCCAGCGAGAGATTCTTTTGCGGGCTAAAACAATCCGGGGATTTTCATCCCCGCGATTCCGGGGATTCCGCCTGCGAGGCTTTTCATCTGATTGTTGAGTTCTTCATCCACGCGCCGCGACGCTTCATTCACCGCCGCGCGAACCAAATCCTGCAGCATCTCCTGGTCTTTGTTGGCAAAAACTTCCGGCTCAATGCGTATGTCCACGATCTGTTTCTGGCCGTTCATCTTCACCGTGACCATGCCGCCGCCGGCCGACGCCTCGATCGTCACGGAATTCACTTGCCGCTGCAGGTCTTCCTGCAGTTGCCGGAATCGCGATAGCATCTGTTGGAGAGCGCTGACTTCCATCAGGATTCCCCTTGGCTTCGTTTCACTTCGGAAATTTTTCCGCCGAAGCGCTGAAGCATGGACCTCACCATCGGATCGCGCTCGAACTGCGCACGCAACTCTTGCGTGCCGGAAGCTCCGCGCGCCGCCGACGCGGCTGCCGCTGCAACTGCTTCCAGTTTAGCACATACTCTCACGGCTCGGCCCAGCACCTTGCTCGAAATGCTACGGATCTTCTCCAGCGTCTCTCTTCCTTCCATCATTTCCGCGAACGGCCGCTTCTCCGGTGAAAAATAAATTCGCAGCTCGGCGCCCTCCAGCTCCCACAGGCTACTCTGTTCCACCAGCTCACCCAGAAATTTCTGCTGCGTCTGAACCGCCGCCTTGATTTCCGCGACCTGCTCTTGCGTGATTCCGATCGGGAGTGCCGCCGCGGGATGGCCCTTAGCCGGTATTCCCGGTTCTCCTTCCGCACCTGCCTGCTTCACCTCGGCGGAAGCAGTAATCGCCGTCGGAGGCGCTGACGCCGGCGCCGTGAACGGGGAAGAGAATTGGGTTTTCGGTTGCACGGGAATTGCCGCAGCAAAACTTGGTGCCGCGCTCTTTGCCGATGTTGTGGGCGCTCCAGCCAGCGCCACGCTTCGCGCCGCTCCGGAGTTTGCCGCGTCGCTCTTCAATTCCCCCAGCAGTTCTTCCAGCGGCGCCAGCCTTGCCGCGTTGATTAGCCGCAGCAATCCCATCTCAAGATGCACGCGCGGATCGGGCTTCCGCCGTAGGTCATCATCCGTCTGCAGCAGAATCTGGAAAAATCGCGTGAGGTCTTCTTCGCTGAACAAAGCCGCCGCCTTCGCCAGCGCCGGGCGCTGATCCGGAGTCGCCGCAATCAATTCCGAATCCGCCCCGCACGTTCGCGCGATCAACAGATTGCGCATGTGCCGGATCGCTTCCCGGCAGAAGTGCTGCAAATTGCGCCCTTCCTTTTGGAACGTATGCACCAGCCCCAGGGCGCGGTCTGCCGATCCTTCTGCAATCGCGCCGACCAGTTCCTCCAGCGCATCATCCGGCACCACGCCCAGCAATTCGCGCACCTCTTTGTCGGGAATGGTTTCCCCGCAATAGGCCCGTGCCTGCTCCAGCAGCGACAGGGCATCGCGCAAACTGCCTTCGGCCATTCGCGCAATCACCGCCATCGCGCCCGGTTCGAGCTTCAAATTTTCTTTTTTCGCGATCTCTTCCAGTCGCCCCGCAATCTCCGCAAAGGTCAGCGCGCGAAAATGAAAGTGTTGCGACCTCGAGCGGATCGTATCGACCAGGTCTTCCGGCTGCGTCGTGGCCATCACAAAGATCACGCGGTCCGGCGGT
>WNFP01000517.1_pt1 | contig 29189 bp, 22 predicted proteins | sample 5400201 | NCBI WGS metagenome assembly WNFP01 (sample SAMN13153355, study PRJNA577476) | soil metagenome | isolation source: 115 cm saprolite under Madrone tree | place: USA:California | collected 2016-06-14 | reverse complement strand
CAGGAATTGCGCAGCGGCGTCCGCGGTGGAGCACGGTCCGTCCCCGGCGTCAGCCCAGAAATCTTGCACGCGACGCCGATTGCCCTAGTCTTCGATTATCTCGGCACGCGCGTAGACGGGCCTCGAGCCGGAACAGCGAACATCGTAATCAACTGGCAATTCACCGACACACGCGAGTCGCTTGCGTCTACTCTTGAGCATGGCGCACTGACCTCGATCACTGGCAAGACCGCTCCCAATGCCGTGACTACGGTGACGACAACGCGAACTGTTTTTGAAAGCCTCATTCTGGGACAGCGAACACTCGCGGATGCAATGGAGCACGGCGAAATCACGACGATCGGAGACGCGAAGGCAGTATCCGATTTGTTCGCGCTGCTGACCGGCTTCGATCCCGGATTTCCGGTCGTCGAGCCTCCACGTTGACCGTCAGCGTGCCAGCTTAGCAAACGACAGTCTTACTGTTTCGCGCTTCCCACTGCCCCCCCCTCAGTTCACCTTTCAACATTGAACTGCGGAGCACGGTCCTCCAGACTGCCTCTACATACGCATCGCTTAGCGAACCTGTGCCCGTAAGTAGTCGATAGTAGAGTCCTCCATACAGCGCATCGAGCAGCACGTCTGGATCGGTGGCCGCCGGCAGTTCACCGGCGAGTATCCCTGCTTTTATGACCACCTGAGCCGCAGCGCGGCGCTTCATGATCCAACGGTCGCGGAAAGCCCTCTTCAACTCAGGATCGAATTGAGCTTCAGCTAGCAGGGAACGGATGAGCAATCCGGGCCGTCCACGAAATGCGCGTGCCAACAGTTTCATCTGTACTCGTAGACTTTCGAGCGCGCTCGGAAGCTCGGGAAAGGCAATTCCCGGACCGACCTCTGCAAGAAAAGCGTCCATGATGACCGTGGCTTTATTCGGCCAGCGGCGGTAGATCGTTGTTCGCGCTACATGCGCCTCCGCTGCAATGGCTTCCATACTTACCGATCGGAATCCTGTCCTCTCGACCAGACGCAGGGCTGTTTTCAGAATGCGGGCGTCGGCGTCCTTGTCCCTGGGTCGTCCTCGGATGGGCTTCCGGTGCTTGGCTGAGTTAGGCATGAGTAGTCGCCTTTCGCAGTTGCTGTATCTTTACGCTACACCGTGCATCGAATATATGCGAGGGAATACGCGTGCGACTCGCAGGATGACAACGGGCCACAAGTTTGGAGCTTCTTCTGAATTGAGAAAGGCAGTGTACCCCCTATGACTCACCTGTTTGATCCTCTCGCGATTCGGGATATTACGTTTGCAAACCGCGTATTTGTTTCGCCTATGTGCCAGTACTCCAGCACGGACGGATACGCGAACGACTGGCATTTCGTGCATCTGGGCAGCCGGGCAGTCGGCGGCGCTGGACTGGTGCTTACCGAAGCAACTGCAGTGCTTCCTGAGGGCCGGATTAGTCCGCAGGACTTGGGCATCTGGATGGACGAACACATTGAGCCGCTGGCTCGAATCGTGCGGTTTATTCATGAGCAGGGCAGCGTGGCTGGGATGCAGTTGGCGCATGCCGGCCGCAAAGCCAGCACGTACGCGCCGTGGGCAGGCCATGGAACGGTCCCCGAAAGTAAGGGGGGTTGGAAGAATGTCGTGGCCCCGAGCGCGTTGGCTTTCACCAATGGCTATCCGATGCCCCGAGCGCTCTCTATCGATGGTATTAAGAACATCGTTTCTGCTTTTGCCGCCGCCGCACGTCGTGCCTGTGAAGCGGGCTTCCGTGTCATTGAGATTCACGCCGCTCATGGATACCTGATTCAAGAGTTTCTGTCGCCTCTTAGCAATCAAAGAACAGATGCCTACGGTGGCTCATTTGAAAATCGCACTCGAGTATTACGCGAGATTGTCGCCGCCGTTCGAGGTTCGTGGCCGGAGCGAGCACCGCTGTTCGTACGCATTTCGGCCACCGATTGGATCGATGGCGGCTGGGATATTGAGCAGTCGGTTGAACTCGCCCGCCAACTGAAGGAATTGGGAGCAGACCTGATCGATTGCTCTTCTGGAGGCAATGCAGAGCATGCAAAGGTGCCGGTCGGGCCGGGTTATCAAACGCCGTTTGCGGAGCAGATCCGCCGGGAAGCCAACATCCTGACCGGTGCGGTGGGGATGATCACATCTCCCATTCAGGCTGAGCACATCCTCGTTACTGGACAGGCGGATGCAGTCATGATCGCCCGCGAACTCCTGCGAGATCCATATTGGCCATTGCGGGCAGCCCGTGAGTTAGGGCAGTCAATTTCGTGGCCCGTCCAATATCTAAGGGCTGCGCAGGAAGGCTCGCAAGCCCGCGTTGCGGTAGACCTTAAGAATCTGGAGTCCTGTTTCGAGGAACAACACGCGATTCCTGAGCGCTGACCCTCGTTCCACGCCGGAGACCGACCGGCTCAAAGAGGTCGAATCGTAGACCCTGGCCGGATCCCTATGCCTACTCTTGCTAAAACGCACGGAGAGACACAAACAGAAGAGGTTAGAGGCATGACATCGTTTCAGAAACCGACCATACTCGTTCTCGGCGTAAGCGGCCAGATCGGAGGGTTCGTCCTTCAGCACCTCGATAAATACCGTCAGGTGCTCAACGTCCGAATCACCGCACGCAGACCGGAACAGGTTTTAGCACTGCGGCAACAGGGCCGTGACGCAGTCCTCCTTGACCTGGACGATCCAACTACCTTCGCCGCGGCCCTTCACGGCGTAGATCGTGTCTTCCTGCTTACCGGATACACCGTCGCAATGCTGGCCCAGAGCAAGACTTTCGTCGACGCCGCAAGGAAAGCACGCGTCCAGCACATCGTTCACCTGGGCGTCTTCGGACGGTGGGATTGCACAGATCCACACATCGTCTGGCACCAGCTCGTTGAAACTTACATTGAGGCGAGTGGCATTAGTTGGACGCACATTCACCCAAACATGTTCATGGAGCAAATTCCCAAGTTTATGAAAATCCGTAACGACAGATTCCCAATCTTCTGGGGTCCGGGGCGGATGGGTTGGATTGCAGCACAGGATGTCGGTTCCGTGGTGGCTACTGTCCTTTGGGAAGGTCCGGCGAAGCATGGTGGGCAGAACTATTGGCTCAGCGCTGAGATAGCCGGTGGCGAGGAACTCGCCACTATTTTCTCCGAGGTTCTCCGTCGTCCGATACGCTCCGACTACAGGAAGCCTGACGACTTCGCTGCGACGATGGCACTCACTGGCGACTACAGGGTTGAACCTTGGTATGCGGCGGGAGCGTTGGAGTTCCTGAAGCAGTTTTCGGACGGTCGCATGGGCGATTTCGGAACCGTCAGAGACGATACTCCCTACCTGACTGGAACGACGCCGCGGAGTCTCCAGCAGTGGGTCCACGACAACCAGCGAGCACTGTTGGGATAGGCACCTTCAAGAGCGCGCCAAACGATGAACTGCCGGGCCGTTTCCACCGCACAGTGAGCTCTACCGCTTTGTTTTCTGCTGCTTGCAGAATCGTTCGAACAAAATGTGGCAACTTGCTAAATATTAGTACTATTGTTGTAATTGAAAAATAGTTTAATCTGTGTTAGCGTCGTTCGTGATTGATCGGACGTACTCCCGCCGATTCCTCCCGAAATCTTCATCTCTGCGCACTCTGTGTCTCTCCGTTGAGTTCTCCGACTCTTTCCGTCCAACCTCTGTCGTTTCAACCACTTACGCACTACCCCTCGCAACGACCGTTCCTCAACCCCTTTGCAATCAATCCGTTACGCACTCTTTTTATCTCGACGGGGGTATGCCCGCTATGGCCCTACCCCACGACAGCGATCCCCTCGACTGCCTATTCCTTGCTCCCTATTTCCTTTATTTTCAATATCTTGAGAACTCTTTTGCGTTTTTTGCACTCCCAAAAAATCAACTCTTTTATTTTCAAGCGATTCCGCACTCTTTGCAAAAAAAAAAAACGGGGGTTGGGGGAGTGGGTATCTCAGCGATCGGCAAGTTTTTGGAAATTCAGCATGGTCAAAGTGGGCAACTCTCTCCGCTCCACGACACGCCAGTCACGAGTCACCAGTCACGAGTCACCAAGCTCGGACTCGGGTGAGCCAAGTTCAACCTAAAATGGAAGGTTTGAGCCTATGCATGAGCACGTTTGACTTGGAATCGCTGGCGGAATCGGCTGAACTCGAGTTGGCGATGGTGTTTGTCTTGGGGCGGCTCGTCCGACCACATCATGGCCTCAGATAAGTATGGAAACTCGCGCCCGCACTCCATGCACCAGACGCGAAAGAAGGGGCGTTCCGAGGTCGTCCCGCCACCGGCGGAGGAAGCGGCAGGGTCAATCGCTTCAGCAAACAGGGGGATCGGATTCTTGCATCCCAAGCAGTTCACGACCCAATAGCGGAGAGAAGTCTTATTTTCGGTCATTATGGACGCTCCTGCGGCAAATGCTGATCGGCGAAAGTCTCGCCTCGCCGTCAGGGGGGATGAAAAATACACCCCTGGGATGTTTTTAGCAAGCTGATTGGTGGGGCGGGTGGGGCGGTCACTGCAAAAACCGACTGGCGTGTTGCAGGACGTGCAGCAAGGGCATTTAGCCCAGGTCGCAACGGCAGCACGAGTAAAGCCGAAATTCAGGTAATTCCTGTAGACCTTTTTGCAGGATTCACCTGCTTCCACCGGGCTGGAACTTCTACTAAAAATGCGGCGCATACCGGGTTCTTCGTACCAGGTACTGAAAGAAATGCCGGGGAACGGAATTTTTCCCGTTACGTACGAATCTGCCGATTGATGTGTCTCTACAAGCACGAAATTAATAGGAATGAAAAAGGGTGGCGCTAAGTCTGCGAAAAAAAGGTCCTGGAGAACCTATGAGGAGGTTTCTTTCGCAGAATAGCCGCCGTGGAGGACAGCCAATGCGAGTCGTTCGATCCTCAGGATGGGTGATTCTAGTCAGTTTGCTTTGCATCGCGACCCTGGTTCTGTTGGTGCGTGACACGCCATCTGTCTCCGCTCAAACCAGTCCGAGTTCGATCAGTAGCAGTTCCGGCCCGGTGTCGTGGGATTTTGCTGCTGTCGGCGGCGGCACGGTGACGAATGTAGGTATACAGGATGTCTGCCCGCCCGTCATGTGCGACGACCACGATTTGACCGTGGTGCTCCCCGCGCCGGCGGCCACCTTCTACCAGACAATGACGACGAAGCTGACCATTACCTACACGTGGACGAGCACGGTGCCAACTGACCTGGACATCTTTGCCATCAGTCCCGCCGGAGCTGACCACGGACCTGGTTCGCCGGACGACACCTCGACGGGGGCAGGAATAGAAGTCCTGACTGTAACTGATCCGGTCGACGGAGTCTGGCACATCCGCTCAGTTGCCTCGCTCGCACCCATGCCAACCTCTGCCCACGCGGTGGCGACTTTAACCACGGCAGCGCGGCCCGCAACACCGCCACCACCCCCGCCCGCCCCCGGATCACCTACTTTCATCAACTATCCTGCGCCTGAGGACTGCACACCGCCCAATACGCCGCCAGGCTGCATCCAGCCGACGACCGGATCTACGACCGCCAGTACGCACGGCGCAGGCGAGCCTTCCATCGGCGTCGACTGGAGTACGGGCAAGACCTTCATCGAAGCCGGGAACCACACGCTGCGAGTGACTTTCAATGATGCGGTCAAACCCGTGACCACAACCTGGGAGGACCAGCGGTCGCCATTTGCTCGTGTCAGCCTCGACCCCATCCTTTTCACGGACGACGGGCACTTTGGTGGTACGAATCGCACGTTCTCGTCGCAACTCAACGGAGTTACCAGCGAGCTGTCCTACACTGATGATGACGGCAACAACTGGCTGCCGACGCAGGGGTCCGGCCAGCCGGCTGGCGTCGACCATCAGACGGTTGGCGGTGGTCCGTACGCTTCACCGGGACCTCTGGCTCGCACGTCGTATCCACATGCGATTTATTACTGCTCGCAAGACATCGCTACTGCGTTTTGCTCGCGGAGTGATAACGGTGGCCTTACATTCGGGCCGGGCCTTCCGGTCTACTTATTTACAACCGTCAACGGCGTTGACCGTCCTCTTGCCCCCGGAACCTGCGGCGGTCTGCACGGGCACGTCCGCGTCTCGCCTGACGGTACAACTTACGTTCCAAACGTGAGGTGCATGGACGCGAACGGCGTTAGCAGGCCAGGAGTGGCTGTCTCGACCGACAACGGATTGAGCTGGGTGGTGCGAACCGTGCCCGATGCCAAGAGCATCAGCCCCGGCAGTGACCCTTCGGTTGCGGCAGGCAGCAACAACACGATCTATTTCGGTTACGTCAACGTGGATGGACACGCCAAGATCGCCGTATCCCAAGACCGCGGCTTGCATTGGTCCAAGTCTAAAGACGCTGGCACGCCGTTCGGAGTCCAGAATGCAGAATTCGCCGAGGTCATCGCCGGAGATGACAAGCGCGCAGCTTTTGCGTTCCTGGGCACTCCGACGGTAGGCGACACGCAATCCGCCGACTTTCGCGGAGTCTGGCATTTGTATGTCGCATTCACGTACAACGGCGGTAGCACTTGGACGACCGTGGACGCGACACCAGCCGACCCCGTGCAGCGTGGCTGCATCTGGAATTCAGGCGGCACCAACCCGTGTCGAAACCTGCTCGACTTCAACGACATCACCGTGGACAAGGTTGGGCGCGTGCTGGTGGGTTACGCCGATGGCTGCACCGGCACGTGTGTGAACGATGCCACACAAAATGCCTCGACCGGTCCAGCCGGTGCGCAGGATGCGCTGGCCACGATCGCGCGGCAAGTGGGCGGCCAAGGATTGTTCGCCGTCTTCGACGGCACGCAATTCGGCACTAGGAGCGGCGACAACCAAGGTGGCGGCCAGCTTTGCTATGGCGATCCGGCAAGCGGTGTCAGCGGCGGTCCGAACTGCAATAGACCTTAAGTCGGGGCTTGTGCAGAGCGGGATAAATACGGCGCTCCGCGCGAGTTGGGAATCGCGCGGGGCGCCCTCGCAAATGGGGAAGTCCATTTTTGTAACTGGAAAACATGTGAGCTACAGGTTCGCGATCCGAATTGTGGTTTGCGGTTTTTTCTTGTGCGCGATTGCACTCCCCGCCAAGCAAGCGCCTGGCCGTTCGCCTCAAAAGCGAATGAGCAGCGATGCCGCAACTTCGGCGAGCGGCAAGAAGGACGCGTGTATCCTGCTTACCGCCGCGGAAATAGAGGCCGTCCAGGGTGAGCCGGTGAAGGAAACTAAAGCCAGCGTCCAGCCAAACGGCGAGATGCTGATCTCGGGATGCCTCTTCCAAACAACCAATTTTGCAAAATCGGTTAGCGTAGCGTTGGCCACACCCTCTTCGGCCAAGCTCTCCGCGTTCACACCGCGCAAATTCTGGCAGAAGCAATTCCACGCACCCGATGTGGAAGAGGACAAAATGCGCGCCGCGGGCAAGAAGGCGCAGAAGCCCGAGTCCGAAGGTGAAGAAGAAACACGCAAACCGCGGCGAATTGAGGGGCTCGGCGAGGACGCGTACTGGGTGGGAACTCCGATCACGGGAGCGCTTTACGTGCTGCAAGGAGATAACTTCGTCCGCATCAGTGTCGGAGGCGTTGGCGAAGAATCCGCGCGCATCGAAAAAACGAAGGTCCTGGCCCGTGCCGTCGTGAAACGCCTCTGATTGATCGCGCTGTCCATGAGAATGGCGCAAATTGCAGCAAGCACCTTCGCGTAGAAAAAGGCGCGGGGCTAGAATTGGAAATAGACAAAGGCGTTGAGATTGCTCCCGGAAAAAAATGCGAGTACCAGAAGAGCGGCGGCCGCGAGGACGGTTCGAATGGCGTAGGGAGCGGCTGCAAATGGATACTCGTGATTGCTGGCTTCCAGCAGAAGGTCAGCGAGGAACAAAGGCACGGAGAAAAGGCAAAGCATCAAGAACGCCGCAGCGTATTCACTCCGCCAGGTGAAATTCGACAGTCCTGCCAGCAGTTGCACCGCTGAAGTGAGCGAGGTCGCCCGGAAGAACGCCAAGCTCAAACAGAGGATGTTGAAGGTCAAAATTCTCTGCGCCCAGAGGGAGAAAAAACCGGCGGAGAGGCCAGGGAGAGTAACACCCTGGGACTTCGCCTTGGCCGGGAAAAAGTAACGCTCCACAGCCAACACAACGCCATGGATGGCGCCAAAGATGACAAACGTCCAATTTGCGCCATGCCAGAGACCGGCGAGAACCATGGTAATGAAGAGATTTCGGGCGGTTTTCCATTGGCCACCAGCACTTCCGCCGAGAGGAATGTACAGGTAATCGCGAAGCCAGGTACTCAAGCTGACGTGCCAGCGGCGCCAGAAATCCTGAAGACGATTGGCGAGGAAGGGCTGGCGGAAATTGACCATAAAATGGAAGCCCAGCAATTGAGCGCTTCCACGCGCGATATCGCTGTAACCGCTGAAGTCTCCATAGACTTGCCAGGTAAACGCATAAGTTCCAAGCAGCACAAGCCAGAAATTTGAAGGGCCGAATTGACCGCCAAAAACTGCGTTTGCCAGAACGGCACAATTATCCGCGATCACACACTTGCGGATGAGGCCGGAAAAAATCAGCATCATGCCATCGAAAAATCGATCCGCATCGAAAGTGCGTTCCTTCTGGACCTGCGGAAGCAGATGTTCTGGCCTTTGTATCGGACCGGCAATCAAGTGAGGGAACAGGCTGATGAAGAGGCCATAATCAAAGAAAGACTTGGAAGGCTCGATCCTCCCTTTATAGACGTCCACGATGTAAGCCACTTCCTGAAACGTGTAAAACGAAATGCCTGGCGGAAGGAGGATGCGAATCAGGGGCAGCGGGATATTGTGAATTCCAAGTTTTTCGAGGGCGCCCAGGAAGGAGCCAGCGAAGAAGTCGAAGTATTTGAAGATCCCCAGAATCATGAAATTCAAGACGAGCGAGAAGATAAACCAATTCCTGCGGTGGGAGTCCGAGCGGCTGGGGGCGATCCTCTGGGCTACCAGGAAATCCACGGTGGTGCTGCCGATCATGAGAGCGAGAAAACGCCAGTCCCACCATCCGTAGAAAAGGTAGCTGGCCAGGAGAAGGAAAATATTTTGGGTGCGGTGATTGAGACGCCAGTACAACAACACGACCGGTATCAGGAAGAGGAAATAAGCAGGGGAGTCAAAGAGCATGGCGCCAAGTTAACTCGTTGTCTCCCGGTTTTCCGTAGTCAGTCGCATGCGTACAAGGATATTCAGACGCGTGTGGACGAGACAATCAGTTGAATCAAGGAATTGGAGCTAGGGATATACCCGAGTCCGGGACCAAAACGGAATCGATGACGAATTGTGACTGCGTAACTCCTCAGAAATATGATGAATTCCGACGCCTTCCGTTCTCTCGGGAATAGTCCGCTCCGGCATTTAGGGTTTAGACCGGATTGTGAAGGAGTTCGGCATCCGTTACGGTTTCGCACGGGCCAAGTTTCCCTCGTCAGCGAAGCTGGCATGAGCTGACGGATGCATTCGAGGGGATCGAGGCCTTCGCCGATTGTGGGTCCTGAGAATTTTGGGACTCCAACGGCGGTAGCATGTCAAAGGGAGTCAACATGGGAATTAGCGATCAACGGTGGCCCTGGTTCGCGCTCCTGGTCAGAGCAAGCAGAGAGAAGACAGCGAGCTTGTTGCTGGAAAACGCAGGTTACCAGTGCTTTTTGCCCACCAGCAAATACAGCCGATGCTGGTCCGATCGGATCAAGGAAGTCGAAGTGCCGTTGTTCCCTGGATATCTCTTCTGCCGGATGAACCCGCACAACCGGTTGCCGGTGCTGATGACACCGGGAGTCGTACAGATCGTGGGGGTCGGCAAAACCCCGATTCCCGTCGAGGAAGATGAGATCGCTGCCATCCAGCGCGCTGGAAAGAGCGGTCTTTCGACAATGCCTTGGCCGTACCAGCAAGTGGGCCACGTGGTTCGGATTGAAGAGGGGCCGCTGCAAGGTTTGACCGGAATCGTCCTCAAAATCAAGTCCGGACTGAAGTTCGTGCTATCCGTTAATTTGTTGCAGCGCTCGGTTGCAGTCGAAATTGATGGTAGCTGGATCAGTGAAGCGTACCCGGTCAGACCAACTGCAGATCAGCGACACTTTGCAACGATTCAGCGCACCAGTGCCTAGCCACACTTCGGGTTCCCGCGCCCTTGCTATCTACATTGTGCAAAATAGAAAAATTTTGGATCTGCCAGCCCCAGTTTACCCCAGCCAATTCTCTGAGCTGTTGAAGCGGTGCTCTTGAGGTATCGCTAATCGCAGCCCGCCGGATGCCAGGAGTTATCGATCGGTCCTGCGGCTGATGGGCATTCGGTTCTCAGAACTCTCTAACAAAGGCGAAAAAGTCATGCCACTTCTGGTGTTTGCAGGGGCTCTTATAGCATCGGCAACATTCACGCGTTGGGTGCGCGATTTTTCCTTCGCCCGCGGATGGGCCGCTCCTCCAAGTTCGGACCGGCATATTCATACTCGTCCGATACCGCGGCTGGGCGGAGTGGCTATCTTCCTGACTCTCTGGTGTATGGTGCTGGCGGCGCATTGGGTGCCCGGGCATTTCGGCACGCGCGAATTTCCTTTGCCTCCTTTCGCTTTGAAAATACTGGGACCGGCAAGCATCATCTTCCTGCTTGGCCTGATCGACGATTTTTTTGGAGTGAACGCGTACGTGAAGTTTGGGGTGCAGGCGGGTGCAGCGGCACTCTTGTACTGGAATGGTTTTGGAATATCCCACTTGTCGTTTCTGGCGGGTCATCCTCACTTAGGATGGCTGGCCGGACTTCCGCTGACAATTCTTTGGGTTCTGTGGATCACCAATGCTTTCAATCTAATTGATGGCCTTGATGGACTGGCGGCGGGATCGGCACTGTTCTCAAGCCTGGTGACTTGTGTGGTGGCGATCTCATTCCACGGTGAAGGGATTCTTTTTCTGACGCTTGCCCTGGCGGGCGCAATCGCCGGATTTCTCCGGTATAATTTCAATCCAGCTTCGATATTCCTCGGCGACTGTGGCAGTCTGCTGATCGGGTTCCTGCTAAGCGCAATTGCCATCGCGGGATCACAGAAATCTTCGACCATAGTAGCCGTTGCGATCCCCATCGTTTCTCTTGGGCTGCCGATTTTGGAAGTCACCGTCGCGGTGATCCGGCGGTTCTTGAGCCGCAAACAGTTATTCGCCCCCGATCGTGAGCATATTCACCACAAGTTGCTCGGCCGGGGTATTTCCCATAGACAAACCGTCTTGGTGCTTTATGGCGTGAGCGCCTGCTTTGGCCTATTCAGTCTCCTTCTACTTAATCCAGGCGGTGCCGCAGTTGGAGCGGTACTGGTGGTGGTTGGAATCGGCGTCTTGATTGGTGTCCAGCAATTACGCTATCACGAGTTTTCGGAGTTGGGCTACGTGGCCACCCGGACCCTGAATCAGCGGCACGTGATCGCCAATGATATAAGCATTCGCAGGGCCGCAGACGCTCTGGAGTCATGCGCTAGCCTCCCACAATTCTGCCAGATATTGCGGCAGTGTCTTGAACCGATCGGATTCGACGGTTTCGGCTTGTACTTATCGTCAGGATTACCATGCGAGATTGAGCTCTGTCCATTGAACCGTGTCAGCGATTCCAAACTTCAATTCCTTTGGAATCAGATACAAACATCATCAGAAACAAATTGGAGTTTGACTTTCAGCCTGATGAAACGCAACGAAAAGCAGCTGGGCGGTTTCACACTGTATCGAAAGAACACGGCGTCTCCTCTTTTGATGGATCTCGAAATCTTTACGACGAGTGGATTCTCCGGCGCAGTTGCAGCCAGTGTGGAGAAAATACAGGGTTCCTGGTTTGCTAAAAAGCAGAGAGAACAGAGTCAGATGCCTGCGTTCGAAACAGTCGGTCCAGTGATAGCTTCAAGGGTGCGTCAGTCCATAGTCGTTCCAACCTCCAGCTAAGGCTGAAAGCACAAAATCGGTCTCCGTGAGGAGAAATGAGGACTGCCGTCATGAACACACAGCTAAGCAGTGCACGGACATCGCCGGGTTGCGAGCGGAACACTCGAGCCGGCTTTGCCGGTCTGGCCAGCTCCCTGTGGATTCGCGCGGTTCGATTGATGATGGTCTCGAGAGTTGTCCCGGCCGGCGCGGCAGTTTTCTTCCTAATCGGGGGTGCGGCTGCGCAAGTTCCATTGCCGACGGAGCCGGATGCGCTGAAGGCGAAGTGCGGCAGCCAGGTTCGTTCCACTTACCTGCTGGGGCCTGATGACCAGCTGGAGATTTCCGGGCCCGAATTAAGTGAGCTCGCCAACAAACCAGTGCGTGTTGACGGCGACGGCGACATACAGGTGCCGCTGGGGGGACGCGTCCATGTGTCCGGGTTGACCGCGCAACAGACCGAGAAAGAGCTCAACAAAGTTCTGAGCAAATACATTCGCGATCCGCAAATTGTTGTAAGCATCGCCGAAGTGCGCAGTCAGCCGGTCTCTATCCTAGGCGCAGTAAACGCGCCGGGTGTTCACCAGGTGCAGGGACACAAGACGTTGCTGGAGATGCTAGCACTAGCCGGCGGGATCCGGCCGGACGCCGGGTACAGCGTCCGTATCACCCGGCAAGTGGAGTGGGGCTGCCTCCCATTGCCGAAGACGGAGCTGGACGCCTCGGGTCGCTTCACCGTGGCCGAACTCAACTTGAAAAAAATCATGGAGGCCAAAAACCCCGAGGAGAACATTCAGATTTTTCCGCATGATGTCATCTCCGTTCCGAAGGCCGAAATGGTGTACGTGATCGGAGAGGTAAAGCGCTCAGGCGGATTCGTTCTCGGCGAACACCAGTCCATCTCCGTGCTCCAGGTGCTTTCCCTCGCCGAGGGGCTCAACACAACCGCAGACGCACGGCATGCCAGGATCCTGCGGCTGAATCGCGACGCCGATAAGCGTGAAGAGATGGCCGTGGATGTTAAAGACGTCCTCAACGGAAAGAAAGCAGACGTCGCACTTCGTGGCGACGACATTTTGTTCATCCCTGGCAGCACGGGCAAGAAGGCGGCCCTGCGCGGCATCGAAGCAGCTATTCAAACGGGAACAGGCATGGCCATCTGGCGCAGGCCTTGAAGCGTACTCTGAGGACAGAAATGAAAGCTTCCGAATTTCCACTCGATAAAACTGACCGAGGCTCGACGGAACTCAGCCTGGGAGCGGAGCAGCGTCCCGCACTGTACAGGTATGTAGAGTCACCTTCGGCGGAAGGCACGGCGGCGGCAGGCTACGACAGCCTGATGGACTACTGGAACATTCTGATCCGCCACAAGAAGACGCTACTCGGCTTTGCCCTGGTGGGGCTGGCCGCGGCGCTCGTGATCAGCCTGGTGCAGACACCGACTTACCGCGTCAGGACTTCGCTCGAGATCCAGGATTTCAATGCGAACTTCATGGATATAAAGAGCGTGGATCCCACCGATTCCAACGGGAGCTACGCCTCACCGGAATCGTACGTGGAGACGCAGGCCAAGATCCTGCAGAGCGAATCGCTACTCGAGCGGGTGATCGACAAATTGAACCTCGACCAAGAGCGGCCCGCAACCGGCTGGCGGGGCTTCGCGTCGCGCGTACAGCGGATGTTCGCATGGTCGAAAACTTCGCAAGTGGCAAAAAAACAGGAATTGATCCGCCAGGCAGCGCGCAATCTGACGGTGCGCGCATCCGGCAATTCGCGCTTGCTGGAGGTGATGTACGAGTCACCGGATCCCAAGCAGGCCGCGGACTTTGCGAACACGCTGGTCAGCGAATTCATCGTACAAAGCCAAGAGATGCGGTGGAAGTCCACGCAGCGCACCGCCGAATGGCTGACGAACCATCTGGACGAGATGAAGACCAAGCTGGAACAGTCGGAGGGGCAGCTCCAAGATTACGCGCGCAGCTCCGGGCTGTCGTTTACCTCGGAGAAGGAAAACTTATCGGAGAGCCGGCTCAAAGAAATACAAGACGAGCTCTCCAAGGCCCAGGCCGACCGCATCGCCAACCAGTCGAAATTCGAAGAGGCGAAGAGCAAGCCAGCAGATTCCCTGCCGGAGATGCTGGAAGACCCGACAATGCGTGAGTACCGCCAGAAGCTGACTGAATTGCAGCGGCAGTACGTCGAACTCAGTGCAACGCTGACCCCGGCGCACTACAAGGTGCAGCGCGTGCAAGCGCAGATCAACGAACTGAGCTCCGAGATGCAGAAGGAACGCTCCAACGTCCTGCGCCGCATCGGCAACGAATACGCGGCCGCGCTCCGCCGTGAAACACTACTGTCCAAAGCCCACGACGAACAGCAGCAGGTCGTGGCGGAACAATCCAGCAAGGCGATCCACTACGGCACCCTGAAGCGCGAGGTGGATTCGAGCCGCCAGCTCTATGAATCAATGCTGCAGAGGGTCAAGCAAGCCGGCTTGGCCTCCGCCATGCGCGCCAGCAATGTGCTGGTCGTTGATCCCGCCAAACCGCCACTTCTCCCCTACCGGCCTAGTTATCCGATGAACTCGGCGATTGGCCTTTTCGGCGGCGTGTTCCTGGGTTTTGGATTCGTGCTGCTCCGGGAACGTGTTGACCGCAGGATAAGCGCTCCGGGCGAGGCACAGGTCTATTTAGACTTGCCGGAACTGGGTGTTATACCTTTGGACGAGGCCGCCGTCTCCAAGCAAATCTCTAACGTTCTGCCGCCGCTTCGTCCTACTGCGGCGATTCCCCCTGGGAGTGCCCGGAAGTCCCCGCTTGGCGATTGTCCCGAACTAGCCACCTGGAAGCGCAAGCCATCTTTGGTCGCTGAATGCGCCCGTACCACGCTGACTTCCATCCTTTTGCCTAACCAGGAAGGAGACCGTCCTCGGGTGGTGGTCCTCACAAGTGCAAGCCCGGGCGACGGCAAGACAACAGTGGCTTGTAATCTCAGTCTCGCAATGGCGGAGATCGGCCGCAAGGTGCTGCTGATTGACGGCGATCTGCGCCGCCCCAGACTGAATAAGCTGTTTGGTATGGCAAACAGCTGGGGTCTGAGTGACGTGCTGTGGGCGGACACCCCGATTGAAACCGTTCCCCTCTCGCACCTTGTTCACGACACCGAAGTCTGCGGTCTTTCCCTGCTGCCCGGGGGCAGTTGCTGTGGAAACCCTGCGAATCTCTTTTATTCTCCCCGAATGTCTAGGCTTTTGACGCGCCTGCGAATGGAGTTTGACATGATCATGATTGACGCACCCCCCATGATCCATCTCGCGGATGCGCGCTTGCTGGGCCGCTTCGCGGATGGGGTCATTTTGGTGGTTCGCGCCGGGCAAACCACGACCGAAAGCGCGTTACTCGCCAGTCAGCGTTTCGCCGAAGACGGAACGCGCGTGCTCGGCACCGTGCTAAACAGCTGGGATCCAAAGACCAGCCGAGGTTACGGCTACGGAAGTTACGGCAACTACCAGGCGTATGTCGCACAGTAGGCCAAAAAAGTGAGCTCCTTCGGACAGGAGCTGCGAATTTCGCTCTCGTTGCATTAGCACTTTTTTCGGGGAACAATCGCAATGCGTTCGTCTGTTTTCGATTCTAAATCTATAGCCCTGGCCTACGCGAAGGCCTTGGTTGGGATCTGCGCGATCCTCATAATTGCCGTGGAGATTTCCTCCATTTATCTGCTCAAGCATCATTCGGTCACCTATGCGCGCATTTCTCGGCAATATGACGAAGCCGTTAAGATGCGCCCCGCTAGATCTGGCGAACTCCCTTGTGTGCTGATGGTGGGTAATTCTTTACTACTGCATGGAGTCGAACTGGATCGCTTGCGGGCGTTGACATCCGGCAGCATGCGTATCTATCCCATTTTCCTTGAGGCCACCGGCTACTATGACTGGCTGTACGGGCTGCAGCGGCTGTTCCGTCAAGGGGCGAGACCACAGGTGGTGGTCGTCGGTGTGGGTGTGAACTACTTTCTGAAAAACGGCGTGCGTCAGGATTATGCTCCCATGCTCTTCTTTGATGCCCGAGACACGCTCGCGGTGGCTTCGGATTTGCATCTAGACCGCACGGCAACAAGCAATCTCTTGCTTGCACATTCGAGCACGTTCTGGGATACCCGCAGCGCCATTCGAACACAGGTTCTTAGCCACGTGGTTCCACATGTCGAAGATCTTTTCTTGCTCGTAAATCCGAAACCGGCCATTCCGGAGGGCCGGGAGTTTGAAGAGATTACGATTCCCCGTTTGCAAAGGCTGCGTGGGCTATGTGAAGCACACGGAGCCAAACTGATTCTTTTGGTCCCGCCGACTCTATCTTCGGAGAGTGCGGTCAGCCAAATGGCCGATGCTGCGCGCACGGCCGGAGTGGATATATCCGTGCCGATTGATCCAGCGGCGCTTTCGCCAAAGTTTTATCGGCCGGACGGAATGCATCTCAATCCCGAGGGCGCAGTGCTTTTCACATCAGCGCTAGCAAAGGATCTTCCCGAGAGGGTCGTGACTCACGACACGCAAGCATCCCGCGTCGTCCGATTAATACCCTCACCTGTAACTGCCACTGTACAGTTTGGTGACCGTGAGCACTGAAGCCCCAGGTGTATTCGCCGTGCAGCAAGGCAAACGTCGCTCCTTGTGCGCGGATTTCAGCTGGACGTTCGTGGGGAATGCTATTTATGCGGGCGGCCAGTTTGCGACGCTGATGCTGTTGGCCAAGCTGGTACGGCCAGAACTGGTGGGGCAGTACGCTTTGGGTCTCGCCGTCGTATATCCCGTGATGATGCTCACGAACATGCAACTTCGGGCCGTTATGACTTCGGGCGCTCGTCAGCAAATCCATTTCGGCCATTACCTCAGCCTGCGCTTGCTGAGCACGTCGCTGGCACTCGTGATTATTTTCGCCATCACCCAAATCCTAGGATATCGGTGGGAACTGACGGCGGTGGTTCTGATGGTGGGTGGCGCGTACGCTATCGAAACCATCAGCGATGTGTATTATGCGCGGCTGCAACTGCACGACAGAATGGTTGAGATCTCCAAATCATTGATTGCCAGGGCGCTGCTGTCCGTGCTTGGACTGGCAGTCGCAACTTATGTCAGCAGAAATCTTCTGTGGGGAGTCGCAGGTGTTCTGCTGGCGCGCGCAATCGTCCTTTTCGGCTACGACATTTGCGAGCGTACCCACGGTTTGGGTGGGCAATCCAAATGGTTCTCTCGAAACGAAGCGCTGAGCCCGCGTCTCAATCTGAGAGTGCAAAGCGAATTGCTGTGGCTCAGTCTCCCTCTCGGAATTGTAGTGCTCTTAACCTCTTTGAATTCCAGCGTCCCTAGCTATTTCATTAAGCAAGCACTCGGGGAACGGGAGCTGGGTATTTTCTCAGCGATCGGGTTCATGATTTCAGCAGGAAACATGGCGGTGGTGTCGCTTGGGCAGTCTGCTTTTACCCGCCTAGCCAGATCGTACGCCAGCGGCAACCTTGTGGCGTTCGGCGCGCTCCTCGGCAAGCTCCTCGCCTTCGGGGCAATGCTGGGAGTGTGCGGAATGATTATTTCCAAACTAGCGGGACGCGAGATCCTCACCATGCTGTTCCGGCCCGAATACGCCGAGCGAGCGGACCTCCTTCCTTGGATTATGGCGACCGGGAGCGTCCTGTTTATGGCCCAGTTTTTGGGATTCGGGATGACCGCGGCTGGTTATTACAATTCACAGGTCGTACTGAATATTCTTGCGAACCTAAGCCTTTTAGCAGCCTGCTATTGGTTGGTTGCACGGCAGGGGCTGCTAGGGGCGTTCCTCGCGATGCTGATCGCTGCGATCGTGCAGCTTGCAGGGAGCGTCGTGATTCTAGTCATAGGCCTGCGAACACACGCCCATGTGTGTGCCGAAAGGGTTGAAACAGCATGATGATGTCAGTACAAATCCGTCTCGCCGGAACGGAAGGGAGATGATCAGTGATTGAGCGGGGGAGCCTCGGTGCATCCTTTGGGCAGTGGAGAGCAATTCTTCAGGAAGCTGCGCAAAGCTTTAGGCTGTGGCACCACGGAGTGTTAGTGCCGGCACTGCGTCGGCCCTGGGCTTCGCCAAGACCTAATAACTATGGAGCCGCCCGCTCTCTCGCCGGGGCCGAAGAGTTTTCCAGACTGGGCAAGCTTGCGTTCGCTTGCCTTTGGCTCTTGGTGTTCGCCATCCCATGGGAAGACGCAGTCACGATCTCTGATTTTGGTACAAGCGCACGTTTGATCGGCATGCTTACTGGAGGTCTTGGTGGCTTGGCAATCATCGAAAGAGGAAGAGTCAGACGCCCAGCGCCCGGCCACATCATGATGGCCCTATTCGTCCTGTTCACGGCGGTAAGTTACCTGTGGAGCCTCTACCCCGAGGGAACTCTAACGCAGACTTTCACGTACATCCAACTCTTCACAATGGTGTGGCTGATATGGGAGCTCTGCCCTCGGGAGCGCGAACTAACGCGGCTGATGCAGGCCTATATCCTTGGGACCTTCGTCTGTGGGATCGACACTGTATACCTATATCTTTCTCACCGAGAGTCCGTTTATCAACGTTATGCAGGCGCCGGGCTAGATGCCAATGACTTGGGGCTAATCATGGCCTTGAGCATTCCCTTCTCATACTACCTGCTCATTCAGAACAAGGGGCGGATGGTTTGGGTCTACAGACTGCAGCTTGTTTTGGCAGGAACGACAATTTTGCTGACCGCCTCAAGGGGGGCCACCCTGGCGACTCTTGTCGCCGTGTCTATCGTGCCCTTGACCCACGCGCAGTTGACAGGGCGTCAGAAACTCGCCGTCCTCTTGACAATATTATTGGTCGTGTTTGGCACTCTTCTCTTCGTACCCTCGACCTCCTGGGAACGCCTGGCTACGGTGCCTGGCGAATTCGCACAGGGTACGCTCACCGGACGCACGGTCATCTGGAAAGCAGGCTGGGAACTTTTCCGCGGGCATCCTTTCCTGGGTGTTGGAGCGAATGCGTTCCGGCTTACCGTCAGCCGTGTTTTGGCTGAACCGATCCGGCCCGAACAAGTCGGGAGGCCTTGGACGCCCGCTGCGCACAATACATTCCTGTCCGTCCTCGTCGAGCAGGGCGTGATCGGCTTTGCACTTTTTTGCGGCTTGCTCGGTGTCCTGGCGCTGTCACTGAGGGCAATGCCCCCCTTCCCCCAGAAACTGTGGATTGTATGTCTCGGGGTTTGGGTAGTAGGAGTATCCAGCTTATCTTGGGAAATGCGGAAACCGACATGGTTCTTCTTCGGCCTGCTAATGGCGCAATGCGGCAGCATGGCCCAGAAGTGGCCAACGGAGAGGCATGCCCCCGCTCTTGCTGAAGCTCGACTATCGTTTCTGCGCGTATCATGAGAATCGTCTCCTCGTCCTGAGATCATGAAGAAGATTAAAGTGGTTCATATCGTACCGATGCTGAGCCCGGGTGGCGCCGAGCGCGTAGCGGTCCATATCGTAAGAGGATTGAATCGTGAGCGGTATGAACCGGTAGTCGTTTCGTTCACGGGGCGGTTGGAATCCGACCTCGACCGTTTGCTGGAGGAGGCTGGGATCGAAGTTCGATACCTAGGCAAACGGCCGGGATTCGATTACCGCATGTACCAAAGATTACCTGGTGTTCTCAGCGATTGCCGGCCGGATATTGTTCACACCCATCTGCACGCGCTTCGCTATGCATTACCATTTATGTTACTTCTTAAGCGCGCTTCACTGTTGCATACCGTTCACAATATGGCGGAACGCGAGGTTGAACCCAGGGCGCGCTGGATTCAGCGTTATGCATTCAACCATGGAGTCGTCCCTGTAGCCGTTGGGGAAGAGGTAGCACTCAGCTTAGAGCGCCTTTATGGGATTCCACGGTGCCGCGTGATCGCGAACTGTATTCCAATGGATTGCTACGCTTGTGCGCAGACTCCTCGCAGAGAATGGCGGGAACGGGAAAGCTTCGGGGACAACGATGTTCTGTTTGTCTGCGTGGCACGCATTGCTCCACAGAAGAACCACGCGCTGCTCCTGAAAGCTTTCGCCCAAGGTCCCGCTTCCGATCCAAACGCGCATTTGGTCCTGGTTGGAGAGGGAGCCTTGCGGGAACAACTGGAGCAGCAAGCTAAAAATCTCGGCGTAGCCGGCCAAGCCCACTTCCTCGGGCTGCGGGCCGATATTCCGGACGTGTTGGGCGCGATGGATGTTTTCGTGCTGAGCTCAGACTACGAGGGCAACCCGCTCTCGGTTATGGAGGCCATGGCCTCCGGTCTGCCTATCGTGAGCACGGCTGTAGGTGGCGTGCCGAACCTCATCGAGAGTGGAAAGGAAGGTCTTATCGTGCAGCCGGGAGATGTTCAGGGTCTTTCCAACGCCATGACATCTCTCTTACGAAATCGAGAAGCTAGGCAGTCGTTGGGGATGGCCGCCGCGCGCCGGGCAAGGAAAAACTACGACGTGCCGAGGATGGTCCAGGCCTACGAGGAACTGTACGAAAATCTCGTTGATCATTCGTATCGTCTGGGCGCAGAAAGCGTACCCCGGGAGTCCGCCATCCCGGCCGAAGAAGGCGTGGGAAGCCAACAGGGAGTGCGAAAAGCAATATGATAAAGGTCCTGCACGTCATCACAACCCTCGGCCCCGCCGGGGCCGAAATCATGCTCTCCCGAGTCGTTTCTGGGATGGATAGCACGCGGTTTGAAAACGAAGTTGTCTCGCTTACCGGCCTGTTAGACCTGGCGGAGAGAATACAAGAAGTCGGTGTGCGCGTACGCACACTCGGCATGAAAACGAATGTGCCCAACCCTTTGCTGGTGATGCGCCTTGCGCGATGGATCCGCGAGTCGAAGCCAGACGTCATTCACACCTGGATGTATCACGCGAACTTGGTCGGCGCTCTCGCCGCGCGCCTAGCTAGTGATGTGCCTGTGGTTTGGGCTATCCACCATAACGCGCTTGACCCTCGCGTTGATAAGCGCCGAACCATGTTAGTCAATCGCGCCTGTGCCTTTTTATCGCGAAGATTGCCCGCCCGCATTCTATGTTGCTCAGAAGCGTCGCTGCACATCCACAAGAAACTTAGCTACGCCGCCGAAAAACTGGAGGTTGTCCCCAACGGCTTCGATCTGGAGCAAGTCAAACCCGACCCTGCTGCCCGCGTGTCCGTACGTGAGGAGCTAGGTATCCCGGCAGATGCACTCTTAATTGGAATAGCAGCCCGCTTCCATCCCCAAAAGGATCATCGCAACTTCGTTCGGGCAGCCGCGCGGCTACACAAACAAATGCCCGACGTTCACTTCTTGCTGTGCGGCCTGGACATCAATTGGCAAAACCCGCGGCTGGCAGGATGGATCCAGGCCGCAGGCATACGTGACCGCTGTCATCTCTTGGGGCTACGCCGAGATGTGTCTCGCCTCTTTGCCGGGATCGATATCGCCACTACTGCTTCCATCAGTGGCGAAGCCTTTCCCCTTGTAATCGGTGAAGCCATGGCGTGCGGAACGCCCTGCGTGGTGACCGACGTAGGGGATTCCGCGCTGATTGTCGGAGAGACCGGTAGGGTCGTGGCGCCTGGAGATCCGGATGCGCTGGCCGAAGAATGGCGGAAGCTCGTAGCAGCCGGACCCGGAGTAAGGCGCAGCCTCGGAATGGCCGCCAGGCGCCGCGTGCAGCAGCATTTCGCACTGCCAGCGATTGTGGAACGCTATCAGACGATCTACGCGCAGCTGGCTGCCAGAACACTACGAGGTATGCCTTCCCCGAGCCTCTCGCAATGTGCCCGGTAAATCCGCCAGTACAGGGATATTCCGGTTCCTGCTCGGGAATGTGAACGCACCCGATTCATTTCTTTTAACTTCTTACGGTAAAGCTGATTAGGGCAGCGGATGCCACCAGTCGCGCGGATTATTCCATCAACGTCTTCAATCCAGAAGAAAAAGCACCGCCCAAGACGGTTGCCGAGCAGCTGGGCAGACCGCAAACCGGAAGATAAAGATGCTAGATGACACAAACATGCGTGTGAATTCGGACCGACCCCGCCTGATCATTGCGGTGAATTCGTCAATCGCGATTGGCTTCCTGCAAGGTCAGCTGGAGTATTTCCAGGATAGGGGCTTTGATGCGACGGTTCTCTCCCCGGACCGACGCAAGGGCGAGTGGGAAGTGGCCCGGCCCGAGGGTGTTCCGATCATCGAAGTGCCCATGGAGCGAGAGATCGCTCCCATACGAGATCTTGTAACACTTTGGCGCTTGTGGCGCGTCATGCGCGCGCTTTGCCCCGCAGTCACCAATGTGGGAACCCCGAAGGCAGGGTTGCTAGGGGGCCTTGCAGCTTGGCTGAACCGTGTCCCTTGCCGATTTTACACGCTGCACGGTTTGCGGTTCGAGACCACCAAGGGACTGAAGCGGCGACTCCTCATCTATGCCGAGCGCCTAGCTTGTCGTTTTGCCCATCGGGTCATATGCGTCAGCCAGAGCGTGCGTGAGAAGGCGATTGCTTCCGGACTCACAAGGCGGGAGCAAGCAGTGGTTTTTGGATCGGGCAGCTGCAATGGCATAGATGCTTCGCGTTTCGCGGCCTCGCCAGAGACGATGAGGCGAGCTGCTGAGTTGCGGCGTCAGTTAGGAATCCCTGCGGATGCGCCTGTCGTGATATTTGTTGGGCGTCTGACCTGTGACAAAGGCATTCCCGAGCTGATGGAAGCTTTCTTGCGGCTCGGTAATCAATTCCCAGATCTCCGGCTTCTTCTGGTGGGATGCTTCGAGGACGAAGACTCCCTTCCTGTCCATATTCGGAGATGTCTGGAGACGCATTCGCACGTGATTTTTGCAGGGCCAGTGCAAGACACGGCCCCTTACTATGCGATTGCCGATGTCTTGGTCCTGCCAAGCCACCGAGAGGGTCTACCCACGGTCGTCCTGGAGGCACATGCCGCCGGCAAACCGGTGGTAGGTGCGTTAGCGACTGGGATCGTAGACATGGTGGTGGATGGCGAGACCGGCCTTCTTTTCCCCGTGGGTGATGTACCAGCGCTTGCTGATGCGTTGGCAAGGCTTATTAGCGACAGAGCCTTGGCCACTAAACTGGGACTCGCCGGCCAGGAACGAGTCAAGCGAGAGTTTCAGCAAGAGCAGATCTGGGAAGCGCTCTACCGAGAGTATCTCGGACTTTTGCAAATGAAAGAACTGCCGCTATCCTTGCGACCGAATATCGGCAAGAGCGGCAGTTTAGTGGCCAGGTCCAACCAGTAGCTCGCCCCAAAAGCATCACAGCAAGATGAACAGTTTTGTTCTTCAGAACGATAGCTTATTCCAAGAAAAGCCTGAAGTTTTCGAATGCCGTGAATATCTACGATAAACCAAGCGGTCGAAACGGGGAACTTGTAGCGCGCGGGGCCTTCCGCCACGTTAAGGGCCTGCTGTTTGCGGCGGCAGTGCTCGTCGTCCTTACGATCCTCATAGTATTCAATATGCCGATGACGCGCATCCACGCGGGGCCTGTCGCCGTGGCCCCTTCGATCACCACCCAGCCGAGTAGCCAAACGGTGACGGCAAGCTCCGCGTTTACTGTGTGGGCGGAATCCAGTCTGGTCAGAGTGGGTAAGACCGCGCCCCCTGGCACAACTTCTTTCATCAGTCTATCCGGCGCACGTGGCGAGACCGTGGACACGCAAGTAATCGTACATGCTCCGGCTGGTGGCTTGACGAACGTGAACTTGAGCGCTTCAGCGCTTACAGGTCCGGGCGGTGCGAGTATCGCGGCATCGAGCGTGACGCTGTACCGGGAATACTACGTCAGTGTTACGGGCACCGCGAATTACGGCGGAGGCAGCAATCCACCCCTTGGTTCGGGAACCTACGCGGAGCCACTCATTCCCTTCAATGATCCTGCGACTGGTTTGGCTCTGTGCGGAACTGCGGCGACGCTGAAGGCGTGCAATGCGAGGATCAGCGCGGGGCAGAATCAACCTTACTGGATCGACATTTCCGTGCCGCGCGGACCGAGTAACAGCCCGCCGGGAACCTATACCGGCACGATCACGATCACAGCCGCTCAGGGCAATGCGACGATCCCGGTCACACTGACGGTTTGGAACTTTGAGCTTCCCGCGCAGCCCTCGGAACTTTCCCTCTGGTCGCTCTGGCCTCCCACCGCCGGCCATACGATAACCACTTTGGCTCAAGCCCTGATGCGCAACAAAGTTATGTATGGTGTTGCCGGCGACGCATCCTCCGACGTGAAGAACTTCGGCCTCAATCGCTCTGGGCTGGGCGGCTTCTACTTTATCGGGATTCAGTGCGACGGTTCCTATAGCAACCTCCCTTGGACAAATCAAATCAACAAGGCGGCTGCCAATTTTCCGGCAGGCCTCGAGCTGGACCTCTACGTCGCGGACGAATTGAATGGCTGCCCAGGCGCTTACACCGCCCTCAAGACAATGGGCACCAACGCCCATGCGGCTAATCGAAGCGTCAAGACCATTATGACGATCAACACGCCCGACCCTAATTTATACGATGAGGGGGATGGGCGCAGTGCCATCGACCATTGGGCGCTGCTAGATTCAGTGCAACAGTGGCCAAGTCTCCCGTTTACCGGTGGGGGAGACCTCTGGAGCTATACGTCTTGCAACACGGGGTTGGGCAACGCTCCTGAATGGATGGTTGACTATCCCCCGATAAACGAGCGCGTCCAGGCGGGATTCTTGAATTGGATGCAAGGGGCGACGGGGATTCTTTACTATCGCTCAGACGCATGGACCGCCGGGAACACTATCGGCAGTTGGGACAATGTGGATACTACAGCTTGCGGCCACGGCCTCGGAAGACCCGGCGACGGAATATTCCTCTATCCGCCTGGTCCGATCGCCTCCAGCGAGTCCGCTCCAGGGATACGTCTCAAGGCCATCCGTGACGGCATTCAAGACTACGAATACGCGCAGATTCTCAAGAACCTCGGGCAAGTCGCCTTCGTTAACTCAGTCATCCAGCCGATCGCCACGAGCTGGAGCAACTGGAGTCACGATCCGAACGCACTGGAAGGTGCACGGCTGCAACTGGGGCAACAGCTCCATGAGCTTTCCCCTCCCTAGGCGATAAATATACCGCTCAAAGATCTTTCTGCCTGCAAGACCTAGCATCACAGCTTTTCTAATACCGGGGTTACCAAAGTAAAACTTCAAGTTACGAGAGAAAAAAATGACAAAATGTGACGTAGCAATCATTGGCGCCGGCCCTTATGGACTATCGGCGACCGCTCACTTGCGCAAGGTCAAAGGTCTGGACGTGCATACGTTCGGCGAGCCCATGTCTTTTTGGGAACGCAACATGCCGACGGGCATGTTGCTCCGTTCGGGTTGGGCAGCATCGCATATTGCCGACCCGAACCAGTCTTTGACCCTGGAGGCCTACCAAGCGGCAAGCAGCAATCCCTTTTCCAGCCCCGTACCACTCGACCGCTTCGTCGACTATGGACTCTGGTATCAACGTCAGGCGATACCCGACCTCGATCGGCGGAAGATTGCCCGCGTCGAGTCCCATGCAACGGGCTTCCGACTTATCCTCGAAGAGGGTGAGACGGTCCTTGCACGCCGTCTAGTCGTTGCTGCCGGCATTGGTTCGTTCACTTGGCGCCCGCCCGAATTTGCAGGCCTCCCCCGTTCGCTAGCGTCTCACACAGCTGAACATCGCGAGTTGCGAAAGTTTGCCGGAAAACAAGTGCTCGTGATCGGAAGTGGTCAGAGCGCACTGGAATCGGCTGCACTGCTGCACGAAAGCGGTGCCGAAGTCGAAATCGTAGCCCGGGCGCGTCAGATTCATTGGCTTGGGGGAATAGTCTCCAAGACGATTCACTTTGGTTTGGGCCCCACGATCTCGAAGTTGCTTTATGCGCCCACCGACGTTGGTCCCGCCGGCATCAGCCAGGTCGTGGCGCGGCCCGACTTGGTCAGGCGCCTGCCTCGGTCGATTCAGGACTGGCTCCGGAAACGATCGATCCGGCCACTTGGCGCGCGATGGCTAGTGGCGCGGCTCCAAAACGTGCCCGTAAACCTTGGCCGTACTGCTGTTTCCGCTGCCCCGGTTGGCGGGCGGATAAAAGTCCAGCTAAATGACGGAAGCGAGAGAACCATCGACCATGTCCTTCTGGGAACGGGCTATCGAGTGGACGTTTCCAAGTACGATTTCCTTGCCCCGGAGCTGGCACAGTCCATAAGTCGCTTCCAAGGATATCCTCGGCTCAGCGAGGGGTTCGAATCGTCGGTGCCGAGATTGCACTTTCTCGGGGCGCCGGCCGTTTGGAGTTTCGGCCCGCTGATGCAATTTGTCGTCGGCACGCATTATTCTTCACGCGCACTACTTCGCTCCGTTGTCCGGAAAGTTGCGGGCGATCGCGTTCGGGTCGGCGAACCACTCGTCGCCGAGCTCGGATAATTCCGTCCTCGCGATGAGCACACCACATCTCAGAACCGTCCGACGTTTTTGTGAAGCACTGGCCTTCTTCCTATGACGGAAACAACAGGCGCATTGGTGATAGGCGGTAACCTCAACGGTCTTTCGATCGCGAGGAGCTTGGGCCGCCATGGCGTGCCAGTTTGGGTGACGACTCCGCCCAACGCGAAGCTGGCCAGCTGCTCTCGGTATACGCTCCGGACTTTGCCTTGGCCAGACGGGGAGAGTGAAGCGCAAGTCGGGTATCTATTGGAACTCGCCGCACGCTACGATCTCGACCAATGGGTGCTGTTTCCAACCAGTGACGAATCAGCCGCTTTGCTCTCGAAATTCCACACAGCGCTCTCGCGCCGATTCCTCGTATCGACACCCGCCTGGGAGGTCCTGCGCTGGGCTTACGATAAGCGTCTTACCTATCAATTGGCGGCCGAACAAAAAGTCGACTACCCGTCAACGATCTATCCCGCCACCGAAGTGGATCTCGAGGGCGTCCCATGCGCTTTTCCCGCCATTCTGAAACCTGCCACGCACGCCACGATCAATCGGTTCACGGCGGATAAAGCCTGGCCGGTGGCGAATCGCGAAGAGCTTCTTGCGCGGTACCGTGAAGCCCGGGAGTTGATTCCGCCAGAATTGATTCTCGTTCAGGAACGGATCCCTGGGGGAGGCGAATCCCAATTCTCGTACGCGGCGCTCTGCTACGACGGACAACCGATTGCCTCTCTCACCGCGCGCCGGACGCGACAGTACCCGATCGATTTCGGCTATTCAAGTTCCTTTGTCGAAACTCTCGACATCCCTGAGATCGTGGGCCCTTCACGTCGTCTGCTGACTGCAATCCGGTACACTGGACTTGTTGAAGTTGAGTACAAGCTTGACGCGCGAAATGGACGCTACAAACTTCTGGATATCAATCCAAGGCTTTGGACATGGTCACCGCTGGGCGGCCGCGCGGGGATAGACTTTCCCTATCTTCTCTGGCGAATGACGGTAGGCAGGCCTGTGCCGGAAAAGACCGGGCGCACAGGTGCTCGCTGGGTCCGCATGAGTACAGATGTTCCGGCCGCTATTCACCTAATGCTTCGCGGTCGCCTGAGCCTGGGTGCGTACCTGCGCTCTTTGCGCAGCCCAGTTGAGTTCGCCCTGATGGCTGCAGACGATCCTCTGCCTGGACTACTGGATCTGCCCCTATTTGCCTACAAGCACTTTTATAACGGATACGAGAGTCTGCGTAACGGTGTCCCGTCTGCGAAAGGATGTCCCACCAAAAGTTGAAGGGTTGAGCGGCGGTTCGGGGCCGGTTCGATAGACAAGGCATGCCGCGGTGCAAAGGGAGCGATGGCTGTACTCGGGATGCGCAACGCTCCTCAGGAAGTGCGATTCGCACGATGCCCATTCGAGCGGCACAACCAAAACTGGAGAGTAAGTGACCGAACCAACGGTTATAATCAGTTTGGATTTGGAACTCAGTTGGGGTAGTTTCGATCTTTCATTTGACGACGACCTACTCAAGATGGGCCGGTGGACCTACGACACCGGCGCGCCCAACCTACTGAATCACCTCACGCGCAATGGCCTATCGGCAACTTGGGCCGTGGTTGGTGCGATAATGCGTCCCTCGTTGCCAGACGTTTCCGGGCTGCCAGAAGTCAATTACCCTCACTTCTCGAAGCCTTGGTTCAGTTACGTTCCCAAAGAAGGCGACGAATTGACTCATCCCGAGTGGTTTGGCGCGCGCCTGGTGGAAATGATCAAGCGTGCAAAGCCCGAGCAGGAAATCGGATTTCATTCGTTTTCACACGTACCCTTTGGATGGCCTGGCATGACGCGGGAACGAGCAATAGCGGAGTACCGTTATTGTGCCCAGACCGCGCGAGAATTTGGAATCCCAACCAAGTGTTTCGTTTTTCCGCGGAATTCCGTTGCTTACCTCGGTGACCTTCGAGATGCAGGGTTCACCTGTTTTCGCGACGTTGACGAACTACCATTTCGCTTTGCAAGCAAGAAGCTTACATCCATTGGCATGGTATGGGCAGATTTCGCGGGACTAGCACCACGCACCGTCGAACCTTCGCTCAAAGAGGGGATGGTTTCCATTCCGGGATCGCTATTGATCCGATGCGCGGCCGGCTGGCGCAAGTACATACCTGATTCGAGTCGTTTGCGGCGGCTGCGAAAAGGATTGGAACGCGTGCGTCGAAACGGCGGGGTTTTCCACGTCTGGTTCCACCCGGAGAACCTTTATGCAGAGTGGCCGCGGCTTGAAAACGTTGTCGCCCGTTTTCTCGAGGAACTTGGCATGCTGGTGCGCAACGGAGAATTGAGATGCTTGACGATGGGGCAGCTTGCCAGCGAATTCCAAACGAAATTAGCTGTTAAACAGGGTTGTAGTCCGAGTCCAACGTGCACGGAGGCTGGGTACGTAGATTGCGCGACGCCAGGACGCGAGTTTGGCGCACGTTTGGCAATTCCGCGTTAACCCAACTTTCCGCGGTCCGGCGCGGAGTGCGCCGGACCGCCGGAAAAACCGGCAACCACCTATGCCCCTATGGGGCAAGCTGATTGAGCTTTTGCCCTAATTGCAGTCGTGCACCTTCCAGTGCGTTGGGGTCGTGGGTCCAGTTGGTCCAGCTCGCGGCAATCGGTTGGATGACGGAAGTCGCAAAGGCTCCTTGCCCCAGGTTCTGGAGGATCTGTACGTATTCATAATCCTGGATGCCGTCACGGATAGCTTTGAGTCGAATGCCCG
>WNFP01002299.1_pt1 | contig 29194 bp, 42 predicted proteins | sample 5400201 | NCBI WGS metagenome assembly WNFP01 (sample SAMN13153355, study PRJNA577476) | soil metagenome | isolation source: 115 cm saprolite under Madrone tree | place: USA:California | collected 2016-06-14 | reverse complement strand
GGTACCGGCCGCAGTTTTACGTGCGCACGACCGATGTGACGGGAGCGATCCGGTTGCCGGAGGGGGTGGAGATGGTGATGCCGGGGGACAACATCGAGATGACGGTGGAGTTGATCCAGCCGGTGGCGATGGAAGAGGGTGTGCATTTCGCCATCCGCGAGGGAGGGCGCACCGTCGGCGCTGGCGTCTGCACCCGCGTCGAGGAGTAAGCAAAAAGGGGGTACCCGCAAAGGGTACCCTGTGTAGGACCTGTGCTCAAATAGATACCGGCAATCCTACATTAGGAGAAAGATATGGCAACAGGAGCTAAACAGCGGATTCGTATTCGCCTGAAGGCATATGATCACCGCATTCTCGATCAATCAGCAATGCAGATCGTCGATACCGCACAGCAGACAGGTGCGCGGGTATCAGGCCCGGTGCCCCTACCCACGGAGATCGATAAGTTTACCGTGATGCGCTCGCCATTTATTGATAAAGATGCGCGTGAGCAATTTGAGATTCGTACGCATAAGCGCCTGATAGATATTATTGAGCCGACCAACAAGACAGTCGAAGCTTTGACACGGTTGAATCTGCCCGCAGGCGTGGACATCGAGATCAAGCTGTAGAGAGGCATGGTCACATAAGGGACGATTATCGTTACCTTGAAGTGAAAGTATGTGTACCAGGGCGTGATCTATCGCGTCTCTACAGCAAAGAAGAGAGGAAAGGATATGCTCAGTGGATTGTTGGGCAGAAAAGTCGGCATGACCCAGGTATTTGGGCCGAACGGCGCAGCTATCCCGGTCACAGTGATCGAAGCTGGTCCGTGTATTATAACGCAGATTAAGACCGCTGCCCGTGACGGTTATGAAGCTGTTCAGATTGGCTTCGAGCAGGCGAAACTGAAAAGCGCCACCCGCCCTGAGCTGGGGCATCTTGGACATAGCCTGCCTTTGTTGAAGGCTCAGCGCAAGCGTCTACAGGCTTACCAGCAACAGCAACGAGGGAAGAAGGGCACGAGCGATACCGCTGCTGAGGGGGAATCGCAAAAAGAAACAGCTTCTTCTCAAGATAAGAAGGATAAACAAGTCCAGAAATTACTGAGGGTGCAGCAGAATCGCCAGCGCCGCCCAGGGCCAGAGCTTGGACCCTATAAGGTATTGCGCGAGGTAGGTTTGCAAGAGGGTATCTCTGCCGAGGGCCTGGAACTCGGCACGAAGTTTGACGCGAGTCTTTTCGCAGTTGGCGAGTCGGTTGATATCATTGGCACCTCCAAAGGTAAAGGTTTCCAGGGCGGCGTCAAACGCCACGGATTTAGGGGCGGGCCCAAGACGCACGGTCAGTCGGATCGCACTCGCGCGCCTGGTTCGATTGGTTCTGGTACTACACCAGGACGGGTGCTGAAAGGCACTCGTATGGCGGGTCACATGGGCAACGAGCGTGTGACAGTGAAGAAATTGCAAGTAATTCAAGCTGATCCTGAGCGCAACCTGCTCCTGGTCAAGGGTTCCATACCCGGAGCCAACGGCGGCCTGCTCATGATTAGGAAGCAAGCGAAGAGGTAACCGAAATGCCCTCGACTACAGTGTATAACATGGCCGGAGAGGCCGTAGGAGAGCTCGAACTGAGCGAGCAGGTGTTCGGAGTCACCCCTAACGTGGCGGTTCTCCACCAGGTTGTCACCGCGCAGTTGGTGAATCGCCGTCAAGGAAACGCTTCGACGAAGACTCGCAGTGAGGTATCTGGCGGAGGTAGAAAGCCATATAAGCAGAAAGGAACTGGGCGTGCCCGCCAGGGCAGCACACGCGCTCCACAGTTCCGTCATGGTGGCACAGTATTTGGCCCAAAGCCGCATCCTTACCATCATGATGTGCCGAAGAAGATGCGTCGCCTGGCGATTAAATCTGCGCTGTCCGATAAAGTTGCGAATGAACAGCTGATTGTACTCGAGGATTTGGCGATGGAGGCTCCGCGCACAAAAGAGATGCTGGAGATCCTGGATCGACTGCCCGTGAATGGAAAGCGCGTCTTAATGATGTTACCAAGGCGTGACGAGAACATTGTGCTTTCGACCCGCAACATTCCTTCTGCCAAAGTGCAGCATGTTTCATCAATCAACGTGGTGGAACTGCTCAAACATGACTGCTTAATTATGCCAAAGAGGACTGTGCGCTGGATTGAACTGGTCTTCGGTGACGGCGTGAGCGCCGAGGAAGCAAGTCAAACAATTGCAGCAGAGCTGGACGAGGAAGCTGCGGCTCCCGAGCAGGTAGAAGAACTGGAGGAGCAGTCTGAGGCAAGTGAAGAGGGAGTGGACGTGGAGTCTCAGGAGCCGGAGACATCCGAAGCACCAGCTCCAACAGAGGGCGAGGAGGAATAGAGCAGTGGAGATTACAGAAGTACTGCGCCACGGCATAGTCACAGAAAAAACGGTGAAGCTACAAGAAAAGCATAACCAGTATACTTTCAAAGTGGCATTGGAGGCGAACAAAATTGACGTTCGCCGCGCAGTAGAGACGATATTCAAAGTGAAAGTCGTCGCGGTCAATATCATGCGCATGCCTGGGAAACAGCGTATGATACGGCGTAGAGGCTCCGCTCCTCGGCCTTTAGAGGCCCGCGAGTGGAAGAAGGCGATTGTCACCCTGGCTGAGGGCGAATCAATCGACGCATTGAGAGCGTAAGGTGTTGAGAGATGCCAATTAGACAGTACCGACCAACATCTCCTGGACGTCGCGGTATGTCGGTTTCGACATTCGAGGAGATTACTAAAACGAAGCCGGAGAAATCTCTGGTAGTGAAGCTGAAGAAGCATGCTGGGCGCAATAACCAGGGCAAAATTACCACGCGCCATCGTGGTGGCGGAGCCAAACGCGCTTATCGCTTAATTGATTTTAAACGCAACAAACTGGGCGTGCCTGCAAAAGTAGCCGCGATTGAGTACGATCCAAATCGTTCAGCGCGTATTGCGCTGCTGCATTATCTGGATGGCGAGAAGCGCTATATCATCGCGCCATTGGGGCTAAAAGTTGGCGATAGGGTGATGGCGGGGCCGGAGGCTGATATCAGGCTGGGCAATGCCCTTCCCTTGAAGAATATTCCGACCGGCACGACGATTCACAACATCGAGTTAACGAAGGGTCGTGGTGGTCAGTTGGCTCGCGGCGCAGGTGTGGGCGCTCAGCTCATGGCAAAAGAAGGCGATTATGCCTTGATACGATTGCCATCAGGTGAGCAGCGCCGGGTGCATATTCTCTGCATGGCGACGGTTGGACAGGTGGGCAATGTAGATCACGAGAATCTCAGTATTGGAAAAGCTGGGCGTGCGCGTCACATGGGGCGTCGTCCCACGGTTAGAGGCTCTGCTATGAATCCCCGCGACCATCCACATGGTGGTGGTGAGGGGCGTGCGCCTATCGGTGGGCAGCCACAGACTCCCTGGGGTAAACCTGCTCTGGGTTATAAGACGCGCCGCAATAAGAGAACCAATAAGTTCATTGTGCGCCGTCGCAATGCAGCCCGAAGGAAGAGGTAGCATATGTCGCGTTCAAGAAAAAAGGGACCGTATATCCACGAGTCGCTGAGAAAAAAAGTGTTGGCCATGATGCGAAGTGGCGACCGCCGCGTAATCAAGACCTGGTCGCGTGCTTCGACAATCTTTCCCCAAATGGTGGGGATGACTATTGGCGTTCATAATGGCAAGACGCATGTACCTATCTACATTACGGAGAATATGGTAGGTCATAAGTTGGGTGAGTTTGCTCCCACGCGGCACTTCAGGGGTCACGCGGGGGGTAGGAGTGAGAAGACCACGTCGGTCCGCTGAGGTGAATGATGCAAGTCAGGGCAATTGCTAAAAACATTGGTATTCCGCCGCGCAAGATGCGTCTGGTCACTAATGCGGTGAAGGGGCTTCGTGTGAATGAGGCTCTGGCGTATCTTCAGTTCATGCCCAACGCGGGTGCGCGACCGGTGAGTAAGGTAGTGGCATCGGCGGCGGCTAACGCGGAGAATAACTACAATTTGGATCCAGATGATCTGTATATCCTGAATATTGTGACGGATGACTCGTACCGGGTTCCGCGCATCAGGGCGCGGCCACATGGTCGAGCAGCACGCATACTGCGGCGCTTCTGTCATGTGACGGTGATTGTCTCAGACGACCCGGCTGACGCCGGCAACTGGAGACGCTAAGAAGGAGGGCACTTTTGGGACACAAAGTTCATCCCACAGGTTTCAGGCTCGGCGTCGTTAAAGGCTGGCAGTCTCGCTGGTACGCTGAGCGTGATTATAAGGATTTGGTTGCAGAGGATAGACTGCTGCGGACGACGATCCAGAAGGAACTCGCCAATGCCTCAGTCTCGCTTATAGAGATTGAGCGTGCCGCCGCTAACCAGGTGTCGGTAACGATTCATACGGCGAGGCCCGGTATTGTCATCGGTAAGAGTGGCGAGAAGGTTGATAGATTGAAAGCAGCGCTGGAGGCAAAGACCAAGAAGCGCGTGAGGCTGAACATCGTTGAAATTCGCCAGCCCGAACTGGATGCATACCTGGTGGGACGAAGTATCGCAGAGCAATTGGAGAAGCGTGTGTCGTTCCGCCGGGCGATGAAGCAGGCGGTGCAAAAGACGATGCGCGCGAATGCGAAGGGCATACGAGTCATTGTCGGCGGGCGGTTGGGTGGAACGGAAATCGCTCGCAGTGAGAAAGAGGTAGAGGGGAAAATCCCTTTACATACTCTGCGTGCCGACATCGATTATGGCCTAACGGAAGCGCATACGACCTTTGGTGTAATTGGCATCAAGGTGTGGATTTATAAGGGAGATATTCTTCCCAACAAGCGCCGCGAGGCCGCCGAAGTGCAACAGGAAGCACTCACGCCACTGGCTCCACGTGAGCGAGCTGAGGGTGGCGAACGTCGTGGTGAACGTCGTGCGCCACGTGGTGAACGTGGTACGCGTCCGCAGGGAGGAGAGCGACCCCAGGGAGGAGTGGGGGAGCGACCACCCAGGGCACCGGGAGAGCGACCCCAAGGCAGCGAGAGGCCCCCACGTGCACCACGCGCGCAGGGGGAGCGTCCGGCACGCACAGCGAGGACCGAACGCCCTGCTGAGCAGGCTGCAGCGGTTCCAGAGACTCCAGAGACGCAGGCCGTCTCTGAGATTCAGGTACCAGCAGTTCAGGAGGCCGAGGCAACGCAGACTCAGGCGCCACCCCCACCAACGCCAGGCGATGGCGAGAGTGCTCCTGAGAGCGAGTAGAGGAGATTTGAAGCCATGTTATTGGCACCGTCACGATATAAATACCGCAAGCAGCATCGCGGTCGTATGAAAGGCACCGCCCAACGTGGCAGCACACTCGCCTTCGGTGAGTTTGGTTTGCAGGCTTTGGAGCCTTGTTGGTTGGAGGCTCGTCAGATCGAAGCAGCGCGTATTGCGCTCACCCGCTTTATGAAGCGTGGTGGTAAAGTGTGGATCCGCGTCTTCCCTGATAAGCCTATCACGGCCAAACCCGCTGAGACACGCATGGGAAGTGGTAAGGGTGCCGTTGATCATTATGTAGCAGTTGTCAAACCGGGGCGTATTATCTTCGAGATTGGTGGCGTAAGTGAAGAAGTTGCCAAAGAAGCCGTGCGCCTGGCGAGTCATAAGCTGCCGGTAAAAACCCGCTTTCTAACACGAGGGGAGGCAGAGAGTGTCGAAGGTTAAAGAACGTCGCAAGCAGATTCAAGAATTCACCTACGGTGAGGCGCAACGTGAACTCAAGGATTTGCGGATGAGGCTGTTCAACCTCCGCTTGCAACAGCAGCGTGGTGAAATAAAAAACAACCGCGTGTTTACACAGACGCGCAAGGACATCGCTCGTGTGCTGCACCGGTTGACACAGTTGGAGGCCGAAGGATGACACAGCAGACCTCACCAGCTACGGGCACAGGGAAGACTGGCGAAGGCCAGATTCACCACCAGCAAAAAGTTGGGACCGTAGTAAGTAATAAGATGGACAAGACGATAGTTGTCTCCGTAGAGTCGTTAAAGAAGCATCGTCTCTATAAGCGTACTTACAAGCAGACGAAACACTTCTACGCGCATGATGATGAGAATACCTGTCAGGTTGGCGATGTAGTCCGCATTGAGGAGACCCGCCCGCTGAGCAAGATGAAGCGCTGGCGTTTAGTGGAGATTGTAAAGCGCAGCAGTGGCATTGTCCCGGTAGCAGAATTGTTGGCTGAGGTTGATCCAGACCTGACGTCCCCCACTTCCGAAGAATCGGAAGAACATGAGGAGGAGTTGGAATGATTCAACCACAGACACGCCTGAAAGTTGCTGACAATACCGGCGCAAAGGTGATCATGTGCATCCGCGTCCTGAGCGGTTCAAGCAAGCGGTATGCAGAGATTGGGGATATCATCAAAGCCTCCGTAAAGCAGGCGGCGCCAAATGGGCAGGTAAAAAAGGGTGAGGTAGTGAACGCGGTAGTTGTGCGGGTGGCAAAGGAATATGCGCGCCCTGATGGCTCGCACATTCGCTTTGACGAGAATGCTGCCGTAATCATCGCCGCCGGCAATAACCCGCGCGGCACACGTATCTTTGGCCCGGTGGCTCGCGAACTGCGTGAACGTAATTTTATGAAGATCATTTCGCTAGCACCCGAAGTGCTGTAGGGTAGGGGCGAATGCGCTCCTGGTGGTTTTCGTTGACGTTTGTCGTTCCGCGGGTACGACAAAGACAAACGATAAACTTTTGAGGGAAGATATGGCAATACAACAAAAAGAAAGAAAGCCTCTGCACCTCACCAAGATGAACATCAAGAAGGGTGACACCGTCTTGATTATTGCAGGTAAGGATAAAGGCAAGCAGGGGACGGTTTCGCGGGCGCTGCCGCAGATCAGCAAAGTGATTGTTGAGGGCCTGAATATTGCGAAGAAGCATATACGTCCGCAGGGTCAGACTCGCCAGGGTGGCATCATTGATAAAGCTATGCCCATTCACATCTCGAATACGATGTTAATTTGTACTGAGTGTGGCAAGCCGACGCGGGTGGCGCATGATCGCCGGCCTATGGGCGCTGATCAAAAAATACGTTCGGTACGTGTATGCAAGAAATGTCACAAGATCATTGAAGACCGGGCGAGGAGTAGTTAAACGATGGCATCAAGACTGAAGGAAAAGTACCGGAAAGAGGTCGTGCCAGCCCTGCATAAGGAGTTTAACTACAAGAATCCAATGCAGGTGCCGGCGCTACACAAAGTTGTTGTCAATATCGGGATGGGAGAGGCCATTCAGAATGCGAAAGCGATGGATGCTGCCGTGTCCGACCTGGCATCGATTACAGGCCAGCGCCCAGTGATCACGCGCGCCAAGCGTTCGGTTGCCGCGTTCAAACTGCGTGAAGGCATGCAGATTGGCTGTATGGTAACGCTGCGTGGCGACCGCATGTACTACTTTCTCGATAAGCTTATGAATGTAGCCCTGCCGCGCTTGCGCGACTTCCAGGGTGTTTCTCCCGAAGCCTTTGATGGCCGGGGTAACTACACATTGGGGTTGCGTGAACAACTGGTCTTTCCCGAAATCGACTATGATAAGGTCGATAAGGTGCGCGGTATGGAAGTAAGTATTGTGACAACCGCTCGCACCGATGAAGAGGGGCGGCGGCTGCTCAAACTGATGGGCATGCCCTTTAAGAAATAATGCTGGAGAGTGGAATGGCAAAAGTCTCAATGATTGTGAAGTCGCAGCGCAAGCCCAAGTTCAAAGTGCAGCAGCATAACCGCTGCCAGATCTGTGGGCGGCCTCGCGCCTATATGCGCAAATTCGGCCTCTGCCGCATCTGCTTCCGCGAACGTGCGTTGCGCGGTGAGCTACCTGGTGTGACGAAGTCGAGCTGGTAATCGGAGGATGTTGTTACATGAACATGACTGATCCGATCGCGGATATGCTGACACGTATTCGCAACGCGGTTGCAGCGCGACATACTCGCGTACTGATCCCGGCTTCTAAGATGAAGCTGGCAATTGCGCGTGTGTTGAAGGAAGAGGGTTACATCAAGGATATCGAGATTCTGAAAGACAACCCGCAAGGCACACTTCGTCTCACGCTGCGTTATGTAGAAAAGCGGTCGGTGCTGACGCAGTTGAAGCGCGTCAGCAAACCTGGGCTACGTGTGTACACGAAACGGGCTGACATCCCTCGCGTCCGTGGAGGGCTGGGTATAGCCATTTTATCGACACCACAGGGCTTGATGACAGGGCAACGTGCTTTCCGCGAAGGCTTTGGTGGTGAAGTCGTTTGCTACGTTTGGTAGGCAGGAGGGAATTAAGATGTCTCGTATTGGACGTGCTCCCATCGCTGTGCCGCCGAAGGTGCAGGTGACATGGACTGATGAGAATCTGGTGACGGTCAAGGGTCCCAGGGGGGAATTGTCATACAAGGTCGATCCTGTATTGACACTGAAGCTTGAGGATGGGACGATATCAGTTGCCCGCCCGTCAGACACTAAAGACCATAAAGCGAAACATGGCCTGTATCGTACGCTCATCAACAACATGGTTGAGGGAGTGACGAAAGGGTATACAAAGCGATTAGAGATTCATGGTGTGGGCTACCGTGCTGCAAAGGTAGGAGATAACCTGGTGATTCAGGTGGGGTACTCCCACCCTGTCGAGGTGCAGCCTCCCAAAGGAATCGCCTTGAGCGTCGATGGTGTTGACCCGGCTACCAAGGCTACCAGGCTGAGCGTAAGCGGGATTGACAAACAACTGGTGGGGGAGGTTGCGGCGAGCATCCGCCGGATTCGCAAACCTGAGCCGTATAAAGGCAAAGGTATTCGTTACGCAGGTGAAAGGATTCGCCGCAAGGCTGGCAAAGCCGGGAAAGTCGGTGGTAAGAAGAAATGATAAAACGTTTTAATGCAAATCAAGCGCGACTTAAGCGGCACCGGCGCATGAGAAGCCGCCTGGAAGGCTCAGAAGCGCGTCCACGCCTGAGCGTATACCGCAGTGGGCTGCATATCTATGCGCAAATAATCGATGATACGACTGGCCGGACCCTGGCTGCTGCTTCATCGTTAGACCAGGCTCTGCGCGACTTTACACCGCCGGAGAAAGCTGTTGAAACGAGGGGAGTCATGGCGGAGGCAGCGCCTGCTGAGATGACGGCTGAGGTCGCACCAACCAGGGGAAAAGGGGCCAAGACAGCAAAGGCCCCGGCAAAAGGCGCTCAGCCACAGAAGGGAGCTCCCGGCAGGAGTGGCAAGCCCGCTGCTCAGGTCAAAACCCAGCTACCCAGCGCGGAGAAAGGTGTGAAGAAGACTCCGGTTGAGGCGCTGGAGGGTATTGTCGGCAATCGAAAAGTAGCGGTTGCACGCGAGGTGGGTAAGCTGGTCGCCCAGCGTGCCAGGGAGAACGGTATCAGTCGTGTCGTCTTTGATCGTGGTGGCTACGCCTATCATGGGCGCGTGGCTGCACTTGCAGAAGGCGCTCGTGAAGTAGGCCTGAATTTCTAGGCCGCGAGGAGATAAGATGCCAAGGATAGATGCTTCAAAACTAAACCTGGAAGAGACAGTGGTGCAGGTGCGCCGCGTGTCCAAGGTGGTCAAGGGCGGCAGGCGCTTTAGTATCCGGGCGCTTGTGGTCGTTGGGGACCGCGATGGTCATGTTGGCTTTGGCCTGGGCAAGGCGGCCGAGTATACGGAAGCCATCCGCAAGGGTGTAGAAGATGCTAAAAAGCATTTGATCACAGTTCCCCTGGCGGGAACGACCATTCCATTCATGGTGAAGACGCGCTTTGGCGCTTCGGAGGTACTGCTGAAGCCGGCGGCTCCTGGCACCGGCGTTATTGCCGGAGGGGCGGTTCGTGCAGTAATGGAGTCGGCTGGCATCCGTGATATCTTAACCAAGTCACTTGGTAGCACCAACGCTGCCAATACTGTTCAAGCGTGTATGCAAGGCCTGCTCGAGCTACGCTCCGCCGAAGAGGAAGCCGCGCTACGTGGTAAAACGGTTGCTGAAATTGTTGGTAAGAAGCAGGCTGAGCGGCTTGCCGTTGCTGCTGCCAGTGCTGCTGAAGAGGCGGCTCAAGCGCGATCTGCCCGTGAAGAGGAAGCGCGTGAGAGCAGGGCCACCACTGGGCGTAGGGGTGCTGGGCCTGGTGAAAGAGATCGCCGTGGTGGCAGCGGAGAGCGCAGTGAGCGTGGAGATCGTCGTGGTGGCGGGCCTGCACGTCGTAGATAAACGACGATGGGAGAAAAAAATGACAAAACTGCGTGTTAAATGGGTCAAAAGCGCCATTGGCTATTCGAAAGACCAAAAGGCGACCATTCGTGCGTTGGGGTTGCGCAAACTCCAACAGACGGTTGAGCATGAAGATAATCCTGCCTTGCGCGGGATGATTCGCAAGGTTAACCACCTGGTAAAGGTAGAGGAAGTAGTCTCATGAAACTTTCTGATTTGCGGCCAGCTCCTGGTTCACACAAGCGGGAGAGGCGGGTTGGTCGTGGACACGGCTCCGGTCGTGGCAAGACCGCTGGCCGGGGTACAAAAGGCCAGAAGGCTCGCACTGGCGGAACAATACACCGGGCTTTTAGCGGCGGCCAGACACGTCTGTCGAAGCGTCTGCCGTTCCTGCGCGGCCTGGGCAACAGTAATATACCTTTCCGCCATGATTATAGTATTGTCAATGTCAATGATCTGGAACTCTTTGAACCCGGTACGCAGGTGACGCCTGATTCCCTGGTGACGGCGGGCTTGATGACAAAGGCTAAGGGCCGGGGCCTGGTGAAGATCCTGGGTGAGGGCGAAGTGAATCGTGCGCTGACTGTACGCGCGCATAAGTTTTCTGCCAGTGCTCGAGCCAAGATCGAAGCAGCAGGCGGCACTGTTGAGATCATTCCAACAAAAGTGTACGAAAAGACGAAGCGGCGTAAGGACGAAGGTAAGAAGACACCGGAACAACGGGATATAACTTCTCGTTCTACCTAGTAGTGGAACCGTGTCGATTCTTGAAAGGAGAGTCCCATGTGGGAACGACTGCGCAGTGTCTGGACTATTCCAGATCTACGCAAAAAGATTCTCTTCACTCTGGCGATGTTATTGATCTACCGCGTCCTTGCCCATATCACAGTGCCCTTGACGCATACTGAAACGCTAGCTCTGAACAATCTGTTTACGTCATCGGGTGGTAGTAACCTGGGCCAGACGCTCGGCCTGCTGGATATCTTTTCCGGTGGCTCACTGAAACAGTTCTCTATTGTTGCGCTGGGGGTTTATCCATATATTACCGCGACGATTGTGATGCAGCTCCTGCAGCCAATTATCCCGGCGTTGGAGAACATGATGCGCGAGGGTGAGGCTGGACGCCTGCGCTTCAGCCAGATCACACGTCTTATCGCCGTGCCGCTGGCGTTCTTACAGGCCATTGGCAGCGCGGCGATCTTTGTGAAGTTCGGCGTGCTGACGAACTTTAACCTCTTCGATCCGCAGTACACGCTGGAGTCACTGTCCATCCTGCTCGCGCTGACTGCCGGTACGATGATCCTGGTCTGGCTTGGTGAGTTGATTACTGAAAATGGTATAGGTAATGGCATCTCGATCATTATCTTTGGCGGCATTGTGAGTGGTATCCCGAGCCTGGTGTCTCAAGGGTATACGGCTAGCTCAACTCCCGGCGGCAGCATCGTCAGTATCGCCGTGTTCCTGTTTATCGGTCTGGCGACGATCATTGGAATAGTCTACATCTACCTGGGACAACGGCGTGTGCCGATTGAGTACCCGACGAAACGTATGGTGGGGCGCGGCATGCTGGTGGGTACTGCGCAAAGAACCTACATCCCGATGCAGGTCAACAGCGCGGGTATGATCCCGCTAATCTTCGCGCAGTCTATGCTGATCTTCCCAACGGTGCTGGCACAATACCTGTCAACTAGTAATACGTCCTGGCTGGCGAACGCCTCTAACTGGATCGGAACCTATATTGCTAATACGGGGACGTGGTATTACTGGGCCATCTACTTCGCGTTAGTGGTAGCATTTACCTACTTCTATGCATATGTGGTATGGCAACAGCAGAACATTCCCGAAAATTTGCAGAAGCAGGGCGCGCATATTCCTGGATATCGTCCGGGTGAAGCGACCCGCAAGCATTTGAACGATATTCTCAACCGTATTACACTTGCTGGCGCATTATTCCTGGGAATTGTGGCAGTTTTGCCATTTTTCGCACGTGTAGGCGGCAACCAGTTACTCAGTAGTGCGGCGGTGCTGATTGTGGTGGGTGTGGTGCTTGATACTGTCAGGCAGATCGAAGCCCAGATGGTAATGCGTAACTATTCGGGCTTCCTCACGTAGAGGTTCGATGTTGAACCTTGAGATACCGGGAGGGTAAGCGTGTATATTATCCTGGTCGGCGCGCAGGGATCAGGCAAGGGGACACAGGCCGAGATGCTCTCGGAGACGCTCGGCATTCCTCACCTCGCCAGTGGCGACCTGTTCCGTAAAGCGATTGATGAGAAGACGGAGCTGGGACTTAAAGTTAAGGTGTACATGGATCGTGGAGAACTGGTTCCCGATGATCTGACAGTTACGATGATGCTCGGTCGCCTGGCAATGCCAGATTGTGCACGGGGAGTGATATTGGATGGATTCCCGCGCACCGTTGCTCAGGCGCAGGCTCTGGATAATGGGTTGCAAAGAGCTGGAAAACAGATTGATATCGCGATCTATCTGAAGGTCCCGCGTGAGGAATTGCTCAAGAGGCTTTCGGGGCGGTACATTTGCAGGGCAAATCAGCACGTTTACAACATATATTCTAACCCCCCAAAAGTACCAGGTGTGTGCGATATAGATGGGAGTGAGCTGTACCAGCGCCCCGACGATCTTGGGGAAGCGGTACAGACGCGACTGGACATTTTTTTCAACGAAACCATCCAGTTGCTTGACTACTACGGCAGCCAGCATAAACTCGCCGAGGTGAATGGGAACCAGGGTATCGACCAGATGCAGAGTGAGCTTCTGGAAACGATACAGAAGAGGCAAGCGTCATTGTAAGGGAACGGAATGGCGATCATCATCAAGTCAAAAAATGAACGTGAGAAAATGCGCGAGTCGGGTCACATCGTTGCAGAGATCTTGGCAGAACTGCGTGCTGCAGTACGTCCAGGCATCACTACGGATGATATCGACGCGCTGGCTGTAGCTGCGCTGAAGGAAAGAGGCGCGAAATCAAGCTCTTTGGGCTATCGTCAAGGGGCGTATCGTTACCCTGCATCGCTCTGTACGTCTGTAAACGATGAGATTGTACATGGTATTCCAGGCAAGAGGGAATTGCAAGAAGGCGATATTATCAGCATCGACCTTGCTGCATCTTACAATGGCTGGCACGCGGATTCGGCCATTACGGTGCCTGTAGGGAAGGTATCTGCTGAAGTGCAGCGCTTGCTTAAAGTGACAGAAGACGCGCTCTACCGTGGGATTGCAGCGGCTCGTGCAGGCAATCGCCTGCAAGATATTAGCCGGGCGATACAGCAGTACGTGGAGTCGGCAGGTTTTTCGATAGTGCGCCAGTATGGAGGGCATGGTGTAGGACGTAGTATGCACGAAGACCCGCAAGGTGTGCTGAACTATGTTGAGCCTGGCTACCCTAACCCGGTGCTAAAGCCGGGCATGGTCATCGCCATTGAACCTATGGTCAATATGGGAGCGAAAGAAACGCGGGTTCTCTCTGACAACTGGACGGTGGCTACGGCTGATGGCAGCTACTCCGCCCATTTCGAGCATACTGTAGCCATCACAGAGGGCGATGCAGACATCTTAACGCTCTAAGTTAAAAAAGAGGTAGAAATACCTCTCGACTTTTGTTGGCGTTTGTGCTATAATTCGTAGTTGGCTGCAGCAGTATCCACTGCTGCCATTTTATCATTTGGAATCATCACTCCTGTAGTCATCACCAGAGAAAGGATGCTATGCCAAAGAAGGATGAAATCGAAGTAGAGGGAAAGGTTCTTGAGGCCCTCCCCAATGCCATGTTTAAGGTTGAAATAGATGAACAACACCAGGTCCTCGCGACTCTCTCAGGACGCATACGAATGAATTTCGTGCGCATCGTGCCAGGAGATAAAGTGAAGGTCGTGCTGTCACCCTATGACTTGACGCGTGGCCGCATAACATGGCGTGTGAGATCGTGAGGCATTACACCTTTCTCTTACACTCTTCAATTTCTTCTGATGAGCATCTTTTCGTTTGGACCAGTATAGACAGGGGAATAGGCAGTACAAGCCAGGCCGTGTACTGGACTATCTATTGAGTTTTTAACTTATCTTATGTATGAAAGAATGAGGAGGGCGAACAATGAAAGTACGTGCCTCGGTAAAACCGCGTTGTGAGCACTGCAAGGTAATTCGACGCCATGGGGTAGTAATGATTATCTGTAGTAAGGATCCAAAGCATAAGCAGAGGCAGGGCTAATAGCGGGTCGTGGGTTTCAAGTTTCAAGTAGAGACTGAACTTGAAGCTCAGGGATCGAAACTGGAGGAAAAGATGGCTAGAATCGCCGGCGTTGACATTCCACGCGATAAACGTGTGGAGATTTCGCTGACGTATATCTTCGGGGTCGGCTTGACGACAAGTCGCAAAATCCTGGAGCGAACGCGCATTAACCCGGATACACGGGTAAAAGACCTGACTGAGGAAGAAGTTAATCGCCTGCGCGAGGTGATTGATCGCGAGTACAAGGTCGAGGGCGATCTGCGCCGCGAAGTGGACCTGAACATTAAGCGGCTCATTGAAATCGGCTGTTATCGTGGAATGCGCCATCGCCGTAATCTGCCGGTGCGGGGCCAGCGTACACGCACCAATGCGCGAACACGTCGCGGGCCGAAGAAAACAGTCGCTGGCAAGAAGAAAGCGACAGCTAAGAAGTAACGCCGGGGAGGTATGGCATAAGCATGGCAGCAGACAAAAAGAAACCGACGGGCAGGCCCAGGCGGCGTGAACGGAAGTCCATTCCGCGTGGGCAGGCACACATTCAAGCGACTTTTAATAACACAATCGTCACCTTGACAGATCCCAATGGCAATGTTATCTCCTGGGGGAGCGCGGGTGGACAGGGCTTCAAGGGCTCACGAAAGAGCACCCCTTACGCAGCGCAGGTCGCTGCTGAAGCGGCAGCACGCAAAGCCATGGAGCATGGCCTGCGACAGATCGAAGTATACGTCAAAGGCCCTGGGTCTGGTCGTGAGGCGGCCATTCGCTCATTGCAGGCTGCTGGACTGAATATCACTTCGATCACTGATGTAACACCTATTCCGCACAATGGCTGCCGGCCGCCGAAGCGGCGTCGCGTGTAACCTGTGAAGTGCGTGTGAGGAGGAGTCAACTACATGGCGCGTTATACCGGCCCCGTCTGCAAATTGTGTAGGCGTGAGGGGGTAAAACTTTTTCTGAAGGGCGACAAGTGCATGACCAATTGCACTCTTGAGCGCCGCAACACCCGGCCAGGGCAACATGGTACAAGTCGACAGCGCAAACCCTCGGGCTATGCGCAGCAATTACGTGAGAAGCAGAAGGTACGGCGTACGTATGGCTTATTGGAGCGCCAGTTCCGCAAGACCTTTGTTACCGCTGCCCGGCGTCCGGGCAGGACGGGCGAGAACCTGCTCCAAATACTTGAGATGCGCTTGGATAACCTGGTGTATCGGCTTGGTTTCGCAGACTCACGGGCCCAGGCTCGCCAGCTTGTCTGTCATGGACATTTTGCAGTGAATGGCCGCAAAACCGATATTCCTTCATTTATTGCTAAACCAAACGATGTGATTAGTGTACGTGAGCGGAGCAAAGGCCTTGAATACTTCAAGACTCGCGCATTGCTGCTGGCGCAGAAAGGTGTACCTGCCTGGTTACGCCTGGATATCGATGAGATGTCAGGTCGTGTCCTGTCGCTGCCCTCACGAACAGACCTTGAACTGCCGTTTGAAGAACAGATGGTAGTTGAATATTATCAGCGATAATTCGTCGATTAGCCGATGGATATAAATATACCTTCACGGCCCGGGAAAGAGGGCCGTTCTAGGGTGCAGGACTCTTGGACTACCAGCTATTCCGTAAATTCTTTTGATTTGAGAGGAATTAAGCGCGAGGTCGTATGGCCTCACACAGCGTCCAGGTGATTCCACTATCAACAGGATTTAGGAATAAGTAGTGGTAGGAAAAGAAAGGCAGGTCGGAACTTGCAAGAAATTACTCTGCCTCGCATTAAAAACACAAAAACTCAGGGAAACTATGCGAGCTATGATATCGAGCCTTTAGAGGCGGGGTATGGGATGACCCTGGGCAATGCACTACGGCGTGTGTTACTGTCCTCACTACCCGGTGCGGCAGTGACCTCTATTCGTATTGACGGGGTACAGCACGAGTTTCAGGACATTTCCAATGTGACGGAAGATGTCACGGATATTGTGCTCAACGTCAAGAAATTGCGCCTACGTTCTTTTTCGGATCATCCGGTATCGATGCGCCTGGAAGTAAACGGCGAGCGTGTGGTGACGGCAGCGGATATTATGGCTCCGAGCACTGTGGAGATTGTCAATCCTGACCTCCATATTGCGACACTGGACAACGAGAATGCCCACCTTGAGATGGAACTGGTCGTTGAAACCGGCAGGGGCTATGTGCCTGCCGATTCAAAAGAAGATCAGCCCATCGGAGTGATTCCCGTAGATGCCATTTACACCCCTGTGCAGAGGGTAAACTACTCCGTTGAGCATACGCGTGTGGGGCAAATGACAAATTACGATAAGATCGTACTTGAAATCTGGACTGATGGTACAATCCACCCGGATGAGGCTTTGCGCCAGAGCGCCGATATCCTGGTACGCCACTTTACGACCCTCGCTAATTACCGGGCGACACTTACCGAACCGGAGAAGCCGCCTTTGAGCAGCATGCCGATACCGCAAAAGATCTATGATACTCCTATCGAGGAACTAGAGCTTTCGGTACGTGCCTATAACTGCCTCAAGCGTAGCAACATTACGAAGGTGGGCCAGGTGCTTTCGATGAACGAGGAAGATCTGCTAGGTGTGCGAAACTTTGGTGAGAAGAGCCTACAAGAGCTGCGTGAACGACTGCTCGTGCGCAATTTCTTGCCGAATCCGCGTACCAGCGCTGTTGGGGCCGACTTGGACGGCGATCACGAAATGGAGGACTGAGTTGAGGCACCGAATTGCCGGTAATCGGATGGGCATGCCTGAGCCGCGTCGACGCTCTGCGCGTCGCAATTTAATGGCTGGCCTCATCCGTTACGATCGTATCAACACCACCGAGACACGCGCCCGTGCCATTCGTGGTGAAACTGAGAAACTGATAAGGATAGCTATCAAAGGCTATGTTGCCGCCCGGAAGTACCTGGCTTCGATTGTTCCTGATGAAGAGAAGGCTGCGCAGATCCTGGCTTTTGCCCGCCGTGGTCGCTTCTCGCTCGATAAGAAAGTTTATTCGAACGAGGAACGTGCCGACGTGGGCAAGCCGCCTTTGACTGACAAGGGGCGTAGATTCCTGGAGAGGAAGCTCAAGGATCGTCGTGAAGAGCTACTACGCATCATCTCCGACGAGGATAAAGCTGAGGAGGCACTAGAGGCTGCCTACCAGGCGATGGTGATAGAGCTGCATGCCCGGCGTCGTATTCTGAAGTCGCTCCCGGATGAACTGGTTGTCAAAAAAATTTTTGACGAACTGGCGCCGCGTTATATTGAGCGGCCCGGCGGCTATACACGTATTACGAAGCTTGGCAGGCGTTTGGGCGACGCTGCTGAGATGGCGCAGATTGCTCTGGTGTAGGGAAAGGCTTTGTAGCGGGCGCGATTTAGCGCATCGCGTCCCCGGCGAGGTTTATGACCTGCATCCAATGGAGGGCGCGAGGGAATTGAAACGCATTCGACTCTCCGAGGGCTTGTAAAGATACCCCGTATCTTTCTTGCTCCCCACTCCAGACGCCGCTGAGGGTCCCTATAAAAGATGAAGCTCGCGTGTGGCATTGAGTATGATGGTACCGATTATCACGGCTTTCAACGTCAAGCGATTGACCGGGGGCCGACAATACAGGGAACCTTAGAAGCAGCAATAGCGCGTATCTCGGGAGAAATGCCTGTTGTGTACGGCGCGGGTCGCACGGATGCAGGGGTTCATGCACGCGGGCAGGTAATTCACTTTTGCACGAACGCGAAGCTGACGCCGCAAGTGTGGATGCGCGCTATGAATGCCGTCTTACCAGAGACGGTAGCTGTGCGGTGGATAAAAGAGGTCCCTGACGATTTTCATGCGCGTTACAGCGCCAGGAGTCGCTCGTACCGTTATACGATTTGGAACGATGGTGCGCCGGCCCCTCTGCGAGCAAGGTATAGCTACCATCGCCCGCAGGCGTTAGCGGTGGACCCGATGGATCAGGCGTGTCAGTTGTTGTTGGGACGCAGGGATTTTGGAGCTTTTGGACGCAGCCCTGATGAGACGAACCCGTTAAAGCCGGGGCCGCATTCGTGTATTCGTACGATGCTTGAGGCAAGTTGCAAGCGCCGAGATGCACTTATCTATTGTGATTTTACTGCGGACGCCTTTCTCTCGGGGATGGTTCGCAGAATTGTTGGAACACTGTTGCTCGTAGGGCAGAGAAGGTTGAGCCTCGACGAATTTGCCGCTATCGTGCAGCGAGCAGAAAAGACGCACCCGGGTTCAGCGGCTCCATCACATGGGCTATGCCTGGTACGGGTTACGTATCCTGAAGATTTGGGACTTGGAGAGTACTACAAATCGTAAGTAAGCACTTCGTTTGGAGAACGGACAATGATGAAGACATATAGCGCCAAGGCTGCTGACCTGAAACCACAGTGGTATGTCATCGATGCTGAAGGTCAGGTATTGGGCCGCCTGGCATCGCAGATCGCGCAGATTTTGCGAGGTAAGCATAAACCTACGTATACGCCAAATCTGGCGTGTGGCGATTTTGTGGTTGTGATCAATGCTGACAAGATTGCTGTAACCGGCAGGCGCCTGGATCAGAAGGTGTATTATCGCCATAGCCAGTATCCTGGCGGTCTAAAGGAGACAACGCTGCGACAGGTGCTCGGGGGTAAGTATCCTGAACGTGCTTTGCAGCATGCTGTACGTGGCATGGTGATGCACAACCGGCTAGGTGAGCAGCTGATGTCTCACCTCAAGATTTATGCAGGCCCGACGCATCCACACGAGGCGCAGAAGCCAATCCCCTGGACAGGCCCGGAGGCGTTATTGAAGCAGCAGCCCAGTGTGGCCGCTGAGCAGAGTAAGTAAAGGAGAGGAGTACCCACCTTGGCCGATACCATCAAAAGCGAGTATTACTATGGCATGGGGCGGCGCAAGACGGCTGTAGCCCGTGTGCGCCTCTTCCCAAATGGCGATGGCAGTATCACCGTCAATGGCAAAAATGCCCGGCTGTATTTTGGGCAGGATTCCCTGACTACCGTTATTACTGCCCCGTTGCGCTTACTTGAGCTGGCTAGCGCGTACAATATGACGGTACGTGTAGTCGGTGGCGGCGTCAGCGGCCAGGCCGGCGCCATTCGTCATGGCGTGGCGCGTGCACTCGTACGTATCAATCCCGAATGGAAGGCCACTTTACGCAAGGCTGGCTTCCTGACGCGCGACCCACGCATGAAGGAACGCAAGAAGCCCGGTTTGAAGCGTGCCCGCAAGGCTCCGCAGTATACGAAACGCTAGAGTATGGTTCTTCTTTCCTGGTAAGGAGCAAAGAAAAGCACGGGCCACTGACAGTAAACCCGTGCTTTTCTTTGCTCCTTGCTAAATCTCCATCTCTGAATGTTGAGGCACAGCCGCGTATACGGGTGTGCACCACTGCGCGCGATACTCGGGAATACGACCGCGCACTACGTCAAAGTATAGTTGCTGCAACGCCCTGGCGATAGGGCCAACTTTGCCATCCCCGATGGGGCGGTGATCCACTTTAACGACGGGTGCGAGCTGCGCGCCGGTTCCGCACAGTAATATCTCGTCTGCAACATAAAGTTCGGTGCGGTCGATTTGCCGTTCGCGGGTAATTCTGCCAAATTCGCGCCGGGCTAACTCCATCAGTGTTTCGCGCGTAATGCCCAACAAGATATTCTCTGTTGGTGCAGGGGTGACGAATTCTCCATTCATCAGCAGGAAGATGTTTTCGGCGCATGGCCTTCATGCGTGAGCATAATGGCCTCGTCGAAGCCGTTTTGCATGGCCTCGCTTTTAGCGAAAGCCGAGTTGACGTACGATCCGGTAATCTTTGCTCGCGCGGGGATGGCGTTGTCATCGATGCGCCGCCACGATGAGACGCAACAATGCAGCCCATTAATATCTATGTAATTCCCACAGGGTTCTGCTGTAATAATGAAGTGATCTGTGAGGTTATGCAGGCGTACGCCAATCATCTGATCACTTTTATAAGCGACCGGCCGCAGGTAGACATCCTGTCGCTGGCCATTGCGCTTGACCAGTTCAATGCTGATGTCGACAAGTTGTTCGACCGTGTAGGGCAGTGAGATTTGAAGAATCTTGCAAGAGCGAAGCAAACGCTCGTAGTGTTCGCGAATACGGAACAGGTAGACTTGTTGATGTTCCTCGTTCCAATAGCCTCTGATGCCTTCGAAGCACCCCGTGCCATAGGCGAAAGCATGTGTACGTACAGAGATGACACCTTGCTCGGCGGGTATGAACTCGCCATTCATGAAGAGTACTTTCGCGTCCATTTTTTGTAGAGCAAGTAGCTCCTTTGCTACTTACTTTTCCTCCTTTTCTTGATTTCTAGTTTCTGGTAACACGGACTGGAAGCCAGAAATGGAGCACTGCAACAGAATTACGTTTAAAAAATTTTCTTTCCAAGAGCAGACGTCACGAGTTCAACCGCGAGCAGCGCGGTCGCGTTTTCTCGATCAAGTATCGGATTCACTTCTACTACGTCCATTGCGACCAGGCGACCCGAGTCCGCGACCATTTCCATAGCCAGGTGGGCTTCTCGATAGGTCAAGCCACCACGTACCGGGGTGCCAACCCCAGGTGCGTATGTTGGATCCAACGCATCCATATCGAGACTCACGTGAATGCCATGATTGGCCTGTCCTGCGATGGCAAGAGCCTGGCGCATGACGGCAGAAATGCCCCGCTGATCGATATCAGGCATAGTAAAGACATGGACATGGTGCGTTCGTAAGAGATCACGTTCACCCTGATCGAGGTCGCGAGCGCCAACAATCACGATGGTTTGTGTATTGAGTTTAGGTGCCCATCCGCCAATACCTGTGAGATGGCTATTGCCTAATCCGGCAAGCGCTGCCAGGATCATACCGTGGATGTTGCCGGAAGGGGTGGTCTCCTCGGTATTGAAATCGCCATGGGCATCGATCCATAAGAGGCCAACATCTTTGTGAGCACGAGTAACGCCGGTGATGGAGCCTAATGCAATACTGTGGTCTCCTCCGAGAATGAGGGGAAACTCATTTTCCGTGAGTGTTGCAGTAACCACATCAGCCAGCTCTTCGGCTACCTTCACGATGGGTTCGAGGTATTTCACACGGGGATTGCCGATAGGCTGACTTTCCGGTTGAGGAACGTGGATATTACCTGTGTCCTGAACCTGGTAGCCGAGGCGACGTAGTTGGTCGTTTAGACCTGCATAGCGGATCGCGCTGGTACCAATATCGACACCTCGCCGATCCGCGCCTAAATCCATAGGAACGCCGATCACACGAATACGCATACTTTTTCCTCCTGTTCGCCGTTGAACAGTACGTTTTCTCACCCTATTATAGACGCTTGTGTGCCCGTTTGTCCATATTTTATGGAAGCCAATCTGGGGGTATCATGAAGCCAAGTGTGATGTTTTGGTGCAATCAAGCGTAATTCAGCAGTGAAGCATAATTCAGCGCTTGAAGGGTTATGGGGGTATACTACAATAGCTGTAAAGTGTATCTCCATCGAAATATCTCTGTTCAGCTTCATTCAGAAAGTGAGGCGATTCGTGTACCGGTTATTTTCTAGTCACTCAAAGCCTATCCGGGTTCCTTTAGTGTTCTTGAGCGCCTTGCTGCTCATCCTGGCGGCATGTGGTGGGAGCGCTTCGACAACTCCCACCACCAGTGGCACTCACCCCCTGGCGTCCAGCCAGGTGTTGGTCTTCCCCAATGTCGGCACCCAGGACCTTGGAGTGCTTGATCCGGCGCAGGGGCCAGATGCCAATTCGGCAATTGCGGTGGGCATGATCTATAGCGGCCTGGTGAAGTTTGACCAAAACTTAGAAGTGGTACCTGACCAGGCATACTCCTGGACAATTTCCCCTGACAACAAAACCTATACCTTTAAACTGAAGCCAGGCATCATGTTCTCGGATGGAACGCCTGTGACAGCGCAGACGTATGTCTATACGCTGATGCGACAGATTTTGCCGCAGGTGCAAGGGGGGTTTGCCCAGGGCTTCTTTGGTATCATAGATGGTGCGAGTGATGTCATCAATGGGAAAACCACGGCGCTGCGCGGGGTCAAGGCGCTCGATGACAGCACCTTGCAGATTACACTCACACAACCAGCAGCCTATTTCCTGGATTTGATGGCCACCTCTTTCTGTTTCCCGCTGAATGAGAAAGTCATCGCCAGGTATGGGCAGAAGGACTGGGTAAACCACGCAGCAGGAAACGGGATAGGCACCGGCCCGTTCATGGTCAAAGAGTGGGATCACAACGTCAAGATGGTGCTGGTGCCCAATCCGCACTGGTACGGGGCGAAGACGAAGCTCACCGAAGTAGATATGCTCTTCGTGAGCGACCCCTCTACTGCATTCAAGTCGTTCCAGGCAGGACAGTACAATTTCGACTGGAATATCACAGTGCAGGACCTGGCAATCGCGAAGAACATGCCTGGCTTTACCAGAGAATCGCAGCTCCAAACCGACCTGCTCTTCTTTAACAACAAGATGGCTCCGTTCGACAAACCGGCGGTACGCCAGGCTTTTGCGTATGCGACAGATAAAGCGACACTGGTCAACGCCATCTTTAAGGGCGCGGCGGTCGTAGCCCCGACGATCATTCCACCAGGGATGCCAGGTTATCAGGTAGGCTACCAGGGGCTGCCATACGACAAAAACAAGGCACTGGCTGCCCTGGAATCCGCTTACCCGGATGTGAGCAAGGTACCGTCTATCACATTCACTTACCCTAGCTCGCAAATATCCAGTCTTGAGGCACAGGCGCTGCAACAAATGTGGCAGACGGCGCTAGGTATCCGTGTGAATTTGCTCTCTGTGGAACTGAACGCCTATAACACTGAGACAACCAACCGGCAGGTCCAGTTTGGCTTTACGCAATGGACGGCTGATTTCCCCGACCCGTATGATTGGTTGGCATTGAATCTGCTCTCGAGCGCGGCTGGTAACGATGGTTCGTGGAGTAATGCGCAGTTCGACCAGGCGGTGATGCAGGCTGAGCAAGCGTCAGGTAATGCTCGTATTCAACTCTATAACCAGGCTGAGCAGATCGCTATCACCGATGTAGGCTGGCTGCCTCTCGATCACCAGACGCTCTCTGCGGTTATCCCGTCCTGGGTGCATGGGGTGACCCTCAATAATACAGGGCTGTACTTCGGCGATTGGTCGGGTGTGTACCTGTTACAGCATTAGGTAGTACCTTGAAATGGGTCTTGCCAACGACGCTGCGCGTCTACGGACTGCGTCCGTCAGGCAAGACCAAAGGTAGTACCTTGAAAGTCTGCTGTAAGGGATGATATACTGAAGTTAGCAAATCTAGTGTAGGCCCGCCTGTATTCCCCTGGCGGGCTTTCGCCTATGTATAGCGTTAATCAGGGGTGCTGCATGCGTCTATAACAAGCCTTTGTCGAGCGTGTAATCAGTGAAGCAATGTTGCTTCACTATGCTATGCAGCATTCACGGCCCAAGAGTGACCAGCAGTCAGGAGGTACTTGTCTATGGCTATCGATGTTATGAATCCCTACGATATGGCGGTTGCGCAGTTCGATGAAGCGGCTGACCGCCTGGGGCTTTCGCAGGCGATGCGAGCTATTTTACGTAAGCCCAAACGCGAGCTGATCGTCAATTTCCCGGTGCGTATGGATGATGGTGATGTGGAGATGTTTACGGGCTACCGGGTACAGCACAATATCAATCGTGGTCCCGCCAAGGGTGGTATCCGCTTTAGCCCGGAGGTCTCGCTCGATGAGGTGCGCGCCCTGGCGATGTGGATGACCTGGAAGTGTGCAGTCGTGGGGATTCCATTTGGCGGGGCAAAAGGTGGTGTGATCTGCGATCCGCACAAGTTGTCCCGTGCTGAACTCGAACGCCTCAGCCGGCGCTATGCCACGGAGATTTCTATTTTGATTGGCCCCGATAGCGATATTCCTGCGCCGGACATGAACACCAACCCGCAAATCATGGCCTGGATGATGGATACGTTCTCGATGCACAAAGGCTATTCTATACCAGCCGTCATCACCGGCAAACCTCTTGCCATCGGCGGCAGCGAGGGACGATTGGAGGCGACCGCGCGCGGTGTACAGTATGTAACGCTTGAGGCGATGCATGACCTGGAGATGCGCCCGGAGGATAGTTCCGTGGTGATTCAGGGTTTTGGCAACGTGGGCAGCATCTCGGCACGCCTGCTGCATGAACTTGGCTGTAAGATTCTCGCTGTCAGCGATCTCCATGGCGGCGTTTATAATCCGCATGGCATCGATATACACCGGGCGCTGCGCTATTCTAAGGAGCATGGCTCCTTGAAAGGTTTGCCGGAGACAGAGCCGGTTACAAACGCCGAGCTGCTTGAACTTCCATGTGACGTATTAGTGCCTGCTGCTCTGGAGAATCAGGTGACAGCAAAGAATGCTTTGCGCGTGAAGGCCCGCCTGATGATTGAGGCGGCGAATGGCCCCACTACTCCAGAAGCGGACCGTATTCTCAATGACCGGGGTGTGATGATTGTGCCCGACATCCTGGCTAACGCGGGCGGCGTGACGGTGAGCTACTTCGAATGGGTACAGGACCTGCAGCGCTTCTTCTGGTCTGAACACGAGATCGATAATCGCCTGGAGTCAATCATAACCCGTGCGTACAGGGCGGTGCGTGCGAAGACTGATGAGCAGGAGACGAATATGCGTATGGGAGCGTACCTGCTGGCCGTGGCGCGCGTGGCTGAGGCGACGGAGATACGGGGAGTGTATCCCTAAAAAGATTAGCAGTCGATGATTCCAGTTTCAGGAAAATAGCGCGCAACTGTGGCGCGTTTGCACCGTAAATTTTTGAGATTCCCTGGTGGTCAGTCCAGTTTGAATTTTGCGGTGAGGCCTGACACCCGCTGGCACCAATCCGTCTCACCAACGCTGGTTCTTGCCCGTCTCGGCAACGCGACTGCGTCGCTACCGCTGCGCGGTCAGCCGAGACGAAAGGCACTGCGCAGCTACCCTGCGGGTCAGGTGAGACGCAAGGAGAAGGGGTGTCACTACATTTCTGTCTCACAAACCTATCTGGACTAACTGCTAGTCTGCTTGTGCCTGCAAGGCTTTTCAGGGCGATCAGCCACATGCGATTGCTCCTTTGGTCAATTAGGCACCGCCTCTATATGTAATATTTTCAGCCAGATGTCCTGTTTATTTTCCCATTCGGGGGGATTCCTGACAGGCTCCAGGCAGAAGATTACATGCACGAGTGAGCCCTCCTTGAAAGAGTCTAATTGGGAGCCGCCGCGAAAATATGTACCATTGAATTGCCTGTTATTAGCTTTGAGGCGTACTCGTAAGTGGCGTCCTGCGGGTCCGCTTGTCCAGCGGCGGGTGAGGCGCAGGTTGTTCATTCTGAAGGCGGGCTCGGGGTTGCCAGCCCCGAAAGGGCTGAGCAGGCTGATCTTGTTGTATGCGTCGTAGGTAAGCGCATCCGGATTGGCGATAACGAGATCGACCTTATCTGTTGGAGTTGTGATCTCCTGTTCGATGACTTCGCCGTTGAGGGTGAGTTCAGATGTTTCTGTTACTGCACCTAAGGCTTCGAGAGAGGGTTTAGAGCTTTCATACCAGTTCAAGAGGTGCTTGCGCAGTTCTTCGATATTGGAATTGGCGATGGTGAAGCCGGCTGCCTGGGCATGTCCTCCATGACGCTCGAAAAGATCTGCACGTTCGCGCAGGGCCTCGATGATGTTGAATCCCCCGTGGCTGCGTGCGGAGCCACGGCTCGACACCGTGTCTCTGCTCAGTACAAAGACCGGGCGTTTGATTTCTTCGGATAGCTTGCCAGCCACGAGGCCAATGATACCCTCCGGCCAGGTATCTTTATCGCCGTAAACCAGCACTACCTGCTCGTTAGATTGGCTTTGCGCCTGCTCTCGTACAAGCTTCATCAACTCCTCTGTTTGCTGCTGGCGCGACTGGTTTAGCTGCTCCAGTTCCTGGGCGTAATTAAAAGATACCTGGCGGGCTGCCTCGTCGTTGCCGGTCGTCAGGAGTTGAAAAGCGATACTGGCGTGCTTCATGCGCCCAGCGGCATTGATACGCGGTGCCAGAACGTAGGAGATGTCGCGTTCGCGGATAGCGCCGGCTTGCAGGTTGGCAGTCTGGATGAGTGCTCGCAGGCCAGCGTTTTGGGTGTGGTTCAGCTGTTGCAAGCCCAGGCGCACGAGTGTATGATTTTCGCCCAGCAGATACGCTATGTCGCCGACGCTGCCGATGGCAACGAGATCGAGCAGTTCATGCACCTCTTGCTCTCGCTGGTGCGCACGGAAGAGCGCCTGTGCAAGCTTGAAGGCGATCCCTACCCCACAAAGATAGCGCTCGCTGTAGGTGCAATCCGGTCGCCAGGGATTAATCATTGCATAGGCCTGGGGGAGTTGTTCCGGCGGGTGGTGATGATCGGTAATGATGATATCGATGCCGAGCGTTTTTGCATATAGCACTTCTTCGACATCGGAACTGCCGCAGTCGGTAGTGATGACCAGCGATGTACCCCTGGCTTTAACCTGGTCAAGCGCTTCCCTGCTTAGCCCACGTGCCTCGAGAAGCCGGTGCGGGATGTAATAATCAAGTGCGTCACCGGGATGCTCGAGCATGCGCAGCGCACGAGTAACGAGGGCCGCGGAGGTGACGCCATCAGCGTCAAAGTCGCCAAAGACCGTGATGTGTTCGTGGGTTGCAAGCGCGCGTTGAATACGTTCAAGCGCGCGGTCCATGTCGATCAATGAGAGCGGGTCGGGTAGCTGGTCATAGCGTGCCGCGAGAAATCTATGCATGGCTTCAGGCGTTTTGATACCACGATTATAGAGTAGCTGGGCGTGGAGATACTCTATGCCTGCTTGCTGGAACGCTTTAATTTGCGCTTTTGTCAGCGGGTCATATACGGCCCAGTTTGCTGATGCAGAAGGCGATGGTTCCACCTATCTATCCTTTTCTCTAGTCTTGCCGGGTTAGTCGGGCAGCAAGCGTAAAAAGACCTCGTTACCGAGCAGGCGTCCTCGTTTGCTCAGACGCAGCCAGCCGTTTTCTTGCTCCAGCAGCCCGGCTTCTTCGACTATGCGCAGGCGGTTGCCGACGAAACGGGTGAATGGTTCGGCGAAGCGCTCTTCAAAGGTTGGTAAATGCAGGCCCTGCGCGGTGCGAAGTGCCAGAAATGCCGTCTCGGACATCTCCTGTACACGGTCGAGTGTTTCACTTTCAGCTTCCGGTCGCTGCCGCTTTCTGAGCAGATTTATGTATTGCTGGGGATCGAGCACATTGAAGAACCGCTTACCTGCGAAGTATGAATGCGCTCCGGCTCCCATACCAAGGTAAGGGAGATTCTGCCAGTAGGTCAGGTTATGGCGGCTCTGATGCCCCGGTCGCGCCCAGTTAGAGATTTCGTAGTTCTCGTACCCTGCGGCTTGCAGGCGTTCATCGGCGTACTCGTACATATCGGCACAGAGGTCTTCGTCCCCTGGGGTGATGCGCCCTTCGTGTGTCCAGGTATAGAAAGGTGTGCCTTCTTCGATAATCAAGGAGTAGAGTGAAAAATGGTCGGGATGCAAGGCCAATGCCTGGTCCAGCGTTGCTTGCCAGTGGCGCATCGTCTGTCCGGGCAGACCAAACATGAAGTCAAGATTGATTGATGTAAATCCTGCCGCGCGCGCATTCTGCACTGCTTGCGTAATTTCTGCAGGTGAATGAATACGGCCTAAGGCTTTGAGAAGTTCAGCATCAAAGCTCTGAGCGCCCATGCTGAGACGGTTGATTCCAGCAGCATGCAGGCCTGCCAGTTGCTCGAAGCTGAGTGTGCCAGGATTGGCTTCCAGTGTGATCTCGGCATCTTCATCGACAGCGAAGGCGCGGCGGCAGGCCTTGAGCAGGCGGGTGATCTGTGCTACTGTGAGCAAACTCGGGGTGCCCCCGCCGAAAAAAATTGTGCGAGAACGGCGTGATGTGCCATCAGCGCTTTGCGCGAGTTTCCCGGCCAGTTCTATCTCGGTGAGTAAGGCGCGTACGTATGGTTCGCGCAGGGGAAGAATGCCGGCGTAGGTGTTGAAATCGCAGTAGTAGCAGCGAGTATGGCAGAAAGGGATATGCAGGTAGAGAGAGACGGTCTCTAGAAGTTCCTGAATAGCTGATATATGTTTTGGGTGAGTGTAGGGTGCGTTAATGGTCATGGATGATACTGTGCTATTTCCGTCGAGTTGAGCGATCAGGGTGTCATCGAACGATCAGGGTGTCGTCGCGCGATCAGGGTGTCGTCAAACGATCCGAATATCGTCGAACGATCAGGGCATCATCGAACGATCAGGGCGGGGGCAAGCCCCGCCCCTACTATACACTATACACGGGATTCGCGGGATGCACCGCGAAGTCCGTGCGGTTTTTTATGGCCCACCGGTACTACCTGGTGCACCTGGGACTGGGGTAGTAGCTGGTGCGCCGGATGGTAAGACGGATGTGGGCGGCAGGTTATTGGGATCGAGCAGCATGGTTTGATCTATGGGTGTGATCTTCGTCGTGGGAAGGGCTTTCACCTCCAGGAGCCAGTTTGCTAATGCGAAATTCTTGAGCGATTGCAAGGTGCTCGCGTCTATAGGTCGCGAGGGATCGATGTTCAGGATTTGCACGATGCGGAAAGCCCCATTTTCCACCAGCACCGGGCTGATCTGGTTCAAGATACGGGATGGATCGAAGAGCCAGTTGTCTACGATCCCTGAC
>WNFP01002342.1_pt1 | contig 29201 bp, 26 predicted proteins | sample 5400201 | NCBI WGS metagenome assembly WNFP01 (sample SAMN13153355, study PRJNA577476) | soil metagenome | isolation source: 115 cm saprolite under Madrone tree | place: USA:California | collected 2016-06-14 | reverse complement strand
CGCATGGGCCAGAGCGAACTTTGGATCGAGCCCGATAGCGGCCATGTAAAGTTGCTCCGCCTTTTTGTAGTCCCCGAGCAATGTGTCCGGATTGCGCTCAATCTGGTTCGCCTGCAGATAAACCAGGTAAGCATCGGTATTTTCGGTCGGCTTGGTTTCGATGCGCGCCTTTTCGTTAGGGCTTAACGTCACTCGCAACGCCTCTGCGATCTCTGCGGCGAGTTCGCCTTGCAGGCCTAACGAATCTGCCAGCGTCCGTTCGTAACGATTGGCCCAGAGATGTCGATCTTTCAAGGCGTCGATCAATTGCACATTCACCACCACTCGATCCCCTTCTCGCCGCACACTCCCTTCGAGCACGTTGGTCACACCGAGCAGCTTTCCGATTTCGCGCAGATTGTGCGCCGCCGGATCGCGAAATTGCATCGCCGACGAACGGCTGATCACACGCAAGGCCCCGATCTTGGCCAGGCTCGTCAGGATGTCATCCTGAATACCGTCGGCGAAAAATGCGTTTTGTTTGTTGTCGCTAATATTGGTGAACGGCAGCACTGCGATACTTTTTTCAGGTATCGGTTCACCGGCTGATGAGAGAAATGGCCGCCTTTCATAAACGACGAGCGCGATCAGACCGGCCAGCGCAACTGCCGCGCCCATAACGACGTTTCTCCGTCGCAGCATGGGCGGCGCCCGGTTCGCCGCCGCCATCGCCGTCCGTTCTTCTTGCGCTTGTTTGAGCTTCATCGGCATCTGCCGATTTCCCACCTCTTCGTTATAGAAATTGAAGACGCCGACGCTGACGCCGTGTTTGACGCTGTATTCGCCTAACTCGCGCAGATATGGCTGCCATTGCCGCGATTGCGCCAAATCCTCGGCGACGCGCTTCGATAGAAGAATGTGTCCGGCATCGGCGCAATCCATCACCCGCTGGGCAATGTTAATTCCAGCGCCCGCGATATTGGTGCGGTCGTTCACGTCGCGGACTTGATTGACGGGGCCGCTGTGAATCCCCATTCGCAATTGAATGTTCGGATAATTTTTCAACGCTTTGCTGATTTCAATCGCGCATTGGACCGGTGCTTCCGGACTGTGAAAAAAGACCAGTGCCATCCCGTCACCAACTGGAAGCCGAATGAGGCGGCCGGCCGCTTCGGCGCTCCGAAAACAATTTGTGCCGCGGACGATCTCACTGAGTTGCTCCTGCAACTCGCGCTGATCGTTGATTAACAACTTCGAGTAACCGACCACGTCCATGAACAAGACGTGCCCAATCTCCAACTGAACGTCCGGTGCCGAGTCAGTTGACATTTGATTGTCGATCTTATCACGGCCTTGGCCTGCGCAGTCAAATTGACCGCACTCACTTTCAGCGCCAGCCGCGTGATGCTACTTTGTTCGATGCCGTTTCAGCTCGAATCCAACTATAAACCGCGCGGCGACCAGGGGCAGGCCATCGCCAAGCTCATTAAATCGGTTGAAGCAGGCAATCGACACCAGACGCTGCTCGGCGTGACCGGTTCGGGCAAAACATTCACGATCGCCAATGTAATTCGGGAGCTGAACCGGCCGACGCTGGTGATTTCGCACAACAAAACACTCGCGGCCCAGCTTTACTCCGAGTTCAAGCAATTCTTCCCGAAAAACGCGGTCGAATATTTCGTCAGCTATTTCGATTACTATCAGCCCGAAGCTTACATCCCGCGCACCGACACTTACATTGAGAAGGATTCGTCGATTAACGAAGAGATCGAGCGCTTGCGGCTGGCCGCAACCAGCGCGCTGCTGCAGCGACGCGATACGATCGTGGTCGCGAGCGTCTCGTGCATTTACGGCGTCACGTCGCCGGAAGATTATGAACGAATGCTGCTCACTGTAAAACGCGGCCAGCATACGTCGCGCGATGCGGTACTCAGTCGCCTCGTCGATATGCTTTACGAGCGCAATGACATCAATTTCTCGCGCGGGAAATTTCGGGTCCGCGGCGACGTGGTCGAAGTTTATCCCGCGACTGCGGACGAGGAAGCGTTGCGGCTGGAGTTTTTCGGCGACGAAATCGATGCCATCACCCGATTCGATCCTCTGACCGGACACGCCCGCGAGTCGCTCAGTGTGATTACATTTTTTCCAGCCAAACAATTCGTGACGCCGGCGGACAAATTGAATCGAGCGTTACAGACGATCCGGGCCGAGTTGGAAGACCGGATCAAAGTTCTGGAATCGCAAAATAAGCTTCTCGAGGCCCAACGGCTCCGCATCCGCACCGAATACGATCTCGAGATGCTGCAGGAGATGGGCTTTTGCAATGGCATTGAGAATTATTCGCGCCATCTGTCCGGACGGCCGCCGGGCTCGAAGCCTTACACGATTGTCGATTTTTTCCCGAAAGACTTTCTCGTCGTGATCGACGAATCGCACGCGACCATTCCACAAATCGGCGGCATGTACGAAGGCGACCGTTCGCGCAAGACCGTACTGGTCAATTACGGTTTCCGTTTACCGAGCGCGCTCGACAATCGGCCGCTGAATTTCGATGAGTTCATGAAACTAACAAACCAATTAATCTACGTCAGTGCGACGCCGGCTGAGTTCGAAATTCAAAACAGCGTGGTCGGAAACAAGGGCTACGTTCCCCATCGGCGCCAGCGCATCGGCGAAGAGGAACTCGTGCCGTTTGCGTTGCCTGGCGGAAAGCGTTCAACATTCCACGGCGAAGTGCACATCTCGCGCACCGACGAGCCCGCCGAAAAATTCGAAGTTGAAAAAACTGGAGCACCGCTGGTTGTCGAACAGATCATTCGTCCGACTGGTTTGCTCGATCCAAAAATAACAATCAAATCGTTGAAGAACCAGATCGACGACACGATCGAGCTTTGTCGCCAGCGCGTCGATAAAGGCGAACGCGTGCTGATCACCACGTTGACCAAGCGTACGGCCGAAGATCTGGCCGATTACTTGCGCGACGTTGGATTAAAGGTGCGCTATCTCCACAGCGACATCGACACGATCGAGCGCGTGGAAATTTTACGCGGCCTGCGCGCGGCCGATTTCGACATTCTCGTCGGCATCAATTTGCTCCGCGAAGGGCTCGATCTTCCCGAAGTCTCCCTCGTTTGCATTCTCGATGCCGACAAGGAAGGATTTTTGCGCAGCGAAACTTCATTGATTCAAACTGCCGGCCGCGCCGCGCGGCACGTCAATGGCGAGGTAGTGCTGTTTGCCGATCAAATCACGCAAAGCATGGAAGCGCTGATATCGATCTCGGAATATAGGCGTGGCAAACAGATGGAATATAACGAGAAACACGGGATTACGCCGCAAACGGTCCGGCGCGCGGTCCAGGAAAGTTTGCACACGATCTTGCGCGGTCGAGAAATTGAATCATCGGTCATTCGCGAAGCCGGCGGCAATTTTGATCTCACCGAATTGTTGCGTGAGCTGGAAGAGGAAATGCAACAAGCGTCGGCGAATCTCGAATTCGAGCGCGCGGCCCTGTTGCGCGATCAGATCATGGAAGTAAAGAGCGGCGCCGGGCTCACCAAGATCGAACCAAAACGGTCGCCGCGGCGACTGAAATACACGCGCAATTCAGGCCGGAGACGTTCGCGCGTGTAGGTGTAGCCACGTCGCTGCGCGACGGTTAACGGCCCACAGGGCGGTGGCCACAACAATTCAAAGCCTCGCATAGAATTAGCTGCATCGGGGGAGCTATGCGCTGCTCGTCGATCTTCGCGATGTCGATTTTATTCGCGACCGCGGCCGTCGCCCAGATCAACGAATCGAGCTCGCTCCCCGAAATCGAATTTTCGCAGTTAAGCCAGCGCGATCCGAATCCGCTCGGCGAGAAAGCACTCGCGATTCATCCGGAGCAATGGAAACACGCCGAGACCGATCATTTCATCTATCATTTCGTTCACAGTTACGTCGCTACGCCCGTGTCAGTGGAAGCGGAGTTTCATTACCGCGTCATCGCGAAAGAACTGGAGCGTGACCAGCCCGCCGGCGACGTCAAATCGCACATTTACATTTTTGAGCGGCCGGAGGAGTGGCAGCAATTTCAGGTTTTCGGAAACCTAGAACCCTGGAGCGGCGGAATTCACTCTGCTGGCAGCCTCTTCATCCAACGAAATCCAGCCTACAAATTCAGCAATAATCTTCTTGGACACGAGATCGTTCATCTCGTTCTTCACCGCTTCTACGCCGATGGAATTCCCTGTTGGTTGAATGAAGGATTTGCTCAGTTTATTTCAAAAGATGCCCAAGCTAGTTACCAGCGTGCGCGCGGTTACGTTTCCAAGCTACATTCGGACGCGATCGCGCCACAAGACTTGATCCCCCTCAGCGTTCTGACCGCCGCAACTCATCCGTTCTCAGATCGCGTCCACATTTTTTATGATGAATCAGAGCGTCTGGTGCGATTTCTGGCCGCGACTGATAAGCCAGCTTTTCTCGCGCTGCTCGACGCACTTGCGCGGCATCAACCATTCGAAAGTGCGCTGCCCCGTTCTTACCCGGGCAAATTTGCAAATACCGCATCGCTCGAGGAAAAATTCCGCGACTACGCCTCCAAAGATTTCGGAACTTCTTTGCAACAAGCCAGCAATGAATAGGATTGGCATCGGAGCCGATGCCAAAAACGAAAGCAAAAACTGCTGCCGTAAAAGTCTATGCCGTCGTCGGATCGGATGATGTCGAAGTAAAGCACACGGCGACGGAACTGGCCGAGAAATTGAAACCGGCGGAGGCGGGCGATTTCGGCTTGGAAACAATCGACGGTGCGGCCGACAACGCCGACCAGGCCGTGGCCCGAATAAGATCGACAATCGAAGCCTTGCGAACACTTCCGTTCTTCGGCTGCGAAAAATTGGTTTGGCTGAAGAATGCCAATTTTCTCGGCGACGATCAGAAAGCGCGCTCAGCGGCGGTGCAGGCGGCGCTGGAAGAGTTGGCTGAAACGATTAACGCCGGTCTTGGACCCGAAATTACATTTTTGTTAAGCGCGATCGAGGTCGATCGGCGGCGCTCGTTTTACAAGTCGCTCGCTAAACGCGCCGAGCTGCAGGTTTTCGAGAAACTCGATTCGAGTCGCGGCGGCTGGGAAGAGGAAGCAACCGAGATGGTCCAGGCGCGCGCGAAAAAGCGAAAGCTGCAGTTCGATGACGACGCGCTCGAGGTCTTCGTCCTTCTCACCGGCGGCGACACGCGCGAGATCGACAGCGAATTGGAAAAGATCGACATCTACCTTGGCAAAGAGCGCCAGGTGAATGTCGATCTTGTTCGCGAGCTGGTGCCCCTCACGCACGCTGGAGTCATTTTCGATTTGAGCAACGCCTTGGCCGAGCACGATCTCGAGCGCGCGCTCGAATTGGTCCGGCAATTACTCGATCAAGGCGAGAGCGCGATCGGGATCTTGCTCGCCGCAATTCTTCCGACCGTCCGGAATCTATTGCTCGCAAAAGACTTAATGGAACGGCATCGCTTGCCGCGGCCATACGCGCCTTTTCCATTTATTTCCGCGATCAATCGCCTGCCCGCCGGCGCGATTGCGCATTTGCCGCGCAAAAAAGACGGTTCAATCAACGCCTACACTCTCGCAATCGCCGCGCAAAATGCGCACCGCTTTTCGACCGAACAGTTAGTCACCGGAATGCAGGCCTGTCTTGCCGCAAATCTTCAACTCGTCACGACGCAGCTCGATCACGAACTGATTTTGACCGAGGTCGTGGTGAAGCTGCTCGGCGAAGTTTAACTTTCGCCGACTTGTTTGCGCGCGATTGGGCCGACGTACGGAATATCCCAGCGCGCGCCGGTGAACGCTTTCACCGTGGCAATGATCCAGAGAACTACAAAGCCAATGTGAACGATCGCAGCGATGATGGCCCAAAAGAATACGAGGATCCCGCCAATTCCCGGAATGGCGCCAAAAATCGCGTGCACGATCGCTGAAATGATGTTGAACAAAAACCAAGCGAGACCGAAAACGATCGATTGCATCGAATAGAAGCGCACGAATGGATCTTGTTTCTCTAAAATAAAAAACACGATGCCTCCGATTAAAGGAATACAGGCCAGCGCCGCGGCGATATTAGAAGGCAGCCCGGTCGATTTTGGCGAGTCGGAGGCAGGTGGCGGAGGCGGCGGTTCGTCGGGCATAATCTACTTACACAGGATGAAAGCCTGCTTTGTCAACTCCGAATGCCTTCGCGAGTGAATGGTTTTCCTTTTTCGAAGCGCCAAAAGCCAATAACGTCTCGCCGTGATTTCGACGGAAGTTAGCGCCGGTCAGCATTCCTATCGTGTGCTGATTGGCCCGGGTGTGTTGGAGACCGTTGCCGATGCGATACAACAAAAACTATCGCCGTCACGGTGCGCGATCATATCTGACACGAATGTCGCGCCGCTTTTTGCTGACAAGATTCAAAAAAGTTTAACGCCCGCGGGCTTTGAACCAACGCTAATCACGATTCCGGCGGGCGAAAAATCAAAGACGCTCGAACAAGCCGGCACCGTCTGCGGACAAATGCTGCAAGAGGGCCTGGATCGACAATCGTTTGTCATTGGACTCGGCGGCGGCGTGATTGGCGATCTCTCCGGGTTTGTGGCGGCGATTTTTCAGAGAAAAATTCCGCACGTCCAAATTCCAACCACGCTTCTGGCAATGGTCGATAGTTCGATTGGCGGCAAAACGGGCGTCAACACGAATGCGGGAAAAAATTTACTCGGCGCCTTTCATCAACCAACGCTCGTCATCGACGACGTCGAAGTTCTGAAAACACTGCCGTCCCGCGAGTTGAGTCAGGGTTTCGCTGAAATCGTCAAGCACGCCATCATCGCCGACGCAGAAATGTTCCAGCATCTGTCCCGCCCCCGCGGGATCGATCTTAACAAGGTCGATTTTGCGCCGCTCGTTCTTCGAAATGTTGAAATCAAAGCGCGGATGATAGCGAACGACGAGCGCGACCGAAACGGTGAGCGCGCTTTGCTGAATTTCGGGCATACCATTGGGCACGCGATCGAGCATGCGGCTGATTACTGCAAGATTTTGCACGGCGAAGCGGTGAGCCTGGGAATGGTTGCCGCGTGCGGTGTCTCGATGAAAAAGGCGGGACTGGCAAAGGAAGACCGGAACGAAATTGTTAATCTTTTGCAGAAGTTCCAGTTGCCGACAAGGCTCCCGACAAATTTTCCGCGTCAGAAGATTTTCGACGCGCTCAAGTTCGACAAGAAATTTGAGCACGGCCAAATCCGGTTTGTGGTCACGCCGAAAATAGGATCGGCAAATTTATCGCGCGATGTGACGATGGATGATATTCGCGCCGCGGTGGAAGCGTTATAGGCCTCTCGCGTTGCGATAATACTCAGCCAATCCTTCGGCCACGCTGTCGGCATATTCGCGAAAAATACTTTTTCGATCGACGCCGTTGATCTGCTTCGTTCCGTCGTAATCGCCGGCCTGAATCCGTGCGAACCCATCTTTGCTGTTCATGACGTAGGGCTCGCAGTACACGACCGGGCAGCGATACAACCGTGTGGCGAGCAGATTCCGGGTGTAAACGTAACCGCTCGATCCAACTTTGGTGGTGGTGAGCATAGTTGGATATTGATACGCCGGAAGTCCAGTCGCCTTGGCCATTGAAGTGGCAACCGTGTCGCTAATCGCGAGTTCTTCGTCGTAAGCGCGACTGAGCAAACGTCGAATCATTTCGAATCGCTCGTCATCCAGATCGAGCTCGTCTTGCAAATACGAACCGTTCACGAGCAAATGGAGATGATTATTATCGATCAAAGTGGGATTTGCGGGATCGCCCCAGCCTTCGGCATTGAAGTGCAGACAAACTGTGAGATCGGGGTGCAGCTTCGTATTCACAAGTACCGCGCGACGCCGGATCTCGCTGTAGCGGTAGAACAACATCTCGCTCTGCCACCGGATCGTTTGCTGTTTTTCGGGATCGTTTGGATCGAGAACATCCGGCCGCGGCTGAGGCAGGCCGTTCTTGATCAGAATTTTTCGGGCGAGCTCTTTGAAATCGCCCGGCCGTTTTGAAGTGATCGGCTGAGTGCTGTTGCGAACAAATAAAACTGTTGCGCCCAGTTTTTTCAATCGCGAAGCGAGCATTCGCGATACGCGCAACGTCAAATCGCCTTCTGTCACCGGTTTGGTGTCGCCAACTTGAAACCAGCGCTCTTCCATCTTCGCCCATTTGCCGCCAAGATGACCCGGGTCGAGCGCGATCCGCAACCCGGCCAGCGGTTTGTCCGGTTTAGCGGGCGGCAGAGATTTCGCCGGTCGCCAGAGCCGTCGAATGCGCGCTTTCGAATTTGGATCCGAAGCGAAGCGCAGAATGAAAGTGCTGCGCGATTCGCGATTGGTCAGAATCTGCGCGGCATCGCTGTCGATCTTGATCAAGTCTGCGGCGAAACCGTGCGTGCAATAGACGTCGTTGATAAGACGCGCAAATTCGTCGTGCGTAATCGTGTCCTGATAATTTTCGAGTACGCTCCATTTCGGCTTACTGCCGAGGACACCAAGATTATCGGCGGCCGAGGCGAGGCTGGGGATGACTGACAAGTAGATCAGCGCGGCAACGAACCGGTTCACAATACAATCAAGCATCGACTGCTGGATTTTGCTGCCATTAATACGAAGATCGCAAAATGCTGACTGTTCTCTTTCTCGGCGATGTCGTGGGCGAACCCGGCCGCAATGCGGTCATTGCCCGACTCCCGGAATTAAAGGAACAGCATGATGTGGACTTTATTGTCGTGAACGGTGAAAACGCCGCCGGCGGCCGCGGCATCACCGGCAAAATCACGATTGATCTTTTGCGAGCTGGTGTTTCAGCCGTGACCACCGGCGATCACGTCTGGGACCAGAAAGATATTTTGTCCTTCATCGAGACGGAGCCGCGTTTGCTGCGACCGGTAAATTATCCGCCGGGGGCGCCCGGAAGCGGATCGATCGTCCTCGAGACGGCGAAGGGAAAGGTCGGTGTGATCAACGTGCAATGCCGCACGTTCATGCAGCCGATTTTGGAGAATCCATTTCGAGTGATGGAAGAAACCGTCGCCAAAATGCGCGCAGAAACTCCAAACATCATTGTCGATGTTCACGGTGAAACGACCAGCGAGAAAATCGCAATGGGCCGTTTCCTTGACGGGAAAGTCTCGGCTGTGATCGGAACGCATACTCATGTGCAAACCGCGGACGAACAAATTCTTCCCGGCGGCACTGCGTTCTTGTGCGATGCTGGGATGTGCGGCCCGGTCAATTCGATTCTCGGCCGCGCGGTCGAACCAATTATGAACCGGTTCGTTTCGAACATGCCGGCCTCGTTTCCGGTCGCCGCGGGCGAAGTTCGCTTGCATGGCGCGCTCGTCGAGGTGGACGAAGAGAGCGGCCGCGCCCTGCGGATCACACGTGTAGACGAGCCCGGACCAGTGCAAGCATCGGGCGAACCCGAACCGAAGATCGACAACGAACGATCGCCGAACCCGGAACAGACGTAGTCAGGCTCATTTCGCTCGAGAATTGTGATCGCCAATTTTGAATTGTTTGATCAAGCTAATCGTCAACATCGCTAACCATGAAAACATTGTTTGCTATCTGCCTCGCTACGACGCTCGGACTTTCGGGTGTGCAATCCGCCCAGCAAGAGGGAAATCCGGAAGCGGCGAAGATTGCCCGTGAAGGTTCGCAAGCGGCCAAGGACCAGGATTGGAGTAAGGCCATCGAACGTTTTCACAAGGCCGCGGAGATGGATCGAAAATATACGCAGAGCCTCGCCCTTGCTTATCAACAGCGCGCATTTTCTTACGCCAACGATCAAAGGTTCCAGGATGCACTGAACGATTTGGGAGAAGCGATAAGGATCAATCCGCGAGACGCGCGGACTTTTGAACAACGCGCGGCGGTCGAAATGAGGATCAACGATTATGACAAAGCGCTGGCCGATTACGACGTAGCAACCAAGCTGAATCCGGGCGAGATCAAATATCATCTTTATCGGGGCTACATTTACGAACTGCGCGGCGACCTACAAAACGCTATGGCCGAGACCGATAGCGCGTTAAAGATCAATTCGAAGAACAAAGAAGCTCTGGAGCGCAAGCAGCGATTGCAAAAGATCCAATCAGCGACGGCGCCGACGCCGCCACCTAATGCTCCTCCGGTTACGGCGCCGCCGAAGAAAAACCCATAAAACGGGTTAGGCGCCGACGCCGTTCAGGATTTGCTGCCGTTCTGAGAATCGGCGGCTGCTTCAACCTTCGGCGGCGGCAAGAAACGTCGCTTGCGTCGGTTCGACGGCAGCGGCGTCAAAGTCATTGTGATATTGCGACCGGTGATCTTTGGCTCCATTTCCACCTGCGACATTCCGGAAAGGTCGTCGCGCACTTTTTCCACCAACTGCATCCCGAATTCTTGGTGCGCCATTTCGCGACCTCGGAACTGAAGCTGAACCCTGACTTTGTTGCCGCGCTCGAGAAATTCTTCGCCATGGCGGACCTTGGTCAGATAATCGTGCTCGTCGATGTTGACGCGAAACTTGATCTCCTTCAGCCTCGCACCGCCGGCTTTTTTATCTTTGTCGTGCTTGGAAAGATCGTAACGAAATTTTCCGAGCGAAACGATTTTGCAGACCGGCGGATTGGCGGTGGGCGCCACTTCGACCAGGTCGAGGCCGCGGCTCTGTGCTTCTCGTAAGGCATCCGACAACTTGAGGACGCCGAGCTGTTGGCCGCTCGATCCCAAAATGACCCGGACTTCGCGAGCGCGAATGCGGCCGTTTACACGAATTTGCGGTTGCAGATTAGTTTGATCTCCTGGCCCGCGAGACGGGAGTGCGCCATTTCGCCGGTGTTTCTTTCATCGCATAATCAGCGTCCACTTTCGCGTAACGCCGATGCACTCTGCTTCGCCGCGGCTGCGATGACCGCCGCGAAGTGCTCGCATCATTAATCGCGAGCCGAAGGGAAGTTGTAGGCAACATTTCGATGCTGGCAAGATGAATCTCGTCGTCGATTGCGATTATAACGAAGCAGGACGCGCGCCTACAAACTCATTTCGGCGGCGGATCGCCGAAGTGCGCCTTGTGCGCGGCATAGGCCGTCGCATCGTCGAGCATGCTGTCGATTGTCGCCGCGAGCGGCTCAAGTTCCACGACTCCTGAAAATACTGCGCGATCTCCGATTTCAGTGTCGATCAGAAAAGCGGGCCGCTGCGTGACTTGGAATGAGTGGAATTCCGCGGTGGCTGCGCGAATGCGTTTTTTGACTGCTGAGGATTGCGCAGCAGTGAGCAATTTCGTTTTGTCGAGATTGGCCGCGGCCGCGCCGATTTCCACAGCAACATTCCAATCGCTCACTTTCTTTCCGTCCCGCAACGCGGCGTTTGCAATTGCGAGACGAACGCGATCATCGGTAACGCCAAAATCTTTCGCCGCCTCGGCCATTGCATTTGGGACAAGCCATTCCTTTAACGTCGCGTCGTACCAGTCCGTGTTCAGCATAAAGGGCGAGCGCATCATCATTCCGCTCCGGCGGTAAAACCACTGCTCTTGCTCACGTGAAGTGGGCAAACCGCTCGGATCCATCAACGCGATCTTCCATTGGAACTCAACCCGACCTTGATAACGCTTTTTCAATTCCGCCCAGGTTGGTTCAGACCAGAAACACCACGAGGAAACAACGTCCAGATAATCGGTCACTGTAATTCGCATAACGTAAGATCGACAATAACCAGCGGCGTTTGACTTCAAACATCAAAAGTCGAACCTCAACGCGCGGTCGTGGATCTCAATCATATTTTCCTTTTCATCGCGGTCATTTCGCCGCTGCTTGTCCTGGCGCGGGCGTGGCGGCCAGGCGGAATTTTTCGCGGCTGGCGAATCGCCGCGATTATCGTGCTCGGTATCACCGGTGCCGCCTGGCTGTTCTTTCGTGAATACGCCGGTTATGTGGGCGGTGGCGCCTGGTTCGCGCTTCTGTTTTTGCCGGCGGTCGGTTTGCGAAGGGCATCACAACTCGCCGCGCAGGGTCGCTACGAATCGGCCAGACGATTGACTGCGCTGCTGCATTTCCTGCATCCGACCGCGCAGTTGCGCGATCAGCTTCAGCTTTTTCAGAGTTTGGAACTACGAGGACGCGCTGTCGATCAAATCGAGATCGAGAACGTTCCGCAAGATCGACGTAGTCGATTACGAAATGCTCGGGTCGTAGTTATTTTTATCCTGCTCAACGTCGCGGCCTTTTGCGTTGAACTCTGGAGAGGCGCGATGACCAATCCAGCCACGTTGCATCGCCTGGGCGCGCTCGATTTCTTCGCAGTGATTAACAAAGGGGAATTTTGGCGGCTTTTCACCGCGCTCTTCCTCCACTACAACTTGCTTCATCTCGTCTTTAATCTCTTCGCGCTCTATGTGCTGGGTCCACCATTAGAACGAACCATCGGCGCGTTACGATTTGCAATGTGCTACATGATTGCTGGAATTGGATCCACCGGCGGCGTGGTCCTGCTCACGTTGTTAAAGATCGTGCGGCCAGCCGAGCTTGTTGGTGCGTCCGGTTGCATTATGGGAATTGTCGGCGCCTGGGCTGGATTTCTTATTCGCCATCGCCACGTTTGGCAGGCGAAGCAGCGTCTTCTCAATATTCTCCTCATCATCGCCATTCAAATCGTGTTCGACATTTCCACGCCGCAAGTCAGCACCTCGGCGCATTTATGCGGTTTGGTAACCGGTTTCGTGATCGGCCTGGCCGTCGCCCCAAAGGGAACCTTGTTGTCACAATCCGCTTAAGACAAAAATTTGGCGCGCGTTACGCAGCTAACATATTGAGAAACTTGCCGCTCAAGAATTTTTCGCCAACTTCCCATTTCGTTGCCGCTAATGCCGACGTTTCAGATTTATAACGTAATCCCCACCCTTCCCGCGGCTCTCGAGCCGCTTCGGGAAATGACCTTTAACCTCTGGTGGACGTGGGAGCCGTTGGCCCGCCGGCTCTTCCGTCATCTCGATCCCGATCTTTGGAATCGCACCAATCACAATCCGGTGCGCATGCTGCAACTCTCGCGCCAGGCGCGTTTGGAAGAGCTCGCACAGGACAAAGCCTTCCTTCGGGAGCTAAAGCAGGTGCACGACGCTTTCCGGAATTATCTTGCGCGCCAGGACACTTATGGAAAAACGGGGGCGGGGGCGGCCATTAAACGACCGGTCGCGTATTTCTCGGCCGAGTTCGGCTTTCACGAATCGATCCCAAATTATTCCGGCGGCCTCGGTATTCTGGCAGGCGACCATTGCAAATCCGCCAGCGATCTTGATTTAAACTTCGTCGCGGTCGGGTTGCTCTATCGGCATGGCTATTTTCGGCAGGAGATCGACCGGGACGGCGCGCAACAAGCGATCAGTCTGAATCAAAATTTTCATCATCTCCCAATTCGCGAAGTACAACGCGATGGCGCAAATCTTCTCATTTCAGTCCGCATTTTGGACCGGGAAGTCTTTGCCAAGGTTTGGCAACTGCCGGTCGGCCGAATCAATTTGTTTCTTCTCGACACCGATACTCCGGAAAACAACGCCGAAGATCGCCTGATCACCGCGGAGCTTTACGGCGGCGATCAGGAAATGCGGATGCGTCAGGAAATCATGCTCGGCATCGGCGGCGTCAAAGCACTGAACGCGCTCGGGATCGATCCGGAGGTTTTCCACATGAACGAAGGTCACTCCGCGTTCCTCGCGCTCGAGCGCGTTCGCCGGAAAGTCGTTGAGAAAAAACTCGAGTTCTATTCAGCGCTTCAAATCGTGGCCTCGGCGAACATTTTCACCACCCACACACCGGTGCCTGCCGGCAACGATTCATTCCCGCGCGATATGATGCGCAAATATTTCGGCGATTTCGCGAAGGAGCTTGGCATTCCTTTCGACGAGCTTTTCTCGTTTGGTCAAACGCGGGTCGACCGCTCTGATCCGTTCAGCATGACAATTCTCGCCCTGCGGATGAGCCGGCATTCGAATGGCGTCAGTAAACTGCACGGCGCAGTCAGCCGCGCGCTCTGGAAAGATGTTTGGAACGGCGTGCCGGTGCACGAGGTCCCGATCACGAGCGTGACCAACGGCATTCACACCAAAACCTGGATGGCGCCGGAGTTTTCCGCGCTTTATCGAAAATTTCTAGGCGAATGGGAGGAACACGTTACCGAACCCGAGTTCTGGCGCGGCGTCATCGACATTCCGGACTCGCAGTTGTGGGAAACGCACCAGCAGTTGAAACATCGGTTGGTGGAATTTGTGCGAGAACGCGTGCGCAGTCGCCGGGAGCGTATCGGCGACTCGCCCGAAGCGATTCGCGATGTAAGCCGGATCCTCGATCCCGAAGTTTTAACGATCGGTTTCGCGCGACGGTTCGCGACCTACAAACGCGGCGCGCTTTTGTTTAGCGATAAAGAGCGATTGAAACGGCTGCTCAACGACACCACGCGTCCGGTGCAATTCATTTTTGCCGGCAAAGCGCATCCGCGCGATGAAGGCGGGCGCGCGCTCATCCAGGAAGTTTACAAATTCAGCCGCGAAGCCGGGTTCGAAAATCGCGTCGTGTTCTTGGAAGACTACGATAGCTACATCGCGCGCCGTCTCGTGCAGGGTGTCGATCTTTGGTTGAACAATCCGCTCCGGCCAATGGAAGCAAGCGGCACAAGCGGAATGAAATGCGCGCCGAACGGCGGAATTAATTTGAGCGTTCTCGACGGCTGGTGGCACGAAGGCTTCAACGGCAATAACGGTTGGGCGATCGCACGCCGGTGTTCAACACGCATCGGATGGTCAAGGAATACACCGAGCGGCTTTACATTCCGGCGGCGCGATCACACGAAAACTTCGCCCAGAACGGCTGCGAACCGGCGACGCAGTTGAGTCAATGGAAAGCGCGGATGCGGAGAGATTGGCCGCAAGTTCGTATTCATGATGTCCAAGTCGGCAACAAGGATCGACAAAACATTGTCGTTGGCGAATCGCTTCAAGTGAGCGCGCATGTTCACCTTGGAGATGTCGATCCAAACCATGTCCGGGTGGAAGCGTATCACGGCGAAGCCGAGAACGGCGGAATCAAAAACCCGTCCGTTAGTGTTTTAAACGCAAGCGCGCGCAACGGCGACGGCAGTTATCTCTACCAGGGATCGGTGCCAGCATCAGAAAGCGGCGCCTACGGATTTAGTGTTCGCGTCGTTCCGATCCATCCGAATCTGATGCAAGCGCACGAGCTGCGCCTGATCGCCTGGTCGTAAACTAATCAATAGCGCTGAGGGCGCGGATGAATTCGGAAAAGTCCTTGCCGTTGCGGGCGGCGTGATTGAGGGCATCGAGCCGCGCATCGCCAAATGCTTCAGGCAAAGCAACGCGCCGCGAGACCGCGCCGTTGGCAAATACCAGTTCGTCCCATTGAATGGACGCGATCTGATCATTGAAACGCGCGACTGAACGTCCGCGGAAAAACGCGCGGGTTGTTTCCGGCGGCGTAAAGATCGCGGTCTTGATCCCTTCTTCTTTTACGAGTCGCCGGACTGAGCCCTGACGCGCAAGCTCGTAATACAAACCGGATTCAAGATCGACATTGTGGTATTCGAGATCGATCGATTGCAGCCACGGGTCGCTCCAGGAAAGTTTTTCTTCTTCCTGCAACGCATTGAGCAAAAATTTCTTGGCCACCCAATCGACCCGATCGCGCGTGGTCATGACATCGCGCTCAAGATCGTTGAGAACATTTTCCCATTCCTGCAAAATCCATTGTCGATCTTCGTCGGCGAACTCGCCCTCAATCTTGGACGCGGCTCGTAAATAAATTCGCTGCACTTCGATCGCGGAAATTTTACGGCCATCCTTCAACTCGATTATCCAATCGTAAGTTTGGTCGCGACTGATCGATTTGTTCGCATCAACCGGCTGCGCGATCTCAAGCTGCGGCGCCTGCCCGCGTTCGATCAGATCGAGCACGAGCGCGGTGGTGCCGATTTTGAGCGCAGTCGCCCATTCGCTCATGTTCGAATCGCCCAGGATGACGTGAAACCGCCGATAACGGCTGGCGTCGACGTGCGGCTCATCGCGGGTGTTGATCAAGGGGCGCCGATTCATCGTGTCGATGCTGACGACCACGCTAAAAAAATCCGCGCGCGACGAAATCTGGTAAACTCCCGGCTGGCTGGAAGAGCTTTCGCCTTCCACGCCCATTTTGCCGGCACCGGCGAAAATCTGACGCGTGATCAAGAACGGCAGAATCGAGCTGACGATCCGGTCCCACGGCACGTCGCGCTGCATGAGATAATTATCGTGGCAGCCGTAGCTGTGTCCGAAAAAGTCGGTATTGTTTTTGTAGAGGCGAACTTGCTGGCCGCTCGGCAATTTTAGATTTCGGCGCCGCGCACACTCCGCCAGAATTCGTTCGCCCGCTTTGTCCTGAGTCACGATTTGACGAATGGTCGTGCATTCCGGCGTCGAATATTCCGGGTGCGCGTGATCGTTATAAAAACGCGCACCGTTCGAAAGCACGAGGTCGCTCTTAATTTCCTCGAAACTGAGCGGGCGGTTCTTGTCGATCTCGTAATAAGCCGATTCGTCTGTGTCCTGCATCAGGGCCTTGGCGCGAAAGCCGCGCGCATCGAGATGTGGGTCCTCCAGCTCGTAATCCCATTTCATGTGCGCACCGTGATCGGTGTAGCGCCGCACGAGCTCGATCGATTCGGCGACAACATCGACAGTCTCCGCACCGTTGACGGTGATGCCGTACTCCGTCTCGAGACCAAAGACGCGGTTCATATGCGCTGCGCTTCTGTAGGGGAAGTTGCCAGCTTCCCAGGATCATTCACGAAATCAAAATAATAGGGCCAAGCCTCCGCCTTTTGAACGAGCCCGTGCCGCACCGGATTATCTTGCACGTAAATCCACTTGCTTTCCAGATTCTCATCCGAGCGCAGCAGGTGATCAAAACAGCCCCGTTGCCATTCCCAGCTTTGGAAACCCAGCGATTGGCGGACTAATCGTTTGAAACCCGTTGCAAAACCGCCGACCGAAAGCCCGCGCTCCTCTCGCGGTCCAACAATGAAATGGGCATGGTCTGGCATAATGACAGCTGCAAGCACATTCCATCGGCGCAGCTGCTGGATCGCTGTTTTAATGGCATCAAACACTTTGGCATCTGCTAAGACTTTCCGACGACCCTTTACACACAACGTTACGAAATAAATTACCGATTTCTCTTCTGGCAGTGTCATTTCCGAAAGTCGCGGAGGCTCAGCCATATTCTTGGGAAGCTAACAGCTTCCCCCACAGCATTAAATGACACCGGAACTAGGGCGATCCGCCGAATCCGCAACCGGCCTGACCGGCGCGATCTTCACCACATTTTCCGGATCGTAATCGATCAGTTTAAGCCAATCTTCGGTGATGTCGGTCGTCGGAAAGATATCGTTCTCGCTGTATTCGGCGTCGAAGGCGAGGTGTAGGTCCATTTCCCGAATTCCTTCCTCCTGTTGGGTGGCGATCGCACGCTTGATTGCGATCGCTTTCGCGCGCTCAACAATCGAGGCGATAATTGCGCCGCTGATGAGATCGCTCCGGTAAAGAATTTCTTTGCGCCCACTGCGGAGCGTGACTTCGAGAAATTTATTTTCTTCGCGGCGGGCAAACTGCCAATCGACGAAGCGCTCGATCAGTTTACCAACCGCCGCTCCGATGTGCTCCGCTTCCTTGGAGAGCGCGCCGTCGTAGGGCAGGTCGGGCGTGAGGTAGATGCGGTAAATGTCTCGTGCGCCTTCGCGATTCGGCCGATTGACTTTGATTTTTCGATCGATGCGACCGGGCCGCAAAATCGCCGGATCAATTAGGTCGGCACGGTTGGACGCTAGGATAATCACGACGTCGTTCAGCGAATCGATTCCGTCCATCTCTGAACAAAACATTGGCACCAGAGTTGAAAGAATGTTCGAGTAACGCGACGCGCGGCGCGTGCCCAGAATCGATTCCGCTTCGTCGATGAATAGGAACGGCATGAAGCCATCGCGCCGTTTCTCGCGCGCGGTCGCGAAAATTTCGCGGACCATTCGTTCGGATTCGCCAACCCACATATTCAAAATCTCCGGTCCTTTGACGTGCATGAAGTATTCCTTCATCTGGGCGCCGGTTTTTTCGCCTAGCCGCTTGGTCAAGTTATAAGCGGTCGCTCTGCCGATGAGCGTTTTGCCGCAACCCGGCGGGCCGTAGAGCAAAAATCCTTTCGGCGTGGCGTGCTGGAATTTTTTGAAAAGATCGACGTGCAACAGCGGAAGCTCGATCGCGTCCTTGATCGCCTGGAGCGCGTCCTCCTGGCCGCCGACTTTTTCCCAAGGTAGCTCGGGCACAACGTCAAGATAATGCTCGTGCGATTTCGTGCTCGAAAGCATCTCGAGCGCCATCCGGTAATTCGAATCGACCCGCACCTCATCGCCCGATTTCAATGTCGATGTTGCAAGATCGGCCGAGCGTTGCAAAACGATCGATTGTGTTCCGTGCTCGGAACCGACGCGCAATCGGTCTTTGCCGATCACTTCGGTGATTTTCGTGACCGGTCCGGCCGTTTCAAAACCGAGATCGCCAACGATGACGAACGCTTCGTTGACCAGCACGCGCGTTCCCTTTTTCAATTTCGCCAGCGGAATCCGCGGATCGACATTGCAATAGTAATCGGCGCCGCCAACGACGATGTGCGCAGTGTCTTTGGATATCGCGCCAAGAAAAGTACCGATCCGATTCGCGGGCGAAGTTACTTTTTTGATTACTTCCTCCAGCTTCTCGATCATCTGCCGCGCCTCGCCAATCATCTGCGATTGATCTGACACGTGCGGCCGCAGATCGAGCAGGTCGTGCCGGATCGGATCACCCGGCGGAAGCGAAGCGATCACGCGATCGAGCTTGTCGAGCAAAGGAAGATTCGGCGCGGGCTCGTCGAAACTTTCGAACTCTCTGCTGCGCTCGTCGCTCATCGTAAAACCCAGTCCATGCCCGAATCGAATGCGATTATAACTTTTCTGCCAAGACTTCGCAACGTTCGACGCTGCGCCCTCCCAAAATGTTCAACCAGCGCCGTTGTGGCGCAGTTGCGCAAAATTTGTGCTGAGGAGATTGTCGATCTTGCGGCTAATGAGAGCTGCCCCTACATTTCGCTTCTTCGAAAAACGAGGAGCCTTAGCTCAATTGGTTAGAGCGCCGCCCTGTCACGGCGGAGGTTGCGGGTTCGAGCCCCGTAGGCTCCGTAGGTTAATTTCACGAATCCTCCGTTTTCATGACGGATTCATGACAAAAAGCTACTCTGTCGAATTGCTGAACATCTGAGTGTTCGGCTCGAAATCATGCAATAATGTGCGACGAGCCCATGCGATGTTTGCCGTGCGGAGCCAAGACATAATTTTGGGATGGGCCTTCCGCGCTTTTGCTTCTGCGATTTCCGAAAAATTGAATTCGAGCCAATGAAGAAGGGTCCGCCTGAACACTTCTCGGAGTTCTGGGTCGCTGGCGGCTTCAACAATCGTATGGCCTTGACGTTTGGCTTCCCGTAACTTGTGAATGTCGATTCCCGTAGGCTCCGCGGTTGCTCTAACATTCGCTCTTCATTTTGATGGATCCGTTAAAGAGATCGCAGCGGCATTTGCGATGTTGACTTTCGCTCGTGCGTTTGAAAGGAATCTTCTTCAACCTAATCGAGGAGGAAAAGAATCAATGAAAATTGGCGACACAGCACCGGATTTCGAAGCGGAAACGTCCCAAGGCCGGATTCGCTTTCACGACTGGATCGGCAACTCCTGGGTCATTTTGTTTTCGCACCCGAAGGACTTCACCCCAGTCTGCACGACTGAGCTCGGCTATATGGCCAAGATAAAGCCAGAGTTCGACCGCAGAAACGTGAAGATCATCGGATTGTCAGTCGATTCGACTGGCGATCATCAGGGATGGGCGAAGGACATTGAGGAGACGCAAGGCCACGCGCCGAATTACCCGATTATCGCCGATGCTGATTTCAAGGTATCGAAGCTGTACGGGATGCTTCCGGCCGATGTCGCCGGCGACGCGAAAAAGCGCACGCCGGGCGATAATGCAACCGTGCGCAATGTTTACGTCATTGGTCCGGACAAAAAGATCAAGCTGATCCTTGTCTATCCGATGACAACAGGCCGCAACTTTGACGAAGTGGTGCGCGTGATCGATTCGTTGCAACTAACAGCGAAGTATCAGGTCGCTACACCAGTGAACTGGAAACCAGGCGAGGACGTGATCATCGCCGGTTCGGTCTCCGACGACGAAGCGAAGCGCCGTTATCCAAAAGGTTGGAAGTCGCCGAAGCCCTATATCCGCATCGTCCCGCAGCCGCAGTAACGCGCTGGCGAGATCAGTTACGGAACGAGTAAGTGGGAAGCGCGTGATCAATATTTCGTGAATAAATACGCGAATAAGATGATCAAGCCCCAATAGATTTGCTATTCGTCTGCACTCTTTGGCGTGCTCGGTTGGTGTTCCGGCCACAGAGCGACCACGGCGAGAGCAACGATAATTCCGACTGAGACTTCAAGGAACCTGTGCAACGCGATTGTCCACGCCGGCGCCGAACGCGGAATAAGAACGATGATGGCGAGGGTGATGCTCGCGTAGCGATATGCGGTTTTTTCCAAACGAGACGCGATCGACAGCACTCCGATGAGAACGATCGCAAGCGCGAAGGCGACTAGATTTCCTCCGAAGTAATTTGCCTCAAGCGCTCCGACCGACGCACCCACGGCGGTGGCGACGATCCGCTCAGTCGAGAGCGTCAGCGTCGCGCCGAGCGTGGATTGCATTACAACTAGGGTCGCGATCGCAGCCCAATACGCCTCGGGCATTTGCACGAGCCGCGCGATTATGACTGACACGGTCGCGGCGACGGCTGTGCGAATCGCGTGCGTGATCGAAGGAAGGTTCTTTTCGTCCCAAGCCCAGAGTTTCATTCGAGCATGATCTTTGCAGCGAACCTGTTTTGGCAAGATCGACAAATCGATCAAACAGCACAGTCACATTTTCTTGCCCTTCGAAATAGATGTGTCCATGTCGCGTTTATTTGCGCCGCGCAAGCATAAGAATGCCGCGTTCCGCTTGCCACCAATAGCCGAAGGCGAAGCCGAGTTCAGGAGGCGGCGGATTTCTCCGGTAAATTTCGGCCAGTGCCTCCTGATCGTATTTCCCGAACTTTTCGCCGTGCGGAACGAAGCGCCCATAGAACTCGAGGGCCCAACCTTTGCTAAAGGCGCGCAGAGGAATGCCTGAGTCGTCCTGCACGATGAAGCTGCTGTGCTCGAGCAAAAAATTGCGGACTCCGGAGAACCCGTCGCCGTGCATAAGATACGAAGCGGCCTTGATCAGACTGACTCCGGGTCCGCGCGCCGCGCACCATCGAAGGAAAGCGCTGTCCCCTCCCGAGAGATCGGTCTTGAAGTAATATAGGGTTTGCGAACCGCTGCCATGACTGAATGTGATTTTGACTCCTTCGGCGGGATTGTGGACGTAAACAGTGTCGAGCACGGTGCAGCCGAGTCGCGCCAGAAACACGTAAAGAATGGGAAGCGTCCCGCCAAGATTGCCGCGCCCGAGTTCGGATCGCATTTCTTCAGTCACGAAATAATGCGTAATCAGCAAGGTGCTCATCGAAGAACGCAACGCGCCAAGATTCGCATTCAGCGTTTCCGGATTCATTCGAGAGAGGTCCGGCACCTGGCCGACTGGCTCGAGGCCGGCGAGGATGTAAGTGTTCGCGTTGGGAAAGAAAGTGTAGGCGTAGAGAAAATCGGGCCCACTAAACATGTAATACATCGTGCCCGAGCTGCTGTAATATTCGCCCGCGTGCAAACTCATCCATGACGCGATCGGGCCGAGTTGAAAGTGCTCCTTTGTTTTCCACGCCTTGTCCATGGCGGCGGCGTGCCCTTGCCAGCCGCTATTCTGCGTGAATGACGCAAGCGCTCCGGTTACGGGGATGCCCGCGAGTAGATGCGCGGTCTCATTGACGTCGGCGCCATTTTGCCCGAAAGCCGACGCGCAGACGCCGGGAAACGCGAACGCCAGCGCAACCTTGCAAATAAGTCGGTTCATATTCTCGAAGAAGTTTCTCGGATTCAATTCGCGATGGCGATAATCAAAATGAGACGCCGCCGCGCAGGCGATAATTCGCAACAATCCGCAGTTCCGTGTTGTCGATCCAAACCGGAAGATCGACATCTTTGTGTCGCCGGGAATGTTTTGTATCGGCCCGCCGACTTTTCTTCGCCAAAGGCATCCCTCCGGGCACATCGACGTCATTGCCCGTACGTCAAACGTCGCGAAACCGGGTCGTGTAATTCACACCGATGCCGCCGCCTGTGGCGTAGAATAACCAGCAGTCGAGTGCCACGCCGACACGTCCCCGCAGCGTCGTGTAGAAATCGCTATCGGTCTCGCCGAACGAGTCCCTGAATGCAGGCGGCTCCGGCTCATCGCCCCGTTCATGCGGGTTACGTTTAGCAGGATCAAAGCCCGGTCAACCGTTTTTCAAACACTGCCTGTAGGGTTTTGACCTACCCCGCTATACTGCTGCTAGCGTTTAAACCAGCCGTTGCCTTCGTCAAAATAAACTGTCGATCCAACCTGCGAAACCGTCAGATGTTGTTGCCATGTCCCGGCCGGAAATTTTTTCGATACTTCTATTGTTTCGTTTGCAGCTCGCGCCGGAGTGCCTTCGCTGGCCGACATGGCTTCGGCCAAGACTCGTCCATCCATTGAAGCGGCTGACTTGATTCCAAGAATCGCAAGAATTGTCGGTGCAAGATCGACATTCCCGCTTGGCAACTCATCCGTCTCGCCGCGCTTAAAATTCGGTCCCGCCGCGACCAAGACATTATGCATGTCGAATCTACTTAGGGTCGCGTGCGTTCCCTCTCCCGCCGCGCGTTGCCAATCACCATCCATCATCCCGGCGACGCCGAGTTGATTTTTGTTTTCGTTCCAGCGAAACGCCATCTCCACATCGGGCGCGTGCTCGTTGTCGATCTTCGCCTTGTCCAGTGTGAATGTTCCCTCCATCGGTTCGCGCGTGAAGATCACTCCAGCAAAATCCGTTTGCTGCAAAAACTCCACCAGCCGGCGCGTGATCGCCGCATCATGGCCAATTACATAAAACAAAACCGTGCCGCCATTTCCAACGATCATAACTTGGCCGCTCTTCGGTTCGCCGGTGAACTCCGTCACCGCGTCAAAGCCGGCATCGCGCAGAATCTTTCGCACATCCATCGCGCGCGCGATGGTGGAAAATCCGTGATCGGACACGACAAAGATGTCGGTTATCGATCTTGTCCCACCGCCACCGGATCGATCCAGCGCGGCGAGCACGCGGGCGAGATTATCGTCACTGGATTTTATCGCGGCTATCGCCGCTGGCGCACCGGGGGCGGTCCTGTGCTCGGTATCGTCAGGTTCGCTGAGCCACAGCAACGAAAATTGGGGAATGCCCTTCTTCCAAAGAACATCAGTCAACGCCTTCGTTGTCCATGCATCGCGATCGGCCGGTTGCGCCGCAGGCGGAAATGCTCCGAGCATCTTTACGATCTCAGTGATGGACTCCGGCGGAACCGATTCGCCACCGAAAATATTCTGTCCGGTCCGAGCATCTGCATGTCGATCCACTAAGAAACCGACGGTTTTAGCGGTCGCGATCGCCGTTTTCCCGCCGCCGTTGTGGATTAATTCGGCAATCGTGGGAACTCCGATGTACTTCCCACCGCTCAGCTGATCGGCCTTCCGCACCACCGCGACGTTTTCGACGTCGACCGATTTTTGCGCATCGATCTCCGGCCGGTAATCATGATTCGCGAGGAGGCCGCTGTGATTCGGATAAACGCCGGTCGCGATAGCGGTGCCATTAACGATCGTGGCGCTTGGATAAACCGAATGATGATTTCGAAACGTGACTCCGCTCTGCGCCAGTTTCCAAAGCGTCGGCGTATTTTGTTCGCTCACAAAATCCGGACGCATTCCGTCCCAAACCACGATCACGACATGTTCGCCCCGGCGAATCTGTCCGTTGGCGGATCGATCTTGTGACGATGTTGAAGCACGAGCAGAGGCTGCGCATGAAATGAGCAGTGCGAACGAACACGCGCATGAAAGAAATCGAGCGATGTTGCCCCGCATTCGACTATGATAATTAAATTAGCGAATGGCGCGATTGAACTTTCGTCTCGTGCTTGTGTCTCACCGAAGATGAAAATCGGAGTTTCCGCTCTTGTACTAATGCCGCTCATCTGCGGCGCGGCTGAGCCGCTTTTTCCAACCGCCGAAGGAACGACCTGGAATTACGATCTGGTGCAGGAAAAACCGAGCGACAGTCTCGATTTAACCGAGCCGAATGAGCAGGAGCAAATCGCCGTCACCTATCGCCTTGGAGGAATCCAGAAGATCGACAACAAAGACCTGCAACGACTTGAGATTTACCGCGGCGACACGCTCGACAGCATCGACCTCATCACAGTGGAAGAAGGCGGGATCGTTTGTCCGGCGCGGGCCAACCCTCAGGGCGCGATCACGAAATTCATTCCGCCGCAGATGATGTTGTCAGCTCCGGTGACAAAGGGAAAGCACTGGAAGTTCGAGGGGACGGTTGGAGAAACCAAAGTAAGTCAGGATTATGAAACTGTCGGCGAAGAGGATATCGCTGTCCCGGCGGGGAAATTTCACGCCTGGCGCATTCACTGTGAACAAACGTCGCCGAGGGCGGCGAGCATTGATCGCTGGTTCGTGCCGGGAACTGGATTCGTTAAAGTTGTAACCACAATTAACGGGCCATCGGGCCTTTTATTGCAAAAGACGTCACTCGATCTCACGGAACCGCCGAAAATTGAGGCGCAACCGAAAGCGAAATCAGCGACGGAGTCGGGAAAACTTTCGGTCGGATTATCGAAAGAACCGGCGGGAGATTTTACAACCTCCTTTGCGTCGAGCACCCCCGCGATTTACGCGCGCTGGCAAGGCAGCGGCCTGCACGTTCCAGCCAACATCCGTGCAGTCTTGATTGCGGAAGCTGTCGCGAACGTCGGCACCGGAAATGAGATGGAAGAAGACTCCGCAGTTGCGACGGCCTCGGATTCGCGCGGCACGCTCACGCTTGACCGGCCCGACGAAGGTTGGGTGCTCGGCAATTATCGGGTCGACTTTTTCGTCGATGACGCGCCGGCGGGCACGGTGAAGTTAAAAATCTCGAAATAGGTGGATCGAGCACTCCCTAATGTCACTCCGACTCGGATCTCGCGGTTAATTAGGCGGCGAAGCACGCAATTATTAGCATCGCCCGACGCAGCGGCCGATCCACCTGCAGAAATTCTTGAATCCAAACCAGCCGACGGGTTCATCTCATCAGCAAGAGTACTATTATGAATAAGATTACGATCGCTTTCTTCGCCGGCCTGATTCTCTTGGCCGCCGGCTGCCGCTGGGGCGGCATTATGGGCAATGGCCACGTCGTGACGGACACCCGCTCAATCAGCGATTTTTCCGAAATCGAAGCGGATGGCGGCTTTCAAATCGAGTGGCGGACCGGTCCGCCGTCGCTCAGCATCACCACCGATGAAAATCTCCTGCGCTACATCAGCAATGAAAATATCGATCATCGCCTTCGGCTGCATTCGCGGGGAAATTTGTGGCCGACCCATCACATCAACGTCCTGATCTCGAGCCCGACCCGTTCAGGCGCGAAACTGACCGGCGCAGCGCGCCTGACCGCGAAACAACTTTCCGGTCACAGTTTCGCGATCGAATCGACCGGCGCGGCAAAGGTCATGCTCGACGGCAATGTCGATGAACTGGTGACCGACATGACCGGCGCGAGCAGATTGGAAGCCGAATCGCTCCAAACTAAAACCGCCGAGATCTCGTCAACTGGCGCATCGCACGCGGAGGTCGCCGTCAGCGAGACATTGAAGGTGTCGATCACCGGCGCAGGCAAAGTCATATATTCGGGAAATCCACCTACTGTCGAAAAACATATCACTGGCGCCGGATCCATTCGTCACAAGGAGTAACTTATGTCGCTCGTGCTTGTCCCTTGGGTTGTCATTTGTAACGCAACTTCGAAGTAAGTTGCGCAGGCTCCGCCGAACATTATCTGCGCGCGATCAGCAAGTAACCGATCATTGCGCTCCCGATTGGCAAACACATTGCAACGGGAACAGGTGATTGAGACATTATTGGCGAGCAAATCGATCCAAGCGCTTCACCGTTTCGACGATATCCTCCTCAGTCGTTCGCGGATTAATCGTGCACAACCGCAGCGCAACCGCGCCACGCAGAGCGGTAGACGTCAGCAGCGCATAACCGTCTTCCATCATCTCATCTACAAGCCGGGTTTGAAGCTCGTCACTTTTTCCGAAACGGAAACAAACTGTCGCCATTTGTGCCGGCGAGAGAATTTCCCATCCCTTGCGCGCCCGCAGTTCGCGCTCGGCCAACTCGGCCAGCTCAAAGCCCCGCGTGATCGCCTGACGAAACGCGGCCACGCCGAATGTTTGAAGCGATAACCAAACTTTCAGCGCGCGAAAACTGCGCGTCAGTTGAATGCCGTAGTCGCACGGGTTGATTTCCTCAGTTTCGCGATAAACGTCGCGCAGATAATCGGCCTTGATTTTAAAAGCCGATTTCAAAATCGCGGCATCCCCCACCAAGACGCAACCACACTCGAACGACTGAAACAGCCATTTGTGCGGATCGAGCGTCAAAGAATCAGCGCGATCAAGGCCGTCGAGCATTTCCCGCCCGCGCTTGGACAAAATTGAAGCCGCGCCAAACGCACCATCGACATGCAGCCAAAGTTTCTCTTTCGCCGCCAGATCGGCCAATTCTGAAAGCGGATCGACTGCACCCGTGTTGGTTGTTCCAGCATTCGCGACAATACAGAACGGACGGAGACCTGCCCGCCGATCGTCCGCAATCGCTGCGCGCAACATTTTGATCGACAATCGAAAATTTCTATCGCTTTCAAGTTTTCGGATCTGCTCGCGCGAAAATCCGATCACTCGCAGGGCGCGTTCCACTGACGAATGCGTTTGGTCGGACAAATAGACGGTGGCGCCATCAATACAATCTTTTAGCACGGCGTGGCGGGCGGCCATCAGTCCGGTCATATTGGCAACCGAACCGCCGCTGACGAACAAACCGCCGGCGGTTGGGGGCATTGCGCAAATGCGGCCAAGCCATCGAATTACTCCGAGCTCAAGCGCGGCCGCGGCCGGTCCGCCAAACCAGGTGCCATTGAAGATATTGAACCCGGCAGCGATCGCATCCGCCATTGTGCTCACGAAATTGTTTGGTCCAGGAACAAACGCGAAAAACCGGGGATGATCGACATGCAGATTGTTTGGCAAGACGTCGCGCTCGAGTTGCGCAAGAAGTTCGTTCGGATCGCGACCTAATTCGGGAGGATCATCCGCAAAGAGTGGAATCAGCTTCGCCGGATCGGCTTTGGATCCAACCCGCTCTTCGCGAACGTCCGCAAAATGTTCGGCTAGAAGATCGACAACGCGGTATCCAAACTCCCGCATCTCCTCGCGCGAAAGCGCGATGCGCGATCGATCGGGCAAGGGGTTGCTCAATTTGTTTCGTTTCATCCGAGCTGAAGAACTAAACAGGATTTACAGAATTAACAGGATTCCGAAAAGGCAATCTCGTAAATCCTGTTAATCCTGTCTGCTGCGCGCTAATTTTGCGGAGCGCCGCCAGCCATTGCTCATGCATCTTTATGAAACCCATTTCCCGGTCGCAGACACAAAAGTAGCGGAAAAATTTTATCGGGAAGTTGTCGGACTGCCGTTCGCGTATCGAGATCCTTCCCGCGACATCGTTTTCCTTTGGGTGGATGCGAAACAAAAGGCGATGATCGGGTTATGGGGACCGAATACCGCTTACGGCAAGCAAACTGGAATCGCGCAAAAGTGTCATGTCGCCTTCGCGGTTTCCCTGGCTGAATTGTTCGCAGCGATTGAGAAATTAAATGCGAACAACATTGAGACCCTCGGATTCGACGGCAACAAAAGCTCAGAACCTACGGTCATCGGCTGGATGCCGTCGGCCCAAATTTATTTTCGCGATCCCGACGGCCACATGCTCGAACTCATTAGCATTTTGCCCGATCCACCGAACCCGAAGTTCAATGGGCGATACTCCGAATGGAAGAAACTGATCGCAAGCTAACGCTGAATGGTCTCGTCGAAGCCGCGCTTTTCGTAGAGGAGCTGCCGCGCGCTTGCGATTTTTACAAGCAGGTTCTCGGTTTGAGCAAAGTGAAAGCCAGTGACACGGGCTGCGTGTTTCGCGTGGCCGATCAGCGCTATCTGCTCATCATCAGCCGCAAGGCAGCGCACACGCCTAACAAAACGGCGAGTGGTGATCTCCTGCCGCCATGCGCGCTGCCGCAACAAGACGGCCAAGGCCCTGGACACATCGCGTTTGGCATTTCGAAAGACGAGGTGGATTCCTGGCGAGAGCGCCTGGCGAAGCATGATGTCGATCTTTTGAGTGAGATAAGTTGGGAAACTGGGGCGCGCAGTTTATATTTCCGCGATCCAGATGGCCACATGATCGAGCTCGCCACGCCCGGGATTTGGGAGCCGAGTTGAAGAATTTCTGCGGCGCCAAAGCGACGGACGTCGAGAGCTTTCGCGAGTTGAGCAAAGAATCTAGCGCGCGCGCCGCTTCCTGATCGGACTCCGTTGGCCGCCCAAAACAAACGCCGTGTTTACGAGCGAGACGTGCGAAAATGCCTGCGGAAAATTGCCGAGCTGCCGCTTCGATCGCGGATCGTATTCTTCCGAAAGCAGCCCGAGATCGTTCCGGACTAAAAGTAAACGCTCAAAGAGATCGCGCGCTTCCTTTTTACGACCAATGCGATGCAAACAGGAGGCCAGCCAGAACGAGCAAGGCAGAAACACACCTTCTCTCCCCGGCAATCCGTCTACGCCTTCTTCTTCGGGTCGATAGCGAACCACGAAACCGTCCTGCATGAGCTCGCGTTCGATCGCTTCAATCGTCCCGCGCACTCGCTTGTCCGTAAATGGCAGGAACCCGGCGAGCGGCATCAGGAGCAGGCTCGCGTCGAGCGCATCCGACCCGTAATATTGGGTAAAGGCTTTTTTGTTCGTGCTGAAT
>WNFP01001633.1_pt1 | contig 29260 bp, 34 predicted proteins | sample 5400201 | NCBI WGS metagenome assembly WNFP01 (sample SAMN13153355, study PRJNA577476) | soil metagenome | isolation source: 115 cm saprolite under Madrone tree | place: USA:California | collected 2016-06-14 | reverse complement strand
GCAGGCGAGGCGACGACAAGATGGGAAGTACGCGGGTCCGGGCGTCAGTGTAGAGGCACTCGCCCCAGCGTCAGAATCCGAGGGCAACCGCAGGCGAGGCGACGACAAGATGGGAAGTACGCGGGTCCGGGCGTCAGTGTAGAGGCACTCGCCCCAGCGTCAGAATCCGAGGGCAGCCGCAGGCGAGGCGACGACAAGACAGGAAGTACGCGGGTCCGGGCGCCAGTGTAGAGGCGCTCGCCCCAGCGCACAATCCGAGGGCAACCGCAGGCGAGGCGACGACAAGATGGGAAGTACGCGGGTCCGGGCGCCAGTGTAGAGGCGCTCGCCCCAGCGCACAATCCGAGGGCAACCGCAGGCGAGGCGACGACAAGACAGGAAGTACGCGGGTCCGGGCGCCAGTGTAGAGGCACTCGCCCCAGCGTCAGAATCCGGAAACAGCCAAAGGCGAGGCGACCACAAGCCAGGAAGCTATCAGAGCCCAGAAATGTTGGCGACGGCGCCGGGGCCCCGGTTATCATGATCGGCGACAGTCGAGCCGCCTACGTTCTGACGTTGAAGCCAGCCTAAGGGGGAAGTGATGGCGGGACGCCCTGGAATGTATCGCGGCGACCGGCGCCGCAAGGAAGACGCGCGCAAGGCGAAGCAGGAAGCCAAGAAGGCGCGCAAGGCGGAGCGGAAGGAGACCGGCGAGTCAGGGCCGGAAATGGGCGAGGCCGCCGAAGCCCTCGGGCAGGGCCAAGTGGAATGGGTATGGTTCTCGCCCAGCAAGGGACGGACCCTCACGACGTCTTCGGCCGCGGCGCCTGATGTCCCCGGAGTGGATGACTGGACCCTGGTGAGCGGGCCTCCCGCCCAAGGGGCCTAGGCGCGGCACCCGCCGCACCTTGAAAGATCCGGCCGCCGCCATGCCGGCGACCGGTGAAGTTGAGCCCCTCACACCGTGTGGCCCCACGGGCCATGGCCGTGGAACCCGGTGCCCGCCAGGGCCCGATTGATAGAGACTGGCGGACTAGAAGCGACGTTCCCGGCGAATGCTCACGCGCGCATAAGCTGCGCGGCTGAGCGGCAAGATCCAGAAGAACGGTATGAAGAGCGTCCCCATCACCATCCAGAACTCCAGCCTCATGTACAACGGTGGCCGCGTCATGCTCGATCTCCCTCGTGAGGTTTCAGTCGCCTGCGTATTGCTGATCCTTGGAGAGAGCAAAGCTGGTGCCATGGCGGTGAGGCTCAACAACTATAGAAATTCGCAGAGGTAGCGCGCGTGTTCGCACGGTGACACTGAAGGTTGCGACGAAAAAGGGAAGAGGCTACGACGGATTGCGGAGTGGAGACAACGGCTAAGACTGCGTGACGGTGACCACCAGTCCAGTGGCGGCCAGGATATTGCCCACCCGAACGCATTCGGTTTCCGGTCCGACCTTCACCACGGCCTTGCCTGTGTTGTGGACTTCCCAGGCGATCTCCCAGGCCCGGTCCTCCGAGCACGCGATAGCCTTGATGAGCTGCTTCACCACGTCTTCGAAGGTGTGACAGTCGCAGTTGTGGAGAATGGTGATCCAGGGCGGCGCGAGGGTGACGTCGACCTCCTCGATCTCCTCGACCTCAGGAGCCGTCCCCGCGCCGGCGAAAGCGGGCCCGGCGCTCACTTGCCGATGACTCCCTCGGCCCTGAGTCGGGCGATGGTCTGGCTGCCATAGCCGAGAATGCCGCTCAGGATGGCCTCGGTATGCTCGCCCAGCGCAGGAGCCGGCGCGGGCTGCCGGATCTCGCCCTCGGTCCGGATGGGGCCCGCTACCTCGCGGATGCGTCCGAAGTGGGGATGCTCGATTTCGAGGATCATCTCCCGCGCGCGGACCTGCTCGTCTTCGAGGGCCTGGGCCACGCTGTTCACGGGCGCGCACGGTACGTGGCCGCGCAGGAGGCCCAGCCATTCGGCCGTGGTCTTCTCCACGAAGCGCGCCTTGAGAAGGGCGACCAGCTCGGCCTTGTGGGCAAGGCGCTCCGCGAAGCCCGCGAAGCGCGGGTCGCGCCCGAGCGCAGGCAGCTCCATGCGCTCGAGCAGGGCCTGCCAGAACTTGTCCTTGTTGCAGAAGATGACGATCCAGCCGTCCCGCGTGGGAAAGTTCTGAGCCGGTACGAGGGTCTGATGGCCGGAATCGGCGATGCGCTCCGGCTCCCACTCGCGGTTGAGCGTCCAGATCGCGAAGTAGGAGAGCATGCTCACGGCCGTGTCGAGGAGGGAGACGTCGACGTCCCGGCCTCTGCCCGTCCGCTGGGCGTCGAAGAGGCCGACCATGAGCCCGACCATGCCGGCATAGCCGCCCGCGAAGTCGATGACGCTGACCCCGCATTTGCCGGGTGGCCCGTCGGGCTCGCCCGTGATCCCCATGTAGCCCGCGTAGCCCTGGATCAGATAGTCGAAGCCGGGCTCGCTCGCCCGCGGCCCCGTCGCCCCGAAGCCGCTCAGCGAGCAGCAGACGATGCGCGGATTCACGCCCTTGAGCTCGTCATAGGTCAGGCCGAGCCGGGCGGGGAGGTCGCCGCGCACATTGTTGAAGACCGCGTCGGAGACCTTCACGAGATCGTGGAGGACGGCGCGACCCGCCGCGTGCTGGAGATTGAGGGTGAGCGACTTCTTGCCACGATTGAACGACTGGAAGTAGAGCGAGTCCTGCTCGTGCAGGTAAGGGGGCACGTAGCGGGAGCTGTCGCCGCCCACGGCGGGATCCTCGATCTTGATGACCTCGGCCCCCAGGTCGGCCAGCACCTGGGTCCCGAAGGGACCGGCTCCGAACTGGGACACGGCGAGGATGCGAACGCCGTCGAGCGGTGGTCGGGTCATGTCAGTACGGTAGCCTGCCTTCCCCGAGCGTGGCGTGATTCCTCTTGGGCACGAGGACCTTTCTCGTATAGGAGCAGACCTGCTCGCTCCGTTGATTGCTGGCCGTGGTCTCGACGGTCACGATGCCCCGGTCGCCCTGTCTCGACTCGCGCAGCTCGAGCACGTTGCTCTGCGCATACAGCGTATCGCCGATGAAGGTGGGCTTCTCGTGTTTGAGCGCGTTCACTTCGAGGTTGGCGATAGCCCGCCCCGAGATGTCGGCGACGGTCATGCCGATGACCACGCTGTACACGAGCGGTCCCAGGACCACCCGCTGCTTGTGCTGAGTATACGTCTCGGCGTAATGGGCGTCCGAGTGCAGGGGATGCTGGTTCATGGTGAGCAGGGCGAACCAGGTGCAGTCCGCTTCGGTGATGGTGCGTCCCGGCCAGTGTTTGAAGACCTGGCCGATCGAGAACTCTTCGAAGTAGCGTCCGTAGCTCATGACGCTCCGGCGTTCAGGTGGAGGCCGGCCACGGCGTGACGGGCAATGGCACGGAGCATATGGTCGTATCGTCCATCGGCGGCCAGGAGCATGGCGGCGTCGCGGTAGTAGCGCTCCACGGGAAACTCGGCAGTATAGCCATAGCCGCCGTGGATGCGCATGGCCTCGAGAGTTACCGCGCAGGCCGTCTCGGCCGCCTGGAGATAGGCCATGCCGGCCTGCACGGCCGCGGTGTCGCCGGCATCGCCCTCCATGGCCGCACGCTGGGTGAGGAGGCGCGCCACCGCGATGGACGTCGCCATGTCGGCCAGCTTGAGCTGTATCGCCTGGTGCTGACAGATAGGCACGCCGAAGGCGGAGCGCTGCTGCGAATAGCGGAGGGCGCTCTCGAAGGCGGCCTGGGCCAGCCCGACGGCGGCGGCGGCCTCGCGCACTCTCGACGCGTTCTCCACGGCCGCCATGGCCGCCGGCGCCGGAGCACGGGGGCCGCCGAGCGCCTGCCCGAGCGGCACGAGGCAGCCCTTCAACTCGACGTGGCGGAGATCGGCTCCGCGACGTCCCAGGGTCTGGAACGGTCCGGTCAGAGCGAAGCCGGGCTGACCGGCCTCGAGAACGAAGCCGCGCAGCTGCTCGTCGACGGAAGCCATCACGACGAAGAGGTCGGCGTGTCCGGGCGAGGCGACGAGCCCGCGGCCCGTGACCATGAAGCCGTCCGCGTGCCTCAGGACACTGATCTCGCGCGCCGCGGGCTCTCCGGACCGTGTCAGCATGCCGCCGCGAAGCTTGCCCGACGCGAGCGCGGGCAGAAGCCTCTTCTGCTGATCCACCGAGCCCAGCCGCCGTATGGCCTCCGCGGCGTCCAGGTGGCCAGAGAGCACGGCGGCGACCGTGGCCGAGCCCCGACCGATTTCCTCGGCGATGAGGACATAGGCGGCGCCGTCAAGTCCCAGGCCGCCAGTCTCTTGGGGGATGGTGGCCCCGAAGAGGCCGAGCTCGCCGAGCCGGTCCAGCGACGCCGTCGGAACGCGGTCCGCGCGATCGTCCTCGACGGCGGCGGGAGCGATCTCGCGCTCCACGAGCTGGCGGACGGCGAGGGCCATCAGCCTGCGCTCCTCCGGCTCTGCCTCGAGAGACTGGAGGGCGCCCAGCCGCTCCCCGTGACGCTGGAGCAGGTTCTTCGCGATGATCGTGCGCTGGATCTCGTTGGTGCCCTCGCCGATCACCATGAGCGGAGTGTCGCGATAGAGCCGCTCGGCCGCTCCCGAGGTCGCCACTCCCGGACGACCGAGGACGCGCAGGGCATCGGTGGCGGCCTCCTGGGCGCTTTCCGAGGCGTAGAGCTTGGCCATACCCGCTTCGAGATCGCAGCGCTCGCCGCGATCCTTCATGCCCGCCGCCCAGTAGGTGAGGAGCCGCGCGCCCTCTACCCGCAGCGCGATCGAGGCCAGGGCAGGGGGTGCTTCGGGCAGTCGGAGAGCGGCGCGCGCCGCCTCTTCGAGGGCGGCCTGGGCGACGCCGACGGCGCGCGCCGCGATATTGATGCGCCCGGTCTCGAGCCCTGAGAGGACATGACGGAAGCCGCGTCCCTCCACGCCGCCCACGAGATTGTCGGCGGGACAGGGGAACTGGTCGAACTGGATCTCCGCCGTGTCCACGCCCTTGTAGCCGAGCTTGGCGATGGACTTCACCACCTGGAGGCCCGGGGACCCCTTCTCGACGATGAAGCAGGACATGCCCGCATGGCGCGGCGAAGCGGCGGAATCGGTGACGGCGAGGAGGGCGAAGGTATTGCCCTCGCGGCCATTGGTCACGAACATCTTCGAGCCCGAGATCAGATAGCGATCGCCGTCGCGCCTCGCCACGGTGCGGATGGCCTGAACGTCCGAGCCCGCGTGCGGCTCGGTGAGGCAGAGGCCGCCCCGGGCCTCTCCGCGGGCAAAGCGGGGGAGGAGACGCCGTCGCTGCTCCTCCGTGCCGTTTCCGAGCACGATGAGCGCGGCCATGGTGTGGCTGTTGATCACGCCGGCCAGCGACATGAAGCCGCGGCAGATCTCCTCGATGACTCGGGCGTAGGTGGCCACGTCGAGGCCGAGGCCGCCGTAGTCGGTGGGCACGAGCGCCCCGAAGAGGCCCAGCTCGCGCATGCGCGCGACCAGATCGTGCGGATAGGCGTCCGCGTGCTCGAGGGCGGAGGCGACGGGGACCACTTCCTTCTCCACGAACCGCCGCACCGTCGCGATGATGGGATGCGCGTCGGAGACGGTCGTCGACATGCCGGGAGCTCGCGCTACGGCGCGCCCGCGAGGGTGAAGGCGGCGAGGAGCAGCGTGTTCGCGCCGTGCTCGATGTCGTCCATCGGCGTGAACTCCTCCTCGCAATGGCTGCGTCCGTCACGCGACGGGACGAAGATCATCCCGGTGGGGCAGATGGCGGCCATGTACTGCGCGTCGTGCCCCGCCCCCGAGAGGATGCGGCGGTGGCCGCAGCCGAGGCTTCGCACGGCGGCCTCGATCGCATCCACCACCTCGAGAGCGAAGCGGGTGCGGGGCACGCGCCAGTAGTGCTCGAGTTCGTAGGCGACCCCCTCGGCGCGGGCGGCCTCCTTGACGAGACGGTCCACGAGGCCGAGCCCGCGCGTGATGTGATGCTCGTCGGGCGCGCGCAGGTCTATGGACATCGACACGCGTCCCGGGATGGCGTTCGGGATATTCGGGGCCACATCGAGCCGCCCCACGGTGGAGACCATGTCGCCGCCGATCTTTCTCGGGATCTCGCGGATGCCGCGGATGATCTCGGCGGCCGCGACCAGCGCGTCGTGGCGGATGCGCATGGGCGTGGGGCCCGCGTGATCCTGGACGCCGGTGAGGGTGAGCCGCGACCAGGCAATGGCCACGATGCCTTCGACGACGCCCACGCGAAGATGCTCCTCCTCCAGGATGGGACCTTGCTCGATGTGGAGCTCGAGATAGGCACGGAGGGGGCGGGGAATGCAGGGCTCGGGACCGAGGTAGCCGATGCGCTCGAGCTCGTCGCCCAGGCGCAGCCCGTCCCGGTCGCGCGCATTGTAGGCGTCCTCGAGGGGGATCTTGCCCGCCATCACGCCCGAGCCGATCATGGCCGGCTGGAAGCGCGCGCCCTCTTCGTTGGTGAAGATGGCCATGGCCACGGGATGCCGCGTCTCGATCTTCCGGTCGTTGAGGGATCGAATGGTCTCGAGCGCGCACAGCACACCGAGCTGTCCGTCGTACTTGCCCCCGGTGGGGACGGAGTCGGCGTGCGAGCCCATCAAGACGGGCGGCCGGCCGTCCCCGCCCGGACGCTGCCCGAAGATATTGCCCATCTGATCCACGGTGACGGTGAGCCCGGCCTCGCGCATCCAGCGTACGAGGAGATCGCGTCCGCGACGATCATCGTCGGTGAGGGCCACCCGGTTGAGTCCGCCCTTGGCGGTGGCCCCGATGCGCCCCAGCGCCTCCATGCTCTCTTCGAGCCGCTTGCGATTGATACGCACGGTCCCTCCGGGCCTAGAGTCCGAGATACGCCTTCCTGAGCCGGTCGTCGGCCGCGAGATCACGCGCGGCGCCGGCGAGCACGAGACGTCCATTCTCCAGCACGCAGGCCCGATGGGCAAGGGCCAGAGCCCGGCGCACGTTCTGCTCCACGAGGAGGATGGTGACGCCGGCGCGATTGATGGCGGCTACCGTTTCGAAGATCTTCTGGACGAGGACGGGGGCGATGCCGAGGGTGGGCTCGTCCAGCATGAGGAGGCGCGGCTTGGTCATGAGGGCGCGGCCGATGGCGCACATCTGCTGCTCGCCGCCCGAGAGCGAGCCGGCGAGCTGGCGCGTCCGCTCGCCGAGAATGGGGAAGAGATCGAGCACAGAGGCGAGGCTCTTCGCCTGCTCCGCCCGCGCCGCCGCGGGATGCGCGCCGAGGAGCAGATTTTCGCGCACGGTCATGAAGGGGAACAGGCGTCGCCCCTCGGGCACCTGGACGATACCGTGGCCCACGCGGTCGTGGGCGGGGACACGCGTGAGATCCTGGCCGGTGAAGGTGACGCGTCCGGCGCGGGCGGGCAGCGTGCCCGAGATCACGCGGAGGGTCGTCGTCTTGCCCGCGGCGTTGGCGCCGACGAGGGCCACGATCTCGCCTTCCTGCACGTCGAGGGTGACCCCGTGGAGGGCCTGCAGGTCGCCGTAGAAGGCGTCGATGCCTTCAAGCGTCAGCAAGCACGAACTCCTCGCCGAGGTAGGCGTCGACCACGCGGCGGTCGGCCGCGATGAACTCCGGGGTGCCTTCGGCGATCTTCTCGCCGTGGTGGAGCACCACGATGCGCTGGGCCAGCCGCATCATGGCCGCCATGATGTGCTCGATGATGATCAGCCCGAGCCCTTCCGCGTGGAGCGAGCGGATCAGCGAGATCATCTCGCCGAGCTCGGTGGCGTTGAGTCCTGCCATGACCTCGTCCAGGAGGAGAAGACGGGGCTTGGTGGCGAGGGCGCGGGCGACTTCGAGGCGCTTGCGCAGACCGATGGGGAGGGAGCGCGCGGCACTCGCCGCGAACGGCTCGAGGCGGCACAGGGCGGTCACCCGGCGCGCTTCCTCCCGCGCCGCCGATACCGAGGTCAGGCGCGTGAGGGCTCCGATCATCACGTTGTCTTCGACGGAGAGATTGCCGAAGGGCTTGACGATCTGGAACGTGCGGCACAGGCCCAAGGCGCAGATCTGGTGCGCGGGCACCCGCGAGACGTCGCGGCCGTCGAGGAGGACGCGGCCCTCGTCCGGGGAGTAGAAGCCCGAGATGACATTGAACAGGGTGGTCTTGCCCGCGCCGTTCGGGCCGATGATGCCGACGATCTCGCCCGGGACGGCGCGCAGCGAGACTTCACGGACTGCGGTCAGTCCGCCGAAGCGCTTGGTGACGGCGTCAAGCTCGAGCATAGCGGCGCGCGGCGCGGATGCGCTGGCCGAACCATCCCACGAGGCCTTGAGGGATCAGGCGGACCACCACGATGAGGAGGCAGCCGTAGATGATCAGGTAGATGCCCACCAGCCCGCCTCTGATGTCGCTGAACACGGCCCGGAGCGTGGTTTCGAGCGAGGTGATGAGCAGCGAGCCCACGAAGGGCCCCATGGCCGTACCCACGCCTCCGATGATGGCGTTCAGAGCGAAGCGGACCGAGAGATCCACGGAGAAAACATAGAAGGGATCCACGAAGCCCACGTACTGCGCCCACAGCGTGCCGCAGACGCTGGTGAGGGCGGCGGAGGCGGCAATGGCCCGGACCTTGAGCCGGCGGCTCGGAATGCCGAGAGCCTGCGCGGCCTCCTCGTCCTCGCGCACGCCGGCCAGCTGATAGCCGATGCGCGAGCGCTCGAGGTAGACCTGCACGAGGTAGATGGCGAGGGCGAGACAGAGGACGAGGTACACCCAGGAGACCTTGCTCGCGAAGCCGAGGGTCCAGAAGCCCGGACGGAACGGCACGGGCACGCCTTCGGACCCCACGGTGAAGGCGCGCCAGCGGCTCGCCACGATGAGGAGGACTTGGGAGAAGGCGATGGTGGCGAGGGCGAAATACGGACCCTTCAGCCGGTTGGACAGGTAGCCGATGACGAGCCCCGCGCCCGTGGCCACCACCGCGCCCGCGAGCATGCCGAGCCATGGCGAGGCGTGGAGGCGCGTGGCCATGAGGGCAGCGGAGTAGGCGCCGATGCCGAAGAAGGCCGAGTGGCCGAGGGAAACCTGCCCCGCATAGCCTCCCGCGACGTTCCAGGCGCCGGACACCGCGCCCCACATGAGAATGAGGATCAGGCTGTCGAGAAAGAAGCCGTCGTGGATGACGAGCGGAGTGAGAGCGGCCGCGCCAAAAACGCCAAGGGCGAGCGCGTGACGCCGCATGGGAAGCCTTCTCAGACGCCCAATGCTTCGGCCCCGCGCTGGCCGAAGAGACCGGCGGGGCGGAAGACGAGCACGGCGATGAAGAGCACGAAGTAGATCACTTCCTTCCACGCCGATCCGAAGACGTACGAGCCGATGACCTCGACCCCCGCCACGATGAGGGCGCCCAAGAGCGCGCCCACCATGTCGCCGAGCCCGCCCAGCACGACCACGACATAGGCGAGGAGGACGAACTGGAGCCCCGCCGTCGGGTACACGGAGTAGAGAGGGGAGACGAGAACCCCCGCCACGCCGACGCAGGCGATGCCGATGGCGAAGGCGAGGCGATAGACGCGGTCGGTGTTGATGCCCATGAGGGTGGCCGCCTCACCGTCCTGGGCGGTGGCGCGCATCACGCGGCCGGCGTGCGTCCACTTCATGAAGGCGAAGAGGGCGAGGGTGAAGAGCAGGGCCACCGCGAAGGCGATCACCTGGGAGAGATTGAAGGCGGCGCCGAGGATGCGGACGACCACCGAGGACTCCCAGGGCCTCACGAAGCGGAAGTCGCCCGTCCAGAGGACGAGGGCCACGTTCTGGAGCGCGGTGGAAAGGCCGACGGTGGTGAAGATCTGGACATTGTGGCTGGCGTGGATCACCCCGCGCATGACCAAGGCGTAGACGCCGAGCCCGATGGCGAAGAAGAGGGGCACCGCGACCACGAGGATGAAGTACGGATCCACGCCCCACAGGGCGAAGGACCAGAAGGCGAGGTACATCCCCAGCATCAGGAACTCGCCGTGGGCGAAGTTGACCACGCGCATGATGCCGAAGATGAGGGTCAGCCCTACCGCGATGAGGGCGTAGATGCCGCCCAGGAGCACGGTGGAGATGAGGAGCTGCGGGAGCGCGGTCACCTGGGCGGGGGGCCGCTACTTCCTCTGGTCCCACGGGCCGAGGGGGATCCACTTGGCGCGGAGGTTGGTGAACTCTTCCGGCCACACCGTGTTCATCTTGCCGTTCTGCCACTGCAGCATGTAGTGCTGCACGCGCTCGTTGGAATTCTGGCCGTTTTCGGCGAACTTGACGCCCCAGCCGTTGAGCGTCGAGCCCACGGGCATGTCGAGGGCGAGGACGGCCGCGCGGAACTTGTCGAGATCGTCCGTCTTGGACTGGTCGAGCACCACCTTGAGCAGCCAGAGCCCGGACCCGGCGAGGCGATGGCTGGCCAGCGGCTCGTCGCCCGTGCGCTTCTTGATCGCCTCGCTGAAGTCCGTCTCGAGCTTGCGCGCCTCGGGCCGGAAGGCCTCGAGCCGCAATCCCGCCGAGGGCTCGGCGAGGACGAAGGGGCCGTTGCCGTCCGCGCCGAGGGCCTTGCCGAAATCGATGGAGCCGTAGCCGGTGGCCCCCGCGTGAATGAGGGCCTTGAACGTGAAGTTCTGCTCGCGCGACTGGCGCCAGAAGAGGACGGCGTCGTTGCCGCGCGCGATGTGATGGACGACGTCGGGGTTGAGCTGCTTGAACTTGGCGATGATGGGCGAGAAGTCGTTGGTGGAGGCGAAGGCGTAGTACTCGAGGGCCACTTCCTGCATGCCAAAATCGGTCTTGGCCCGCTGCCGCGCGGACTCCGTCACCCCCTGACCATAGGAGGAGTCCTCGGCGAGGAAAGCGATCTTGATCTGGTTGGGCTTGAGATTGAAGCGGGGAGCGAGGTGCTTGGCGATGAACTCCACATTGTACCAGCCGAAGCCCGTGGCGTCGATCTCCGTCCGGAACACGTTCTTGAGCCCACGCTTGTTGAAGCGCGGGTCGACGCAGGACGATTCCCAGTAGATGACGTTCTGCCTCGAGGCGGCCTCGCTGGCCGCGCCGCACAGGGTGGAGGAGTACGTCCCCGTGATGATCTTCACCCCCTCGCGCGTGATGAGACGGTTGGCCTCGCTGGCCGCGGCCGTGGGGTCCGTGGCGTCACCCACCACGAAGACGAGCTTCTTGCCCATGACACCGCCCTGCGCATTGATGAGGTCGCGCATGACTTCGTAGCCGTCGAGGTGGCGCTTGCCTTCGAAGGCCAGGGGCCCGGTCAGGGGCTCCAGCACGCCGATCTTGTACTCGCCCTGGGTCGCCTGTCCCTCACTCCAGGAAACGAAGGCGAGCGACACGCCCAGGAGCGAGACAAGGGCAGAGAGCACGATATGGCGACGGCGCATGGAAGCTCCTCCTCCGGGAGGGGGTTGAGTGCTGGCGACCGCTACGGTAGGCCGCCTTTCTACCACTGGCGGCGCGCGGGTGTCAACGCCCGGCCCCACACGCGATGGTAGACTGGGCGGGCCATGAGCGACGCTCACGTACACTATCAGCTCTCGCCGGAGAGCATCCGCTTCTGCCCCCTCTGCGGCGTCGGCCTCGAGCGCCGCGCCGTGCCCCCCGAAGGCAAGCAGGAAATGGTCTGCGGCGGCTGCTCCTTCATCTTCTACCTGAACCACAAGGTGGTGGCTGCGACCATTCCCGAACACGAAGGGCGCGTGCTCCTCACGCGACGGACGATTCAGCCCGCCCGGGGCAAGTGGACGTTTCCCGGGGGCTTCGTGGATTGGGGCGAGCCTGTCGAGGACGGAGCGTTGCGCGAGACGTGGGAGGAGACGGGGCTCAAGGTGGACCTGGACGGAGTGCTCGGCGTCTACTCCTACGCGGGCACGCCCATCGTGATCGTGGTGTACCGAGCGCGCGTGGTGGGCGGCGAGATCAGAACCTGCAGCGAGAACGACCGCGTGGAGTGGGTGCATCCCGCCGACATTCCCTGGGACGATCTGGCTTTCCCGTCGACCCAGGCGGCCCTGCGCGATCTGCTGTCCGCCCGCTCCGACTGACCCTCGTCAACCGCGCGGGATGAGGGCGGCCGTGGCCTTGCCCGTGATGACCTTCTCGCCCTTCTGGTTCTCCGCCCAGAGCTCGAGGTCCACGAGGTAGGGCCCGTCGCCGTCCTTGGAGGGTCGCTTGGCCACGACCTTGCCGCGGCAGGTGACCACGTCGCCCAGGCGCACGAGGGCGGCGAAGCGCACCGCGACCTTGCGCACCGTGCCCACCCCGAACCAGTCCGTCACCGACTGCGCAACGAAGCCCATGGAGAGCATGCCGTGAGCGAAGACGTCGCCCATGCCCGCCGCCTTCGCGAAGGCGGCGTCCTGGTGGATGGGATTGAAGTCGCCGGAGGCGCCGGCGTAGCGGGTGAGCTGGATCTGCTGTATCGGTGGCTTCACGAGCGGCGGCATCTCGCTTCCGACCTGGACGTCCTCCGCGTAGACCTTGGCGTATTGCATGGCTAGAGCCTCACCACCGTCGTCGCGCGCATGACGGCCACGATGTCGTTGTCGGCGTCGGTGACCGTGGTCTCGCGCACCACGAAGGCCATGGGCCCCGACTTGCCCGCCTTCTCGTAGATGTCGGTGACCCGGCCGCGGCAAAGATAGGTCTGGCCAGGGCGGATGGGCTTGAAGTGCTCGAACTCCTGCTCGCCGTGCAGGATGCGCCCGATGTCGACGCCGAGGTCCCGCAGGAGCATGCCCGTGTCCGCTCCCTCGTCGCGAAAGGTGATGGGAAAGGTGGGCGGCGCGATGATGTCGCCCCATGGGCCCGCCGCCGCCACCTCGTCGTTGAGATAGAGGGGGGAGAGGTCGCCGATGGCCCGGGCGAACTCCTTGATCTTGCCCCGCTCCACGCTGACGCGATACGGCGGGTATTCCTTGCCTTTGACCGAGGTATTGATCTGTATGGGCATCAGGATTTGCCTTTCGCCATGGCCCGGGCGAGAAACTTCTCCAGGTTGGGCACGACGAAGCGCTCGTGGCGCCCCTCCGCGACCTTTTCAACTTCGTCGAAGACGTCGACCTGGAAGAGGCAGCGCTTCCCGTCGGTTTCGAGGAGGGCGGCCTTCGCGCGCACCTTCATGCCGAGCGGGGTGGCGGCCAAGTGCTTCATCTCGACCATGGTCCCGACACTGATAGCGCCCGCGGGCAGGTGAGGCTTCATCACCGCATTGCAGGTGAGCTCCATGAGGTTGATCACGAACGGGGTGGCGAACACCCGGACGCCGTGGTTGCCGAGCGCGTCGGCCGTCAACTCGGGAACGACCACTTGCTCGATCTCCGCGGTGAGCCCGGGCTGGAGCGGCATGGCAGCCACTCTTCTACCCTGATTCGCGGGCCCGCGTCAATGACTCGACCAGACCCGCGTCAATGACTCGACCAGAGAAGACGCGGGTGACCCATCACGCCTCGTATACTCGACGCCATGCCGGTGCTCCTGGCGGCAGCGGCCTTCCTGCTCGTCGGGCTCGACGGCTCCGTCAACATCGCATTTCCCGCCCTGTCGGCGGCCTTCGGCGTCGGCCCGACCACGATCCGCTGGGTCATCATCTGCTACGTGGGGACCTACGCGCTGACCGCCTTCGCTGCGGGGGTTCTCGCGGACCGGCTGGGACCGGGCCGGGTGGTGCGGGCCGGGCTCGTCCTCTCGCTTCTGTGCTTCGCGGGCTACGCGCTGGTGCCGTCCTTCGCCGCTTTCCTCGCCCTCCGCGTGCTCCAGGGAGCGAGTGGCGGCCTGCTCTACGGTGCCTCGCCCGCTCTCGTGACGCTTTCGCTGCCGTCCTCTCGCCACGGCTGGGGTCTCGGCTGGGCGAGCACCGGGCTCGGTATCGGGCTCAGCGTGAGCCCGCTCATCGGCGGCGCGCTCGTGGGCGCCTTCGGCTGGAAGAGCGTTTTCCTGTTTCGCGTACCGATCGTTGCGCTCTTCGTGGTACTCGCGGCGTGGACGGCCATCCCACGCGCGGGCGGCCACGGCGCGCGGATGGTCGCTCCCACCGATATTCTCCGCTGGCCCGTCCTCCATGCCGGGCTGCTCGCCTTTCTCGCCAACTTCGCCCAGTTCGCGGTGTGGCTCCTCGCCCCGTACTACCTGGTGACCCAGCGCGGTCTCCCCGCCACCGCGGGCGGGCTCCTCTTCATGCTCACGCCGATCGCCACGGCGGTGGCCGCGCCCATCGCGGGTCGCGTCACCGACCGGTGGGGACCGCGAGGCCCCGTGGTGGCGGGGCTCGTGGCCGAAGCCGTGGGACTGCTTCTTGTCGGCCGTTGCGGCGCCGCCACCCCCCTCGCGCTCGTGGGAGCCGCCCTCGCTCTCGTCGGCCTCGGCCTCGGCATGTTCCAGGTGCCCAATCTCGCCCAGATCATGGCGGCATTCCCCGCGCGCCAGCAGGGCGCGGCGGGCGGCTTCGCTTTTCTCTCGCGCACCGTCGGCATCGTGGCGGGGGTTCAGTGCGCGGCGTGGCTCTTCGGCGCGCGCGCGCAGATTCTGGGCTTCCTGCCCGCCTTTCGCTTCACCTTCGACGCGGCAGCCATCGCGTGCGGCCTGGCCGCGCTTCTCTCCCTCCTGCCCGGACGTGACTCCGGGCCGCGTGCGACAAGCCCCGAGGCATGAGCCGCCAGCGCTGGATCATCCTCGACGTCTGTCTTCTCGGCTTCATGCAAGCCACACGTTCTGCTTCGTAGGAAGCTTGCTCATTCCCGTGCTCGTGGGCAAGATACTCGACGTGAGCGGCAGCTTTCCGGCGGCCTTCACGGCGTGCGCAGCCTCCGAGGCCCTCGCGCTGGTGAGTGGCGCCTTTACCCGAGAGACGGGCCTGCGTCGGCGGCCTGTCATGGTGACCTGACATGCGCATCGTCGATCCGGCGAGCTCGAGCGCCGCCGCGGCCAAGACCCTCGCCTCGCGGCCGCGCACCCTGGAAGGCGTGACTATCGCGCTCCTCGACAATTCGAAACCGAATGCGGGCGTGCTCCTCGAGCGCGTGGGCGCGCTGCTCGCGGCCCGCGGGGGTGCCCGCGCGGTGCGCGCCTGGAGCAAGCCCGGCTCTTCGATCGGCGCCTCCGCCGCCGTCATCGAGGAGATCGCCGCCGCGGCGCGGGTCGCCCTCACCGCCTCGGCCGACTGAGGCTCGTGCACGTCGTGGAGTGTCCACGACGCCGCGGAGCTGGAGGCGAGGGGAGTGGCCTGCGTGGTGCTGGGAACGGATGAATTCATTCCGCTCGCCAAGGCGCAGGTCAGCGCCAAGGGCCTGCCGGGTCTGCCTGTGGTGACGGTGCCGCATCCGATCGGCGGCATCCCGGCGGCGGTCGTGGCGGCCAAGGCCGAAGCCATTGTCGACAGCGTGCTGCGGGCCCTCACCATGAATCCGGACCCGGACGCGACGGCGGTGGGCGCCTCGGGACAGGCGCTCGAGGCTCCCGGCGATATCGATGAGTTCCAGACCTGGCTCATGGAGCAAGGATGGGGCGACGGCCTTCCCGCCATCCCGCCTACAGGCGAGCGCGTCGCGCGCATGCTGTCGGCCATCCGTCGGCGGCCCGACGACATTGCGGCCATCCTCGTGCCGCGACTCGGTCGGGCGAGCGTCGAGACCATCGCCGCGAACGCGGTGATGGCGGGCGCGCTGGCTGAGCACCTGCCTGTCATCCTGGCCGCGGTCGAAGCGGTGGCGGATCCGGCGTTCAATCTGCAGGCGATCCAGACCACCACGCATCCCTGCTCGCCCCTCGTCATCGTCAACGGACCCATCGCCCATCGTCTCGGCATTCATGCCGGAGGCAATGTGCTGGGCCAGGGGGCGCGCGCCAATGCCGTGATCGGCCGTGCCCTCAGGTTGATCCTCCAAAACGTGGGCGGGGCGCGGCCGGGGAAGGAAGACCGCGCCACCCACGGGCATCCGGGCAAGTACTCATACTGCATGGCCGAGAACGAAGCGGCGTCGCCGTGGGAGCCGTTGTCGATCGAGCGGGGCTTCTCTGCCGGAGAAAGCACGGTGACCGTGTGTGGATCGGAAGCGCCGCACAACATCAACGATCATGCCTCGACCACTCCTGCCAATATCGTCACCACAGTAGCGAGCGTGATGGCCACCGTCGGCTCGAACAACATCTATCTCGGGGGGAGCCGCTGGTCGTGCTCGGACCCGAGCACGCAGCCACCGCCGCCTCCTCCGGGTGGAGCAAGGACGACTTCCGGCGTAAGGTATGGGAGCAATCGGCGGTTCCCCTTGCCAGCTTCGCCCAGGAGAATATCGACCGCTTCGCGACGATATACCCGGAGGGGTTCAAGGACCGACCGGCCGGTGCGGTGACGCGGGTGGCTCGCGATTGGCGAGACATCATGGTGGTGGTGGCGGGAGGCGCGGGCAAGCATTCGGCCCTCATCCCGACTTTCGGCGCCACGCGATCGGTCACTCGACGAATCACCGACTAGAAAAGGAGAGTGCCCGATGAAAGGCTTCGTTATTCTGATGATGCTATCACTGGGCGTGGCCCTGGCCGCCGGGGAGGCTCTGGCGGCCGGCAACGACCGTGAGGCGCCGCGGGTTCAGCCGAGCGCGGTGCCCACGGCCGAGCAGGAATACAGCCGCGGCATTGCCGCCAAGAACGCGAAGAACTGGCCGGCGGCCGTCGGGTCCTTCCAGAAGGCGGTGAGCCTCAAGCCCGCTTTTCCCGAGGCATGGAACGAGCTGGGCTTTGCTCTGCGCAACCAGGGCAATTACCCGGATTCGCTCAGGGCCTATGACGAAGCGCTACGGCTCCGGCCCAATTTTCCCGAAGCCCTCGAATACCTCGGCGAGGCCTATGTGAAGCTCGGCCGCGTGGACGACGCCCACAAGGTTCTCGAGCGTCTCAAGCCACTCGACGCGGCCCGGGCCGCCGAGCTCTCCGAAGCCATCGCCAAGGGCAAATAGCCTCAGATCGGAATGGCGGCCCAGCCTCGTAGGCTGCTGCTGCCTAGTGCGGCCGAGCCGATTCGAGAAGCTTGACCTCGTGGGCGGCCGCGGGTATGCCGATGCCGCGGGCGCGGAAGGTCTCGACGAAGGCCTGGTAGAGCTCGGGCTCGGCGGGGACCACGTCGACCACGCGTACCCACGCCCACACCGCGATCTTGATCCCGTTGTCGTCGACGGCCACGATGCCCGCGCTCGGCGCCGGGTCCTTCAGCACGCGCGCGCTCTGCACCGCCACCTCGTGCGCGGCCTGGAGCGCCACATTCAAATCGGTCGTGTGCGGCACGCGAATGGTGAGGGTCAGCTGGCGCATGGTGCCGAAGTTGTGCAGGATCTCGCCCACGATCTTCCGGTTCGGCACGATGACCCGCGAGAGATCCCCCTGGATCAGGGTGGTGGTGGAGAGCTCGATCGTCGACACGTCGCCGCGAACATTGTTGATCTCGATGTACTCGCCGACCCGGAACGGCTTGGTGAAAATGATGGTCAGGCCGGCCACCAGGTTGCTGAACACCCCAACTTGTCGAGCGCGATGAGAAATGCCATGACGAGGACGATGATTTTGATCACGCGTACGAGGAGGATCCGCATCGGCGGCTCCATCTGCGACTTCTGGAAGCGCCGGTCCGCGGCACCCCCCAGCCACCGGGCCACGAGCAGACCCACGACCAGAATGGCCACGGCGCCCAGCACCTGAAAGCCGTAACGCGTCAGGATTTCAATGGTCATCTCTTGCATGTTCGCGCTCATGTGCATGGCAGTCTCCTTGTCGGGTAACGCCGCGGCAGGTTAGGGGGCGGCGGTGTAGAGGCGAGCGAAGTATTCGGTGACCATCCGGTCCGAGGAGAAGCGCTCCACGCCCATCCGGATGGAGGCGCGCATCATGCGGGCCCACCGCCCGGGGTCGGCCCAGGCGGGCACGACCTCGCCCTCGAGCGTCGCGTACAGGGCCTTCAGGTCGCGGACATCCTGATCCGGGTCGGGCCCGACCGTGTCGTCCCCGATGGCCCAGCCGGTGACGCCGTGCTCGCACCCCTCCGGCCACCAGCCGTCGAGGATGGAGAGGTTCAGGGTGCCGTTCATGGCGGCCTTCATGCCGGAGGTGCCGCTCGCCTCCATGGGCCGGCGCGGGGTGTTGAGCCAGACATCACAGCCGCGGGTCAGCAATCTGCCCACGGCCATGTCGTAGTTTTCGAGGAACACGATAGACTCCGGCCACTGGCGGATCGTCTCGATGAGCAGCGCGACCACGGCCTTGCCCGCCTGATCCGCCGGGTGCGCCTTGCCCGAGAAGATGAGCTGCACGCCGCCGTCCTTCAGGAGCGGGGCCAGCCTGTCCGGGGCGCGTAAGAGCAGGTCGGGACGCTTGTACGTCGCGGCGCGGCGGGCGAAGCCGATGGTGAGGGCCTCGCGGTTCAGCTTGACCCCGGTCCTCGACGCGACTTCGGCGAGGAGCTCGTCCTTCATCTGCCGGCGCGCCGAGCGAAGTGTGTCGTCGTCGCCTTTCACGGCCGCGGCGATGCGCGGATCCTGCCAGCTGCCGCGATGGACGCCGTTGGTGATGGCGATGATGGGGGCGGCGTTGTCGACACCCGCCCACATCGAGCGCGCCGTCTCTCCGTGGAGCTGGGCCACGGCATTGGCGCGCCGGGCGAGCCGCAGGCCGGCCACCGTCATGTTGAAGGGGTCGCCGCCGATCTCGCGCAGCTCGGCCTTCACGAGCTCGCAGCCCGCGCCGAGGCGACGAAGGTCCTCGAGGGCGTGGATCTCGTTGCCCGCGGGCACCGGCGTATGGGTGGTGAAGACGATCTTCTCGCGCAGCTCCCGCCAGGCGGTGTGAAAGTCGCCGCCCGCCTCGATGCGGTCCGCGATCAGCTCGATCCCCGCGAACACCGCGTGCCCTTCGTTGAAGTGATAGAGATCAACGGGGAGGTGCAGAGCGCGGAGGGCCCGGACCCCTCCGATCCCCAGGAGCATCTCCTGGGCGACGCGGCAGTCGGGCGCGGGGTCGTAGAGGCGGCGGGTGATCCAGCGGTCCCGCTCGTCCACCGGCTCGAGCAGGTAGAGCGGGGCGATGGCGTAGCGCTCGACCTGCCACACGCAGCACTCGACCTCGCGCGCGGCCACCCGCACGCGCACGCGAAGGCCCGTGTCCCGGAGCGGGCCCGGAGGAAAGTCGCGCCACGTATCGTAGGGATAGCCGTCCGGGCCGATGCGCTGCACGGTATAGCCCTGCGCCCATCGGAGGCCGATGCCCACCACGGAGAGGCCGAGGTCGCCGGCGGATTTCATGAAGTCGCCCGCGAGGACGCCGAGTCCGCCCGAATAGGAGTGGAACTCCTCGTGGAGCCCGTACTCCATCGAGAAGTAGGCGACGAGAGGCGGCACGCGGAGAGGATACGTTAAAGGACGTCTGCGCGCGAGCCTTCCGGGATGTGGCCCGCCACCTCACGCCCCGGCCCTGGAGTATAATCCCGCCCATGCCGACCCAGCTCACATCCAAACGCCACGTCGTCGAGGATTTGAGCCGCGCCATCGAGTTTTGCTACCAGCAGGGCTGGACCGACGGGCTGCCCGTGGTGCCGCCCACCGAGCAGGCGGTGCGGGCCATGCTGGACGCGGCCGGCCTCGAGCCGGACAAAGAAGTCTGCTTCATCACCAATCGCCAGGTGGCGGTGAGCGCGGAGAAGATCGCCGTCAATGCCGTCATGGCGGGATGCCTGCCCGAGCACATGCCCGTGGTGGTGGCCGCGGTCGAGGCGTTCGCCGATCCCAAGTGGGGCTACCACGGTCCCGCCGCGTCCACGGGCGGGGCGGCTGTGCTCATGATCGTCAACGGCCCCATCGCGGCCCGGCTCGGCTTCAATTCTGGCGACAACCTGTTCGGGCCGGGCTGGCGGAGCAACGCCACCACGGGACGCGCGGTGCGGCTGGTGATGCGCAATGTGATCGGCACGCTCCCCGGAGCCCTCGACCGGGGCACGGTGGGGCACCCGGGAAAGTACAGCTACGTGATAGCCGAGAACGAGGCGGAGAGCCCGTGGACGCCGTTGCACGTGCAGCGCGGATTCAAGGCGGAGGAAAGCGCGGTCACCGTGCTGGCCGCGGAAGGGCCGCACCAGTTCTACAATCAGCTCTCCAGCACGGCCAAAGGCGTGCTCACCTCGCTGTGCGACGACATGAAGCACCACGGCGCCACCAACAGCCAGCCCCAGTACGTGGTCGTACTGGCGGGCGAGCACATGCGCACCATCGCCAATGACGGCTGGTCCAAGGCGGACGTCCAGAAGTTCGTCTACGAGAACACGCAGAATTCGGTGGCGCACATCAAGCGCGTGGAGCGCCTGGCGGGGGCGATCACGCCCCCGGACGAGTCCACCATGCGGCCGCTCGTGGCCGGCCCCGAGGACGTGCTAGTGGTGGCGGCGGGCGGCCGGGCCGGCGCCTTCTCCTGCTACATCCCCGCCTGGGCGGGCGGCAAGAAGTCGAGTCAAAGCGTGACGAAGCTCATCCAAGACAGGAGGCCATGATGGCAGGCTTTGAAATCCTCGATCCCACCGTCGAACCACGCAGGCAGCCCCTCACCTACGTGCCGAGGCCGGACTCGCTCAAGGGCAAGCGGATCGGTCTCATCGAGAACACCAAGTTCAACTCGGACAACCTCCTGGTCAGGATCGGCGAGATCCTCAAGAATGAGTACGGCGTCGCCGAGTGCAAGATGTGGCGGAAGCACAACTCCAGCGTCCCCGTCCACGAGGAGATCATCGAGGAGGCGCGGCGGGGAATGGATTGCATCGTCGCCGGCATCGGCGACTGAGGGTCCTGCTCGTCGGGCAGTGTGCTCGACGGAATCCTGTTCGAGAAGATCGGCATACCCTCCGCGTCCATCGTGACCGATGTGTTCCGGGGCACGGGCCATGCGATGGCCCAGAGCTGGGGCCTGCCGGACTACAAGTTCCTCGAGCTGCCCCATCCGATCGCCAACCTCACGGAGGCTCAGCTCGACCAGCGGGCGCGGGAGATAACGCCTGAGATCGTCAAGCTTCTCCTCCAAGGCCAGGAATAAGCCCGCCGAGGCGCACGGGCGGCCGGGGGGCGATGGTGTGTCGGCTCCTGCCCCCGCCTACCGGCCGCCCTGGTGGTATCGGGGCCGGCATCTGCAGACGCTGTGGGGGCCCTTGCTCCGCCCCGGCGGACGCCCGGAAGTTCGCCGCGAGCGGGTCGAGACGCCCGACGGCGATTTCGTCGATCTCGACTGGCTGGCGGGCCGTGAGCGCGGCGCGCCGCTCGTGGTCATTCTTCACGGGCTCGAGGGCTCGGCCCGCTCCCACTACGTCCTCGGCCTTCTTCGGAGCCTGGAAAAGCTCGGGTGGCGTGGCCTCGTGGTCCACTTCCGGTCCTGCGGCGGCGAAGTCAATCGCCTGGCGCGTCTCTATCACTCGGGAGATACGGGCGACCTCGAGTTCGTCATCTCCCGACTCACCTCCCGCGAGCCCCAGCTGCGCATGGGCATGGTCGGCGTCTCGCTGGGCGGCAATGTCATGCTCAAGTGGCTCGGCGAGCGTCGGGAAGGAGCGCCCTCCCAGGTGGCGGCGGCCGCCGCGATCTCCACGCCGTTCAATCTCGCCGCCTGCGCCGCCGTGCTCGACCGGGGATTCAATCGACGGATGTACACGGCCACCTTCCTGGCGACCATGAAGGCGAAGCTCGACAAGAAGGCGCATCTCTACGGGAACGTGCTCGACTTGGCCGCGGCCCTCAGGGCGAAGACCTTCGCCGAGTACGATCGCCTCGTCACGGCGCCCCTTCACGGTTTCGCCGACGAGCAGGATTACTGGGATCGCTCGAGCAGCGCGCAGTTCCTTCCGGGTATTCGCCGGCCCACGTTCCTGATCAATGCCCTGAACGACCCCTTTATGCCGGCCTGCGCCCTGCCGCGCGCCGCGGTGGCGAAGTCGCGCTGGCTCGAGGCGGCCTTCGTCAAGCAGGGAGGACATGTGGGCTTCCTCGAAGGGTTTGGGGGAAGGCACTCGTGGGCGGAGGCCCGCGCCCTCGCCTTCCTTCGTCGCCATCTGCTAGGATGACCGCCGTGTCGCTCACGGATCTCTACGGAAATCCCGTATCGTCCAGCTCGCGCGCCGCCGTCGACGCCTATGACCGTGGGGTGCGCGGACTGCTCGGCTTCAGCGCCGACATTATCGACAGCTTCCGCTCCGCCCTGGAGGCCGACCGCGACTTCGTGCTGGCCCGGGCCGCGCTCGCCGCCGCCCTGTATCTCGCGGAGAAGATCCCCGAGGGGCGGGCGGAAATGGATCAGGCGGCCGCGGCGGCGGCCTCGCTCCCCCTCCGGGAGCGCCGTCACGTGGAGGCGCTCGCCCTCTGGGTGGCCGGACGCGCTCCGGACGCGGTCCGGCTGATCAAGGAGAGCCTGGTCGAGCACCCGCGCGACATGGTGCTGATGCAGCGTCTGTACTACATCTACTTCTGGCAGGGACGCTCTGCCGAGATGCTGGAGCTCACGCAGTCGGTGCTCCACGCGCTCGGCACGGACGGCTTCATGTTGGGCTACCATGCCTTCGCTCTCGAGGAAAACCGGCGCTTCGACGAGGCCCTGCCCCTGGCCGAGAAGGCCATCGCCATGAATCCGAAGGACGCCTGGGCCGTACACACGGTCGCCCACGTGCTCTACGAGCGGGGCGAGAATGTCCGTGGCGTCCACACCCTGCCCCTGCATATCGATCCTTGCGATCACCTGGGTTACTTCAAGAACCACCTTCTGTGGCACTTGGCGCTGATGCATCTGGCCGAGGGGCGCTACGACCTGGTGAGCGAGCTCTTCGAGCGCGTTTTCGGCGATATTCCGATCACGGTGGGCTCGGATCTGCAGGACTCGGTGGCCCTCGCCTGGCGGCTCGACCTCTACGGCCGGCCGGATCCCGAGCGCTGGAAGCGGCTGGGCGTCGCGGCGCGCGGGTGGCTCGAGATGCCCTTGCTGCTCTTCCACGATCTCCACGTCGGAATGGCCCTGGCCGCCGCGGGCGATTGGAGCGCCGCGGAGACGCAGCTGGGCCGTCTCCGCGAGCGTGGGAAGAAGTCGCGCCACCCCACGCTCCCCGAGGTGGTGGTGCCGCTCATGGAAGGCCTGCACGCCTTCGCGCGCCACGAGTATGGGGACGCCGTCGCGAAGATCGCGCCGATCGAGGAGCGGATCATCGAGGTGGGGGGCAGCCACGCCCAGCGCGAGGTCTTCCACGACACGCTGCTGGAGGCTGCGCTGCGCGCGGGCGAGCCCGAGCGCGCCCGCCCGCTCCTCGCTCGGCGCCTCGTCAAGCGGCCGAATCCCGGCCGGCACTGGGAAGAGGCGCGCGCGTGATGGACTGGCAGAGGGTCGGAGAGGAGTCGGTGGAGCTGATGCGCGGCTATCTCCGCGTGAACACCACCAACCCGCCCGGCCGGGAGACGGCGGGCACGCGCTTCCTCGCCCAGGTGCTGGACGGGGCGGGCGTCGCGAGCGAGACGGCGGAGTCTGCGCCGGAGCGGGGGAATCTCGTGGCGCGGGTCAGAGGCGACGGCTCGCTGGGCGCCATCGTGCTCCATCACCACATCGACGTGGTCTACGCCGACGAGCGCTACTGGACCGTCGATCCCTTCGGCGGGCTTGTGAAGGATGGCTATGTGTACGGGCGCGGTGCCCTCGACATGAAGTCCACCGGCATCGTGCAGCTCGCCGCTCTCCTCGCCATCGTGCGCGCGAAGGTGCCGCTCAAGCGTGACCTCATTTTCCTCGCCACCGCCGACGAAGAGGCAGGCAGCCGGTTTGGCACCCAGTGGGTCGCCGACCACCGGCGGGCCTGGCTCGAGGGGGCGGAGTACGCATTGTCGGAGCTGGGCGCGATCGATGCCGGTCACGCGCCGCGCCGGGCGCCCTTCGGCTCCATCGTCATCTCGGAGAAGACGGGACTGCCGCTCCGGCTCACCGCGCGGAGCGAGCCCGGGCACGGCTCCATGCCTTGGCCGGACACGGCGCCCCATCGCCTCGTGCGTGCGCTCGGCCGGCTCCTGGACGCGGAACGGCCGCTGCGCGTCCTCCCCGAGATCCAGGACTACTTCGCGCGCATGGCCTCGGTGCTCCCGAGCGCGGAGGGGGCGGGCTACGATCGGCTCGAGGAGTCGCTTGGCGATCCGGAGTTTCGCGCCCGCTTCCTCGGCAACCGGCACCACGCCGCCCTGGTCAGGACCACCTTCGCCATCAACATGCTCAAGGGCAGCGAGAAGCGGAACGTGATTCCTCCCGAGGCGGTGGCCGATCTCGACTGCCGCATGCTCGCGGGCGACGATCCGGAGGAGATCGCGAGCTGGGTGCGCGGGGTCATCGCCGACCCCCACGTGGAGGTGAGCCTGACCGGGACAGCCAAGGTGCCGAATCTCTCGCCCCCGGATACGGAGCTCTACAAATCGCTGGCCGACGCGCTGCGCCGCCGCGCGCCCGGGGTGGTGGTGGCGCCCGAGATCATGGTCGGCTTCACCGACAACTGGGTGTTCAGGCGCTGCGGGATGCACGGCTACGGATTCGGCCCCTTCGTGCTGGAGCAGGACGACTGGAAGCGGATCCACGGCAATGACGAGCGCATCTCGGTCGAGAATCTCCGCGCGGGCGCCCGCTGCTACACGGAGATGTTGCTGGACATGGCGGCGGCCTGATGGCGCGGGCCGCCTTCAGCATCCGGCCCGGCTCGCCCCGCGACGCGCCGACCATCGTCGCGCTCATTCGTGAGCTGGCGGTGTACGAGCGGCTCCTCCACGAGGTCAAGATCACCCCCGCCGACGTTCGCCGTCACGGATTCGGGCGACGCCCTTACTTCAAGACGCTGATCTGCCGGCGTGGGGGCACGCCGGTGGGGCTCGCCCTCTACTTCTTCACCTATTCGAGCTTCCTCGGCAAGCCCGTGCTCTGGCTCGAAGACCTGCTCGTGCTCCCCCCGGAGCGCGGACGAGGAGCGGGCAAGGCGCTCCTGAAGGCACTGGCGGGCATCGCGGTGACCCGCGGCTGTGGCAGAATGGAGTGGTCGGTGCTGGACTGGAATGCCCCGGCTATTCGCTTCTACCGGCGGATCGGCGCGCGGCTCGACAAGGAGTGGATCATCACGCGGCTCAAGGGCGCGCCGCTCATGCAGCTGGCGCGCTCCCGCTGAGTCCGGTGGCGGCGGGGACGGGTCAGCACGGCAGCGGAGGTTGGGCCGTGTTCGCGGACTACGACGCGAAGAGCTTCTTCGACGAAGTGTTCGAGGCCGACGGGACACCCCGCCCGCACTACGCCGACATCATCAAGCGCATCCGATCGCTCTCCCCCGTCGAGTTCGGTCGGCGACGCGCCCTCGCCGATCTGACCTTCCGCAATCAGGGCATCACGTTCACCGTCTACGGCGACGAGTCCGGCACCGAGCGCACCTTTCCCTTCGACCTCCTCCCGCGCATCATTCCCGCCGCCGAGTGGTCCTTGATCGAGGCGGGGCTGATCCAGCGCGTGCGCGCTCTCAATCTCTTCCTGCGGGACATCTACCACGAAGCGAAGATTCTCGACGAGGGGGTCGTCCCGCGAGGGCTCGTCCTCGGCAATCCCGCCTTTCGCCGCGAGGTGCACGGCATCGCCATGCCTCACGACGTGTACACGCACGTGAGCGGCATCGACCTCATCCGGGGCGACGACGGCCGCTACATGGTGCTGGAGGACAACCTGCGGACGCCGAGCGGCGTCAGCTACATGCTCGCCAACCGCATGGTCATGACGCGCACCTTCCCCTTGCTCTTCGAGGGGCGCGGGGTCCGGCCCGTCCAGCACTACACCACTGCCCTCCTCGAGATGCTGCGGAGTCTCTCCCCGCGAGACCTCAAGGAGCCGACCATCGTCCTCCTCACGCCGGGGCTGTACAACAGCGCGTACTTCGAGCACGCCTTCCTCGCCCAGCAGATGGGTATCGAGCTGTGCGAGGGCAGGGATCTCTACGTGGAGGACCGGCGCGTCTGGATGCGCACGACCCAGGGCCGCCAGCAGGTGGACGTGATCTATCGCCGGATCGACGACGATTTCCTCGACCCCGCCGTATTCCGCCCCGATTCGATGCTGGGCGTTCCCGGGCTGCTCCAGGTCTATCGTCAGGGCCGGGTGGCTCTCGCCAATGCCGTGGGCACCGGAGTGGCCGACGACAAGGCCATGTACAGCTACGTGCCGGCCATGATCCGCTACTACCTGGGACAGGAGCCGATGCTGCCGAACGTGCCCACGTTCCTCGGGGCCGAGCCGGATGGCCTCGCCTACATCCTCGACAATGCCGAGTCGCTCGTGATCAAGGCGGTCGGGCAGTCGGGCGGCTACGGCATGCTCATCGGCCCGGAGTCCACCGTCGCCCAGCGCCAGGCCTTTCTCGAGACGGTGCGCGCCGACCCCGCGAACTACATCGGCCAGCCCGTGGTGGCCCTGGGACGGCACCCCTCGTTCTACTCCGACACAGGGTGCTTCGAGCCCTGTCACATCGACCTGCGTCCCTATGTCCTGGTGGGCGAGGACATCACCGTGGTGCCGGGCGGGCTCACGCGGGTGGCCCTGAAGCGCGGCTCGCTCGTGGTCAATTCTTCCCAGGGGGGCGGCTCCAAGGACACCTGGGTGCTGTCGGACACAGGCCAGGCCTGATGCTCAGCCGGATCGCCGAGAACCTGTACTGGATCGGCCGGTACATCGAGCGCGTGGAGAACACCGCGCGCCTCCTCGACGTCAACTACCACGCCATCGTGGAGGCGCCCGTGGTGCCCGGCGCCAAGGGTATCGTCACCGAGCAGTGGGCGCCGCTCCTCGCCCTCACCGGCGATGAAGGAGCATTCCGCGAGCACTTCGACCGGGCGGATGGCCGGACGGTGCCCGAATGGCTCGCCTTTCACCCGCAGAACTCCTCGAGCATCCGCTCGAGCCTGAGCCGCGCGCGCGAGGATGCGCGGGGCTTGCGCGACCGCATCAGCCTCGAGATGTGGGAGACGCTCAACCGCGCCTACCTCGCCCTCTGCTTTTCCACCGAAAGCATTCTCGACGAGGACGGCCTCCACGAGTACTGCGTGGCCGCGCGCGAGGCGAGCCACCTCTTCCTCGGCATCGCGCACGCGACGCTGCCGCGCGACCTCGGATGGTATTTCCTGCTCGCCGGGCACCACCTCGAGAGGGCGGACAATGTGCTCCGGCTGCTCCAGGTCCGCCAGCGGCAGGGCGCGGGCCTCGAGCCGGTGGCCCGCGGCCTCGAGAATCACCGCGGGATGGCGCTGCTCAAGTCGGTGTCGGCCTATGAGGCCTTCCGCAAGCGGCATCACTCCGCCCTCGAGGGGCGCCGGATCGCGGCTTTCCTGCTCCTCGATCCCGACTTCCCTCGAAGCGTGCGTCACAATCTGGCCGCCCTCCACGCGACCCTCGGGAGCATGGAGCGGCTCAATCCGGGGGCGTCCGATTCGGCCACGCGGCAGGCGGGCTGGCTCGCCGCCCGTCTCGAGTACCTGCCGGGGGTGGAGGCCATCCTCGACAGCCGGGAGCCCGGCATCGAGACCCTGCTCGAAGAGGTGGCCGCGATCTCCGACGCCATCAGCTCCACGTACTTCGGCGTGACGGGAACGCTCGAGCCCCGCGAGGCGCAGAGGCAGGGGACGTCGTGACCGCCGCTCCCGACGCGACTGTGCACCTCGCCGTCGTCCATCTCACCGAGTACCGCTATCCCGAGCCCGCGTGGGACTCCTTCAACGAGGTGCGGCTCTTCCCTATGGACGATCATGGCCAGAGCCTCCTGTCGTTCGCGCTGGAGCTCTCGCCGGATGCCACCGTCCGCAATCACACCGACTACTATGGCAATCGGGTCCATCAGTTCCACATCGCGGAATCGCATCGACGGCTGTCCATACAGGCGCGCTCGAGCGTGGTCACCTATCCGCGCCCCGCGCCCATTCCCGTAGCGGCCCGAAGCCTGGCCGAGCTGCGCCCGCGCTTTTTCGACTTTCTCGCGCCTACGCGGCGGGTGCCCCTCGACCGGGACTGGGCGGCGGCCGTGCAGGCGCCGGCCTTTCCCGCCGATGGCGACGTGGTCGGCTACCTCTCCCGGCTCACGCGCCACCTGCACGGATTCTTCACCTACCGGCAGGACGTGACGGAGATCGACACGCCGATCGCCGCTTTCGTGGAGGCGGGAGTGGGCGTGTGCCAGGACTACACGCACGCGATGCTCGCGGTGTGCCGGATGCTCGGCATTCCCTCGCGCTATGTCAGCGGCTATCTCGAGACGAGCCCGGGGCGCAATCTCGGCTCGGACGCCTCCCACGCCTGGGTCGAGGCCTATCTGCCGGGCAGCGGCTGGGTAGGCTTCGATCCCACCAATGGCGTGGTGGTGGGACAAACCTACGTCAAGGTCGGCCATGGACGCGACTACGACGACGTCCCCCCCGTGAGAGGCCTTCGGCGCGGGGGCGGGACGGAGAGCCTGCGCGTGGCCGTCAGCGTGCTGCGGGCTCCCGAGGCCGGGGCCAGCGCCGTGTCCACCGCATAGTCCGGGCGGCTCTCAGCCGTTGCCGCCGTACGGTTCGATGCTACTATCGCCAACCATCATGGCTCTTCGCCACGTCGTGTCCACGCTCACCCTCGCGCAGGCCACCGCCATCGCCACCCACGCCATTGCCGCGGGCCGGCGCGAGCGGATGCTCCCGCTGGCCGTGGTGGTCGTGGACGCGGGCGGCCAGATCGTCACCGCGCAGCGCGACGACGGGTGCGGGACGCTGCGCGTGCGCATCGCCCAAGGAAAGGCCCGCGGCGCTCTCGGCATGGGCATCCCGTCGCGCACGATTCGCGACCGGCTCCAGAACCGGCCCGCTTTCCAGGGCGCGGTGGCCACCGCCTCCCAGGGACAATTCATCCCCGTGCCGGGCGGCGTGCTCATCCTGGACGGCGACGGCCGGGCGATCGGCGCCGTCGGCATCAGCGGCGACACCTCCGACCGGGACGAGTACTGTGCCATCGAAGGCATCAAAGCCGCGGGGCTGGGATGCGATCCACCCGAGCCCGCGCCCGATTGGCGGGAGTCCGCCCTCTAACCCAACTTCCGCAGTTCGAGGGGGTCGGGTTCAGGATTTTAGGTACTTACGAGAAAAGTCGGCACTACACCGACGGGGTTGCCGCCAGCGTGGGAGGAATGCGTAGTCGCTCGGGTAGGTCGAGCCCA
>WNFP01000513.1_pt1 | contig 29317 bp, 26 predicted proteins | sample 5400201 | NCBI WGS metagenome assembly WNFP01 (sample SAMN13153355, study PRJNA577476) | soil metagenome | isolation source: 115 cm saprolite under Madrone tree | place: USA:California | collected 2016-06-14 | reverse complement strand
GCTTCGTAGGCGGGAACTTTTTTCGGCGTCGCTTTGATGTAGTAACTGATCTGGTCGCCGGGTTTGTAACTGCGGCCGCTGACCAGAGCGAGTTCGTACGCGGCAGCGCGGTTGCGCGCGGAGCCAGCAATTTTTGAACGATATTTATCGAGCGAATCCTGGAGTGTGTCGGTCTTCATCAGCATGTCGATGTTCCATTCGCCGTTCCGGATTTTTCTCTCGAACCCACTCTTAAGATCGGCGATCGCTTCCGGTTTGCCCTCCATGATCAGCTTGATCATTTCCTCGAGGAAAACGCGCTGAAATTTTTCCAGTCCGCGCGATTTGAGCGCGCCGCCTTTGATGATCATGTCACCGTCTTTTGTGAGCAGCGCGTAATTCTTCGCTTTGTAACTGAACATCGCATCGAATTGCTCGTCGATTTCGACATCGATTCCGGGTGGCAACTCCTTCGCCAGAGCTTTCTGCAATTCGTCGATAGTAGACGCGGCGCCGCGCCGCGTTTCTTTGCCATTCCCCACGCCACGAGGCGTCGCGTCCACAGGCGGCACGAAATAAATTCCGTCAGTGTCCACTTCGATGACCTGCGCGCCGTATGCATTAAGCCATTCAATCATCTTCCTGAGCAGATCGCGCCCGATCTGCGTCACTCGCGCGGCGGCATCGAAGTCGGCGAAATGTCCCTGTGCGAATCCAAGATAGCCATAGAAGCTGTTCAGCAGAATCTTGAACGTGTTTTGCAGTGCATTGAGATGATGTTGTTCTTTCGGATTTTTCGCCGCGCGTTGCTCCGCTTTTGCTGCCAGGCGGAAAGTGCGCAGATCCGTAAGTAAATGCCGAAAGATTTGCAGTTGATCACTCGTCGGGAAGCAATCGAACTGGAGCATGATCGAGGGATACAGCGATGCGACATCGCAGTGCCAGACGTTGCGTGCCACGCCCGTAAAAAATATGTCGGTGTAACCGCCTTCATACGCCTGCGGCATTGGCAGCTCGGGAATGCTGTGGCGTTGACGGAAATATTCGCGCAGAAAGAGTGCGTTGATCCGTGTGGCATTTCCGCGCACGATGACATCCTGATAATTATAGGGAAAGATCTGCGCCTGGATGAAGTAGCTCGGGCTTAGCAAGTCCGACAATGCGCGGGTTTCCCGAACGCCACACAGAGCGCGTCGCCGGAACATTTCTGAATCACCCAGGTATGCACGCTCCAATTCCTTGCCAGTGAGTGATGAGATTTGTTCGCTCTCGCAGAGATCAAAGTGCCGCGCGACGTCCGAACGCTCGAAACCTGCGAGGGAACGCATGCCAACGTCGTAGAATTGGGCGAGCAAAAATGTATCGACGAAGTGACGGCCATCGATTGTGAACTTTGGATAATCGATTGTTTTTTCCGCGATCTGCAGTCGTGACGGACGCGAGCGGAGAAAGCCACCGCTGCGTCCCCAATCTAGTTTTGTCTTGAGCTTTTTCGAGCGCGCTACGAGCAGCGGAAAATGAACGCGGAACAAATCGTGACCTTCGATCACATCCGGATCGCGTTCCTTTATGATCGCCGTGAGCCGCTTCAGCGCGTTTCGCTCGGATTCCTCGAGATTGTTTGGGTCGACAACGATCAATTCCTCCCAGCCGCAATTGTCGGACAGTGAGATGCTCATGATGTGCTCGTCGTTGGCGAGCACTTCGAGCTGCATTCGTTTTAGTTCTTCGAGCGCCAGATCTTTGAACAATGTGCGGCCCGTGGCGGTGAGATAATGCTGGACGGGATCGGTGAACGCGAAGAAATCGCGGCCGGCGCTCTTCAGCCCATTGCGCAATGCGATTAGTTCTTTCCAGCTATCGACCGTGATCAGCCAGCCATATTTGAGATCCCCCTGCAGTTTTTCGGCTTCGATGCCCAGATCGACCACGTCAGAATCAGCCCAGACGAATGGATGAAACGGTTCGACATCTGTGACTGTCGATCCATTGGTTTCGCGACGATGAACACGAACCGTGCCGGTCTCACCGAGCTCAACAGCGACAATTCGCGGCGTCGGATCGGCACCAAAAAGCAGCGTGTTTTTCTCAAATTCCATCTACAACCAACCTTTCTGTCATTCCGAGCGAAGTCGAGGAATCTCTTACTGTGATTGCACAGAATGAGAATTCAGGGATGCTTCGCCTTCGCCCAGCATGACACGTATGACGGCTCGCTCCTTGATCTTCTTGCCATCGATACTCCTTCCGGCGCTCGCGTTTGCGCAGCAAACACCGCAATCGCCTACCGAGGCGGAATTGACGTCGCTATTGGCGATTTACAAAGACATTCACGCGCATCCTGAGCTATCAATGCATGAGGAACGTTCCGCTGCGATCGTGGCCAAGGAATTGAAAGCCGCCGGCTGCGAAGTGACCGAGCGCGTCGGCAAGTATGAAAAGCCCGGAGCAACTTGTTTTGGCGTTGTAGGCGTGATGAAGAATGGCGCAGGCCCGACTGTGCTGGTGCGCACAGATCTGGATGCGCTGCCAGTGCACGAAGAGACTGGGTTGCCCTACGCGAGCACCGTCACGACAAAAAATGACGAAGGGAAAGAAGTTCCCGTGATGCACGCGTGCGGGCACGACGCGCATATTTCCATGTTCATTGGAGTGGTACGAGTTCTCGCGAAATTGAAAGATCAATGGCACGGCACCATCGTGTTCGTAGCGCAACCGGCGGAAGAGACCGGTAATGGGGCGCGCGCATTACTCCACGCAGGTCTTTACGAAAAATTCGGCAAACCGGATTTCGCGCTGGGATTCCATGATAAGGCCGACATGCAGACCGGCCACATCGGCGTTACGGAAGGCTACACGTATGCGAATGTCGATTCAGTGGATGTAACAGTGCGCGGTGTAGGTGGACACGGCGCATATCCGCATAAAACGAAAGACCCGATCGTGCTCGCGGCGGAGATGATCAATACGTGGCAAACCATAGCCAGCCGCGAAAATAATCCGCTCGACCCAATCGTTGTCACTGTTGGCTCAATTCATGGCGGCACAAAGCACAACATCATTCCAGACGAAGTGAAAATGCAGTTGACCGTGCGCACCTATAAACCCGAGACGCGCGACCGCGTGCTGGCGGCGATTGATCAAATTGCAAAGGGCTGCGCCATGGCGGCTGGCATTCCTCCGGACCGCACACCGATCGTCAGCGTAGCCAAAGATCAATTCACGCCCGCGACTTACAATAATCCGGAGCTCACGAAACGGCTGCTGACTGTCTGGAAAAAGACGCTAGGCAACGAAAACGTAGAGATTGTTGACGCGACCATGGGCGGCGAAGATTTTTCCGAATATAGCCTGCCGGATCATTCGATTCCGGCAGTTGATTTTCATGTCGGCGCGGTTGACCCCGTGAAAATCGCCGACAGCAAAAAGAATGGTACGATGTTGCCGAGTTTGCATTCGAGCAAATTCGCACCGGTTCCCGAGCCCACCATTCGCACGGGCATTATTGCGATGACAGCGGCCGTGCTGGAGTTGATGAAGAAATAAACTGTAGCGGACGGCGAGTCGCTGGCAGATCAAAGAATTGCAGCCGACACGGCTGCCTCTACAGCAACTCACTTTACCTTGATGTTTTTCCGCAGATAGGTCGGCACGTCGAGATCTTCGCCTTCGACGATGGTCGGTTCGCTTTTTTCAAATCGTCCGCGCGTGACGGGCTCGAATTGCAGAATTTCCTGTTTTGCTGGAACGGATTTTGCGGCGGCTTTCTCGTCGGTATGCGGAACCGCTTTCTTGCGTGGCGTAACTGGTAGCGGCTCGGATTCGCCTGGCATAGATTCAGCGGCTGGTGTTGCTTGGGCAGCCACCGGTTGCTCAAACGAAATGCTTTCCTCATGTGCGACGGGTTCCATCGCCGCTTCAGGCTCGATATGGATCTGCGGCGGTGGATGCTGCTCGCGAACTGGCGGCTGCGCGAACACGTTGCTCAACGTCGCGCCATCGCGGGATTCCGAAATTAAATCCTCATCCGCCGCAAGCGAGCTGATAATGGTCACGGCCAATCGATCTCCTAATTTTCCATCCACAACGGCACCGAAGAGAATCTGTGTTTGCTCGTTCACGTGGCGGCCAAGCTCCTGCATGAGGACTTCAACCTCAGAGAGCGTCATCCCGGCCCCACCCGACACCTGGACGAGAACGTTTGTCGCGTCAGCCAGCATCCGGCCACGATCCATCAACGGATTTTTGAGCGCCTGCGTGAGAGCGTCGTGCGCGCGATTGTCCGAATCGGATTCGCCAAAGCCGAACAAGCACCGGCCGTGGCGCACGCGCAATGCTGCCAGCAAATCGTCGAAGCCGATGCGAATGAGTCCCGGCCGTTGGATCAGGTTCACGACGGATCGAACACTCTGGCTTATTGTGGTATCGGCCATCGCGAACGCATGATGAATTCCTGCTTGCGGCGCCACTAAGTCGCCCATTCGATCGTTCTCGAAGCAAATCACTGAATGGGCAATCTCGTTGAGCCGGCCGAGCGCCTCTCGCGCCTGGGTGGCCCGGCGTTTGCCCTCAAATGTGAACGGTAGAGTGACGAAGGCGATCACAAGTGCCCCGGCTTCACGGGCCAGGTGTGCGACGTACGGCGCCGCGCCGGATCCGGTGCCGCCGCCGAGCCCTGCACAAACGAAAACCATACGCGTGTCGGTCAGCGCTTCGCGAATTTCATCAGCTGATTCCACGGCCGCTTCATAGCCCAGCTCGGGATCACCGCCCGTGCCGAGGCCGCGGGTCCTGGTACGGCCGAGCTGCACCTTATGTGCGGCTACCGAACTCGTGAGCGACTGCACATCGGTATTGATTGCAACTACGCTGGCCTTCTCCAAACCGTCGAGCACAATTCGATCGAGAGCGTTCAGGCCTGCGCCACCAACGCTCACAACTTTCACAGGAACAGTGTCTGCCAAAGCATCCGGCAAACTGTAATTTTTATTTAGTTGAATCATGGGAACCTTTCACTGCCTTTGGTCTTCATCGCATTCTAAAAAGCTTACCGATCGTTTCTCTAAATCCGCGCCGCGGACGATCTGTTTGCATAACTTGTGCGAACCTGACTAACCCAATCGCGGTCGAGAATTGAGGGTCCTCAACCGCGGAAGTGACGCCCCAAGTGGTCTGCGCATGCGCCAGGTGTGCTGGTATTTCGAAAATTTCCTCGGCGAGATGATCGATGCCGTTTAGAAGGCTACACCCACCGGTAATGAAGATGCCGGCGCCCAGATAAGTGAGATACGGCTCCTCATCGAGCCCGCGTTTGAGTAGCTCGAGCCCTTCGCGGACGCGCAGGTGAATGATCGTGTTCAGCATCTCACGCTCGATCTCTTTTCCAGCAAAGCCCGACTCGTCCTTTAACAAAATCATTTCGCCAGGCAAGGAATTGCCGAGGATGCAACCGCCCTCTTCAATTTTCAGTTTCTCCGCGCGCGCCATGGGGATGCGTAGCCCCATGGAGATATCGTTGGTGATGTGGTCGCCGCCCAAGGCCAGGCAACCGCTTTGTTTCACCACACCATCGCTGTACAACACGTAATCAGTCGTGCCGCCGCCAATATCAATCACGAGCGCTCCAAGATCTTTTTGATGCTGAGTGAGCACGACCTGCGCAGAAGCAAGCCCGCCAAAAACAACGTCCTCCACGTCCAACGGCAGCTCTTTGACACAGCGGATGCTGTTTTGAATCCGAGTGCGCACACCGTGGATGATATGAAAATCCGCCTCCACTTTTTGCCCGAGCATCCCGATCGGGTTCAGCACACCGTCCTGTCCCTCGACGTGATAATGTTGAATGATGGAGTGGAGGAACGCGTTTTGAGCGGGAATGCTTACCTCGCGCGCGTTGATTTTTACGTCCTCGACGTCCCGTTCATCAATTTCATCGCGGTCCTCGGGAAGCATCACACAGCCACGATTGTTGAAACTTTGCAGATGGGAACCCGCGACAGCCACATAAACGCTTCGGATCATCACGTCGCTCTTCTGTTCGGCATCGACTACCGCTTCGTGCACGCATTTCATTGCCGTTTCGAAATCGACGATCTCTCCCTTGCGCACGCCGCGCGATGGCGCCTGACCCACACCGAGGATTTTGATGGTGCCGTCGGGACGGCCTTCGCCAACAACGACACAGATCTTAGACGTGCCAATCTCAAGACCGACCATCAATTTATTGCTCGCCATGATTGCTAACCCTTTTTCTGTCGTTGGTTGGGAGTTGCCTTACTAACCGGCGTCGAACCGGTGCGCGGCTTGGGAGCAGACGACGTAGTTTCTTGCCCGCCGGAGCCTTGCCGAAGGCGGGTTTCGGGCGCATGGATCGGGACTGCCTTCATGATCCGCGGCTCTACAGCCGGCTCGATCGTATCGTTAATGACGCTTGCCGCAGGTTCTACGAAAGTCACAGGAATATTCCGTTGCACCAGCAGGTTTACTGTCCCGAGTTCCTGTTTTGTGTCGTCGCAATAAACAAGAAATTGTTCCAGCCGCCGCAATTGCGTTTGCAGATCATTAAAACCGAACGTTATGCGCGCGTGATTTTTGTCTGTCACCAACAAGCAATAACCTTTGGAGATATCGATCTCGCGAATCGGGAAACGCATTTGCAAAAAACTGCGCGCGCTTAGACGTAGCAGCTCCAGCGCATTTTTCGCTTCGGGCGATTCGATGACTTTTCCCGCCTCGAGCGCTTCGCTCGAGCATCCCAGAATCAGCGGTAGTCCGAGATATTCGGGCAACAGCTTCTTTTGTTTCATCAAAACACCGCGCGCGTCCACTAAAAAAGCAGCATCTGACGCAAATGGATCTGAAATTTCCTTTTCGCTGGTGATCCAGGCGACAGGCTTTCGTTCTATTACACGGATATCGATCTCGCCTGGCAATTTCCGGACCACCTGAACTTCGTCAGCCTGAGGAAGCTCCTGTATGCGATCCTGAACCTCCGCCAGGTTTACAGTAAAAATGTTTTCGCCTTCACGCAGATCAGCCGCTTTCAACACCTGTTCGCGCTGCAAAGTGCCGTCAGTCTGTAGTTCAATTGTCTTCAGTTGAAAATCTGGATTTTCAAAGAACAGGCGTCTTGCAGCTTCGCGCACACCCAGGTAAGCGGCAGCGACTATCACCGCGGTAAGAATTACTTTCGAGAGGACACCCATGGCCCTGCGAAGGCGATGTTGTGTCGCTCTGCGGGACCGGACTTTGACATCAAGCAAATGCTGCTGCCGTCGTTGGCGCACGTTGGACACGCGTCGATTCCGCGACCGGGAGCTTTTTTGGCCAAAACTCATCTTCGGCTACCTTCTGCTCTGGCACGAGAAAGCGCGATTATGCGAGTGCAAAGATCGGAGTAGCCGATGCCCGCAGCCGCAGCAGCCTCAGGCAGGAGACTGGCCTCGGTCATTCCCGGAATGGTATTGACCTCCAGCACGAACGGCTCGCCGCTCTCCGATAAAATGACATCCACCCGCCCGTAAACTCGCCCCCCGACGGCGCGAAACGCTCGTAAAGCCAATTGTTGAATTTCGGCTGTTTTCTTTTCATCAATCTGTGCGGGGCACACGTGCTCCGCGCCGCCCCCCGCCTGGGGATTGAGAAAAGGATACTTGTTGGTGAAATTGTAGAAGCCGCCTTTTGGGATTATCTCGAGAATGGGCAAAGCCTGGTCACCGAGAATACCTATCGTTAATTCCCGGCCAGATACAAACTTTTCTATTAGCAGCTCGCGATCATATTTCGCGGAACCGGCAATCGCCGACTCAATTTCCTCCGCGTTTTTCACAATGTGAATGCCGACGGTTGAACCTTGCCGTGGTGGTTTGATCACCATCGGTGGCTGCATGTGAGGCTGCTCATGCGCTCCAATCGTTTCCCATTCTGGAGTGCGAACTCCGTGATCACGGAATTTTTCCTTCGATCGGATTTTATCGAAGGCGCGTCTGCTCTCCTCAACTCCCTCGCCCGTGTACGCAACGCGGCGTCGTTCCAGAATCTGCTGAATCTGGCCGTCCTCGCCAAAAGTTCCGTGCAACGCAATGAATGCCAGATCCACATCTGGAGGCAACTGGAAGGTCTCATCCCGCACATCCACCTCGATCACGTCCGCGCCCAGTGAACGCAGCGCTTTTGAAATTCCCCGACCGGTGGCCAGCGAAACATCGCGCTCACTGCTTGGCCCGCCCATCAAGACAGCGATTTTCTTAGGCAAATCTTTCACGCCGGCTCTCCCACGATTTCTACTTCCGTCTCCAATTCGATGCCGCGCTTTGACCTCGCAGTCGCCTTGATCTTTTCGATCAATTCGAGCATTTCCGCCGCCGTAGCGCCGCCGTCGTTCACTATGAAATTGCCGTGCACGTCCGACACCCGCGCATTTCCGACGCGCGAATTCTTCAGACCCAATTCATCCACCAGTTTTCCCGCTGGAATGCTGTCGGGATTCTTAAAAATGCAACCTGCGCTCTTCGCAATTGGCTGTGTCGTACGCCTTTTCTCCTGCGATTCTCGCAAGCGACCGTCGATTTTTGCACGCTCAGCCGGGTCCGCATGGAACGTCGCTGAGATCGCAAAATTATTTTCGAGCAACGGAAATCGTCTGTAAAAGACCTCCAGTTCATTTCGATCTTTCACATACGCATTGCCTTCGCTATCGAGATAACGAATGCGCACGACGTTCTCGAAAGTTTGTGATCCCATCGCGCCGGCATTCATGCGCAACGCGCCACCGACTGCGCCCGGAATTCCTTCCATCCATTCGAGTCCGCCGAGATTTGCGCCCCGTGCCGCGTAAGCAACTTCCCTCACTTTCACGCCCGCGCCCGCGGTAATCTCACAACCGTTAACCTCGATTTTGTCGAAATCGCCGCCGAACGGATGAACCACGACACCACGGATTCCTCCATCGCGCACAAGAAGATTTGACCCGCGACCCATTGCGAAAAGCGGCAGGTTTTCAGCCCGGCAAAAGCGAATCAGCTCGGCAAAGGCTTTCTCGGTCTGGGGCTCGATCCAAAATTGCGCAGGGCCGCCCACGCGCAGCGTAGTGTGTTTGGAGAGCGGCTCGTAAAGACACACGTCAGCTTCTTCGCCCACAACCGCCTTCAACTTTTCAGCAATGACAAGGTCAGCCGCCAAAGCTGACAATTGCTCGTGAATATTCCCGGCACCAAGACTCAGAACGAGATCGCCGATATCGAGGGCGTTGCCAATATGACAATGCACGTGTTCTAACCTCGCCTGATAACTGGCAGAGCGATGCCCGTGCTTGAGAAGTTCATCGACAATCGTCTGTCCGCTAATGCCCGGAATTGGCGCCTCGCTTGCAGGATAAACATCGGTCACCACAACCCGGTCCGCGTCGTCGAAGGCGCTGCCAAACTCGCCGCGAAGTGCTTTCGTGCGCGAATAGCGATGGGGTTGAAAGATCGCCAGCACTCGTTTGCGGCCAGTCGCTCGCGCAGTCTTTAATGTGGCCCGAATCTCGGTTGGATGATGTGCGTAATCGTCAACAAGCAGAAAGCGCTCGCTCTCATATTTGATCTCGAACCGGCGCCGCGCGTGCTCGAACTTACGAAGCGAAGCTGCGATCTTTTCAAACGAAACTCCAAGCTCGATAGCGAGCGCGATCACGCCCAGGGCATTGTGGACATTGTGCGGGCCAGGCACGTTCAACACCGCTTCGCCGAGTTTTTGTTCGCGAAAATAAACACAAAAATCTGAGCCAAATGCGCGCAACTTCACATCCGCGCCTCGGTAATCGGCTTTATCAGAGAAACCGAACGAAATTGCGTCTTTGCGGCTTGCGCATAGCCGCGCGGTGTTCGGGTCATCGATGTTATAAAAAATTTTCCCGCTGGTCTGCTCGATAAGTTGAGCAAAGACTTTTTCGATGGCGGCGAGATCAGAATAAAAATCGAGATGTTCTTCCTCGATATTCAGGATCAGGCAGTACTCCGGATGGAAGCAGCGCAGGGTGCCGTCGCTTTCGTCACCTTCAGCAACGAAATATTTGCCGCGCGGATCCCAGTGCGCGTTCGTTCCGAGAATTGGAATTTCGGCACCGACATAATAGGACGGATGCAATCCACCTTCGCGCAGAACGTGTGCTGCCATTGCTGAGGTTGTTGTTTTGCCGTGCATTCCGGCGATAACGATGCCGCGCTTCGCGCGCATGATTGCAGCCAGAGCCTCTGCACGGCGCACGACCGGCTTACTCGAAGCGCGCCCGCTTACGAGAACCGGATTGTCGTTTTTAATGGCGGAGGAAAAAACAACCAGCTCGGCGGCATCAGCCTGTTCCGGGCGATGCTGCTCATGAAAGTGCAGACCGAGGCGCTGCAATCGATCTGTTTCCATGGTGGTGACCTTGTCTGAGCCGCTCACCGTGTGGCCAAGCTCAATCAGAAGCGCAGCAAGACCGCTCATACCACTTCCAGCTACGCCAACGAGATGGATGCGGTGACGTTCCTGCGTCAGGAATCGCTGCAAATCGAGCGACTCCACGCGATCGGCGGCCGCACCGCGTTCTTCAGAGGCGAGCTTCATGAGTCGTATATTTCTCCATCGTCGTAGCCACGCGCCCAGCCGCATCTTTCGGCGCGAGACGGGAACAATTCGCAGCCATTTGCTGGAGGCGCTCTGGGTCCTGGATCAATTCGCGAATCTTACGCGCGAGCAATTCACCTGAGACCTCTGACTCTTTGAGGAGAATCGCCGCTTCAACGCGAGCATAAATTTCTGCGTTGCGCGTCTGATGATCGTTGGTCGCGTAGGGAAACGGGATCAATATGCCGGGTAATGAAAACGCAGCGAACTCAGCCAGACTGGCCGCTCCGGCTCGCGCGACAACGACATCGGCGGCGCTGTAAGCTTCTTCCATTCGATGATGAAAAGCGGCGATGTACGCAGAGATATTTTCACGACGATAATTGTCTGAAACCAAACGCTCATCCCGCGCGCCCGAAAGATGGATCACCTGCAGCCGTAGACCTTGCAGGAATGGCAGCGATTTGATTAGCGCCTGATTGATTCCGCTGGCGCCCTGGCTGCCCCCCATCACAAGCAACGTCGGCACATCCTCTTGAAGTCCGAGCCTTCGGCGAGCATCCAGCCGGTCCAAGCGCACTAATTCTGTCCGCACTGGCGTGCCTGTCACTTCCGTGTGCGATTTTGGAAAAAACGGCGCGCACTCCTTGAAGCCCAGCATGACGGCCTGCACCATCCGCGCCGTTAGTCGGTTCGCCTTTCCAGGGACAGCATTCGATTCGTGAATAAACGTCGCGATTCCGCGTATTCGGCCGGCCAACACCGGCGCGGTCGAAGTGAATCCACCCATGCCCAGAACGACCTGCGGTTTAAATGTGCGATAGAGAGACCGGCAAACGGACAAGCTTTCATAAAACCGGCGAGCAAAACCAAAGAGCGCTGGAGAAAACGCCGAAGGCAAGCCAATCGTAGGTAATTTTTCGACCCGGAAATTTGTGCGCCCGGAAAGCGCCAGCGCGTCAATATCCTTTTCGGAAATTAACAGCATCACTTCGTGGCCACGATCGCGCAGTACTTCGGCCACCGCGATGCCCGGGAAAAGATGGCCGCCTGTTCCGCCGCATGCGATCACTGCATTCATGAGCCGCTGCTCCGACTGGTTTGACGTGTCCGACTCATGGCTAAATCCGTGTCGTCACTCTGGCGTGGATCGCGGCGCGTTTCATCTGCGGCGGTTCAAGAATGCCCTGCCGATAAATGTTCAGCAACAAACCGATGCCGAACATGCACGCGACAAGGTTAGAACCTCCGTAGCTGATAAACGGCAGTGGCAGCCCCTTGTTTGGAAGCAGAGACGTGGTCACGCCGATATTGACGGCGGCCTGAAGAGCAACAACCGAAACAACGCCGCAACCCAGGAGCAAACCGAAACGATCTTTCGCGTGCAGCGCAATCATGACGCCGCAAACAATTATCACTACGAATAAAAAAACTACCAGGAGGCTAACGCGCAGACCAAGCTCCTCACCAATAATTGGAAAAATAAAATCCGTGTGCGCGTAAGGCAGATAAAGCATCTTCTGTCGACCGTTGCCCAAGCCAAGCCCTTCCATTCCGCCGCTGCCCCAGGCGATCAACGCCTGCATCTGTTGCAAACCAGCATCTTCCTTGAAGTTTTGCGGATGGAGAAACGCGGAGAGTCGCCCCATGCGTTCAGAGATTTGGGTTGCGACAATTAGAAGAGATCCCAGAGCAGCGAGCGACGCTGCGCCAAGCCACAAAAGATTTGTTCCGGCAACGAACATGATGACAAACGCGGTTGTTCCGATCAAAGCCGTTGTTCCCAAGTCGACTTCGCCCAGCACAAGTGCAGCTGGCAGGCTCAGAATTGCAAGCGGAAGAACAAATCCAAAAAGCAGCTTGTGGTTCGGTTGTTCGTATCGCGCGAACCATGAAGCGAGGAAAAAGATCGCGGCCAACTTTCCGAGTTCCGATGGCTGAAAAGTAATTGGACCACAGCCGAGCCAGCGACGCGATCCGTTCAAGCGCATGCCGATGTGCGGCACATAACAAAGCGCCAAAGCCACCAGCGCCAACGCGAACCAAAGCCACCATGTCCGCTGCCAAAAGTGATAATCGATCAGCGCCGCAATGATGCAGACTAGAAGTCCAATTCCAAACCAGATCGCCTGTCGCTTAATAAAAAAATAAACGTCTCCATGGCTGTCACGCGCATACGCGCTCGTGCTAAAAAGCATGACGATCCCGATTACGAGCAATCCCAGTACTGCGAGAAAAAGGATGTAAGCGCTCTTACGATGCATAGCTACGCTGTAAACCTTTGCGCTGTACCGCTGCTGTTGCGCCGCGCCTTCATTGGTTGGCCTTCTTGGTTTTTGTTTTTGTCGCTTTAGCAGGAATCAACAGCCTTTGGCCGATCTTCAACCTGTGCGGGTCCTCGATATGGTTCACAGAGATCAGATCGTCGTAAGCGACGTTAAGTTTCTTTGCGATTGTAACGGGATTGTCTCCCTTCTTAACAACGTAAGTCTTTCCAGAAGACGGAGACGTCCTGGCGTGTTCCTCCCTCGCAGGTGAATGTGAAGGTTTCGCATCGTTGCGTGGCGCGCTCTGCTTTTGTGGGGCCACTGCTCGTGCCTTGGCAACGTCCGTGCGAACTGGCGTTGCGGCCGTCTCAGTTATGTTCTTCTCCGTGTCAGTCGACGTGGCCGGTACGAATGACGTCTCGCGCGTTTTGATCGCGTTGAATGCGATGATTCCTGAAACGGCAACCACGTGCAAAAGCAGAACTATCAGTAACGCCCGCGACAACTTCATGTTTGGTTCGGGGATGTCGTCGAAATCGATTCCGCCAGAAGTAGCCGACGCACGGCGGGCCGCTGTGGCCAGCAGTTTTTTATGTCTGAAGAGTTGCGGGATTTTCATCGCTCTCCTTTGGGAAGGGCCTGCACGAGCGCGCGAAATTGATCGCCTCGGTCGGCGTAGCTCTTAAACATGTCAAAGGACGACGTACCCGGGGAAAATAGAACCATGTCACCCGGTCTTGCGCTGGCATGTGCTCGTTCCACTGCGTCGGCCAGAGAATTTGCGACTTGCGCTTGAACCGCGCCGTTCCACGAACGCCTGATACTTTCGGCCATTTCGCCAATCAAGATCGTCGATTTGACCTTCTCCTTCACGAGTGATCGAAGTGCATCAAAGCTAAAACCTTTGTCCTTCCCGCCTGCAATGAGGATGACTGGCTTGCTTTGCGCACGCAGCGCCTTGTCGACTGCATCGAGGTTCGTCGCCTTGGAATCGTTCACGTATTCAACTCCGCTGAGTTCGCGCACAAATTCGCATCGGTGCGGACGTGGCTCATACACGCGCAGCGGCGGCACCATTTCGCCGAATGGCAATCCGCGCGCCATGCCGCCCGCGAGTGTCGCCATTAAGTTTTCGATGTTATGCAAGCCGCGCAGTTTTGTGTCTGCGAGGCGCAGGACCTCTTCGCCGTGGTAAACGATCACGCCTTGTGAGACGCGGAAGTCTGCTTGATCGGTATACGCACTAAAGGTGATCTTGCGAGGTCGAACCGCGGGCAGCTTTTCGATGGCATTTACGACTGACACATCGCTTTCGGTTTGATTTTCGAAAATGCGCAGTTTGGCCGCGCGGTAATCAGATACGGAGCGATACCGGTCGAGATGATCGGGGGCGAAGTTGAGCCAGAGGCTGATGGATGGACGAAACGTGCGGATTGCTTCCAGTTGGAACGAGCTCACTTCGACTGTCAGCACATCGAATGGTTGCTTCTCGCGCGCTACTTCGGATAGCGGTTTGCCAATGTTTCCGCAGGCAATTGTTCGCTGACCGCAGGCGTTCAGCATTTGAGCGAGCAATTCGGTCGTTGTTGTTTTTCCGTTCGTACCAGTAACCGCAATGACGGGAGCCTTGCAGAACTGCCAGCCGAGCTCGAGCTCGCCGATGGTCTCGATTCCGCGCGACAAAAAATTGCGTGCCAATGGAGAAGCCGGATCGATGCCCGGACTCAAAACGGCCAATTGATATGCGCCTGAATCTTTATCGGCAGCCGCGCCGCAAATCACACGCACGCCGTGTGCTTGCAGATTGTCTATGGTCGATTTGAGTAAGTTCGTCTCCTCTGCGCTATCGAGCACCGTCACCTCTGCGCCCTCCGACCTCAGCAGGAGGGCCGCAGCGCTGCCGCTCAATCCCGCGCCAAGAACCGCGACCTTTTGGTTGTCGTAGCGTCCGCTCTTCATCTCAGTTTCAGAGTCGCTAAGCCAAGCAAGGCGAAGATGATTGACAGAATCCAGAATCGAACAATCACGGTGCTTTCCTTCCAGCCGGTTAGCTCGAAATGGTGATGTAGTGGAGACATCATGAAGAATCGCTTGCCCGTGAGTTTGAAACTCAACACCTGGACAATCACTGAGACGGCTTCGATCACGAAAACGCTGCCGACGAGCACCAAAAGCAACTCCTGCTTGCAACAGATCGCGACGACGCCCAGCATCCCGCCGATCGCGAGTGATCCCGTGTCCCCCATGAAAACTTTGGCTGGATAGCAGTTAAACCACAGAAAGCCCAGGCCAGCACCGATGAGCGCTGAGCAGACAACTGTCAGCTCGCCCGCGAAAGGATAAAACGGGACCTGCAGATATTCGGCGATGCGGAAATTGCCGGCTGCGTAAGAAAGCAATGCATATGCAAATGCCACGGGAATGGTGCAACCGATTGCCAAGCCATCCAATCCGTCAGTGAGATTCACTGCGTTGGATGAACCAACAATGACCAGCGCAAAAAACACAAACGTGAACCAGCTCATGTTCGCAATAACCGGCGCCTTCACAAACGGCACGTACAGAGAGCGCGCCTGGACTTCCAACAACGGATTCGTGAGGAAAACGGCGGTGATAATCGCCGCGAGAGCAATTTGACAAACGAGTTTGATACGGCCGCTGATGCCGTCGGACTTTTTCTTTGTGACTTTGAGATAATCATCGGCGAACCCAAGGACCCCGAGATAAATCATGCTGAACAGAGCCAGCCAAACGAATCGGTTGTCGAGGCGAACCCACAGAAGACTCGACACAAAAACGGCCCCGATCACCAGCACGCCCCCCATGGTAGGCGTGCCTTGCTTGACGCCATGCAGCTCCGCAAGCCGGTGAACTTCTGCTTCTCCGCGAATCGGTTGTCCCACTTTAAGGACGGTTAGTTCTCGAATGACGGCGTTTCCAAACATGAGTGTCATCAGAAAGGCCGTAACGGCTGCGGCAATCGCGCGGAAAGTGACGTAGAGGAAAACATTGAACCCGATGAACTGATCGCTTAGGTGATGGAGGTAGTACATCATGGTGAGGTGACGAATGGTCCTCCTTCGCGACGCTGCGGCGCGGCGAGCGAATAACAAAGCGCGAAATGCCCGATCACTTCCTCCGTTCGAGCGGCGCGGCTGCCCTTGATCAGAACAAGATCTCCAGGCTGGACCATCTGACTCAAAAGTTCTGCAGCTTCCGATGTCGATTTTACAACGGCCGTGCTTTGTAATCCGGCCTGTCTTGCGCCGTCAGCAATCGCGGCGGCCACCTCTCCGATAGCGATCAACTTATCAATCTTTAACGCGGCCGCAGTTTCGCCCACCTCGCGATGTCCCCGCTCGGATTCCTCGCCTAGTTCAAGCATTTCACCCAACACGGCGATGCGTTTTCCATCGGCGTCGAGTTCAACCAGCGTGCGCAACGCTGCTTTCATCGAATCGGGATTTGCGTTGTAGCTGTCGTCGAGAAATTGCACGCCAGCTATGTCTTTGATTTGTAAACGGGCTTTCGTGAGCGGCGCAGCAGCGAGGCCCGCGGCGCAATCTTCGAGCGAGACACCGAACACGCGACCAGCGGCGACTGCCAAAAGCGCGTTTTGCACCATGTGCAGGCCAGGCACAGGCAATTGCGCGCGACAGCGATGCGCGCCCTCCAGAATCGTGAAATCTGTTCCCGTTCCGCTCTGGCTAATTTCGTCGGCTCGAATCATGCCCGCGGTGATGCCGGCCAAAATCACTTTCCCGCGCGCGCGGGCCGCGATCGTCTTGGTAAATGAATCGTCCGCATTCAGAATCACTCTCCCGTTGGCGCCCACCGCTTCTGCAAGCGCGCCTTTCTCCTCGGCAATTTTTTCACGCGAGCCCATGAATTCGATGTGCGCCACGCCTATATTTGTAATGATCGCCACGTCGGGAGCCGCAAGTTGCGCCAATGCCGCAATTTCGCCGGGGTGATTCATGCCGATCTCCCAGACAGCGACCTCGTCCTGCGACGTCGCCTCCAACATTGTCCGGGGGAGGCCGACATGATTGTTGAAATTTCCTTCTGTTTTCGTGACTCGAAACCGGCGGGCCAGCACTGCTGCGGTAAAATCCTTTGTGCTCGTCTTGCCATTGCTTCCAGTGATCGCGACCACGCTCAAAGTGAGCGATCTCCGGTAATTCGCCGCGAGTTCCTGGTACGCTTTTAAAGTATCTTTTGCGCGGATGAGCGCGAAATCCTCCCGGACTTTCCCGCTCCAATTGGAGTCGACGATTGCTCCGGCTGCACCAGTGTTTGCGATCGACTCAACGAAATTGTGCCCATCGAAATTTTCACCACGCAACGCGACGAATAGTTCGCCGGGCTTGAGTGTGCGCGAATCGGTACTGACCTTGTTTACGCGAACAGAAGTGTCTCCTGAAAAACCTGAGGCGCCAGCCAACTTTGCAACTTGAGAAATCGTCAGCGGGTCCATGGCGGTTGAGGGAAATTCGATCGGTGCAAAGTGAACAGAATCATCATGACGAAAACTCCACGGGATGATCTTCAATCGCGCGTCGCGCGACTTGGATATCATCGAAGGGGATCGTGTAGTCCCCGAACTCCTGATAAGTTTCGTGCCCCTTACCGGCAATCAACACAATGTCGCGCGGTCGCGCGAGCGCAACAGCACGATCGATTGCCTGGGTGCGATCGACGATTTTTTCATACCGATTCGAACGAAATCCCTTTTCGATCTCGCTAATGATGGCGTTTGGATCTTCCTTGCGGGGATTATCAGAGGTGATGATGGAGTAGTCAGCAAGGCGATCTGCCATCTCGGCCATGAGCGGGCGCTTTTGCCGGTCGCGATCGCCGCCGCAGCCGAAAACCGCAATCAAGCGCTGCGGCTCGAGCTCGCGCAAAGTTTTGAGAACGTTCCCCAGCGCGTCGGGCGTGTGCGCATAATCCACGAAGACTTGGAATTGTCGTCTGGCGGGTACGAGTTCCAGCCGTCCCGGCACCTGCGGCGCCTTAGCGAGACTCAATACAGCATTTCGCAGGTTGATACCCAGAGCGTTGGCCGCAGCCAGCGCCGCTACAGAATTTCCCACATTAAACCGGCCAATTAATGGAAGGCGAACCAGGTAACTCTTGCCCTGGGCGTCCAGCTGGTAGCAAGTGCCGCTGAACTCGCCCCGATAGTTTGAAGCGCGAAAATCCGCGCCCGTCCCGACTCCATAAGTCACAACTGCCACGCGTTTGTCGATTTTATCCAAGAGTCGCCGACCATAGCGGTCATCAATATTTACGATTGCAAAAGGTTTGCGCTTTCTTTTCTGAGTTGCGAGTGCTGTAAAGAGCTTCGCTTTGGCCTCGAAGTAGTTGTCCATTGTTCCGTGAAAATCCAGATGGTCCTGGGTGAGATTTGTAAAAACGGCGACATCCCATTCGAGGCCACGGATGCGATCCTGCGCGAGCGCGTGGGAGGAAACTTCCATCGCCGCTGCTTTACAACCCGCGCCGGCGATCTGCGCCAGCAGCTCTTGTAGATCGAGCGATTCCGGCGTGGTGCGGATGGCTGGCAGAACGCGCTCACCAATTTCGTAACGAACCGTTCCCACTATTCCGCACCGCAGACCGGCATTTTCACAGATGTGCTTGATCAGAAATGTCGTCGTGGTCTTGCCGTTTGTGCCCGTCACTGCCGCCAGTTTTAATTTGCGCGCTGGATGCCCGTAGAGAGTCGCAGAGAAATCAGCAAGCGCGGTACGCGTGTTCTCAACAACCAGACACGTGACGCGCGGATCTTTCTGCTCGCGTTCAGCAACAATCACCGATGCGCCTTTGTCGATGGCTTGACCGATGAATTGATGTCCGTCGGTCTTTTCGCCCCGCAGCGCCACAAACATGGTGTGCCTTTGCACTCGCCGCGAGTCATACGCGATATTTTCCACCTGGCGATCAAGTGGGCCGATGACCTGGCGAACTGGAGTCGCGTCGAGAAAAGACTTGAGCTGCATAAGGCTTTAATACATCCACCACAGGACGGATTCGCTGCGGCGAGTTGGGGCGTGGCGTTCAATGGCGCGACGCATTGGTTAAGGCGACTCGTTCCGCCGACGCAGTTTTGCGAACTCGCTCTGCCGGCGGCGGTTTTTCGACGCGCTGCAGGGGAATCGCTTTGCGAATCTCCTCATGCGGCTCAAGATCCAAATAGCGGGCGGCTTTCTCCGCCAGACGCGAAAAGATCGGCCCTGCGACAAGCCCACCGTAATTCAACTCCGGTTTGCTCGTATGTGCGTCATCGAGCACCACTAGACCGACAAATTCGGGATGGTCAGCGGGCAGATAGCCGGCGAAAGAAACGACATACTTTCCCTGTTCATATCCGCCTCGCGGATCAACCTTCTGCGCGGTTCCCGTTTTTCCAGCAATGGTAAAGCCAGGCACAGCGGCAGCGGCCGCGGTCCCGCTATCGCTTACCACGCCGCGCAGCGCGTCACCAATTTCTTTCGCGGTTTCAGACGAAACGACCTGGCGCAGCACGATGGGGGAAAACGAACTGATCGTCTTGCCTTCCGCCGTCGTAATCGATTTCACGATGCGTGGCATGATTAGTTTGCCGCCGTTGGCGATCGTCGCCATTGCGACGGTCATTTGCAACGGAGTCACTCCGATCTCGTGTCCCATCGGAATACGTGTGATGGAGATTTTGCTCCAGGATTGCGGAGGCCGAATGAGCCCGTTAATCTCGCCGGGCAATTCAATTCCTGTGCGCTCGCCAAATCCGAAGCGTCGAATGTACTCGTAAAATTTTTGTTCGCCGACATTGAGTGCAAGTTTGGCCGCTCCGATGTTGCTCGATTTGATAAGAATGTCGCGCACACTCAGATACGAAAACGCGCGATGATCGTGCAACGCAGCGCCGCCGAAATTCCAAAGACCGTTCTCACAAAAGATCGACGAATCGGGTCGCAGCTTGCGTTCATTAAGAACAGCGGCGGCGGCGACGATCTTGAAGGTTGAGCCCGGTTCCATCATGTCGATGATGGCCCGGTTTTTCATTTGCTCAGCCTTGGCCTCCGAGCGGAGGTTTAGATCAAAGTGCGGTCGATTGGCCATCGCCAGGATTTCTCCTGTCTGGGGCCGCATGAGAATAATGGTGGCTTTTTGAGGCGAATATTGCTGCATCGCCGCGTCGATTTCGTTTTCGACAATGTTCTGCAAACCAAGATCGACCGTCAGATGGACTTGATAGCCGTCGCGCGGAGGCCGTTCCTGCCCGCGATAAGGCACGATCTCCTGGCCCGCGCGGTTGTGTTCGATGAAGCGATATCCGTCCTGCCCATGAAGATACTGCTCCATCGAGGCTTCCACGCCTTGGATACCGTGATGGTCAAAGTCGGTAAATCCAATGACGTGACAAAGCATCGATCCGTTTGGGTAAATGCGCGTGGAATCATGTTCGAAATAAATTCCGCGGAGATTCCCGGAACGAAGTTTTTCACGCAGCGCGCTTGCCGCGTGGCCAGACACTCCACGCTTAATTACGATGTAGCGGCGTCCGCTGTTTAATTTTTCTGTAAGCTGCGCGGGCGGGATACCAAGCTCGCGGTGTAGGAGAGCAGCGACCGCTTCCCAGTTGTTGAGATGGCTGGCGTCGGCCACTATCGTTTCTACTGGGATGTTGTGCGTGAGAACTTCCTGATTGGCGTCGAGAATCACGCCGCGCTCTGCGTAAATGATTTGCTTGTAAACGTTCTTTTCAGCGGCAAGACCGGCGTATTCGTCGTGCTTTATCGCCTGCAGATAAATCAGACGAAATGAAAAGATGCTGAAGAGTCCGATAAAAGCAGCGCAAACCAACACGCAACGGTTACGGCTGTTTGGATTCATCTTGGAGCTGACGGGTTGATTACGGGCTGGATCTCATCTTCATCGGCTGATCGGGCAGGAATCGTTAGCCGCACTATGTTTGCCTCAGAAATAGGGATCATTTTCAGGTAGCCTTCTTTTAGGCGGCGTTGCAGCGCCGAGCGTGACGTGAAAGCCGCGATCTGCGCGCTGGCTATGTCGTTTTGAGTGCGCAGGGTGACAAGCTCGCTCTCGATTGCCTTTCTGCGCTCGCCGAGATGATAGAGTTGCAGTGTTAAATAGACGTAGCCCAATCCCGCCACTGCCAGAAATGCAGTCATCACAATCCAGCGCGCCAGCGATGCTGCATTTACCTCGTTACACTTTTGTCGACGCGAGCGGTTCATTTGATCTTCTCCGCAACGCGCAGCTTTGCGCTACGCGAGCGCGGATTTGCGCGCTGTTCGTCATCAGACGCCTCCATCGGTTTCGGCGTCACCAATTTGAGGTCGTAATCGGGGTTGCGCTGTGGTGCCGGCCATTCAGGCTTGTCGAGCCATTCCCGGCCGTGATCGCGGAAAAAATTCTTTACGATGCGATCCTCCAACGAGTGAAAACTGATCACGGCGATGCGGGCGTCGGGCCCCAGGCGTGCGACTAAAACGCGTAACCCTTGTTCAAGCGCGCCAAGCTCATCATTTACTTCCATCCGCAGCGCTTGAAAAACCTGAGTGGCTGGATGCTGGCGGCCGTGTCGTCCGATTAACTTCTCGATCGCTCGCGCCAGCGGCAGAGTTTCGCGAAACGGCGAAGTCTTGCGCATTTTGACGATCAAGCTCGCAATCCTGCGCGCGGCCGGTTCCTCACCCAGTTCACGAAAGAGCTGAGTCAACTGCTCTTCACTGTACTGGTTTACGATGGCGGCAGCAGTGAGGCTTGTCGTCGGATCCATCCGCATGTCGAGGGGACCGTTTCGCACAAAGCTGAAACCGCGCGCGGCATTTTCCAGTTGGCGCGAAGAAACACCAAGATCAAGGAGGATGCCGCCGACCGTGCGAATGCCGAGTTCATCGAGAACACAGCCTGCGTGCCTGAAATTTGCTTGCCGCACAATGACGCGGCGACCGAAATGTGCCAGCCGTTCGGTGACGTGCTGGACTGCGTCAGGGTCCTGATCAAGAGCCAGAACGTCGGCGCCGCTTTCCAATAGCGCTTCGGTGTGGCCACCACCGCCACATGTTGCATCTACAACGAGCGAACCCGATTTTGGTTTAAGTAACCTCAGCACTTCCGGCTGCAAAACTGGACGGTGATACACCTGATCTTCTGTCGAATCCGCCTCATCGTCGGCAGCTCGCGCGTTAAGCGCGAGCCAGGCGGGCGGCTCACACCACACTGCACTGATGACATTTTGACAGAACATCGATTTATAAACCAATTGCACTTGCGACATGCTGATAAGTGGGCGTTTGCTCCTCATGCGCCCGTTTCCAGCGTTGCAAATTCCAAATCTCAAAACGGCCCTGACCACCTACGAGAGTCACTTCGCCTTTTAAACCAAGCTTTCGGCAAAGCTCTTCCGGCAATACGAGCCGACCTTGCCGGTCCGCGCCTGCATGCTGAGCGCGGGAATGCAGTTGGCGCAGAAAAATGCGGCGATCACGCGCGGAAACTGTTTGATTTGCTTGCGCAGCCGAACTCGTTTTCCCAAACTCCGTCGGCGACATAACGATGAGAAATTGATGAGTCGCCTCAGGCAAAAGGATGAACTCTTCAGGGCGACCGCGTCGCCAGCGAGAAGGAATGGTGATCCGATTTTTATTGTCGATCGAATGCCGGAACTCTCCGGCATACAAACGTTCGGGTTGGGAATCGGGGTCCATTGATCAGGTGGAGCAATCGTCCATTTCGCCCCACTTGACACCACTTTTAACCACCTTAGCACCAGGCGGTCAATAAAAATTTTCAGCTTTATTGCACCCGGCCGCCTTCACCGTAAGATCCTCCACGGCATGAAATTTTACCACCTCAAGCTGGCACTTCTGTGCACGCTTCTCTGCGGCGGCGGCGCCGCCGGATTCGCCCAGTCTCCAGAGCAAAGTGGCAGCGATGCTGTACGCGTGACCGTATCGATGCATCCTGACGGCTCACGCACCGTTTACAATTTCGACAATGCTCAGCACAAGGCTGTGGCGACGACCACCGGCCCAGATGGCAAAATCCGCGAAACTATTCGTTATGAACTCGACAGCGCTGGCCATTTTTCCAGCGCCGAAATTTCCGGGCCTGACGGCCGGCTTAGGCTCAGGAGTCGCTACAAGTACGACGATATGGGTCGCATACTCGAAGAAACCCAAAGTGCGCAAGACGGCACTCTTCTCCATAGAATCGTTTACAGTTATGATTCGTCCGGCAAACAGACTGGTTATTCCATTTTCGATGCATCCGGAAAATTGGTCGAACGCACGGGCGCGTCGAGCACTCGTCCGTCTCCGTCGCCGAAACCGCGCGAGAAAGCTCGGCGATAACTTCTCCGGTTGAGAGCGAACGAAAAAGTTCGTCGTTGCTACTGATGGGCCGCGAAATGTCATTCGGTTGTTGGCTTGCCACATTGGGGAAAGAGCGTTACAAAAACGGGCGTGATTGATTACATCCAAAAGGGCGGATTGTTGATGTGGCCAATCCTCGGTTGCAGCATCATCTCGATTGCTGTTTTCGCGGAACGCCTCTTTTACTTGCACCGCGCCACAATTCATGTGAGCGAGTTCTTGAAGGGATTATCGAATCTTATCCGTCGTCGCAATTTCGCTGAGGCGCTCCACGAATCGGCTGGGACACCCGGCCCTGTGGCACGGGTAATTCACGCCGCGATCATCCGGCACGACGCGCCCCGGGCTGAGTTGCGCGATATCGTACAAGAAGCTGCCCAGCTTGAGGTACCAAAGCTCGAGCGGTTTCTTCCCGTACTTGCTACGATCGCGTTCCTGACGCCGTTGCTCGGGTTGCTTGGGACTGTAACAGGAATGATCGATGCCTTCGGGACAATCGCTTCAAGCGGAGGTTATGCGACAGTAACTGAACTTTCCGGCGGTGTTTATAAGAGCTTGTTGACTACCGCAGCAGGTCTGGTCGTAGCAACTCCCACTTTTGTTGCCTATAGTTATCTATCTTCGCGCGTGAATACGATGCTTCATGATATGGAACGTGCCGGGATTGAGATCGTGCACATGTTAACTGAGAGTCGCCCCATCGGTGGCATCATCAGCTTCCAACCTGAAGAGGCCATTCGATCGGAAGCGCAGTTTGATTCCTAGACAGGCGATTCCGCTAAATCGACAAACCTGCAGCGCCTCATGAAGCTCAGTCGCACGATAAATTTTAATTTCGGCTGGCTTGTGCTCGTGTCGCTGGTGGATCTGGCATTCCTGCTCGTTTTCTTTCTGTTATTGAGTTCGAATTTTATTCTGCAACAAGGCATCTCGATTTCGATGCCCTTCTCGCGCTTTACACTCGGTCCCCAGGCTAACCGGCAAATCATTAGCATCACGGGCGGCGCAGTTCCGGCCATTTATTTCCGAGACCAGAAAGTCACCATGGAACAACTCGGGCCATTACTGGATGCAGCCAAACGCAACGACCAATCAATTATTATCAAGGCCGATCGTTCAACTTCCTACGAAACGGTTGCCGAAGTAGCAAACGCTGCGCTTGAACACGGCGTCACTGCAGTTGCGCTGGCTGCGACTCCGCCGCGATGAACAGCCTCACCCTCGAGAGCGTCGCTGAACCACTTCTTTTTAACTGGGATTCGCCGCGGGGCCGCAAGTTAGCGATTACAGTTTTTTTGGCGCTTTCCTTCGTTGCGCACGCGGCCTGTTTTTACATTTTTCAAATTGTTTATCCGCCAACGGTCGCGCTCCTGCCGCCGCCGGCGCGTGTCTCATTGATAACCCCTGATTCCGAAGAAGGTCGAACACTACTTCGCTGGATCGATGCAGAAGATCCGGCGCTCGCCTTCACAACTCGTCGTTCGCAGGATGCAACGCTCCGCGTCCTGCCAAAAACTGACCATGTGCCGTCGTATTCGTCGATAGAACCGACTTTGAAGGACATTCCATCTTTGCAACGCGACCTGCGCATCCCAAGTTGCAATCCACCTGACGTGGTACGAATTGTTCGTCAGCAGTCCGCCTCGCCGACACGCGTTGTGGCAACATCCGTTTCGTTCTCGAACGAGTTTGGGGTTTTTGGCGCTCCGACCCTTCCGGAGCTGAATTTTGCCTCGAATGAAGGGACGCCTCAGACAGTCCGCTTTTGGGTGGCCGTTAACAAGCTTGGAGAAATTCGATATTGTTTACCGCTTAACTCGTCAGGTGACACGGCATTGGACGAACAAGCCCGGTCGTATTTGGTGCGGTGCCGGTTCCCCCAAAACATTGCAAACGCTGGCAAACCCGATTCGTTTCTGGCTTGGGGAACCGCAACAATTCAGTGGGGCAGTGATATCGCGCGTCCGCAGTCGCCATCAGGAGGTGTTAAGCCGTGATTCGCGTCAGTCTTGCTACTTTGGTAACGATTTATCTGCTGCTTTTTCTTGCAGCAGTTTTCCTCTTCTGGATAGTTGGAGAATGGAATCGCCGGCGACGCGAGCAGCTGGCTTTGCAGCACCGGTTGCGTTGCGCGATTTGCGCGTTCGAATTTGAGGATCGAACGGACGCGCTGCTTCCCCGGTGTCCGCACTGCGGAAGCCTGAACGAACGATTTAGGATGGAGCGAATTTAATATGGGCATGTGGATAGGCCGAAACCGGAAGGCGCGTGTGACCTACGGGTTTGACGAAATCGCGCTCGTACCCGGGCGCGTCACAATTAATCCCAATGAAGTCGATATCATTTTTCGTTTGCCGCGCAAAGAGGCTGAGCCGCTTGAGCTGAAGGTTCCGATCCTTGCCAGTGCCATGGATGGAGTTGTCGATGTGCGTTTCGCCATCGCAATGAACAAATTGGGTGGACTAGCCGTTCTGAATCTCGAAGGCGTACAGACGCGGTACAAAAACCCGCAGGAAGTGCTGCAAAAAATCGTCGATGCCAATAAATCCGAAATTACTGCGCTGCTGCAGCGAATTTACCAGGAACCCGTCCAGGAGGACCTGATTGCGGCGCGTGTTCGTCAGATCAAAGATAGCGGTGTCTTGGCAGCGGTCAGTTCCATTCCCCAGCGCGCCGCAGAATTTGGCAGGATCGCGGAAGAGGCCGGTGCGGATGTTTTCGTGGTGCAGAGCACGGTTTCCACGGTGCGGCATATTTCGTCGGAGTACAAGTCGCTCGATTTGGAAAAGTTTTGCCGTGAAATGAGCATTCCGGTAATTGTTGGAAACACGGTCGGCTACGACGTGACGCTGGAGATTATGGAGTGTGGGCCGGCTGCGGTTTTGGTCGGCGTCGGTCCCGGAGCGGCTTGTACGTCACGTGGCGTCCTGGGACTCGGTGTTCCGCAGGTGACCGCAACCGTCGATTGCGCAGCAGCGCGTGACGCTTACTTCAAAAAAACATCTCGCTACGTGCCAATCATCACGGATGGCGGAATGAGTAGAGGCGGCGACGTTTGCAAGGCATTGGCCTGCGGCGCCGACGCGGTGATGGTTGGAAGCGCGTTTGCGAAAGCGCAGGAAGCGCCGGGCCGGGGTTACCATTGGGGCATGGCAACGCCGCACGCGAATCTTCCCCGGGGGACGCGCATTAGGGTGGGCTCGACTGGCTCGCTGAAACAGATTCTGTTCGGTCCGGCAGAAGTCGACGATGGCAGTCAAAACCTGGTTGGGGCCATTACCACTTGCATGGGAAACGTCGGCGCGCGCGACATTGCCGAATTTCAGCAAACGGAGATTATTATTGCCCCTTCGATTAGAACCGAAGGCAAACTTTTCCAAACCGTTCAAAGCGTGGGAATGGGAAAGAGCTAAGACGATTCAGTGATTTAGAGATTTAACGATTGACCTTGCGCAACATCGTTGAACCGTTTCACGCTTGAATCGCTAAATCACGAAATCGTTCAATCCTAAATGAACAACGATCGCAGAGTCGTTATAACTGGTCTCGGTGTTGTCACGCCGGTTGGCAATGACATCGAAACATTTTGGTCCAATCTTAAGAACGGGGTCAGCGGCATTCGCGCAATCGATGCGTTCGATACTGCCGGATACGATTGCAAAATCGGTGGGCAAGTTCGCGATTTCGATCCCAAACCATTCTTCAAAAATCCAAAGGACGTTCGCCGCACGGATCGATTTACGCAGCTTGCAATGGCGGCAGCGACAATGGCCGTCACCGATAGCGGGATTGACATGGAAAATCTCCAACAACGTGACCGCTTCGGCGTGATCGTCAGCACCGGAATCGGCGGACTAAAAACGCTCCAGGATCAATTGACCATTTTGTTGACGAAGGGGCCATCGCGAAATTCACCATTTACAATTCCGATGCTCATCAGCAACATGGCTAGCGGCTTCATCTCGATGGAGTTCAATCTGCGCGGACCCAATTTGTGTATTGTCACCGCGTGCGCGACGTCGAACAACGCGATCGGCGAATCCTGGCGCATTATCAAATCCGGCGATGCCGATCTGTTCCTCGCCGGCGGTTCGGAGGCATCCATCGTAGAAATCGGCCTCGCAGGATTTTCAGCCATGAAAGCGCTCAGCACGCGGAACGATGAACCCCATCGCGCCTCGCGCCCGTTCGATCGAGACCGCGACGGTTTTGTGATAAGCGAAGGCGCGGGCGTTGTGGTGGTGGAGGAATTGGAGCACGCCAAAGCGCGTGGTGCGAAAATCTATTGTGAAATCACCGGATACGGCCTCTCGGCCGATGCGTATCATATGACTGCGCCGCCACCGGATGGCGAGGGCGCGGCGCGCGCAATGCAACGTGCGCTGGAGCATGCCCGGATATCGCCGGATCAGGTTCACTATATCAACGCCCATGCGACTTCCACGGACATCGGCGACATATGCGAGACGCGCGCGATCAAGCAGGTGTTTGGCGAGCACGCCTACAAAGTCGCCATCAGTTCTACCAAATCGATGACAGGCCATTTACTGGGAGGCGCAGGTGGAGTCGAGATGGCTGCGTGTGTGCTTGCTATTCGAGATTGCGTCATTCCCCCAACGATTAATTTGGAAAATCCGGGCGAAGAATGCGACCTCGATTACACGCCAAACGCCGCACGCGAGAGGAAAGTACGGATTGCGCTCAATAACTCATTCGGCTTCGGCGGGCACAACGCCACCCTGGTCGCCAGCGCATTTGAAAAATAGGTGTTAACCTAAGGTGGCGCGACTGCTGCCTGCTACGTCCCAATCCAGTGAGATCTTCGCCGCTTTGACTATTCACTCGTCACTTGTCACTATTCACTGTCCCGATGCGGGCATAGCTTAATGGTAAAGTTCCAGCCTTCCAAGCTGGCCATGCGGGTTCGATTCCCGTTGCCCGCTGAGATCAGCGCGGCGTTGATCTGATTTTCGATGTGTTGGCATTTGGTCGCCTGTGGTACAGCGCGCCAAACGCAATCAGCAACGCAAAGTTCGAGAAACGCGTCAGCTTTTCATTAGCTCGCACAACGAAACGCCTTTCGTCGTCGCGATGCGCGTCAGGAACGAATTTGTCTTGACATCTTTGACGCGTTTTGAGTACAGGGTGTTTGCCCATAGGAGCGGGAATAAAGTGAAAGCGCACACTAGCCAAGAGATCAAGGCGCATGTCCGTCGAGGCATGTTTTGCCTGCTTTTGCTTGTGGCCATCTCCGCGATCCCGTTCGCAGTGGCACAGCGAAACGCTACGAACTCCACTATTCTGGGTTTCTTTCATACTGACGCGCCGACGAAGATTACTCACAGAACCCTCACGTTTGCAGAGCGCGTAGCGTATCAGCGAGCGGTTGAGGAAGTTTACTGGCGTCATCGGATCTGGCCAAAAGAGCGCCCAGATTCCAAGCTGCCCTTAGATGGAGTGATATCTCAAGCGCGGCTTGAAAAGAAAGTCGCAGACTATCTGCGCGATTCACATGCGCTGGAGGATTATTGGCAACAGCCAATAACTGCTCAGCAATTGCAAGCTGAAATGGATCGGATGGCGCAACGCACCAGGCAACCCGAAGTGTTGCGCGAGCTCTTTGACGCCCTCGGAAACGATCCTTTTGTCATCGCAGAGTGTCTGGCCAGACCTGTGCTCTCGGCTCGTTTGGTTGCGAGCTTGGACGTTGTGCAAACCAAAGTTGGAGTATTGAGGCCAAAGGTGATGGCAGCCGCAAGTGCTAACTATATGCTGCCGAAAATCTCAGAAGGCGCGGGCGGATGTACCGACAACACTTGGACTGCCACTACGATCACCGACGCGCCCACCCACCGGGAACTTCATACTGCCGTCTGGACAGGCATCGAAATGATCGTCTGGGGGGGGAAACGGCATCGCCTCTTGGTTGAACACCGGCGGGAGATATAATCCCAACACTGACGTTTGGACGGCCACTGCCACTACGAACGCGCCGTCTCCCCGAAATTTTCACACGGCGATCTGGACCGGCAGCGAAATGATCGTTTGGGGCGGATCTATGGGCAGCACTTTTAACACCGGTGGAAGATACGA
>WNFP01000992.1_pt1 | contig 29324 bp, 27 predicted proteins | sample 5400201 | NCBI WGS metagenome assembly WNFP01 (sample SAMN13153355, study PRJNA577476) | soil metagenome | isolation source: 115 cm saprolite under Madrone tree | place: USA:California | collected 2016-06-14 | reverse complement strand
GCAGAAGACCACCGTATCGGCGCAATCAGCGACATCGGTCTCCGATTGGCCGACCCCGACGGTCTCCAGCAACAAAATGTCATAGAGCGCCCGCAGCACGACCATGGCGGCGATGGTGAGTTCGGCCAGCCCCCCCAGCCGGTCGCGCGCCGCCATGGAGCGGACGTAGACGCCATCGTCCGCCGGATCGGTCGCCAGGCGAGTGCGATCGCCCAGTAGCGCGCCGCCCGAGCGGCGCGATGAGGGATCGACGGCGATGACGGCGACCCGTCGTCCCTGGCGCCGATAGAGGCGGATGAGAGCGCCGGCGAGTGTCGATTTGCCCACCCCCGGCGGCCCGGTCAGGCCCACCACATGGGCGAGCGGCGCCGCATAGGCACCATCGAGCACGGTCAGGCTTTCGGCTGCGTCGGGGCGGCGTTCGAGAGCGGCCAGCGCCGCCGCCACCGCCGGTTTGCCGCCGGATTTCAGGCGCTGAAGAGGGTCGGCTCGGCCGGCGCCGTCAGTCCGTGGCATGCGCCGCGGCGGAGGTATCGGCCAACGCCGCCTGGGCCGCCGCCAGTCTGGCGATGGGTACGCGGAAGGGCGAGCAGGAGACGTAGTCGAGCCCTACCCTGGCGCAAAAGCGCACCGAGGCCGGATCGCCGCCGTGCTCCCCGCAGATGCCGAGCTTGAGCTCCGGCCGCTGGCGCCGGCCCCGTTCCACCGCGATCTTCACCAGCTCGCCCACGCCCTCGGGATCGAGCGTGATGAAAGGATCGACGGGCAGGATACCGCGGCGCTCGTAATCCTGCAGGAAGCGCGCCGCATCGTCGCGGCTGAGGCCATACGTGGTCTGGGTCAGATCGTTGGTGCCGAAGCTGAAGAAGGCGGCATCCACCGCTATCTTGTCGGCCATGAGGCAGGCCCGCGGCAGTTCGATCATTGTGCCCACGAGATAGGGCGTGGTCATCTTGCGGGCGGCGGCGACCTCGCCCGCCACCCGATCGATCATCTCCTTCAGGATCGAGAGCTCGCGCGGGATGGCGACCAGGGGAATCATGATCTCGGTCTCCACCGTCTCCCCCGTCTCTTGCTTCACCAAGGTGGCCGCCTCGAAGATGGCCCGGGCCTGCATCTCGTAGACTTCGGGATAGGTGATGCCGAGGCGGCAGCCGCGATGGCCCAGCATCGGATTCGATTCCTTCAGCATGGCGGCGCGCTGGGCCACGTGATCGGTGGAGACGCCGGCCGCCTTGGCAACCTCCTCCATCTCCGAGCGGCTGTTGGGCAGGAACTCATGCAAGGGCGGATCGAGGAGACGGATGGTCACCGGCAAGCCGCGCATGATGCGGAACAGCTCGACGAAATCGTCGCGCTGCATCGGCATGATCTTGGCGAGAGCCGCCCGCCGGCCCTCGGTGGTGTCGGCGACGATCATCTCGCGCATGGCGACGATGCGCCCGCCGTCGAAGAACATATGCTCGGTGCGGCAGAGCCCGATGCCCTCGGCCCCGAAGCGCCGGGCCATGCGGGCATCCGTCGGGGTCTCGGCATTGGTGCGCACTTTCAGGCGGCGGAACTGGTCGGCCCAGGTCATCAATTCGGAGAAGTCGCCGGAGAGTTCGGGCTGGATGGTCGGAACCTCCCCCAGCATCACTTCGCCGGTGCCCCCGTCGATGGTGAGAAGATCGCCGTCGCGCACCACCACGTCGCGCACCTTCATGATCCGTGCCGCTTCGTCGATGCGAAGGTCGCCGGCACCCGAGACACAAGGTCGGCCCATGCCGCGGGCGACGACGGCCGCGTGGCTGGTCATGCCGCCGCGCGTGGTCAGTACGCCGACGGCCGCATGCATGCCATGAATATCCTCCGGGCTGGTCTCGGTGCGAACCAGGATGACCTTTTCGCCCCTGGCCCCGCGATCCTCGGCCTCGTCGGCGGTGAAGACCGCGCGACCGGCCGCCGCCCCCGGCGAGGCCGGCAGGCCGCGGGCGATCACCTGGCGCGGCGCCTTGGGATCGAGGGTGGGATGGAGCAGCTGGTCGAGGGAGGCAGGATCGATGCGCGACACCGCCTGGCGGCGATCGATCAACCCCTCGCCCACCATATCGACCGCGACCTTGAGCGCGGCCTGGGCCGTGCGCTTGCCCGAGCGGGTCTGGAGCATATAGAGCTTGCCCCGCTCCACCGTGAACTCGATGTCCTGCATGTCGCGGTAATGGGATTCCAATCGCTTGCGCACCCCGTCGAGTTCGCCGAAGACCGCCGTCATCGCCTCTTCCATCGCCGGTAGAGTCGATCGATTGGCTTTCTTTCCCGCAATCGTCAAATGCTGGGGCGTGCGGATTCCCGCGACCACATCCTCGCCCTGGGCATTCACCAGGAACTCGCCATAGAACTCGTTGGCGCCGGTCGAGGGGTTTCGGGTGAAGGCAACACCGGTGGCGCAATCATCGCCCATGTTGCCGAAGACCATGGCCTGGACGTTGACGGCCGTGCCCCAGTTCTCCGGGATATTGTGCAGCTTGCGGTAGGTGACGGCGCGCGCCGTCAACCAGCTGCCGAAGACGGCGCCGATCGCGCCCCAGAGCTGGCGCAAGGGATCCTGGGGAAACGCTTCGCCCAGCTCCTCCTTCACCTTGGCCTTGTAAGCCTCGATCAGCTTCTGCCAATCCTCCGCCCCCAGTTCGGTGTCGAGGCTGACGCCGCGATCTTCCTTGTGGAGTTCCAACAATTCCTCGAAATGATGATGGTCGACGCCCAGCACTACATGGCCGTACATCTGGATGAAGCGGCGATAGCTGTCATAGGCGAAGCGGGGATTGCCGGTGCGTTTGGCAAGCCCTGCTGCCGTCTTGTCGTTGAGGCCGAGATTGAGAACGGTATCCATCATGCCGGGCATGGAGACCCGGGCTCCCGAGCGCACCGAAACGAGCAGCGGATTGTCGGCATCGCCGAATTTGCGCCCAACTTGCGTCTCGACCGAGCCGAGCGCCGATTTTACGTCGCCTTCAAGTCCGGCCGGATAGGCCTTGGCGTTCTGATAGAAATAGGTGCAGACCTCGGTGGTAATGGTGAACCCGGGAGGCACCGGCAGGCCGAGATTGGACATCTCCGCCAAATTGGCGCCCTTGCCCCCGAGCAGGTTTTTCATTTCCGCCCGCCCGTCGGCTTTGCCCTCGCCGAAGCGATAGACCCATTGAGTCATCTCAGCCCTCGATTTTGGAGAAATCCGCAACCGTATTGAGCGTCGCCCTTATGCGCGAGAGCAGACGCAAACGATTGGCGCGTTGCGCCGGATCATCGTCGTTGACGGTCACCTTGTCGAAGAACTCGTCCACCGGTTCGCGCAGCCGGGCGAGTGCGGCCATGGCCGCGGCGAAAGCCTCACGCTTCAAGGCCGCCTCGGCACGATCGCGGGCGTCGCGCAAGGCCTCCACCAGCGTGAACTCCTCCGGCAGGCGCAAAAGCGAAGCGTCGGGCGCATCGTCGTAACTGCGGCCATCCTTCTTTTCCTCGATGCGCAGGATATTGCCGGCACGTTTTGACGCGGTTAGGAGATTGACGCCATCCTCGCTCGCCAGGAATTTAGCCAGCGCATCCACCCGGGCCAATAATCGGACAAAATCATCCTCGCCCCTGCCGTCTGCCCGCTTCAAGGCAAACACGGCGGCGATCAAATCGTTCCGCACGCCCTTTTCCTTCAGCGCCACCTTCAGGCGTTCGGCGAAGAATTCGAGCAGATCCGCGGGATCGAAGTTCACCAGCATGCCGGACTGCAATTCATTATAGTGGAAGGAGGCTAGTTCCATCAGGCGATGGAACGGCAGGCGAAGTCCGTTTTCCACGACCAGGCGGATGGCGCCCAGTGCCGCCCGGCGCAGCGCAAAGGGATCGCGCGAGCCCGTGGGCTTTTCCTCGATGGACCAGAAGCCCACCAGCGTGTCGATCTTATCGGCCAGGGCCACCGATACCGAAACCGGCGCGCTGGGGCAGCGCTCGCTGGGGCCCAGCGGCGCGTAATGTTCGGCGATAGCGTCGGCCACGGCCGCGGGTTCGCCCTGATCGATGGCGTAATAGCGGCCCACGATCCCCTGCAGTTCGGGGAACTCGCCCACCATGCCGGTAGTAAGGTCGACCTTGGCAAGCTTGGCGGCACGGCTGACCGAGGCGGTGATATCGGCGCCCGGCAAATCACGGGCGATGGCAATGGCCAGCTTCTCCACCCGCTCGACCTTGGCCGCGACACTGCCAAGCTTGGTGTGGAAGACGATGGATGCCAGCGCCGGGAGACGCGCATCGAGGCCGATCTTGCGATCCTGATCCCAGAAGAACTGAGCATCCGCCAGCCTGGCGCGCAACACCCGCTCATTGCCGGCAACGATCGTGGCGCCGTGATCGCGGGTTTCCATATTGGCCACCACCAGGAATCGCGGGGCCAATTTGCCCTCTGCATCCTGAAGCGCGAAATATTTCTGGTGCGTGCGCATCGCCGTGGTCAGAACCTCAGGCGGCAGGCTCATGTAGGCGGGATCGATCTGGCCCATGAGCACCACCGGCCATTCGACCAGACCCACCACCTCGTCCATCAACCCCTCGTCGCGCCGCAGGCTGAGGGATTCCGTGCGCGCCAGGCGCTCGGCATGCTTGCCGATGACATGGCGGCGTTCGGCCGGATCGACGATCACCTGGCGCACGCCCAGGCGGGCCTTGTAGGTGTTGAAATTCGACACGGTGAAGCTCTGTGGCCCCAGAAAGCGGTGCCCGAAGGTTTCCTTGCGCGAGGCGATTCGGCGCGGCCGTTCGGGCGAGCCCAGCGCCACCTCGAAAGAAACCAACTCGCCATCGAAGACGGCCATGATGTTATGGAGTGGCCGAACCCAGGTGGCGCGGTCATAGGCCCAGCGCATGGATTTGGGCCAGGCAATGCCTAGCACCGCGCCGGGCAGGATTTCAGCCAGCACCGGCCCTGTCGGCCCGCCGGGCACGCGCTCCACGAAGAACCAAGAGGCGTTCTTGTCGCTGCCGCGCTGTTCGCAGGCATCCAGGCTCGGAATTTTGCGCGCCTTGAGAAAGGATTCGATCACATTCACCGGCGCGCTGACACGCGGCCCTTTGATCTCGTTTAGGCGATCGGGCTGGTGCTTAGGCAATCCATCGACCCAGAGGGCTAAGCGGCGCGGTGTGGCATAGCTTTCGGCTCTTGTGAACGTCAGCCCCATCTCGCCCAGCTTGTCGCAGACCAGGCGCTTCAGATACTGGGCCCCGCGCGTCTGCATGCGAGCGGGAATTTCCTCAGCCAGAAGCTCGAGCAGGAATTCGGCCATGGGTTCAGCCCGCCTTGGCCGCTTGGCCGCGACTGGCCAGCCAGCCCTCGCAGCAGCCCTTGGCCAAGGCCCGAACCCGGCCGATATAAGACTGGCGCTCAGTCGCCGAGATCACGCCGCGGGCATCCAGCTGATTGAACAGATGGCTCGCCTTCATGCATTGGTCGTAGGCTGGCAGCGTCAACGGCGCCGGGCGCTCCAACAGGATGCGGCATTCCTTTTCCGCATCCTCGAAATGCCGGAACAGGACGGCCGTATCCGCCAGTTCGAAATTATAGGCGGAGAATTCACGCTCGGCCTGAAGATAGACATCGGCATAGGTCATGCCGCCGGCATCGGGCGCTAGACCGTTCCAATCTAGGGCGAAGATGTTCTCTACGCCCTGGACGAACATGGCCAGCCGTTCCAGCCCGTAAGTCAATTCGGTGGAGACGGGATCGCAATCGATGCCGCCCACCTGCTGGAAATAGGTGAACTGGCTGATTTCCATGCCGTCGAGCCAGACCTCCCAGCCGAGCCCGGACGCGCCGAGCGTCGGGCTTTCCCAATCGTCCTCGACGAAGCGCACGTCGTGGTCGCGCAGCCGGATGCCAAGCGCCTCCAGGCTGGCGAGGTAGAGAGCCTGGCTGTTCGCCGGCGAGGGCTTCAGGATCACCTGGAATTGGTAGAAATGCTGCAGCCGGTTGGGATTCTCGCCATAGCGCCCATCCGTCGGCCGACGCGAGGGCTGGACATAGGCGGCGCGCCAGGGATCCGGCCCCAAGGCACGCAATGTGGTCGCCGGGTGAAAGGTGCCGGCGCCGACCTCCATGTCGTACGGCTGCATGATGATGCAGCCTTCGCGCGCCCAGTAATCCTGTAGTTTCAGGATCAGGCGCTGGAAACAGGTTTCTGGATTGGGCATGGGGAGAGACTCAGCCTTTGCTGCGGTGCAACCTAACGAGCGAATTCCCGAGGGTCAAGCCGACGGGCCGCCCGCGGCTAGAGCAAAATCGGTTCAGTTTGAATCAAACTGAACCGTGAATCTTGCTCTGATTCAACAACATAGCGACTGATTCACGTCTCAAGCCAAAGCGGCTTGAGACACTCAGGCGCAGGCATCAATCTAGAACGGACAATCGCTGCGATTGCAGCGGGTTGGTTGGCGCGCCGGCACATAGGCCCCGCAGACGCGGCATTTGACCGTGTCCTCCACATTGGCGACATCGGCGCGGCGTTGCTGGCGAGGCGTCTGTTTGGCCATGCGCTCGGCCTGCCGGCGAGCCCGGTCGACCGCACCCAGCAAGCGAAAGCCGTACCAGACGGCGCAGATGATGGCGATGAGAAAGATGAGCTTCGTCAAGCCCGGCACGGCGAACATTTGGCCATATAGCGACCCGGCACGGGGGTGGTCAAGGGAAGCCGCGCCCGGACGAGGTCCCTCTCTCAAACAGCGTATCTTCGCAGATGCTCCCGAAATCCTCGGCCATGCCGAGACCGATGGCAGGTGCGCCCTATGCCGGATAGAGAGCGATCGCTTTGGCATTGAGGGCCGGGACGGCCTGGCGTTCGAGGCTTGCTGCCTGTTCCATGAGATTATCGCTTGCGAGTTGGGTTCCAAGGCAAGCGCCACCGCTCGAATTCAGCAAGCAGAGGCGCTGCCAAATCGCCGGCCTTCCTGTTAACTTCGCCGCCGCCATGCCTGCGATCGCCCCCGCAAATCCGACGCCCCGTGCGCTGCCCCATCCCGGGCGCGGCATCGCCGTCATCTCCGAACGCGAGAGCCTGGGTGACGGGTTCTACAAACTGCATCTGCTGCGTGCTCTCAAGCGCGCATATCCGGAAGAGAAGATCACCTGGATCGTCTCGGAGAGCGACTTTGCCGCGTTTCGGCCTCGCCATCGACCATCGCAGCAACAATGCCGTGATCGCGGCGACCCGCCTGTTATTGCCCGCCGATATCTATCAGGCGGCTACGCCCGGTTATCTCTTTTGCCGTTACCGGCCGGCTGGCGCCCGGCCGCGCCACAAGCTGGCCCGGCTCATGGCCTTGCTGGAGGCTGTCGCGGGATGCCCCGTGGATGGCAGCGGCGAGATCGATTTGCCGGCCGTCACCAGCGCCGGCGCGGCCGTCCTGCTGCCCGAGGGACGGCGCTATGTGGGGATCGCGCCCGGCGCCTCCGGCCCGCCGCGCTATTGGCCGCTGGAACGCCAGATCGCGCTGGCCGACTGGATCGCAGAGCAGGGTTGGCAGCCGGTGATCCTGTTGGGGCCCATGGAAAGCCATATGTTGGCCCCGCTGCGCCAGGCGCTGCCGGGAGCCCTGTTTCCCGGCTGCGAGGAAGGCGGGACCCTTGCCGATATCGACCTTTGGCTGGCGCTCGGCCGCCGGTTGTCGGCGGCGGTCAGCAATGACACAGGCACAGGCCATTTGCTGGGCGAATCCGGCGTGCCGCTGTTGAGCCTGTTCGGACCCACCGACCCCCGGGTCTGGGCGCCGGTCACCAAGCGTGGGCGCGTCCTCTGGTCGCGCGATTACGGCGGGCCGGAAATGCATCGCATACCCTTGGCCGATGTGAAGGCGGCAGTGGCCGCCTTGATGGCCTAAATCTCGAGTCCCCCGCCCTGGCGCAGCACCGCCTCAGCTTCGAGGCTGTAGCGGCCATCAGGATCGTGCAGGATCAGCCCGGGATGAAGCGTCAGCGCCGCGGCACTTCCCTTCACCGCCCGGAGCAGAATTCGCCGGGACGGCTTTCCCGCGCCGGGCCAGAGCGGAAAAATATCGATGGCCCCGGCACGCCGGTCGAGGGCGGCCAAGATATCGCCGAGGCGTTCCGGCTTATGGATCATCACCAACACGCCCTTGGGGGCGGCGAAGGCCAGGCCACGATCGATCCAGGCCGCCAGATCGGCCTCGCCCTCCATATGGCCTTGGGCGCGCGTCGCCTCCACCGGCACGCTGGCATGGCCCGCGAGATGAAACGGCGGATTGGCCAGGACCAGATCGAAGGTGCCGGCGGCGATCTCGGCCGGCGGGCGCAGAAGATCGCCCTGCAGGATACGAACCCGGTCGGTCAGGTTGTTGAGCGCGGCATTGGCCGCGCCGAGTTGGGCCAGCGCAGGCTGCAGCTCGAGGCCGACAACCCGCAAACCCGGCTGACGCCGGGCGAGACAGAGCGCGGCAGCCGCCACGCCGCAGCCAAGATCCAGCGCGAGGCCCTGGGCGCGGACAGGTGCGGCGGCAGCGAGGAAGACGGGATCGATGCCCACGCGATATCCCGCCGCCGGTTGGCGCAAAGCGAGATGGCCGCCGAGTATGCGATCCTCGGTGATGCCGGCCCCGGGGAGGACCGCGGGCTCGATCTCAGCCCTCGTCGACCCCGGCCTCGCGCAGCAGGCGCTTGGCGCGGTCGTAATCGGCCGAATCGACCATGAGCCGGGGGGCGAGCAGAACCGCATTGCCGCCCTCGGCGATATTCATATTCGTATCGAAGACATCGAATTCGATGCCGGCATCGGTGAGGAGCGCGCGCAGGAAGGACATGCGCACCATGTCGTTCGTTCGGGTGAGTTCCTTCAACTGCCGCGCCTTCCCGCCGGCGTGATCGGGTGGGCCCGCCCGGCGCGCCGGCCGCATCCCGCAACCATGCGCCGCAGCTTGACCCCCTGCCCGGCGCTTCTATGCTCGCTGTTGTGCGGATCGGGGTCAAGGAACGAGGTCGCTCGGTGGCTATCATCGTCAATCTGGAAGAAGAACGGGGTCGCGCGCGCAAGCCCTCGCTGGACGAATTGCAGCGCCTGGTGGCCGAGGATCTGCATGTCGTGAACGCGCTGATCCTCAAGAATATGCACAGCCCCGTGCCGCTGATCCCCCAGCTCGCGGGCCATCTGATCGCTGCCGGAGGCAAGCGGTTGCGACCCATGCTGACACTCGCCTCGGCGCGCATGTGCGGCTATCGCGGCGGGCGACATCAGGCGCTGGCCGCATGCGTCGAATTCATCCATACGGCGACCCTGCTGCATGACGACGTGGTGGACGAGAGCGATTTGCGCCGTGGCTTGGCGACGGCCAATTCGGTCTGGGGCAATCAGGCCAGCGTGCTGGTGGGGGATTTCCTGTTCAGCCGTTCCTTTCAGCTCATGGTGGCCGACGGCTCGCTGAAGGTGCTGGAAATCCTCTCCGGCGCCTCGGCGGTGATCGCCGAGGGCGAGGTGCTGCAACTCGTCACCAGCAACGATACGGAGACCTCCGAACAGGCCTATCTCGATGTCATCCGCTGCAAAACCGCGGCCCTCTTCGCCGCCGCCTGCCGGGTGGGCGCGGTGGTGGCGGAACGGCCGCGGGTCGAGGAGGAAGGCCTGGACAGCTACGGCCTCAATCTCGGTATCGCCTTCCAGCTCATCGACGACGTGCTCGACTTCTCCGCCAAGCAGGCGGAGCTTGGCAAGACGATCGGCGATGATTTCCGCGAGGGCAAGATCACGCTGCCCATCATCCTGTGCTATCGCCGCGGCAATGAGGCGGAGCGCGGCTTCTGGCGCCGCTGCCTGGAGAAGCTCGATCAGGCCGAAGCCGATCTCGATCACGCCATTGCCTTGATGGAGGGCCACGGCGCGTTGCGCGACACCGTCGCCCGCGCCCGCCACTACGGCGCGATTGCTCGCGACGCGCTGGGCATATTTCCCGACAGCCCCGAAAAACGCGCCCTGATCGATGCCGTCGACTTCTGCATCGAGCGAGCGTATTAGCCCACTGCACTGGTTTCTCCCTGAAGTAGGACTTGACGTGGCGGCATCTGCTGGTTGGTCATGCCCGCGCTTCGGCCAGGATATTCATGTCCTTTTGCTAACCGGAAAAAAAGGTCATGGATGCCCGGGCCTCGGCCTCCGGCCGATCTCGGGCATGACCGCAAGAATGTCCAGCCTCTCCACGCCACGCCGGCGCTCGACCATCGGCGAATTCCGCCTCTCCGCCCAGGCGGGAGAGGGAGAAATATAAACGCCCCTGGCCAACAGGCTTTACCCACCGGCCGGCCCCTTGCCTCGGGCCGGCGGTTGGGGCTATAAGGCGCGGCCCGCCGTCGGAGTGTAGCTCAGCCTGGTAGAGCGCTGCGTTCGGGACGCAGAGGCCGGAGGTTCGAATCCTCTCACTCCGACCACCCACCTTCCACCGGCCGTCGATAGCAAGGTAGTATGCCGCCGGCCGACGAGGGTCCTATCAGCGCACCGTTCCACAGCTCCGACTATTTCAAAGGCGTTGCGCTGGTGTTCGCGGCCACCGTCTTTTGGAGTCTGTCGGGCATTTTCGTGCGGTCGATGGCCACGACCGACGGGATGCAGATCGCCATATATCGCGCCTTCTTCGCCACGCTCACCCTGTTCGCGGTCCTTGCCTTGCGTTACCGCACAAGCGTCTTCCAGCGCTTCCGGGCCATGGCCGGGCTGGGCACCATTCTCTGCGGGGGTTTCTTCGCCGCGGCTTCCACGCTCTATATCCTGTCGTTGGCCAATGCGCCGGTCGCCAATGTGTCTTGCGTAGCCGCCACTTCGCCGCTGTTCGCGGCTATCCTGGCGCGCCTGCTGCTGGGCGAACGCACGACTTTCCTGGTCTGGCTGGCGGCCTTGATCGCACTGGCCGGCGTCTACATCACCATGCAGGGCGAACTCGGCGGCGGCAATTGGCTGGGGACATTGACGGCGCTGGGCGTCGCCTTCTGTTTTGCCGGGCAGTCGGTCTCGCTGCGCTGGTTCCGCAACGTGGACATGGTTCCGGCCATCTGCCTGGGCGCGGCGGGCATGACGGTGGTGCTGGCGATCATTCATGGATTGCCCGCGATCGCGCCCCGCGATCTGGGCCTGATCGCCGCGATGGCGGTGGTGCAGCTGGCGCTGCCGCTTTATCTCTTCGCTGTCGGCGCGCGCTATATCCCGGCCGTCCAGGCAACCTTGATCAACCTCCTCGATGTTCTCTTCAACCCCCTCTGGGCCTGGCTGGGGGTGGGCGAGCGGCCGACCATCGATGCGGCTATCGGCGGCAGTCTGATCGTGGGCGCGGTCTTCCTGGCGATCCTCTTTGGCGCGCGAACGGCGGCGCGCGCACCGATGGCGCCGGCCCCGGCCAGCGACTAATCGATCAGGGCATCGAAGCGCTCGGGCGGCAGCAGCCACTGCCGCTCCTCCTCGATACGCTGGAATCCCAGCCGCGCATAAAATCGCGCCGCATCCGTGTTGCTGACTTCCACGGCCAGCAAAAGTCCCTTGCAGCCGCGGGCCTTGCCTTCCCGCGCGGCCGCGGCGAGCAATCGGCGACCCAGGCCGCTGCGCCGTTCGGCAGGATCCACATAGAGATCCTGGATGTAGAGATTGAGCCGCCCGCGCCAGGTCGAGAGCCAGGGAAAGAACAGCACCATGCCCACCGCCTCGCCCTGGCGCTCGGCTATCACGCCCTCGATATCCGGCCGCGGACCCGACATATGGCGCGCGAGTTCCTCGGCCGGGGCCGGCGTCACGGGCGGATTGCCCGAGTGCGCGATTAAGGCATCCAGCATGCGCCGGATCGCGGCCGCATCCTCGGCCACCGCACAGCGCAGCCGCGCCGGCGCCCGAGCGGCGGCGCTCACCGCGTTTTGCGCCGCGGCCGGGCAAGGGCGCGGGCCACATCATCGATCTGGGCGGGAAGCGAAATATCCAACTGCGAAAGGATCTCGAGATCCCGCGCGGCATAGGCGTCGATGCCCGGATGGCGACGCGCCCATTCAGCGATCGTCTGGTCGCGCTGGCGCAACAGATCCTCGATCTGGGGCCGGAACAGGCGCAGCACGGCCGCGAGCCAACGATTGACCCAGCGCGAGGGGCGCGGCAGGTCGACGACGAAGCGATCGAGCAGGCCAATCAGACGTGGCGCATCGGCCCAGCCCTCCTCCGTAACCCAGCGATTGACGGTGAAGAGCCGGTTCGGCCGGCCGTGATAATCCATGGCGATGGCGACGACATGGCAGGGGATGTCGGAGCCTGCCGGCCGCAGGAAGGTATGGAAATGGCCGTGCTCGCTTGCCGGGCGCTGGGCGCCGGAATGGGCCGGCGGCATCAGGTTGTGGAACTTGCGATCTTGGCCGACGTTTTTCGGAGCCGTGCCATGGGCGTGATAGAAATACTGCGCCCCGCTTACCGGGTCATAGATGTCGCCCGCGGGGAAATGATCCCATTCGAAGAATGTACCCTCGTCGCGCAACAGCCGGGCGATGACATTGGTTTCCTGCCGGGCAAAGGCCCGCTCTGCGGTCGCCAGCTCGCCCCCCGCCACGGCCATCAGTTCGAGGCGCCCGGGCGCGATGCCGGCGAGCTTGGCGCTCATTGTTTCAGCCAGCCGCGCTCCCGGAAATAGCGCTGGGCACCGGCCTGCAAGGGCGCGGTATTGCCGGGCCCGACCATTTCGGCCGGCGTCAGATTGCGGAACGAGGGATGCATGGCGGTGAAGCGGTCGAAATCCTCGAACACCGCCTTGACGATGCGATAACCCACCTCGTCCGACATGCCTTTGGTGGCAAGCAATGTCGCACGCGGCCCGAATGTGGCGATGGCATTGGGGTTGCCCGAATATGTACCGCCGGGAATCACGTCCTTGGCGAGGTAGGGCTTGTCGGCCATGAGCTTCTCGATGGCGGGGCCGCTGAGCGGCACGAGCATCGCCCCGCAACGCATCGCGGCCTCCTCCACGGCGCCATTGGGGTGGGACATGGGCATGAGGAAGGCGTCGATCTGATTGTCGCAGAGCGCCGTTGTCTGAAGATTGGCGTCGATCTCCGCCAGACTGGCGAAGTCCCCGTCCTTCCAGCCCAATGCGCGGATCAGAAGATCGGCCAGCACGCGCTGGCCCGTGCCCTTGGGTCCGATATTGACGCGCTTGCCCTTGAGATCGGCCAGCGTCGCGATGCCGGCGTTCTTCCTGACCATCAAGGTCAGCGGCTCGCCATGGATGGCGAACAGCGCGCGCAGGCCCTCGAATGGCCCGGCCGATTTGAAGGGACCCAGCCCCCTGACCGCGTAGTACTGCCAATCCGATTGGACGATGGCCATATCCTCGTCGCCGCTGCGCAGCGCCTCCAGATTGGCAATCGAGCCATCGGTGCTCTCGATGACGCAACGCAAGCCCGTCTCGGCGCGGTGGCGATTGACCATGGCGCAGATGGCGCCCCCGGCTGGGAAATAGACGCCCACCACCGGAGCCGTGCCCAGGTAGAGCGTGTGCGGCGTGGGCGCGGCGCTGGCCGCCGCGCCGAAAAGGACGAGCGCCAGAAGGATAACGATGCGGGGAAACGTCATGGGCCGGTTTCTAGGCCGTGCATGAGGAACAGGCAAGCACTCCGGTGCGACTAGCCCGCCGGCCCCGGGGTCGTCAGGGTGTAGACCACGATTTCCCTGAACACATGGCCGACGGCATCGTCGAAGGCGTTGAGAACATCCGGGAAGATGCTGCCTTTAGCCTTGACGCTTTTTTCCGAGGTTATGGAGCGCACGATCTTGCGTAGCGGCATCGCCACGAGCTTGGCCGTCATGCGCACGATGACCGTCGGTCTCGGATCGCCGTTGCGATAGTCCGCCTGAAACTCCCTGAGATCGGTCTTCAGAATGAAATCGGGGCGCAACCCGGCGGATTCCGCCCCCACGGCGACGATCTTGCCTGTTCGCTCAAAGGATTCGATCAGCAGGCTTTGCACCATGCCGGGCGCGTTGTCCGTCCAGGATGCCTTGGCATAGTACTCCAGCGTGAACGGGTCATGGGTCAGCGCAATGCGGGAGCTGTCGATCCCGGCCGAGGCACTGGGAAGCTCGACGACGAGCTGCCAGGCCACCGAGGGCAGGTTATCGGGATATGTCGTCTTGGGCGTCAGCGTATAGAGCGTCGTCGGCTCCTGCACCTTGGGCAGGATGCCGCAGCCGGCGACTGAGATCAGCCCGCCCAACAGAACGTCGCGTCGCCTCATTGGGCTGTGAATCCCTTCTGCCGATCGCCGAAGAAGAAGCGCGCCGGGTCGCGCTCGATCTGTATGGAGATGCGGTTCATGGTCTGCGCCAGAAGCCGCACCTCGGTGATCATCTGGGTCAGTTCGTAGAGGCCCGTGCCGGTGAAATCGCGAACCGGCTGGCGATTGTCGTCGATCAGCTGCGTCAGACGCTGCGACGACTTGCTGAAGTTTTCCGACAATATGCGGATCTGGGCCAAGGTATCGTTCGCTTGGGCGCCCACCTTGCCGGTCGTGCCCCGCAAATCGGCTGCCAACTTTTCGAACTCCGCGCCCGTTGCGCTGACTTGCTTGACCGCCTCCGCACCCTGGCTCAACAGCGTGTCGAACTTGACGGAATCGGCGGCGAGCGCCTCGGTCAGCCTGTCGATGCTCAGCAATACGCGACCCACGGCGGCGGCGTTGTCGGGGCTGAGAAACCTTGCTGCGCGATCCATCAAGTCGTTGCCTTTGGCGATCAGTTCTGGCGCGCCGTTCAACAGACGCTCGAATGGCGAATAGCCGGATTGGATTTCCACGCCCGGCTTGAGCAGCGCGCTGCTCACGGTGCCCCGGCTGATCTCCACCAGCACGCCGCCTGTAATCCCCTGCAACGCCAGCACGGCTTTGGAATCGACGCGGATCGGAACCTTGGCGTCCACCGCGATATCCACCCGAGCCAGGGACGTCTCCAGGGGATCGACGATGACGGACGTCACATGGCCGATGGGAATACCGCCGAACAGCACATTGCTGCCCACATCCAGCCCGGCGACCGAACCCGCGAAGCGCACGTAGTGGTCGACGGTGGCCACCCGTTCGGAGTACTTGCCGACCCAGAATACGAAACCGATGGCACCGACGACAAGCGCCAGCACGAAAGCGCCGACGGCAATATTACTGGCTCGCGTTTCCATCTATCCGGCCTGCTGTTCCCCTTCGGCGTGGCGCGCCGCCCGCCCCCGGGGCCCATGGAAATATTCGCGAATCCAGGGGTGTGGGTCGTCGAGCAGACGCTCCATCGTATCGACCTTGATCTTCTTGTCGACGAGGACGGCGATACGGTCGCAGATCGCGGCTAGGCTGTCCAGATCATGCGTCACCAGGAAGACCGTGAGGCCCAGACTCTGCTGCAGGCTGCGGATCAGTTCATCGAAAGCCCCGGCGCCGATGGGGTCGAGGCCGGCCGTGGGCTCGTCCAGGAACAGAAGCTCCGGGTCGAGGGCCAGCGCGCGGGCTAGTCCGGCCCGCTTTTTCATGCCGCCGGAAAGCTGGGAGGGATATTTGGCGCCGGCATCGGGCGGCAGGCCCACCATGGCGATCTTGAGGGCAGTCAATTCGCCGATCAGACGGGTCGACAGATGACTGTGTTCCCTGAACGGCACCTTGACGTTCTCTGCCACCGTCAACGAGCTGAACAGCGCCCCGCTCTGGAATAGCACCCCCCAGCGGGATTCTAACCGCCGCCGATCCGCGTCGCTGAGCCCCTGGGTATCTTCGCCAAATACTTGAATGCGCCCCGCCACCGGCCGATTGAGGCCGACGACGGTGCGCAACAGGACCGACTTGCCGGAGCCCGACCCGCCGACCACGCCCAGAACCTCGCCACGCCGCACGTCGAGATCGAGCCCGTCGTGGATGGTCTGTTTGCCGAAGCGGGTGACGAGGCTGCGGATCGAGATGACCGGCGTGCCGGAATCGGATGGTGCCGCGGCGGGCGCAGGGGCGCTCAGCATCGTCATACGTGAAGAGAGGAGAACAAGATGGAAAAGAAGGCGTCGAAGACGATGACCAGAAACAAGGCTTCCACGACCGATTGCGTGGTGAGCCGGCCAACACTCTCAGCACTTCCCGAAACGCGCATACCCTCGAAACAGCCGACCATGGCGATCAAGGCCGCAAAGACCGGCGCCTTCGAAATGCCGACGAGGAAATGGGTCAGCGTGACCGCATGGTTGAGCTGGGTCAGGAACTGCGATGGTGTCATCCCGAGCAGAAAGACGGCGGCAAGCCCGCCGCCCATCAGCGCCATGATATCCGAATAGAATGCTAGCAGCGGCAAGGCGACCACCAAACCCAGAACACGCGGCAGCACCAGCACATCGAGCGGGTCGAGGCCCAGCGTGCGCATGGCGTCGATTTCCTCGTTGACCTGCATCGTGCCGATCTGCGCGGTGAAGGCGCTGCCCGTGCGGCCGGCTACGATGATCGAGGTCAGCAGAATTCCCATTTCGCGCAGGACCGAAACGCCGACGAGATTGACGGTGAAGACCTGGGCGCCGAAGCGGCGCAGTTGGTCGGCCCCCTGATAGGCCAGCACGATGCCGATGAGGAAGGAGATCAGCCCGACGATGGGCATGGCGCTGAGGCCGGTCTGCTGGACATGGGCGACGAAGGCGGTGAAGCGAACTCGGCGCGGCTGGACGACCAGCCGGAAAAACCCGATGGTGACCGCACCGAAGAAAGCCATGAGATCCCGTGCCTGACGAAAGAAGACGATCAACGCGGCCCCGATCGAAGCGACCAGATCGCTGAGGTGTCGATGCAGGTGTGGCATCATGGGCGGCGGCAAACCAGCGGCCAGAACCTTTTCCAGCAATGCCGCCTGCGCCGGACCGGCGCCCTCGATCGCCACCTCCATGCCGGCGGCCTTCAGGGCGCCCTGGGTGCGGGAAATGAGCCAGCCACCCGCGCTGTCGATCGCCTCTACGCCGGCGAGATCGAAGCGCACGCGGCGGAGTCCCGTCGGGCGGATGGCGGCAATTTTGGCGTTCAATGGCGCCAGCGAACCGATGACCCAGTCCCCGCGACAGACGATCCGCAACTCGCCATCCGCTTGCCGGGCCTCGATGGATGCCCCGTTTCCCGCCATGCCTTTCGGCCCTCGTGGTTGGCGGGCATCTTAATCTGCCCGCCTTCGACGCCGGTAGTTTGTTTTCTGCCGCCCCCGCCGTTAGATTGCCGGGCAGTTGACTCAGGGGGTATCCGGCCGGCTATGCAGATCAAGGACCATATTCGACAGATTCCCGACTTTCCCAGGCCGGGAATCCTGTTTTACGACATATCCACCCTGCTGGCCCATGGCCCGGCCTGGCGGGCCACCGTCGAACATCTGGACCGCTGGCTGGAGCCCTTGAAGCCCGATCTGCTGATCGGCATTGAATCCCGTGGATTCCTGATATCCGCCCCCTTGGCTTATCTCTCGGGCCGCGGCTTCGCCATGGTGCGCAAGCGCGGCAAACTGCCCGGCCGGGTGATCCCCTACAGCTACGACCTCGAATACGGCACCGATACGGTGGAAATTCAGGCCGATGCCATCGTGGCGGGCCAGCGCGTCGTGGTTCTCGACGATCTGCTGGCGACGGGGGGCACCATGGGCGCCGCCATCGCGCTGCTCCGCGCCGTCGGGGCGGATGTGGTGGGTGCGGCCTGCATCATCGAACTGGCTTTCCTGAATGGCCGGCAGCGCATCGATACGGCCTTCGAATCCGTCGTCTGCTACGAGAGCTGAACCGCCAGGCGCAGCAGGGCGCGATCGCTGCCTCGGGGCCCGATCAGCGACAGACCGACCGGACAGCCATTGACCCGACCGGCGGGAATATTGACCTGCGGCAAGCGCGCCATCGAGGCAATGCAGGTGGTGCTGAGCGTTCGATCCCGGAAACTCTGGGAACTCGCCCCCTCAAGGCCGCGCAAGGGGGCGATATCCGGCGCGCTGGGCAGCAGCAGCACGCCGATCGATCCCAGGATTGCCGCCATGCGTGCGGCGAAGGCGCGGCGGCGATCCGCCTCATCTCCCGCCGGCTGACTGGCGACGCTCCGGGCCCATTCCATACGCGCGGCAACCTCCGGACCGAAGTGCGGGCGCACCTTCTCTATCCAGGGCCCATGGACGGCCCAGATCTCTCGGGCCTGCAGCTTGCGAAATGTGGCCATCCAGTCGGGCAGGCCGCCGATCTCGATCGGCGTGCGCCGGCCCAGCATTGCCTCGACCCGCATCGCCAGCGGCTCGAGCACCGCCTGGACGCCAGGCTCGGCGAGGGCAAAGGCATCGCCAATCCGGGCAACGCCAGGCGGCAGGCCGGCGGTATCCTCGCCCAGGAGTACGGCGCCCACGCGTTCCATCAGACCGGCCTCGCGGGCGAACCAGCCGGCGGTATCGAAGGATGGCGCCAGCGGGTTGACCCCTTCCAGGCTCACGCGGCCGTGGCTCGGCCGGATGCCATAGATGCCGCAGACGCATGCCGGCACCCGCACCGAACCGCCGGTATCCGTACCGAGAGCGGTATCCACCGCGCCGCCGGCAACCGCCGAGGCCGAACCGCTGGATGAGCCGCAGGGAATGCGCCCCGGCGCATTGACGTTGACCGGTGTGCCGTAATGGAAGTTCTGGCCGTTCAGGCTATAGGCAAGCTCGTCGGTGATGGTCTTGCCCACCAGTTCGGCGCCTGCCGCCAGCATCCGGGCGACCGCAGGCGCCGTCGCCGTTGCCGGCCCGTGGCTCGCCAGCCAATCCGGATTGCCGCAGCCGGTGACGTGTCCTGCGACGTCATAGAGGTCCTTGGCCGCGAAGCGAATGCCCTTCAAGGGTCCGTCGGGCGCGCCGGCGAGGCGCACCCGGTCATGGGGGATGAAGGCGTTCAGGGGATCGGTGTCGGTCTGGGTCATGCTGCCGATCATAGTGCCACCCTGGCTCTTGCGCAGCCGCCGTGATGCGCTAGATTGCGCGCCTTCCAGTCATGCTTTTCGCTCAAGCGAACCTTGTCGCCGCGGAAATTGCCAAGCCGCCCAAAGACCGCCCCTTCATGTAAGTCCCGGAGAACGCCGTCATGAGCAGAACTATCTGGCACCACGTCAACGGCAAGACCGCCGAAAGCCGCAGCAACCGCTTCGGCGATGTCTACAACCCGGCAACCGGCGAGGTGCAGGCTCGCGTCTCACTGGCCAGCAAGGCCGAGGTGGACGCGGCGGTTGTGGCAGCGGCGGCGGCATTCCCCGCCTGGTCTCAGACCCCGCCGCTCCAGCGCGCCCGGGTCATGTTCCGCTTCAAGGCACTTGTGGAAGCCAACATTGACAAGCTGGCCGCCACACTGACGTCCGAGCACGGCAAGGTGCTGAGCGATGCCAAGGGCTCCTGCATCCGCGGCCTTGAAGTGGTCGAGTTTGCCTGCGGCATTCCCCACCTGCTGAAGGGCGAATTCGCCGAAAACGTCGGGACCAATGTGGATTCCTGGGCCCTGCGCCAGCCGCTGGGCGTCTGCGCGGGAATCACGCCGTTCAACTTTCCGGCCATGGTTCCCATGTGGATGTTCCCGGTGGCGCTCGCCTGCGGCAATACCTTCGTGCTGAAGCCTTCGGAGCGCGATCCCTCCTGCTCGCTCATCCTGGCCGATCTACTGAAACAGGCGGGCCTGCCCGACGGCGTATTCAACGTGATGAACGGCGACAAGGAAGCAGTGGACGCCCTGCTCCACAACCCGGATGTGGCTGCCATCAGCTTCGTCGGCTCCACGCCCATCGCCGAATACATCTATCACACCGGTTCGGCCGCCAATAAACGCGTCCAGGCCCTGGGTGGCGCCAAGAACCACATGGTGGTCATGCCCGATGCCGACATGGATCAGGCGACCGATGCCGTGATGGGGGCAGCCTATGGTTCGGCCGGCGAGCGCTGCATGGCCATCTCAGTGGCGGTCGCCGTGGGAAAAGCCGGCGATGCGCTGATTGAGCGACTGCTGCCCCGGGTGCGCGGCCTTAAAGTGGGACCCGGCACCGATCCCGATTCCGAGATGGGCCCGCTGGTCACCAAGACCCATCTCGACAAGGTCAAGAGCTATGTCGATCTCGGCGTCAAGGAAGGCGCCAAGTTGCTGGTGGACGGGCGCAACCTGAAGCTCCAGGGCTATGAGAACGGCTTCTTCTTGGGCGGCTGCCTGTTCGACGAGGTCAAGCCCTCCATGCGTATCTACAAGGAGGAGATCTTCGGCCCGGTGCTCTCCGTCGTGCGCGCCCCCGATTACGACACGGCGGTCAAGCTGGTGAACGATCACGAATACGGCAATGGCGCCGCCATCTTCACTCGCGACGGTGACGCGGCCCGCGAGTTTTCCTCCAGGATCAAGATCGGCATGGTGGGGATCAATGTGCCGATCCCGGTGCCCATGGCCTTCAATAGCTTTGGCGGCTGGAAACGCTCTCTCTTCGGCGATCATCATATGCACGGGCCCGAGGGGGTGCGCTTCTATACCAAGCTGAAGACGATCACCGCGCGCTGGCCGACGGGTATCCGCGCCGGCGCCGAATTCGTCATGCCGACCATGCGCTGAGCCGTACCGAGTCCCACGCCCGTGTCGTCACCCGCCGCCGGCCGCGGCGAACTCGCCGCCAGCGCCGGTGTGCTGGTGACGGCCATGTGCTGGGGCTCCATGGTGCCGCTGACCTCGCTGCTGCTGGTAAGCCTGCCGCCTTTCATGATCGCGGCGACGCGCTATACAGCGGCGATCCCGGTGCTGGCCGTTCTGATCGCCGTCATCGAAGAAGGCGCCATCCTGCCGCGGGAATTGCCCTGGCGACGGATTCTGCTGCTGGGCAGCCTGGGCATCGGCGGGTTCGCCACCTGCTACACCTTCGGCATCTGGTACTCCGATCCGATCACCGCGGCCGCCATTCTCGCGACCGGGCCGGTGGTGGCGGCATTGATGGAGCGGTTGATGGCAGGCCGGCGTGTGACACGGCGCGCGCTGGCCGCCATCACGCTGACGGTCGCGGGGGGATTGATGGTGGCGGTGGCGCGTCCGCAAAGCGGCTTCAGGGCCCATGGTGGCGAAGTTCTTCTGGTTGTGGGCCTGGCCTGTTGGACATGGTATTCGATGAAAGCTCAGGCTTGGCTGACGCCGCTGGGCATCGGGCAATTGCGCCTCACCATGGTCACCTCGAGGGCGGCCGGATTTTCCCTCTGGGCCGTCTACGCCGTGACGGCAACGCTGGGCCTGCAGCCCTTGCCCACCGCTTGGCCCAACGGCGCCAGCATCGCCATCCTGGCCTATCTCAGCCTCGGCCCAACCGCCATCTGCATCGCGCTATGGAACTTCGGCACCGCGCACCTGGGTGTCACCGTCGCCATGGTCATCTTGAATCTCTCGCCGGTCTTCGCCGTATTGCTGGGCATGGCCTTGGGTGCGCACCCGACGGCCCTGCAACTGGCCGGCGGGGCGGTGACGCTCGCCGGCGTCTTATGGCTTCAGTTCGGCGGCCGGCGACCCGCCCGCCGAGCCTCGGTGGACGCCATCGGGCAGAGGCGATAGGGTTTGGCCATGACCGCAGAAGCCCCCCAGCAATCGAGACGCGGCGGCACGGCGAGCCGGCGAGCCGAACGTGCCAGCGCCCCCCTGATCCAGGAGCGGTACATCACCCGCGAGATCCCGCTCTATGAGCTGATCAACCAGGAAGGCGTCGAGCTGCTCCACGAGCAATCCATGACGATCCTGGAAGAGATCGGCATCGATTTTCGCGACGAGCCCGCGCTCAAGCTGTGGGGCGAAGCGGGCGCCGATGTGATCGGGCAGCGTGTGCGCATCCCCCGCGAACTGCTGCTCGAGAAACTGGCGCTGACGCCCGCCGAATACACCCAGCATGCCCGCAACCCGGAGCGCAACGTCGTCGTCGGCGGGCGCAATACCGTCTTCGCCCCGGTCTATGGCTCGCCCTTCGTGCGCGGCTTCGACAACGAGCGGCGCTACGGCACGCTGGAGGATCTGCGCAATTTCATCAAGCTGACCTACATGACACCGGTGCTCCACCATTCCGGCGGGGTGATTTGCGAGCCGGTGGACGTGCCGGTGCCCAAGCGCCATCTGGAAATCGTCTATTCCCACATGAAATATTCCGACAAGCCGTTCATGGGCATGGTGACGACGCCCGAACGCGCCGCGGATACGGTGAAGCTCGCCGGCATCCTGTTCGGCGAGAAATTCATGGACGCCCACACCGTGTTGACCTCGGTGGTCAACTGCAACTCGCCCATGGTCTGGGATGCCACCATGCTGGGCTCGCTTGCATGCTACGCGCGGGCCAATCAGGCCGTGCTGGTGACGCCCTTCATCATGGCGGGCGCCATGGCGCCGGCCTCGACGGCGGGCGCGATCGCCCAGCTCAACGCCGAGGTGGTCGCCGGGATCGCCTACGCCCAGCTCGTGCGCCCCGGCGCACCCATGGTCTATGGCAACTTCGTCACCACCGTCTCCATGCAATCCGGCGCCCCCATGGTGGGCACGCCGGAGCCCGCGATGATGATCTATGTGACCGCCCAACTGGCCCGCAAATACAAGCTTCCCTTGCGCACCGGCGGCATGTTGAATGGCTCCAAGATCGCCGACGCCCAAGCAGCCTATGAATCCATGGCGACCATGCTGCCCACTCTCTACGCTGGGGCGAATTTCGTGCTCCACAGCGCCGGCTGGCTCGAGGCGGGCCTGGCCGCGGGCTACGGCAAGTTCATGATGGATGCCGATCAGATTGCCATGCTGCAGCGCTTCAGCGGCAATCTCGATCTCTCGGAGGAAGCCCGCGCCATGGAGGCCATCCGGGAGGTGGGCCCGGGCGGGCATTACCTGGGCTGCGCCCATACCCAGCGGAATTTCAAGACGGCCTTCTACACCTCCCAGCTTGCCGACAACAACAGCTACGAGCAGTGGGAAGCCGAAGGCGGGCGCGATCTGAATGCGCGGGCCACCGATCGGGCCCGGCAGGTGCTGGCGCGCTACGAGGCCCCGCCCCTGGACCCGGCGTTGGACGAGGCCCTGTTGGCTTTCATCGCCAAGCGCAAGGCCGAGCTGCCCAACAATGTGACGTAAGTACGGGCCGACGAACTCCTGTAGCCAAGAATGGAGATCGGCAAGCTTCAGTTGGTCAATGTCGGCTTTGAAACGCTTTGCGGACCCAAGCTAGGCACAGCGCCACTTCCGCGATGCGCCAGGAGTAGGCACGGCCCTTCTTCAGGTGGTGCCCACAGCGGAGCTTGCAGGAAACGCTCTTTTGAGGGCTCACGCTTTGGCAGAGCCGGAGAGAGTTTGCAGCAGTTCCAATGTCTCAGCGGCGACTTTTCGCGTCAGTTCGCCCGCCGGCAGCTCATGTGCGGGAGCGACGAACTGGCCTGACAACAGCAGCATGAAATCTTTCGAACCAAGCGCCTCTGACTTGGCCCTGAGGGGCGCCACCGCGTCGGCCGCAAGGGGAAACTCAGGTGCCAAATCGGAAATCGGCCCCACTTCGCGGATGAGTCGATTGGCGATTGAACGTGCCGGGCGACCCGTAAACACATTCGTCAAGACCGTTTGATTGTCACGCGCCGCCTTCAAGGCGGCTCGATGCAGCGCATTTGTCTTCGCCTCCGGGCAGAGCAGGTACGCAGTGCCCATTTGTACGGCAGCCGCGCCCAGCGCAAACGCCGCCGCTACGCCGCGCGCATCGGCAATTCCGCCGGCTGCAATGACTGGCACCTTGATCGCGTCCACCACCTGCGGGACGAGGGCGAGCGTGCCGACCTGGCTCTCAATATCCTGCGTCAGGAACATGCCCTGGTGTCCGCCTGCCTCGTAACCCTGCGCGATCACGGCATCGCAACCTTCACGCTTGAGCCAGCGGGCTTCTTCAACCGAGTTTGCCGACGACCATATCTTTGCACCGGTCGGCCTGATGGCCTTGAGGAGCTTGCTGTCTGGCAGACCGAAGTGGAAGCTCACCACCGCGGGCTTCAGCTCCATCACGAGATCGCACATCGCCGCGTCAAATGGCATGCGGGCGGCGGCCGGTGCTGCTGGGACGTCTAGTCCGAGTTCGGCGTAGTAAACCGCGAGGCGCTTTCTCCACGCCGTTTCGCGAGCGGCATCTCTTTTCGGCACGGTATGGCAAAAGAAATTGACGTTGATGGGTCGCGAGGTGTGTTGTCGGATTATTTTCAGCTCCGCCCGAGCCTCGTCGGCGGTGAGCATTGCACACGGCAAGGAGCCGAGACCTCCGGCCTCGGATACCGCGATCGCCATTTCCGCCGAAGAGGTGCCAGCCATCGGCGCCTGGATGATGGGGAGGTCGATACCCAGTTGGTCGACAATCCTTCGATTGGGCCACATAGTCCTCACCAAACTGGCCGGTTTTCAGTGCGTCGCCTGCACGGGCCGCCCGGATGACGGGTTGGCGCCGCCCTCAATCGTCGTAATCCAGCTTCGGATACCAGTTCTCGCCCCGTCCTTCCGGCGTGCAATCCAGCACCGTCCACAGCGGCGCGAAGTCGGGCGCACCCCGCGGATCCTGCCTGGGGTCGGCGGTCGAACCGGTCATCTCGCTGGACCAGAAGTGGCGGAAGCTCCCGTCGCGGTGCGTGAACACGTTGAAGGCCGAGATCTCGGACCCGTCGGGCAGGACGCCGAAATAGTCACGGGAATAGGCGCCATTGAGGTCGCTGTAGAGGCGAAGGTTCTTCCAGCCGCGTTCGCGCTTCCATGCGATCAGGCGCTCGATGGGAGAGAGCCCGACGACGACGAGGGAAATGTGCTGGCCGATGTCGGCGGCGTTCCCCTCCCAGGCCCCTAGCATGTTGGTGCACATGGGGCAGGCACGCTCGCGCTGCGGCCCGAACATGTAGCTGTAGACGGCGAGTGTCTGCTTGTCGCCGAACAGCCCGGCGAAATCGGTGGGACCTTCCTCGCCCTGGAATCGGTAGTCCCCGATCACCTCGCCGCCGGCCGGCAGGGCGCGGCGCTGGGCGGCCACGCGCTCGATGTGGCGCCGCAGTTCGATCTCCTCGGCCAGGAGGGCAGTGCGGGCGGCGCGGCATTTGGCGCTTTCGTTGGGCATCCGGACAGGGTTGTCGCGCGCCAATTCGGCGGCCGGGGTCAGGATTTCGGACTCGAGGTCCATCGGATGGCTCCTCAAGTTACGGAGAGGGTGGGAAGCAAACCTTCGGCAAGGACACTACTATCGCTCCGATCGCAAATTACGCTAACTCGCCCCTGTGATGGCCCACCGAACGCCGAACGGGTCTCTCACTCTGCCGTAGAGGGCGCCAAACGACATCCGTTGAATCGGCGTGACAACCTCGCATCCTGCCTCGGTCGCCCGCGCCCACCATGAGTCTGGATCGTCAACGTTCAAGTGCATCGAATAGCTCAACGCGGGTTGAAACTGATGTTCCGGATCGGGATGAAAATCTGTCATCATTAGCGGTCCCCCATTGATCTCCACATGGCAATGGACGAGACGCTGGGGATCGCCTTCCGCCGGCACGCGCATTACGATTTTAGCACCGAACGCGCGTTCGTAGAACTCCACGGCGGCGTTGCTCTCGCCTTGAAGCGACAGATACGGGATGACCCCGGCTGGAATCTGACGCTCGCTCATGAGATTTCCTTTCTGAGGTTTGATCTTTGCCCTCCGCCGCCGTGCCGACCTCGGGACGACGTTTTCGACGTGTCCGCGAATATCTTTTCAACATAGCGGTACAGATGGTCCAAACTCGCAATCGCAGGATCCGCGCTTTGTCGCGCCTTCGCGAGGATTAGCGCGCCCTGGAGCGCGGCCTGCATGAACAATGCGAGGCTTTCGGCTGTCCAAGCGGCCTGAAGGCCACGACTTTGTAAGGCTTCGGCGACCATTCCTTCGAGATCCGCGACATGATCGTCGATGGTCTGTGCGCACGCATCCCGAAGATGGGGATGCAACTCGTGTACTTCCTGGATGACTGTCCCCGCAAAGCAGGCATACGTGGAAATGTCGCCAACGAGTAGCGCCTTGCGGAAAGCCACATATCCCAGCAGCCTGTCCAGCGGATCGTCGAGTTTGCGATAGGGCGCTGCAGCGAAAACCTTGCAAACCTGGGTTCCCCAAAGCTCGGCCGCAGTGAGCGCGAGGTCTTCTTTCGACTCAAAGTGATGAAAGAAGCTGCCCTTTGTAAGCCTCGCTTCTGCGCAGACATCGTCAATGCGCGAAGCCGTATATCCTTTTTCGCGCACCACATTCAGCGTCGCCTCAAGAAGCTTCAATCTGGAATTTTGTTTCGGCGCCATGGCCATACCCACTAGTTGGTATGATAATGGCGCGCGCCGATTTTCGAGTCAAGAGCATGTGGTTGACGCAATTGCATCCGCCGTTGGGCGCTGTTGTCGGTGGCAGTCGAGCAGGACGTCGGCTTTGGGTCTTAGCTGCGTGAAAACCATTCTGCAGGTCATTCGGGCGCAACTTTGATTCGAAAGAATGCCTTTCACGCACGAAAGAATCACCCAGGCCGCAAGCTCGATTCTTCTGTTGCGCGCTGACGACTGCTTTCAGCGTTTTCGCTCAGCCACGGTCAGATTCGGACGTGCGATCTCGTAGTCCTGCTCCGCTTCTCCTCGAAAAGCGGCCATCCTTTGCCCGCTGCGTAATGTCGCAGATGTGCCGCTGGCGGACCTCATTGCTTCAGCCACAGCGTAGAGCTTTTCCTCGCGACAACCCGGAGCCGCGCCTGATCCGGTGCCGAGTTCCCCGCTGCCCGGTCCCTTCTCGTTTCGGTTAGGCCGGCAAGTAACACTGGGTCCAGTGCGCGCGTCGACGTTTTGTGGTCTTCTTGTCATGGTAAATCCGCCCGACGGCGGACGGATGAAACTGGCTCCAGAGGCTCCGGCGAAGGATGGATGACCTATCCCGCTACGCCCAGCGCCCATTCGGCTTCTATCTGCGCTACGTCCGGCTGCGGCTCTTCCTGCACGGCGGGATCCTGCTCGCCGGCTTTGCGGCGGCGATCTGTTCGGTCGGAACGCAATACGGGTTGAAGTTCCTCGTCGATGCGCTCTCCGGCAACGCGGGCCGCCGCGGCGAGGCGTGGTTCGCTTTCGGCCTGCTGATTTCTTTGCTCGCCGCCGACCACCTGCTCTCCCGGCTCGGCGGTGTGATCGCCAGCGTGACCTTTCCCCGGGTCGCCGCCGATCTGCGCAGCGACATCTTCCGGCACGTGATGGGCCATTCGCCCAGTTACTTCGCCGACAGGCTGCCGGGTACTCTGACGAGCCGGATAACCGCGACGAGCAACGCCGTCATCGCTTTGGAGAACATGTTCGCCTGGAATGTGCTGCCACCCATCGTCGGGAATATTGGCGCCATCGCCATCCTGGCCGCCGTTACGCCGACGGTCACAGCCGGGCTGGGGCTGGTCGCCGTGGGCATGATCCTAGTCATTTTCCGTCTGGCCGCAGCGGCAAAACCGCTGCATCGGGTCTTCGCCACCAAGGCCGCCACGGTCGATGGCGAAATAGTCGACGTCATCGGCAACATGGCTATCGTGCGGGCCTTTGGCGGTATTCGACGGGAATCGGCCCGGATCCGCGAGGCTCTCGACCGGGAGGCGGTGGCTCGGCGGCGGAGCCTTCTCTACATGGATCGGCTCAGGATTTTCCATTCCGTTCTGCTCGTTGGCATGATGATCGGACTGCTCGCCTGGTCGATCGCTCTCTGGCAGCGCGGCGAGGCGACGACGGGGGACGTCGTCCTCGTCTGCACCCTGGGATTCTCGATCCTGCAGGCCACCCGGGAGCTGGCCTACGCGTTTGTCGACGTAAGTCAACATATGGCCCGGCTGGCCGAGGCGATTGGCACTCTTCTTCTGCCCCAGGAGATCCGGGATCTGCCCGCCGCCACGCCTCTGGCCGGCCGGCGGGGCAGTATCGTCTTCGACAATGTCGGCTTCGGCTATCCCGGCGGCACCAGGGTCTTCGACGGATTCAACCTGCACATCGAGGCGGGTCAGCGGGTCGGCCTGGTCGGCGAATCGGGCGGCGGAAAGTCGACCGTTTTCGCCCTGCTGCAGCGATTCTACGATGTGGACGCCGGCCGCATTCTGATCGACGGCCAGGACATCGGCCACGTCACTCAGGAGAGCCTGCGCGAAGTGATCGGCACTGTTCCGCAGGACACCTCATTGTTCCACCGCTCGATCATGGACAACATTCGCTACGGCCGGCCCGAAGCCGGCGATGAAGAGGTTCTTGCGGCGGCGCGCGCGGCGCACTGCCTCGGCTTTATCCTAGCTATGCCTGAGGGCTTCGCTACCCTTGTGGGTGAGCGCGGCGTCAAGCTATCCGGCGGCCAGCGGCAGCGTATCGCCATCGCCCGCGCCTTCTTGAAGAATGCGCCGATCCTGCTGCTGGACGAAGCGACCTCGGCGCTCGACATCGAATCCGAAGAGGCGATCCGGGAGGCGCTCGATCGGCTGATACGCGGCAGGACCGTCATCGCTATCGCCCACCGACTTTCGACATTGCGCGGCTTCGACCGGATTCTCGTGCTCGAGCTCGGGCGGATCGTCGAGGACGGTCCCCCCGATTTACTGATGGGAGGCACCGGCGCCTATCGCAAGTTGATCGACCGCGAGCTGGCCCGGCTGGCCCGGCGGCCGGCCGCCGGCGGGGCCAAGTGAGGAAGCGCCCTAAGACCTCTAAACCCGACACGACTCCACAACCCGATACAACTCCGGATCAGGCGGTATGGTCGAGCGATTGTGAGTTTGAGCGCAAGCGCCTGAACGTCTTGGGGCCGATTTGACTTGAGGCACAAATCATTCGCTACTCGGTCGAATACGGACAAGAATTATGGGCCAGCCTTGTTCAAACTGACTCAGGCTTGTGCCAAGCGACTTTTGTGGCGAACATTTTCTCGGGAACCATGCATGCGCGTTGTCACTGCCGATGAAGTTCATCGCCTGCTCGACTACCCCTCCCTGGTCGAAGCCTTGCGGGAGCTGTTCCGGCGAGGTGTCGACCGCGTCGAACGTTACGTCGTCGCTGAACCGCTGGCCGACCGGCGGCAGAACGATTGGCTCATATTGCCCGCCTGGCAATTCGGGCGGCATCAGGGAATCAAGCTCGTCAGCGTTTTCCCGGGCAACGAGGCCAAGGGCCTCGCTTCCGTCCAGGGACTTTATGTCCTGTTCGACGGCACGAACGGCATGCCGGTTGCAGCCATCGATGGCGCGGCGATCACGCTACGCAAGACAGCGGCGAACTCGGCA
>WNFP01000510.1_pt1 | contig 29354 bp, 20 predicted proteins | sample 5400201 | NCBI WGS metagenome assembly WNFP01 (sample SAMN13153355, study PRJNA577476) | soil metagenome | isolation source: 115 cm saprolite under Madrone tree | place: USA:California | collected 2016-06-14 | reverse complement strand
CTGGGAAATCCTTCACCTTCTGACCGAAAAAACAGGCATCTGCAAAACCAGGAACTCAAGAAGAGAGTGGCGGCACTTCAATTCGCGCAAGTCGCTCACAAAACTGGGGGTGGGCAAGCGCATAGTCCCTGTTGACGCGCGTGCAGCGCTCTGCCATCATTTTGAGAATTTGTTTGGGCGCTGCCAGGATTTTTGAGTGTAAGGAATTTCCCGAGGGGTGAACGATCGGCTTGCGGGTTTCCATACTAGCGTCTGGCAGCTCGGGCAACATCACGTTGCTCGAGACCGGGCGAACCCGCCTCCTCGTGGACGCCGGACTCGGCAAACGCGAAACGCTTGCGCGCCTCGCGGCCGTCGAAAGAACCGTCGAGCACATTGACGGCATCCTAATCACTCACGAACACACCGATCATTGCAACGGCCTGCCGCAAATGCTTGGCATTTGGAAAGCGCCGCTCTACGTTACCGAGCCGACCATGGATGCGATGAAGCGCATCCTCCCGGAGACATTTGGCAAGCGGCTCAGGCGGGTCGAAACCATCCAGCCAGGCCAGCATTTCACGATTGGCGACATCGACGTACACGCGTTTGCGATTCCACACGACGCCGCCGATCCCATCGGTTTTACGTTCCGATCGAATGGCGCAAAGATGGCTATCGTCACCGACCTCGGCTACATGCCGGAGCTCGTGAAGGTTCATCTGCGCGGAGCGGATTGCCTGGTGCTCGAATCCAATCACGATCTCGACATGTTGAAGGTGGGGCCGTATCCGTGGCTGGTGAAGCAGCGCGTCCTGAGCCGGACGGGGCATCTCTCGAATCACGCCGTAAGCGAATATCTTTGCGATCCTGACGGCTTCGATGCGATCGCGCGGTATCTGGTCCTAGCGCACGTCTCGCAGGAAAACAATAATCCCGATCTCGTGCGTCTTTCCGCCGAGGAAGCCTTGAAGCGCCGCCCCTCCGAGGCGGCCTTCACCGGCGAGCTCCTGGTCGCCTCCCAGCACGTGCCGCTCAAACCGCTTGAGCTGTAGCAATTATTTCGATTCGCATAATTTGAATTTTCAATCGCTTTTCAGGCGACTCTCTTCTAGACTGGTATTGTCTTGGTAGAGGTGCGGAAGCCATGAGTAGCGGGGCGCGCAATTCCGATCAGCTTCGGACGCCCACGCGAAAGGGGTATCCAGTAGTTGTCTTCCGCCGAAATCGCAGCGGTAGCTGAAACCGCGGCGGTTGGGGAACAGGTCCAAGGCCTGTTCACTGTCATCCGATCATTCGGATGAAGCGCTATCGAGAGGCAGCAGCCTCGATTTGTATCCTCGCGGTTCCTTCCTTTCGTTTCGCTCATCCAGAAAAGCCCGGCAGAAATGGATCTGTTCGCATTGACACGCGCGCTTGTCGACATCGAGTCGACCACCAACCACGAGAAAAACGTGGGCGATTATCTGTTCGCGCATTTGTCCGCGCTTACTTCGCTGCATAACGGCCGAATCGCGCGAATCGCCGCGGAACCGAATCGCGACAATATTTTTGCCGCGTGGGGCGAACCAGTCGTCACGCTTTCCACGCACATGGACACGGTGCCGCCGTTCTTTGCTTCTAGCGAGGACGGAGAATTCATTTGGGGCCGCGGTTCCTGCGACGCCAAGGGAATTATCGCCGCGATGATTGCGGGAGCGGAAAAACTGCTGGCGGGAGGCACGCGGAACTTTGGCTTGTTGTTTGTCGTGGGCGAAGAACGCAATAGCGCTGGGGCAAGGGCGGCTGCGGCAAGTCCGCGTGGTTCGCGATTCCTTATCAATGGAGAGCCCACGGAAAATCGCCTTGCTCTTGGTTCCAAAGGCGCGCTGCGTTTTGAACTCACCACGCATGGAAAACTCGCGCACTCGGCCTATCCCGAACTCGGCCATTCGGCCATCCACACGCTGCTCGATGTTCTAAACGACATTCGCCAGATTCCGTTGCCGGAAGACGCATTGCTGGGCCGCAGCACCCTGAATGTCGGCACCATCAAGGGAGGGCGCGCACCGAACGTCATGGCGGATCACGCTGAAGCGGAAATCATGTTTCGGACCGTCGGCGATCCCGCAAAGCTGCGCGAAGCCGTGTCCGCCGCGACTGCGGGGCGTGCCGAGGCTCGCGAAGTGCTGCACACTCCGGCGGTTCAGCTGAGTCAATTCGACGGTCTGCCCACCACCATTGTCGCTTTCACGACGGATATTCCCACGTTCGACGGAGCGTGGGGGCAGCCCTTCCTCATCGGGCCAGGCAGCATTCAGGTCGCGCACACTGCCGAGGAGCGCATCTCCAAAAAGGAATTGTCCGAAGCGGTAGGCATTTACGCGCGCCTGGCGACGCAGCTTCTCACGACCGGACGGAGCAGAGCATGAGCGTAGGGCTCGCCATTGTCGGTTACGGAAAGATGGGGCGGCTGATCGAGCAGCTTGCGCCCGAATACGGTTTTGACGTGCGCGCGAAATTCGATGGGCGGAGCAATCCGCGCGGACAGGTGCTTTCTGACCAGACGCTTCAGGGAGTGGATGTAGCTGTTGAATTTACTTCGCCGGAGGCCGCTCCGGAAAATATTCGGCGGCTTGCCGCGATGGGCGTTAATTCGGTCAGCGGGACGACAGGGTGGTTTGGTGATCTTCCCGCGGTCCGCGAAGCCGTTACGAAAAGCGGAACTGGGCTTGTTTGGGCGCCCAATTTTTCGGTGGGCGTAAATCTTTTTATGCAAGCGGTGGCGCACACCGCGTCGCTTTTTGCGAAGCACGCGGACTACGAAGCATGGGGCTGGGAAATTCACCACTCCGCGAAAAAAGACGCGCCTTCGGGCACGCTAAAAAAACTTGCGGAGGAGATGCGAACGAACGGCTTCCATCGACCAGTGTGCTTGAGCTCGAATCGCGCCGGCGCGCATCCGGGCACTCATGAAATTGGCTTTGATTCGCCCGCCGACACTATCACGCTGCGCCACACGGCGCGCAGCCGGGATGGTTTTGCGCGCGGGGCATTGCGGGCCGCGCGATGGATCAACGGCAAGCAAGGCGTATTCGAATTTCGCGAGATTCTCAGCGAATTAAGCTGAGGAAATGTAGCGGCGGCCTATCGCTGCCGCCAGCTTCGTTTTTTGGAGTTGGATAAAAAAGCCAGGAGCAAAGACCATGTTTACCGGGACCGGAACTGCACTTGTCACCCCATTTCGAACGGATGGCTCTCTCGATGAAGCCGCGCTGCGCCGATTGGTGCGGCGGCAAATTGATGCGGGCGTTGACTTCCTTGTTCCTTGCGGAACGACCGGCGAGAGCCCGACGCTGACGCACGAAGAACATTTGCGTGTAGTGGAAATTGCAGTCGAACTCGCTAAAGGGAAGGTCCCAGTGCTGGCGGGCGCGGGCGGTTATAACACCGCGGAAGTGACTGCGCTGGCGAGCGAGTTGGCCGCCATTGGCGCGGATGGAATTCTCTCCGTCACACCGTATTACAACAAGCCGACGCAGGAAGGGTTATTCCAGCATTATCGCGCGATTGCGGAGGCCGTGTCGCTGCCGATCATTCTTTACAGCGTGCAGGGACGCACGGGGGTGAACATCGAGCCAGCCACGGTGAAGCGGCTGGCGCAAATCAAAAACATCGTGGGCATCAAGGAAGCTTCGGGCAACGTGTCGCAAATGGCCACGATTCTCAATGCGGTGCCGGAGGACTTCATCGTGGTCTCCGGCGACGACGCCATCACGCTGCCGCTCATCGCGCTTGGCGGCCGCGGAGTCATCTCGGTGGTGTCCAATGAAATTCCAGCGGAAATGTCGCAGTTGACGCGGCTTGCGTTCCGGGGCGACTTTGCCGGTGCGCGCGCGATTCACCGGCGCTATCATCCGCTCATGGAAATAAACTTTGTCGAATCCAATCCCATTCCGGTGAAGGCCGCGATGGCGGAAATGGGCCTGCTCGAACCGGTGTGGCGCTTGCCACTCGTGCCGCCCAAGGCGGAGAATCAGGCGCGCATCCGAGCGGTGCTTGAATCGCTGGGACTCGTTAAGAGGGTGCATGCAGCCTTCGCAAATTGAAAAGTTGTTTGACGAAGCGCCCGCGCATTACGAGGAAGAACATCAATGGCTTTTCCGCGATTTCAAGGCAGCCCTGAATCGCGGTGAGATTCGCGCCGCCGAGCCAGATGCCTCCACAAAATCCGGCTGGCGGGCAAACGCGTGGGTGAAGAAGGGAATTTTGCTTGGCTTTCGAATGGGCGCCATCGCGGACATGTCCATTGACGCCGCGAAGCAACCGTTCTTCGACAAGTCCACGTATCCTGTGCGTGCTTTTGTAGCTTCCGACGGCGTGCGCATTGTTCCTGGCGGCTCCAGCATTCGCGATGGCAGTTACATCGGCCGCGGCGTGATTTGCATGCCTCCGATGTTCGTGAACGTGGGCGCTTACGTTGGCGAAGGCACGATGATCGATTCGCACGCTCTGATTGGCAGTTGCGCGCAGATTGGTCGCAACTGTCACATTTCCGCTGGCTCGCAAATCGGCGGCGTTCTCGAACCGGTGGGCGCGCTGCCGGTAATCGTTGAAGATGAAGTTTTAGTTGGCGGAAATTCAGGCGTTTATGAGGGAACCGTCGTGAAGAGCCGCGCCGTTCTTGGCACCGGCACGATTCTCAATCGCTCGATTCCGGTTTACGACCTGGTTCGCGACAAGGTCTACACGGCCACTGAAACCGAGCCGCTCGTCATCCCTGAAGAAGCCATTGTGGTGCCTGGATCGCGCGCTGTCTCGCATCCAAGCGGCGCGAAGTTGGGGCTCGCGCTGCAAGCTGCCGTGATCGTGAAGTACCGCGACGCCAAAACCGAAGGCCGCATCCAGCTCGAAGATATTCTGCGCTGACAGGAATCCCGCTGGCCGTGCCCCTTGCCGTTTGATTTTTGCGTAGTGAGTCAGTTCTCGACGACTCGCCTTCCGCTAGACATGTTGATTTATACTCACTGGCTGGGTAGGAATGCAGGCGCGGTGGTGACGGAAAACTCAAGACGTAAGCGCGCAGCAACAGCGATTCTCTTTTCCCTAATCGTGGCATGTCTGGTGGGGTTCGGAGGACTTCTCGTGGGCTCGTATCTATGGAGTCATTTCGGCATACCAGCAAGCGATCCCGATGACACCGGTGTTTTCCTTGCGGACTCCTCGTTGCTGGTGCTGCGGCCATTGGCGGGGGTATAAGGTCCTTGTGGAAGTTTTGGCCTCGCGCCTTATCAAAACATCGCCAACCAGCGCCAAGGTTAACGACCCCCTGAAATTAAGGCTCTACTGCGTCAGGACTTTTTCAAAAAACTGCAGCGCCCGCGGATCGTTTGATTGCCCGAGCCAAAACATGGCCTGTTTGCGAACCGCCGGATTCCGATTGGTCTGCGCGACTTCGATCAACTTAGGCACGCCTTCATCCTTCGGCAACTGACTGAGCGCAAAGACCGCTTTTTTCTTCACTTCGGTGTCGGGGTCGTTCTCGATCGCGCCGGTAATCGTGCCCACGGCCTTCTTTCCTGCTTTTTGCGCCAGCCAAAAAAGCACTTGTCCGCGTACGTGCGAGCTGGTGTCGTCATGCGCCATGCGAATCATTTCATCCAGCGCTCCAGCCTCGTGGCTGACGGAAAGCGCAAACGCCACGTGAGCACGAACGGCCGAACTTGGATCCGTTTTCGCCATGCGCTGCAGGACCGTCAATCCGGGCTTGCCACGTGCGGCTCCCATCCAGAATGCTGCTTGCCTCCGCAAGCCTTCACGCTGCTCCGGCGCTGTAAAGGATTCGAGCACCCGGTCAGCCGATGCGTCCGCATGAAGCGCAATTGCCGTCAACGCACCGTTGCCAATCTTGCGCTCGCCGTGGTCTTCAAAATCCGGACTACGCACGTAAGTAGTGAGGAGCGCCACACTCTCCGGCGCTTTGACTCCCGTTAGCCAGATGAACGGCAGCCCGCCCGCATCCAGCGCGCAATCTTCCGATGCGACGCGAATTTTTACGACCTGCTTTGCTTCCAGGCGGTAGAGCACGACAAGTTGCCGCGCCCCTTCCAGCTTGACGCTCCCGTCCGCGTGCGACGTGCTGATGGTTCCGCCGTTTTCCCTTTCCAGACGGCAAGTTCCGCAATTCCCATCATTCCAGTTGTTGTCGCAGCAGACGCCACGCTCGCCGGCAACCTCCTCGACGCTGTAGCCGATCCACTCGGGCTTTTCGGCTTTTCCTGAGAGCTCGCGAAAGGTCGCATCAAGACTTGCGCGTACTGCTCGTGTCTCCAGCTTTGCATTTTCAATGCGCGGAGTCTCAGATGCCTCGATTGTGGCAGCGCCTGCTTGTCCTGTTTGGGCCGGGGAATTGCCCTTCGCCAGTTGCACGGCTGCAATGCTGATTCCGGCCACGATCATCGCGAGCCCGAGTGCTTTTCGCAGTGAAACAATTCGTTCCTCTCGCATGGTTTCTCTCCTACTTTTGCAGCAATTCCATCAGGTAATCGGTGCCTTCTTTCGAATGCATCAGCGACAATTTGGACACCGCTGTCTTCTTGAGTTCCGGATCCTTTTCGCTTCGCGCAATGGCCACCAGGGCTTTTGCGTTGCCCTGGAGAAAAAACGCGTTCAGGACTTCTGCTTTGAGCGCGTGATCTGTTTCCTTAGCGTAAATTTCTTGCAACGCTTTGCCCGAGTCGTCCGAGTGAATCAGTCCGAGGTTTCGAATCGCTGCTCGCCGCAAATCCGGGTCCTTTTCTCCTTGCGCTGCTTTCACGAGCCTGCCTGAATCGCCCGCAAGAAAAAATGCCTGCAGGATGTCCCTGCGCAGATCCGTCGAAGTTTCCGCCTGGTACAACTGCTCCAATTCGCTCGTCCCATGAACCAGACCTAGTTGCCGGATGGCCTCGCGGCGCAGGGACTCATCCTTTTCGCTTTTCGCCGCGGCGAACAGGCGCTCGTGATCACCGCCGATCATATAGCTGCGAAGAATGGCGTGCTTCACAGAGGCGTCGCTGCTCGAAGCGTAAACCTCGGCCAGAGTTTTCCGCGCTTCACTGCCGCCGAAGAGCCCCAGGTATTCAACCGCCTTCCGCTGGAGGTCCGGATTGGTTTGGCCTCGCGCGATTCTGCCCAGAATTTCGCGTGCTTGCGCCGACCCGCTTTGCGCCAACACGAAGAGCGCCTTCGATTTTTCCTTCGGAGAGCCTGAACCATTGATCACTTTCTCGAGCAGGGGCAGCGTGCGTTCCGGGTCGCTGCTCATCAGCCCTTGAATGGCTAGCATTTTCAATTCTTCGTCGCTCTGGTCCGCTGGCTTTACGGTCTGACCGGTCGATTGCTTCACTTCGATTTCCAAAGCGGTGGCGTCCTTTTGCCAGCGGCTTTGCGGGAATCGCCGCTTCATGTCCGCAATCGTGGCCAGAGCCGTGTCCCTCTTGCCCAAACGGTTCTCCGCGTACGCCTTCCAGTAAAGCGCGGCATCCGTTTGCGGACCGTTCATGTCCGCGAGCTGCCGGAATTTCTCCGCGGCGCGGTCGTAGCGGTCGTCGTCCAGGTCTTCGCGGCCGTCGTCGTACAATTCTTGCAGCCGTTCGATTTTTTCCTGCGCCCGCTCTCGGGCTTCTTGCTCCCGTTCGCGTTTTTCCTCTTCTCGTTCCCGCGCCTCCTGAGCATCTTGCAGGGAATCCCCGGACTGCATGGGAATTTCTTTGAGCACGCGAGCGCGCGTGATTGCCGGCGCCAGCAGCAGCGCGGCGATTGCGATCCAGGCCGCGCTTGCCTTTCCAACTGAATTGCCGATGGTCATACTTTGTTCCTCTCTCGTTTCGCAGAATCGTTTTGCGGCGCAGGCTTCGTGCCCTCCTGCCGTTGTTGCAGTTCCTTGTTGACCACACGAACTTTGAACAGAATCCCGCGCGCTTCGATTTTTTTCTGAATCGCTTCGAGCTGCGCCGGCGTTACTTCTCCCGGGCTGTGCGCCACGTCCAACAGCACACGCTCCAATTCGTCCAGCACGCTGGCGAGTCCCGCATCGCCTTCTTGCAGAGCGGTCTGCCGGTACAAACGGTTTTCCTGCAGCAAATCTTCCGCGCGGCGTTGCTCGGCCGAGATGTCCACTTCTTTCTGCTTGGGGTTGTCCGGGGCCTCGTTCGAAAGCTCGATCAACATCCGCTCGGAGTGGCCTAGGTGTTCGCCCACGGCGACCACCAGCACGCGTTCCCGCACCTGTTCTTTGCTCGCGGCATTGTCACTCGTGCCGCCCCGCTTGGTGATGCGCCCGGCGACAAATGCCGCAACAATCAGCGCAACAATCCCGCCCACCGCCGCGAGCCGCCGCGGTTCGAACCACAGCTCCCACCAACGGTCCGGTTTCTCCGCCAGACGCGGCGCAATTTCCTTCCAGACCTGCCGTCCGTAGTCTGCTCCCGGATCCGGTACAGGCAGCGTATCGAGCGCCGCGAGTACCGCTTCGATCCGCTCCAATTCCGCGCGGCACCTTTCGCAGCCGGCCAGATGCTCTGCTACTACGGCACGCTGCTCCGCAACTCCTTCGCGATAAGCGATCAACTCTTCGTCCTTCATGTGTTTCATGATTCCGTTCCCATCGCGCGCGCCTGCGCTTTTGTTTCCACAAACGGCTGCAGCGCATGGCGCAATTTCTGGACTGCTCGAAAGACGGTGTTTTTCGCCGCGCTCGAACTCGATTTCAAGACTCCCGCGATTTCTTCGATCCCGCAGCCTTCCCAATGCCGCATCACAAAAGCCGTTCTTTCCGCTTCCGAAAGAGCGGCCAACGCTTGCTCCATCTGTTTTCGCAATTCGAGACTCTGCGTCAACCGTTCAGGCGTCGGCGCTTCATCCTGGACGCGATTCACGGGATCGTTTTCCATTCCGTCCCGGTCTTCGGCTTTCGACGTTTCCCGGCGCGCTTCTTCCTTCTGGCGCTGCCGCAAGCGGTCAATGGCGTAGTTCGCGGCAATTCGATATACCCACGTACCGAAATTCGCTCGCGCCGCAAACTGGCCGAGCTTTTGATACCCGCGCAAAAACGCCTCCTGGACCACTTCTTCGGCATCGTGCCGGTTCCCGGTCATGCGATAGGCCAGCCGGAAAACACTGTGGCTGTGCCGCTCAACCAGAACGCGATAGGCATCGCGATCGCCCGCGAGCGTGCGCTCCACGGCGACGGCGTCGCTCTCCGCGATGGCCTGGGTGCTATCGACGCTCTGCTGCATCCGAGTCATTAGACAGGATTCGAGGCTTGCGGTTAGGTCGGGCCTAGGGCCTTATTTGTCAATAGGATAGCCCTTTTCTGGCCGATTCATCGCAATTCTCAAGAGAGACTTTTTTCCAATTGCGCGGCAGGGAAGCCGCTTGGGAATCGCATATCTTAAGTGGCCGCCTTCAGATCGCCCGCCGGTTCACTCGTATCGCAGAGCGACAATCGGGTCCACTTTCATCGCGCGCCTGGCAGGTAGGTAGCACGCCGCGAGGGCCACGATGGCCAAAATCGTCCCAACTAGCGCAAATGTCATGGGGTCCGTCGCGCTCACGCCAAAAAGCAGATTGGCCATTAAGCGGGTGAGACCCAGTGCAGCCAATAGTCCAATGAAAATTCCGATGGCTGTCAGCTTCATGCTTTCACCCAAAATCTGGCGTAACACGTCGGTTTGTTTTGCGCCGAGTGCTATGCGGACGCCGATCTCATGTGTGCGATAGGCAACAAAGTAAGAAATGACACCGTAAATTCCCAGGCTTGCCAACCCGAGTGCGAGGAAGGCGAAAACTTCCAGCACAATCATCGAGACGCGGCGCGTGGCCAGCGAGTCGGCGATAATCTCTTCCATCGTTTGCGCTCCGAACATCACCTGATCGCTGTTCATCGCTTTCAGTCCGGATCGGATTGCCATACTTGCCGCCTGCGCATCTCCTTCAAAGCGCACCAGCACTCCCGTGCCGCTCGCGGACTGCCGCATAGCCTCATCCGGAAGCTGCATGTACGGAGAATAGAGCTGCGTGCGGAGCGATTGTGTGTCGTCTGAATCGAGGCCCCATTGCTTGACGTGGCCCACCATACCGACAATCTCGGCGACTCCTCCCTTGTTATTCAGAATCACGCGCTTGCCGATCGGATCCTGGTCCGGAAAAAACTTCCGCGCGAGAACATCGTCGATGACGATCACACGTTGCGAATGCTCATTGTCTTGCGCCGTAAAAAACCGCCCGCGCTGCAGAGGAATTCCCATCACCTTTAAATAATCTTCTTGCACAACATAGCTCAACGCCCAGTTCATGTCGTTGTCGCTCTCGGGCTTTGGTTTTCCTTCGATCCAAAACAAAACCTCATCGTCGCCGCTGAGCGGCACTGCGGCCCACGAAAGCGAAACTGACTTCACTCCCCCTGTTGAGTTCAGTTTGTCGTGAATTTCGCGAAGTGCGGCGCGAATCGCTTCCGGGTTAGCGTCTCTCATGGACGGAGGAAGCGAGACTCCAAACGTCAGCACGTTGTGCGAATCGAAGCCCGGGTTGACGTTCCAAAGCGCATTCAGGCTCCGAATCATCAAGCCCGCTGCAATTAGCAGAACCAATGCCATAGCCATTTCCGCCACAATAAATATTCCCTGCGCGCGTTGCTTGCCCCCGCCCGATCTTTGACTGCCTTCTTTCAGGGTGTCCTGCAAGTTTGGCTTTGAGATCTTCAATGCCGGCACCAGGCCAAACATGACTCCACAAAGCAGCGCAATGCCCATTGTGAAAAACAAAACGCGCACATCTATTGCGACCTCGTCCATACGCGGCAAACCCGAGGAAAGATACCGCAGGGCCCCTTTCGTGCCCCACGCCGCGAGCAGCAGGCCAAGTCCGCCTCCCGCCAGAGCCAACAACATGCTCTCCGTTAGGAGTTGAAGCACGATTCTGCCTCGGCCTGCGCCCAGCGCCGCGCGAACGGCAAATTCACGCGTTCTTCCCGTCGAACGTGCCAAGAGTAAATTGGCCACATTCACGCATGCGATCAGAAGCACGAATGCGACCGCCGCAAGGAGCACCAGCAGCAGGTGCTTGACCTCACCCACCATGCGATCCTTGAGCGGGAAGACAGCTGCCCCGATCCCCTTATCCACATCCGGGAACATCGCCGTCAGGTTCTCCGACACGCGTTTCATGTCACCCCGTGCTTGTTCGACGGTGACACCGGGCTTTAGCCGGCCAATTCCGTGAAACCCCAGTCCCGCTCCCCGGTTTGCCACCAGTGGATTTGTCCATTGGCCCAAGGGAGCGAACACATCGCTGGTCCCAAGACTTCCAATCTGCAATTTGGGCTTCGTGGGGATCACACCGACGATCGTATAGTTGCGCCCGTCCAGTGCGAGTCCTTTTCCCAAGATGTCCTGTGCAGCGCCAAATTTCCGATTCCAGAATCCGTCGCTGATAATCACAATGGGACTCGCGCCAATCTCGTCCTCGCCTTCTGTGAACAAACGTCCGATCACAGGCTGCACATTCAGCAACGTAAGCAAGTCCGAAGAAACGAATTGAGCCTTCAATTGCTCCGCTTCGCCCGCGCCTGTGAGACTGAAAGAGTAGCTCCGGGAAATCCCCATCATGGAAAATGTCTGGTTTTGCTTCCGCCAGTCCTTGAAATTTGGAAACGAAATTGATCCAGTGTCAAAATTCGGCTTGCTCTCGGCCAGCCAGACTAGTTGTTCGGGGTGTGGATAAGGAAGTGGATTCAGCAGCACTCCGTTGACCACGGAAAAGAGCGCCGTGTTCGCGCCAATCCCCAGCGCCAGCGTCAGGATGGCCACCGCCGTGAATCCCGGCGACTTCGCAAGCATTCGCACACCAAACTGCAAGTCTTGCATTAGCCGGTCGAGAAATCCTCTTCCCCATGCATCGCGCGTTGTTTCCTTCACCAGCTCCAGATTCCCAAACTCTCTTCGCGCCGCGCTCGCGGCTTCACCTTCAGCCACTCCGCGGTCCATGCGCTCTCGCGCCGCCATCTCCAGGTGGCTTAACACCTCGTCCTCAAGTTCCTTTTCCCGCTTCCTCTTGCCAAAGAGTCCGTCCATCCAGCTCATCGCGATTCCTCTTTTCCAATTTCTAGTTTCTAGCTTCTATTCGTACCGCAGCGCCACCATCGGATCGACTGACGAGGCTCTTCGCGCGGGTATGAAGCACGACAGCCCAGAAGTTGCGACCAGCAGCAGGACCACGCCCGCGAGGACCAGCACATCGATTGAACTGTCCTGAATCAAGCGCGCCAGCAGGCGATTGAGCGCAATCGTAAGCAGTACTCCCGTTAGAACACCGCCGGCCACGCTCGTCGCCGCTGAACGGAAGACCATCAGCAGGACATCTTTGCCGCTTGCTCCCAGCGCCATGCGTATGCCGAATTCGCCCGTTCGCTGGCTAACGGCGTAGGAAATCACGCTGTACAATCCGGTGGCCGCCAGCGCCAGCGCCAGGATCGCAAATCCCGCAAACAAAGTTGCCACGAGGTGCCCCTGTTGCCATTCCGGCAGCCCGGTAATCCATCCATCGAGATCGCGAACATTCCTGGATGCTTGCTGGTCGGGATCGACAGTGCGAATTTGTTCACGAACAGCGCGGAACATCGTGAGCGGAGGAACCCTGGTTCGGACGAGGATCTGCGTGTATTGCGGCATCATAATTGTGTACGGCACAAACACGGAGGGCTTGACGGGATTGCGCAGCCCGTCATCGCGAGCATCGCCTACGATACCGATAACCTGAAACCAACTGTCGCTTCCAGGGACCGCCAGGCTAAACGGAGGTTCGCCCTTAAGTGCCGGCACGCGAATCTCGCTGCCAATAGCATCGCCATTCGGAAAATATTGGCGCGCAAGCGTCTGATTGATCAGCGCCAGCTTGGAGCCACGCATTGTCTCGCTTTCATCCCAGATTTGTCCTTGCAGCAACGGAATGTGTAGCACGGTGAAGTATTCGGCACTGATAAAGTTGATCCGCGCCCGCTGCTGTTCCGCCGCCGGCTTCCCGGAAATTTCGAAGCGCTGTTCCCATCCGTTATCGGGAGGAGTCGCGTTTGTCGAAATTCCCGCGGAAACAACTTCCGGCGCCTCGCCGATTTTCTTCAGGAGCTGGCCGAAGTACGTCCTCCTGGCCTCCCAGGTGGTGTAGGCGTTGTCATGCATCGGGATGCCAACCGACATCGTGTTGTGCGGATCATAGCCAAGGTTCACGCGCATCATGCGCACGAACCCGCGCATGGCCACGCCCGCTCCGGCCAGCAGCAGAAGCGTCAGGGCAATCTGGCCCGCGATCAGGACGCTGTGCGTCCTTCGGCCACGGACACCTCCCGTAATCTTGCGTGTGTTCGCTTGCATCACTCGGGCTACATCCGGACGCGCGGATTGAAGAGCCGGTGAGATGCCAAAGACAATGCCCGTCACAAGGGCAAGGCTGACGCTGAAGAACAGCACTGGCAGGTTGATGCTGATGGCCGCTTCATGCGGGAATGAAAACTCCGGCAGCCAGTTCACGATCAGCTTCACGAGGCTGTTCGCCAGCGCCACTCCAAAGATCGCTCCCGTAAACGAGAGCATCAGCGCCTCGGTCAGCAACTGCCGCACGATACGAGACTTTTCCGCGCCGATCGCCGACCGAACCGCCAACTCGTGCTGGCGCGCCGTGCCCCTGGCCAACAGCAGAATCGAAACGTTTCCGCAGCCGATCAACAGCAGCAAAGCCACGGCAGCGAGCAGCAGGTACAATGTCCCGCCGATATCCGTGACGAAATGGTCGTTCAATCCTTCGATTGCCACATGGAAATGCTCAGGGAAATGCGTTGGAGTTTGCTTCGCGAATTGCTCCACGAGTGACTGAAACTCCGCGTTTGCTGCCGCGCGTGTAATCCCCGGCCTGAGGAGAATCATGGGGAAATAGGTGCGCGCCGGATCGGCGGTGAGCTTCAGCGGCAAATAGACTTCGCCATCGCCCCAGGTAAACCGCGGCCGGACCACTCCGACAATTGAGTAGCTTTTGTGGACTAGCTGAATATTCTTGCCAACAATGTCGGGATCGCCGCCGTAGTGCCTCTGCCAGAATTGATAACCCAGCACAGCCACATTCTCAGGATCCCGGCCATCGGGCGCATCCGACGGCAGCAGCCCTCGCCCCAGGAGCGGCGGCACGCCAAAATGGATAAAAGAATTGGGAGTTAGATACACGGCCTGGACGTTTTCTGGAAGATCGCCTTCCGTCGTGGTGAGGTCCCAGCCTTCCATGGCGGCAGAGCTCTCGATACAGCTCGCCTGCCGAAGCTGCTGCAATTGCGGCCCATTCAGGTTTATGTAACGGCGGTTGCCGTTAGCGTCGCGGACCACCACGTGCACCATGCGGTCTGAATTGGCATACGGGTAAGGGTTCACCAGGACGCCGTAAACCACGCTGAACATCGCTGTTGTTGCACCGATGCCCAGCGCCAGCGAAAGAATGGCCACGATCGCGAACGCCGGATTCTTCAGCAGCATCCTCAATCCGTAGCGCGCATCCTCGGCAACGTTTCTCAACCACGTCCATCCCCAAGCGTCTCGCGTCACTTCCTTCACCAATTCCACATTCCCAAATTCCCGCCGCGCGGCGTGCTTCGCCTCTTCCTTCTTCTCCCCTCGCTCCGCGCGCTCTCGGGCCGCCATTTCCAAATGGCTTTGCACCTCTTCCGCAAGTTCCTTTTCCCGCTTCCGTTTGCCAAAGAGTCCACTCAACCAGCTCATAGCGGCTCCCCTTCTTTTCCCAATTTCAAATTTCGGTTTTCCATTTTCTAATTCCTATTCGTACCGTAGTGCCACGACTGGATCCACCTTCATGGCTCGTCGCGCCGGCACATAACATGCGGTGGCTGTGACACCGGTCAAAAGCAGAATGACGCCCACGTAAGTCGCCGGGTCCGCTGCTCCCACGCCAAAGAGCAGGCTTGCCGCGTAGTGCGTCAGACCGAGCGCCAGCGCGATTCCCAAAGCAACGCCTGCTGCGGCAAGACGCATTCCCTGGGTCAAGACCATCCTCAACACATCGCCCTTCTCCGCGCCGAGCGCTGCTCGAATCCCGATTTCGCGCGTCCGCCGCGCGACTTCGTAGGACACCAGACCGTACAGCCCGATACATGCGAGCAATAAGGCCAGCGCGCCGAAAAAACCAGACAGCCGCGCAACCAATCGCTCCTTGAAGATTTGCCGGTCGATCTGCTGCCGTTCCGTCCTAACGTGGAACACCGGCAGATTGCTGTCCATCTGATTCACTGTTTCTCGAACTTGCGGGACCAACCTTTCGGGCTCCGCCGCCGTGCGCAAGGCAAACGACACCGTCCCGCCTGTGCTGGGCACATAGGTTGTCGGCTGAACGCCGCGGCGCAGGTGGTTGTACTTGGCGTCGGCGACGACGCCGACGATCTCCCAGCCTGGACTATTCAGCTCGCCCGTTTCGGCATTCGCTTGCGATTCCCCAAACCGTTGGCCGACAGGGTTTACCTTGGGAAAATAGCTGTGCACGAAGGCTTGATTCACCATGGCTGGAACCGGCACGACGTTTGTGTGTGGAAGGGGGTTCACCTCTGGTTTCGAGCCCGGCTTCAATTTCGCTGCAGCTTGCTCGCGCTGTGCATCGAGTGCGGCTGCCGTCACTTGCGCGCGGTCAAAGTCCGTCGCGTTGAATTCGCGCCCGTCCACCAATGGAATCCGCATGGTCTTGAAAAATTCCGCGCCAACCGGAAGCATGTCCGTTTCGGCGCGCTCATCCTTTGGCTTGCCGGGGAGGTGGAAATCCGTCGTCCAGAGCCCGCCTCCCAGCAGCGGCCTCCAGGAATAGCTGACCGACAAGACTCCGGGAATCGCAGCGATGCGGGCCTGAAGGTTGCGGTAAAACTGGCTCGCTTCGGCGGACTTGTAACCAATCAGCTTGGGATCCAGGCTGAACGTCAAAATGTTTCGCGTGTCGAAACCCGGATCGACATTCTTGAGCTTTTGTAGCGTGCGCACCAGCAGCCCGGCGCCGACCAAAACGACAATGCTCAGCGCCACCTGCGCCACGACCAACCCGCTCCCCGTGCTCAAGCGGTTCCTGGAGGGATGGGCCGTTATGGAACTGCTTCCCGAGCCTTCCTTTAGCGATGGCGTCAAATCGGTTCGCATGCCGCGAAATGCGGGCGCGAGGCCGAAAAGGACACCCGTCAGGATGGAAACGGCGGCAGTGAACAGCAGTACGCGTGCATCGATTTCGGGAGTGAACGCTGCCGCCTCCTCAATCGTTGCGACAAACGCCGTGATGGACGCGATGCACCAGGACGCGAACAAAAGGCCAAGCGCTCCTCCGCCGATGGAAAGCATCAGGCTCTCAGTAAGGAGCTGCCGGAGGATTCGCCCCCGCGATGCTCCGAGCGCGAACCGCACCGCCATTTCCTTCTGCCGGGCCGCAGCCCGCGAGAGCAGCAATCCTGCGACGTTGGCGCAGGCGATCAGCAGTATGATTCCCACCGACAGAAGCAGCACATAGAGCGGCGTCGAAATCTCAGTTCGCGTGCCGGTGAGACCTTGCTCTGCCGGCGTCAAGGAGATGGCCGCGCCATCCTCAGGTTTAAACATGGCAGTTGTTTCGTTTACAAAAATGGTGTTTACGGCAGCTTGGGCCTGCGCGCGCGCCGTTTCGGCCTTCAGCCGTGCAACAACGACAAGCCACCAATTCCGGGCGTCGGCATCCCGGTTATCCCAGGGCTGCTCGAGTCGTGGTTGCACGGAGAGCGGGATCCACAAATTAAAAGCATTGCCGGGGGATAGCGCGTCGAATCGCTGTTCAGCCACACCCACGATGGTGCAAGGGACTTTGTTCAGAAGAATTTTCATCCCGACTACGGAAGGCGAACCGCCGAACTCGCTGCGCCAATAACTGTAGCTGAGGACCACGACGGGCGATGCGGAAGGCGCGTCGTCAGCTGCGGCGATCAGCCGGCCGACGGCCGGTTGGACGCCGAGCGTTTCAAAATACTGGCCTGAAACGTATCCGGCTTGGCTGACCATCTTCGCCGCCCCGTTGCCGCTCAGGTCCAGGCGATCCGCCCAGGCGAAAGCAGCCACGTTCGAAAAGAACCCGCCCAAGGAGCGAACCTCACGGAAAAATGGCTCGGAAAGCGAGCACCCGCCGGCAGATGCCTTGTCGCGCATGCCCTCACAATCCCCGTACGAACTGGAACTCCAGTGCTTCGGTTCTTTGTGAGCGTGCCAAGCGAGAACCACGAGTTTGGCCGCATCGCGCACCGGCAACCCGCGCAACAGCGCCGCATCGACCAGGCTGAAAATCGCAGTGTTAGCCCCAATTCCCAGTGCCAGTGTTAGCATCGCGATGGTCGTGAACCCTGGATTCTTGCTGAGTGTCCTCAGCCCGAACCGCATATCTTCGTAAAAATCCTCAAGCCACCTCCATCCCCATACGTCCCGCGTCACTTCCTTTACCATGCCCAGGTTTCCAAATTCCCGCCGCGCAGCGTGCTTCGCCTCTTCCTTCTTCTCCCCTCGCTCCGTGCGTTCCAGCGCCGCCATCTCCAGATGGCTCCGCACTTCCTCTTCCAGTTCTTTCTCCCACTTCCGCCTGCCAAAGAGTCTGCTTAGCCAGTTCATGGCGGCCCCACCTTTGCCAATTTCGAGTTTCTGAATTCCATTTTCTAATTCCTATTCATATCTGAGCGCCACCATTGGATCGACCTGTGAGGCTCTTCGCGCAGGCAAAAAACTCGCAATCAACGCGACGCCAATTAGCAACACACTCGCTCCTATTAGACTTATCGGATCGTTCGGTTGCAGGCCAAAAAGCAGTGAGCCGGCGCCGCGAGTCGCGGCGAAGGCGAGTGCGACTCCTAGGGCTGTGCCAAGTGCGAGCAAAACGATTGTTTGCCGCAAGACCATGCCGACAATGTTCCCTGGGCTCGCACCAAGCGCCATTCGAACGCCGATCTCATTTCGGCGGGTCACTACGACGTAGGAAATGACGCCATAAAGCCCAATCGTGGTGAGTAGCCCGGCCAACGCACCGAAAAAGCCCGAGAGCAAAGCCATCATCCGTTCGCGCACAAGTCGGTTCTCAATGTCTTTCCGAAACACGCTGAAATCCGACCGGATTTCCGGATTCAGCTCGTCGAGTCTTGCCCGGAGTGCGGAGAACACGGCTGAAGGCGGCGACGAAGAGCGAATAAAAATGGAAACCCAAGGGCCGAAAGCGGGAAACTGTGAAGCCGCGCCGAAACTCTCCGGTGGCGTCTCTTCCCGTAATCCCGCGTACTTTGTGTTCCTCACCACACCGACAATCTCGTATTCCGTTGAGGGATAGCCCGGTTCAACCACGGATCGAAGAGTTTTCCCAATCGGATTTGCGCCGCCCAGGTACTTTCGGGCAAATGCTTCGTTCACGATGGCGACATGAGGCGATGCCTGGGTGTCACGATCGTTGAAATCGCGTCCTGCAAGCAGCGCGATTTGCAGCGTCTCGAAGAAGCCTGGACTTACCCAGGTGAATTTTGACCATCCTTCGCGGCCATCCATTTGTAAACCGAGCGTCCAACTGCTTCCGTCCAACGGTATGTGCGTTGAGGTAGCTGCGGATTCCACCTTCGGGAGAGAGCGAATCTGCGTGAGCACATCTCGAATCATGGCTGGGTATTGCCCGGCATCCGGCAAGCGCATGGGTTCCAGGTTTATGAAAGCCAGCAGAATGTCCTTCTCTCGGAAGCCTGGATCGAACGTTGTTAAGTTCCTGAAGCTGCGGACGAAGAGCAGCGCCCCCACAAGCAACACCAACGAAACTGCGATTTGCGAAACAACCAGGATTCGCTGGAAGGAAAAGCGTTCGAGCCCCGCCGTAGCACCACGGCTCCCTGATTTGAGCGCGTCGCTAGGTTGAGCGCGAGACGATCGAAATGCCGGCACGAGGCCGAACAACAGGCAAGTCGCTACGCCAATCGAAGCGGTGAAAAAGAGCACACGCCAATCCAACGCCAGGTCGAGTTCTAACACATTGCGTTCCGTGCTGAGGAGCCACAGGATGCTCCGCCCGAATACCCTTGCCAAGTACAGACCTAGGAATGCGCCGCCTCCGGCCAGGAGCAACGCCTCCGTGAGCAACTGACGAACCAAACGCCATCGCGAGGCTCCGCACGCCAGCCGCACTGCCATCTCGCGTTCCCGCGTGCCTGCGCGCACCAGCATCAAGTTCGCAAGATTCGCACAGGCGATGAGCAACACGAGGCCGGTAATCCCTAAGAGCAGCCACAGTGACGTGTCATACGCTTTGCGCAATTGACTCAGCCCCTTCGCTGCCGGATACGCCGACAGCCGAAATGCGCGGTAGGTGCTCCGGGACTTCGCGCTGTACCCGTCGGGCTCCGTCGCTTCAAAGAGGCCGGGACTTATAGCGTCGAGCTGCACCGAGGCCTGCTCGATGGTCCAACTCGGCTTCAGACGCCCCATCACTGTCAGCCAAAACAGGTCACGCCGGGCTAAAACTGGGCCGGCGCGAAATGTGGTAACGGAGCAAAACGGCAGAGCGAGATCGAAAGTGTTTCCGACGTCAAGACCGAAAAAGCTGGGAGGCGTCACACCGAGGACTTCGGCAGGATGGCCTTGGATCAGAAGCTTGCTCCCGATGGCCGAATCTCGGCCGCCAAACTCGCTCTGCCAAAACCCGTAACTGATGACGACGCCCGAGATGCCGCAGCCGGGGCGGTCGTCGTCGGCGGCGAACAGGCGGCCTCTGGCGGAGTACACGCCCAAGACAGCGAAGGCGTTACCGGTAAGCCAAAGAGCCCGAACCCGCTTTTGCTGTGAACCCTGGCCGACCGTAACTTCATCGCTACCAGACCAGGCAAAAACGCCGGAAAACGCCTCTTGGCGGGCGCGGAGTTGCTCGAAGAGCGGGTAGGTGAGGTTGGTTTCACGATTGCTGATCCCAAACCCGTGATTTCCATCCTTGATCTGCACCAATGCCAGGGACTGAGGAGCCGAGACCGGCAAACTTCGAAGACGCACAACATCGAGCAACTGAAAGATCGCCGTGTTCGCGCCGATGCCCAGCGCCAGCGTCAGCACGGCCACGGCGGTGAAACCCGGATTCTTCAGCAACATTCTCAATCCATAGCGCGTATCATCAATGACGTCTCTTAGCCATCGCCGTCCCCAAACGTCTCGCGTAACCTCTTTCACCAATCCCACATTCCCAAATTCCCGCCGTGCCGCGTGTTCCGCCTCTCTTGCTTCGGCGCCATGCTCCGCGCGCTCTTGAGCCGCCATCTTCAAATGGCTCTGCACTTCTTCTTCGAGATCCGCTTCCCGCTTCTTCCGCCACCAAAAACTCACCTGACACCTCTGCGTTTCCTTGCTCTCTTTCCTCGTGCCTAGTCCTCAGGCTGTAGCACGCCCGCAATTGCATCCGAAAGCTGCGACCACTTCGATCGTTCTCTTGTCAGTTGTTTCTTTCCCGCGGCCGTCAGTTGATAAAACTTTGCCCGCTGCTTGTTTTCGGAGATTCGCCATTCCGCCTTAATCCATTTTTGTTTTTCCAGGCGATGCAGCGCCGGATACAGCGAACCGGTATCGACCTGCAGCAGCTCCCCCGATCGATTCCGGATCGCCACGCTGATCCCATAGCCATGCTGCGGTCCCCATTGCAGCGTCTGCAAAATCAGCAGGTCCAGTGTTCCCTGCAAAAGCTCAATCCGGTTCTGGTACCGCTCTTTCTTTTCTCCCATGCTCTTTTTCCTCAGTAAGGTCTTTCCACTCAAGATACGCTGCCCAACTGCTTCCGCCACGACGCTTGCTCACTCTCACTACTAGCTATTGACGACGGAACCCTATCCTTTGTTCCGTCCAAGGATGTTGACATTCTACTCCCCAGGCTGTAGACACCCTACACCCTGTCTTCGTGCAACTCTTGTGCCGCGCCGAATCAGCCCGCAAACCCTTGCTGCCCACGGTCTTATCCAGCGTGCAGTGCCTCGCCCGGACCTCGCAACTGCTCGCTTCCGCCATCAGCCTTCCCAATTTCGGACACTCGCCCGGGCTACGGCCGTCCAGCGTAGCGCTCTCCAAGTGCGGTATCATGGGATCAGCGAACTTTTGCAAAATCATCTTTTCGCCGCTTAGGAGAAGGAAGTGATTCCACGCTACACGCGCCAGGAGATGGGCCACGTTTGGGGCGACGCGAACAAGTTCGCCAAGTGGCTGGAAGTCGAGCTTGCCGCGACGGAAACTCTCGCGGAGGCTGGGCTGGTCCCGAAAGATGCCGCGGCCGCAATCCGCTCGCGCGCCAAAATCGATGTGGCGCAGATCCATCAGATCGAAGCCCGCGTAAAGCACGACGTCATCGCTTTCACCATGGCTGTCGGCGAATCCGTCGGCGATCCCGCCGCCGCGCGCTGGCTGCACTACGGCATGACCTCCAACGATGTTGTCGATACCGCGCAGGCTCTGCAAGTTCGCGATGCTTCAAAATTGATCGAGCGCGGCTTGGTGATGTTTGGTGAAATTCTGGATCTGCGCGCGCACGAATTCCGCCACGCGCCGCAAATCGGCCGTACTCACGGCATCCATGCCGAGCCCATCACCTTTGGCCTGAAGATCGCCAATTGGTTTTCGGAAAATCAGCGCAACATCGCGCGGTTTCGCGACGCCGCGGCGCAGATGGCGGTGGGAAAAATCTCCGGCGCCGTCGGCAATGCTTCGCATCTCGGCACCGAAATCGAAGAACGCATCTGCAAGCGCCTTGGTCTTATTGTGGCGCCCGTCGCTTCACAGGTCATTCAGCGCGACCGCCATGCGCAATATCTCAGCTCCCTCGCCCTCATCGCCGCCACGCTCGAAAAAATCGCGCTGGAAATTCGCCATCTCCAGCGCACCGAAGTCCGCGAAGTGGAAGAACCATTCAGCGGCGAGCAGCGCGGCAGTTCCGCCATGCCGCACAAACGCAACCCCGTTTCCTGCGAACAAATCTGCGGCCTCGCCCGCCTCGTGCGTTCCAACATGCTCGCCGCATTCGAAAACGTCGCCCTCTGGCACGAGCGTGACATTTCTCACAGCTCCGTCGAGCGCGTCATTCTTCCCGATTCCACAATTTTGGTCGATTACATGCTTTCGAAAATGGCCATGATCCTCGGACAGATGCGCGTGTTCCCGGAGCGCATGCTGCGAAACCTCGAATCTACAAATGGCCTCGTTTATTCAGGGCAGTTGCTGCAGGATTTGGTGGAGAAGGGCATGCCGCGCGACGATGCCTACAAGGCCGTGCAAGAAAACGCCATGGCCGCGTGGGAAACGGACTCAAGTTTTCGCGACCGCGTTGCGAAAGACGCTCGCATCGCGAAGCATCTCGATTCGAAAGCTCTGGCGCACACTTTCGATCTGCAGCGCCAGCTTCGCTCTGTGGATGCTATTTTTGACCGCGTGTTTGGCGCGCATCCGGCGGGCGAAAAATCCGCGGCAGGTTCGGCGGGAAAACACTAAGCCAAAAACAAAAAGCGTCCCGGTTTGCACCGGGACGCCGTTCAGCCTCTTCTAATTCCGGCTTGCGCTGAAATTAGCTGCGGAGGCGGAAACTCGAAGCGCCATCATCCATCAGACGCACGCAAAAGCAAAGAAATTAAAACTTACTCGACGCGCTGAACGTAACGTGCCTCGGAAGTATCCACCTTGATTTTGTCCCCTTCATTCACGAAGGGCGGCACCTGCACGATCAATCCGGTTTCCAGCGTCGCAGGCTTCATCACCGCGCTGGCAGTGGCTTTTTGCAAAGTGGGTTCGGTCTTGACCACTTTCAGATCCATGGTGTCCGGCAGGTCCACGCCAATCGGTTTTTCATCGAAAAATTCCACTTTTACCACCGTGTTGGGAATCAGGTAGTAGACGGTTTCGCCGAGCTGCTCGCGCGTCAGGTGCATCTGCTCGTACGTTTCCGTGTTCATGAAATGAAAATCGTCGCCCTCGTTGTAGAGGTACTCATATTCAATTTCATCGAGGATCGCGCGGTCGATAAATTCCTCGGCGCGGAACCGGTAATCGATAATCGCTCCGGTTTTCAGATTCTTCATCCGTGTTTGCATCGAGCCACGCTTGTTGCCCGGGGTGCGGTGCTCGGTGCTGAAAACGGTGAAAAGCTGGCCCTCATGCTGGATCACCATGCCGGGGCGAAGTTGTGTCGCTTTGACGCTGCTCATTTTTTTTTGCGGCCCCGAACGGGTTGGGGCCGACTGCTCCCTAGAACGATTGCGAATTTCGGAAATTCAGGCGGGCCAGGAACACGGCCTCATCCGGAATGACTCGAGGCACGCTGGGCGAAATCCATAAACCAGCGGGGATAGTCAGTATAAGGTGCCTCATCGATGACGGTCAATCTGGCGTCTTAGTCGGCAGCGAACCCCCTAAAAAAGAAATGTTCCCGCCTCAGAAGCCCTGTCGCTCCGCGGTCGCCGGCATTCCGGAATAGTGAACGTGAACCAGGTGCCACCGGCCACCCAGCTTCTGATAGAGCTGCGTTTCTCTGCCGTGCGTGGCGAGAGGAGCGCCATCTTTTCTGAACTTGGCTGCGAAATCCCAATAGAACTCGGCCCGGGCGGCGTCCCCGTAGACATGGACGGAAACGTCGTGAACGCTTAGCTTGCGTTCCGAGAAGGTCTCGCCCATCAGGCGCATGTAGACGTTTTGCTTGATTTGCTCGAAACCGTGCTCGTGGCCCAATGGATGGATGAAGGAAACCTCTGGAGAATCCAGCCAGACCTCAGCAGCGAGAGCTGTGTCTGCGGCGTCAACGGATTTCGCGTATTTCTCAATCAAGCTCCGGATTGCGCTGCTATCTGAGGAAGTCTCTGCCGATGAAATGCTTCCATGTGTCTCGTCTTTTTCTGCCTTCGCGCGGTGCGCAGCCGCAGCGGCCATGATTTTTTCGATTTCAACGGGATCGCGCGGGAGGCGTTCACTCAGCAGCTTGTGGCCGGATTCGGTGATGAGAACGTCGTCTTCGATGCGCACGCCCAGATTTTCTTCGGGAATGTAAATACCAGGCTCAATGGTGATGACCATGCCCGGCTGGAAAGGGGCGCAGTAGTCACCGGGGTCGTGAACGTTCAGGCCGATGTGATGGCCAAGGCCGTGGATGAAATAGGGCCCGAGGGATTTGCCGTGGAGATCTTTTCCATGCGTGTCGATGTAGTTGTAAGCAATTTTCTGGACACTCTTGCCACTTTTGTTGCAGAAATCCATGCCCGGCTTGAGGGCGGCGAGGGCCGCGTTTTGCGCGCCGAGAACGATTTCGTAGATTTGGCGCTGCCGCGGCGTGAACTTGCCGTTGGCGGGAATGGTGCGCGTGATGTCCGCGGAATAACCGGAGTATTGCGCGCCAACGTCCATGACCACGATGTCGCCGTCTTCTATTTTGCGCGAGAGCTTGTCGTAATGGAGCGCAGTGGAGTTCGGGCCGGCGCCAACAATCGGGGCGTAGCCCTCCGCTTCCGAGCCGCCCCAGGCCTGAACTTCGACCATTTTCGCCGCAACCTGATATTCATAAAGTCCCGGGTGTGTCAACTTCATCGCTTCCAGGTGGGAGTCCAGTGTCATGTCAATCGCTTCTTTCAGGAAGGCGATTTCGCCGGGCGACTTGATCTGGCGCATCGCGCCAATCTGCGCGCGAACGTCCTTGAGCTTGGCTTGTGACGCGGCGAGCTGCAGCCAATCGACAACTTCTTTTTCGTGCGGATAGCCGCCGAGTTCTTTTTGGTAGGGAAGGATCGTGGAGAAAGTCTGGTTCGTCTTCGCAAGACTCTCAACCATGGAGCGAAAGTCGGTGTCGAACTGCTTCACGGAAGCAAATCCGGTGCGCGCTGCGATGCCGGGATCCGAAGGTGACATGCGCATGCCGTTCCACTTTTCCTTTTGCGGGTTTTTTGCGGGAAGGAATAAAGTTTCGCGCAGTCCATTCGCGGGGCCCCCTCCTTTGGACGAAGGAAGAATCAGAAGGGCGGCGCCTTCTTCGTTGTGGCCGGTGAGGTAGTAGAAATTCTCTTCCTGCGCAAAGAGGTAGGTCTGCGAGACTTCTTCGCGACCAGTGTAGCCCCAGAGCACGATTGGGCCGTCGACTTGAGCGGCGAGCTGGGCGCGGCGCTCCGCGTAGACGGTGTTGGGTTCGCGCTCGCGGCGCTCCTGGGCCTGCGCTGTCGCGGCCAGGCAAATCAGGCTAAGCAAACCCCAAAGGGCCAGCCTTGCTGAGTTCACCAGACCACGCGACCCCATCGGCCACAGACGACCACTCATTCGCGCACCTCGGAACTGCCATTTTGATCTTGCGCCCACAGGGCCTGTGGATTTGCGGCGTGCCACACGGAGCCGGGCGATTGTAACTGAAAGAGCTGAGGGAGAGAAATGGCCGGTGACGATACCCCCACCCCCCGATGTTTTTGCGCAAAGAGTGCGGAAGCACATGAAAACAAGAGAGTTGAGTTTTTGGTAAGAGCAAAAGAGTGCGCAAGGATTTGAAAAGAAAGAACTTGAATAAAAAAGCGAGTTCCCGTGGCCGACCCGAGCCATGCTTTCCAAATTGGGAAGAATGCCCCCACACCCCGGCAGTTTGTGCAAGAGTGGCAAGCAAAGGGCTTACAGGAAGCGGAACTTGGAAGTGTACGGAGAATGGAAGGCGCTTTGTTGGTTCTGCTTCTATTGCCAGGCTCAGGACGGGAAAAATCCAGGCGTGAATCGCTTTGATTTGGTATCCACGTTGCCAACATTCACAGACCATAGCTTAGCGCCAGTTCCCAACCTGACTCCTAGATGTTGCCCGCCGAGCTATTCTCCAAGATTAAGTTCCGCCGATGGCTAAATCGGCACAGCGGGCTAGCGTTGGCCTCCCGCGCCTCACGCCCTGCCTCTGAGAAAGGTGCAACTAATCCTTGTGGCTTGGCATCTAGGGGGAAAGAAAGACGTCCGCCCTCACGTCCCCGGTGTGTGCCATTTCAAATCATAGCTAATGCTGGAGGATTTTCCATGAGGCGTACCGTTCCATTTGCTCTAGCACTTCTGAGCATGACCATTCTGTCCGCTTGCAACGCTCCAATGCATTCCGTGGCCCCTAACAGTGGCGTACCCATGAGCTTGACCATTGGGGATACGCCGCCAAGCGGCGTCGCTGTCCTATTTTTTGAGGCTTTGATAACAGGGGCCAGCTTGCAGCCCTCGGATTCGACCAAGCCCGCCGTTTCCGTGCTGTCTTCGCCCGTGGAAATCGAGTTCGGGCATTTGCAAACCGACAGAGCGTTTCTGAGCCTGGCAAACGTCGCGCCAGACACGTATGCCAGCCTTAAATTGACGTTCGGGAACGCACAACTGACGATCGTGAACCATTCGACGGCGGCAATCGGTTCCTGCGCCAGCAACGCGGTTTGCCAGTTGACGCCGAGCTTCAATCCGTCCTCGGTAACGCTGTCGAGCGCGCCCTTCCCGCTTACGGTGGATGCAGGTTCCGTGTTCGGGATCAAACTCGACTTCAACGTGAATACTTCCATCCAGAACGATCTCTCCATCAATCCTGCCGTGACCATTGCCCAGGTGGTCCACAGGGAAGATGCGGACGAAGACAAGGAGATGGAAGACCTGGATGAGGTGGAAGGCCAGGTGACTGCGGTGGGGACGAACCAGTTCACGCTGATGAACCGGAGAAGTGGAAAGTCCTTCACCATCAACGTGGACAGCAACACAGTGTTTGAGGACTTTGGCCGCGCGGGATGCACTGCCAATCCGCAGGACTTCACTTGCGTGAAGATGGGCCAGATCCTGCAAGTTAACCTGAGCGAAAACGGTACGGGCACGATGCTGGCCAAACGCGTGGAGTTTGAAGAGGACGCCAGCAAGCAAGCGATCAAAGGAACCATCACCAGCGTGGACAGCAGCACGCAGTTCCACATGGTGGTCTTCCGAGAAGAGCCGGATGTGAATGGAATTTCCGAAGGGGCTCCCGTGGCCGTTACGATTGCGCCGAACGCTACTTTCCAAGTGGGCATGGCAGAAATGGGCGAGGACGGCGGATTCAGTTTCCTGAACTTCAGCTTCGCCAGCTCTGCCGACTTAATGGTGGGCCAAGACGTTCAGATCCGGCCCAGCATGGTAACGTCGGCTGGCGGCGTCACCACGATCACAACCGACCTGGTGCGCTTGTGGCCGTCGCAGATTACCGGCAAGGTGGGGAGCATCAACTCGACGAACGGCACTTTCGCGCTGACGAACTTATCGCCGTTGTTCACCGGGGCAACGCCGGCCGTTACCACGATAACGGTCCAGACGCTCCCGTTCATGGACTTCGAGGACTTTCCGAATCAGGCCTCGTTGGCGGTGGGCGACACCGTATCGGTAAAGGGGCTTCTGTTCAACACAACGGGAACGCCGACGCTGGTGACCAGGACCATCAGACACCACTAGATTCATTCGGTAGCGAAGACCGTTTTTTTCTGGTGGCAAGCCTCTCGCGATTGCGGGAGGGTTGCTGCACGCTCTTAGTCTCGCGCCGGATGTTGAGCGTTTGTTGATCGGCGCAAGCCTGAAAGTAAGCAGATACCGTTTTCGCGGCTCGATGAATCTAATCTGGCATGAGTAAACGAGCCGGAATCACCGCGTTTGTCAGCGTCATCCAGATCATATTGTTCTTGACGCATTTTTTTATTTACAAGACATGGATGTTTGCGGCGGCAGAGAACGAGGTGTCTGCCGTATGGCTTAAGGTGACCCTTGGCGTCTTGTCGATCAGCTTCCTGGCAGCGTCGCTGCTGGCGTTTCGCTATACCAATCGTACGGTACGAACTTTCTATCGCATTGCGGCCGTCTGGCTTGGAATTGTCAGTTTCCTGTTTTTTGCGGCGGGTGCGTCATGGGTAGTTTTTGGCGTCACGCGGCTTGCCGGTGTAGATGTGAATTTCCATGTGATCGTGGAAGCGTTGTACGCGGCCGCAATATTGAGCGGAGTTGCCGGACTGCTGAACGCCGGGTGGACGCGCATCCGGCGGATCACCGTGCGGCTAGAGAATTTGCCAGAAGCGTGGCGCGGGCGGACGGCAGCCCTGGTAAGCGACTTGCATTTGGGGCACGTGCGCAACGGCAGCTTTTTGCGGCGAATCGTGGTGAAAGTGATGAGAGAAAATCCGAATGCCGTGTTCCTGGCCGGCGATTTGTACGATGGGACGGCGATCGATGCGGCGAAGGCCGCGGAACCTTTGCGCGATTTGCGCGCGCCGCAGGGCACGTACTTCGTCGCCGGCAATCACGAACAGTTCGGCGACGATTCGCGATACTTGCAAGCGGTCAGCAACGCGGGAGTGCGCGTGCTGCACAACGAGAAAGTGGAAGCGGATCAACTACAGATCGTGGGCGTGCCCTACAATCACGCCGCGCATGACGAGCATTTTCAGAAGGTGCTGAGGCAGATCGGAGTAGACCGGAATCGCGCCAGCATCCTGCTGACGCATGCGCCTGACCGGCCGCACATCGCTGAGAAAGAAGGAATTTCGTTGCAAGTTTCCGGACACACTCACGTTGGGCAGTTTTTTCCGTGGACGTGGATGGCGCGGCGGATTTATCGCCAGTTCGTGTACGGGCTCAGCCGAATTGGAAAGATGCTGGTCTACACGAGCAGCGGCGCGGGGACCTGGGGACCTCCACTGCGGCTGGGATCCAGCCCGGAGATTGTCTTCTTTGAGTTTGAGTGAGATGGGAGATCGCGCCCGCAGATGAGCGACGGAAGCGCGATCAGGCGCGGAAGAAATCAATCAACAATTCGGAGACGCGAGCTGGCTCTTCGTGCTGGAGCCAGTGCGTGGCATTGGCAAAGGTGAAGAGCTCTGCATTGGTGCAATACCGCACGCTCTCGTGGGCCATTTCGGCCAGGAGGAAGGCATCGCGCTCGCCCCACAGAATGCGTGTGGGAACGCGGACAATTTTGTCTGAAAATTTGACGCGATCGCGGAAGAGCGCGCGATACCAGTTGATCATGCCGGTGAGAGCGCCGGGTTGCGACCAGGCGACGTGATATTGCGCGAGATCTTCCGCGGAGAAAGTGCCCGGGCGGCTGGAGCGAAGAAGCGCTTGCGAGCCGATGCGGAAGTTGAATGCCGAGAAAAGGGCTTCCGGCAGCCAGGGAAGTTGAAAGAAAAACATATACCAACTGCGGAGGAGCTGGCGCGGACGCGTGCTGAGGAACTTGCGCATCACCGACGGATGAGGAACGTTGAGGACCGCGAGCTTGGCGAGGCGCCGCGGATGAAGCAGGGCGGTGCCCCACGCGACGACCGCTCCCCAGTCGTGTCCGGCGAG
>WNFP01001713.1_pt1 | contig 29384 bp, 25 predicted proteins | sample 5400201 | NCBI WGS metagenome assembly WNFP01 (sample SAMN13153355, study PRJNA577476) | soil metagenome | isolation source: 115 cm saprolite under Madrone tree | place: USA:California | collected 2016-06-14 | reverse complement strand
GCGGAAAGCAGCTCCGGCCGCCCGATGGCATAGCCGATGCGCAATCCCGCCAATCCATAGACTTTTGAAAACGTCCGCAGGATCAGCAGATTTTTTCTCCTGCGATAAGCTTCCACCGACTGCCGCAGGTCCATGCTCACCGCGTAGTCGATGTACGCTTCATCCAGCACCACCAGCACGCCGTCCGGAACGCTCGAGAGAAATTCCTCGAATTCCTTGCCCGTAAACGCGCTGCCCGTCGGATTGTTCGGATTCGCCAGATAGATCGCGCCCGTTTTCGGCGTGATGGCCTTCGCCATGGCCTTCAAGTCAAACGCAAACTGCCGCTGTGGCACCAGCACCAGCTCCGCGCCGCTAGCGCGAATCGCCACCGAAAACGGCGCGTACGTCCCTTCCGAAGTCAGTCCCTGCAGCCCGGCTCGCAAAAGCACCCGCGAAGCCAGATCAATAATCTCGCTCGATCCCAGCCCCACGAAAATCTCTTCCAGCGAAACTCCCCGCCGTTCCGCCAGCGACTGCCGCAGCAGGTGCGTCCCGCCATCCGGATACCGGTTCGAATCCCCGAGCACCGCCCGCGCCGCCGCCATCGCTTTCGGCGAAGGCCCCAGAGGATTTTCATTCGAAGCGAGCTTCACCGCATGAATCTTCAGCTCCCGCTCCACTTCTTCAATCGGTTTTCCCGGAACGTATACCGGCAGCCCGCGCAGGTAATCCGGAATCAGGTCTTCAATCGTTCTTGTCATTGATTCTCGTCCACGACTCCAAACCATTCTCGCATTTTCAAAGATTTGTTGCTCAAGCTGGGTGCAGCTATCGTGCTGCACCCGGCAATGTGCCGCCGCTTCTCCTTAACCTCCCTAACCTCCCTAACCTCCTTTACTTCATTTACTTCCCTTCAGAGACTCTTCAGCTTCGCCACTTCCCGCACCGTCAGCGCGCGATATTCTCCCGGAGGCACATCTAGAACCAGCGGCCCCAGTTGCACGCGCTTGATTTTCTCCACGAGAAATCCCACACACAGAAACATCCGCCGAATCTGGCGATTCCGTCCTTCGATGAGAATCACTTCGTACCAGGGATTCGCACCGTCCTCCGCCAGCCGTATTTTAGCCGGCGAAGTCTTCACCCGCGTCCCATCCTCCAGTTCAATCGTGACTCCCGCTCGCAAACGGTTGATCGCCTGCTCGTCGGGTTTTCCGCTGATTTTCACCAGATACGTTTTAGGCGCGTGCGACCCGGCTTTCATCAGCTTCTGCGCCAGCGCTCCATCATTCGTCATCAGCAGCAATCCTTCGCTGGCGTAGTCCAGCCGCCCCACCGGATACACGCGTTCGGGACATTTCTTCATCAGCTCCATCACGGTCGGCCGCCCTTCGGGATCGCTCACCGTGGTCACATAACCTTTCGGCTTGTGCAGAAGGAAATACAGCAGCTGCTCCCGCCTCTTCAGAGGCTTCCCGTCCACGCAAATCACATCGAGTTCGGGATCAGCCTTCGTCCCCTGCTCCACCACCACTTTTCCGTTGAGCGTAACCCGTCCCGCCGCAATAATCTCCTCGGCCTTGCGCCGCGACGCAATCCCGCAAGCCGCCATAATTTTCTGCAATCGTTCCGAAGCCATCGTGCGTGGATTCTCCCGCGAGGTGAAACCGTAGGGCCCGCCTTCCGAGGCGGGCCGCTCCGAGGATGTACTGCCCGGTTTTCAAACCGGTTCTTTTCTCTCTCTTCTCTGCGCTCTCTGTGCTCTTTGTGACCTCTGTGCGAAATTCCCCTTTCTTTTTTCACCCCGCCCCTCGTCCGCCTTCTCAAACTTCCCCAGCTTCTCCGCTTCCCTCTGCTCGATCAATCGATATCTCCCCCGCGGAATCCCCTCCATCGTAAGCGCCCCCAATCCAATGCGCTTCAACTTTTCCAGCGGATGCATCTCCTTGAACAAGATCCGCCGCAGCTCTTCCTTCTTCGAATCCCGCATCCGCACTTCGTACCAGAAATTCGCCGCGCGCCCGCGCGTAGCGTCCGGCTGCCGCACCGTCTGCATCCGCACGCCAATCTCTTTGCCCAACCGCTCCAGGTCCAGCAACGTCAACATTCCTTTCACCTTGACGTGATAAACCTGCTCCAGATGCGCCCAGTTCTTCAGCATCTCCGCCGCCAGGTCGCCGTCATTCGTCAAGAACACCAGCCCCGACGCCGCATATTCCAAATTTCCCACCGGGAACACCCGCTCCGGCAAACCTCGCAAACAATTTCGCAGCGTCTTGCGCCCTTCCGGGTCCGCCATCGCCGACACCACTTCCGGCGGCTTGTTCAGTAAAATGTAAACGCGCCGCCCCTCCCTCGCTTCAACGACCTTCCCCGCCGCCTCAATCCGGTCCTTCGCCGCGTCCGCCTTGGTCCCCAATTCCTTCACCACGTGCCCGTTCACGCGCACCTGTCCGCTCAGGATCAGCAGCTCCGCATGCCGCCGCGAAGCAATCCCCGCCCGCGCAATAATCTTCTGTAATCTTTCTTCCATGAGTTATTGAACTGTTTTCCTGATTTGGCCTTGGCGGAAAGGCGCCGTAACCCTAATCTGCAACCAACGAAAAACTGCCATCCCGAGCGAAGCGAGGACTTTCTCTTTTCTTCTCTGCGAGCTCTGCGACCTCTGTGTTCTCTGTGTTAAATTCTCTTCCTACTCCCCCGCCGCTGCGGCTTTCTGAGGTTCCCCGCTCTCCGCCTCCGGCATCCCCTCATTATTCGCCGCCGTCTCTTCCAGCAATTCCTCCCGCGCTTCCATCTCCGCGCTTGCCGAATTCCCCGCCGCCGGCTCCCCGACGCTCGCTTCGTTCGTCGAACCTTCCCCCACCGGCGCAAACCCTTCATCACTCCCCAGCGCTTCCCGCGCCAGCGCTTCGAACTCCTTCAAACTCGGCAACTCCTCCAGATCGCTCAGCCCAAACCGCATCAAAAATTCTTTCGACGTCTTGTACAAAATCGGCCGCCCCATCACTTCCTTGCGCCCCGCCGTAGTAATCAGGTGTTTGTCCAACAGTGTGCTGATCACTCCCGAGGCATTCACGCCGCGTATTTCCGAAATCTCCGGCGACGTCACCGGCTGCTTGTACGCAATCACCGCCAGCGTCTCTAGCGCCGGCATCGACAGCCGCAGCGGAGGCCGCAGACTCTTGATAAACCGCCGCACCACGTCATGCTGCTGCGGCTTCGTATACAGCTTGTAACCGCCTGCCACCGCGCGAACCTCGATCCCGCGCCCTTCCGCCGCATAGCTTGCCACCAGTTCATCCAGCGACGCCTGCACCGCCAGCTTTTCCTCGCCCAGCGCGCGCGCCAATTGATCGATCGTAGCCGGCTCATCCGCCGCATAAATAATCGCTTCCAACGCCGCTTTTCGTTCTTCGTTTGTCATAGAACCCCTGAGGTAAAGGAAATATAGGACGTTTAGGAAGTAAAGGAGAAACCCAATCCGCGCGCCTCGGGTGAGCCATATTCGCGTTTTTCCGCTAGCGGGACTTCCTCATCCTTTACGTCATTTACTTCCTCTGCTTCCTCTGCCTCCTTTACCTCCTATTTGTATTCCTCATCAATCTGCTTGATCCCGCCCTGCTCATCAAACACCAAATCAAACATCTTATGCTTCCGCACCACGATCTCCCCAAATTGCTTTTCCTGCGCCAGCGCCACCGCCTGCAGCTTCACCATCTCCAGCACCGCGAGGAACGCCACGATCATCGCGTGCCGCGACGGGCACGCCTCAAAAAACTGAATCAAGTTCACCGAATTGTCCGCGCTAGCAAGAATCTGCGCCCGCAGCGCCGCGATCATCTGCGCCACGGTGAACTCTTCGTGCCGCAGCTCGATCCGTGAAACTTCCTTCCGCCGCTCCAGCACCTGCTGGAACACTTTCACCAAATCCACGAGCGAAACCACCAGGTCGCCCTCGGTCCCTTCGTCGTTGTACAGCGACTTGTCCGGCTTCGACCACACGTTCTCTTCAATCTGCTGCTTCTGGTACAAAAGCTGCGCCGCGTTTTTAAACTTCTCGTGCTCCACCAAGCGTTGCACCAATTCCGCTCGCGGATCACCCGTCGCGTCTTCCGTCTCCCCCAAAGGATCAGGCGGCAGCAGCATCTTGCTCTTGATATAGATCAGCGTAGCCGCCATATAAATAAATTCCGCCGACACATCCACATCCAGCTCTTCCAGCTTGTGCAGGTACTCCAGGTATTGCGCCGTAATTTTCGAAATCTGAATGTCATGGATGCTCATCTTCTGCTGCTTGATCAAATCCAGCAGCAGGTCCAGCGGACCCTCATACATCGGTATGTTGATTTTGTACGGCGTCGCCATTTTTCAGTTCTCAGTCGTCAGTATTCAGTAAGAACAACGCGCAGCATTTTCCTTTGCAGCTGCCGGCACACCCTGCGATCTTACTTTTTCTTCTCTGTGTCCTCTGTGCTCTCAGCGACCTCTGTGTTAATTCTTATTCCCCCATCTTTATGCCTTAGCCGCCGATCCACCAATCTCTTTCCTCTTCTTCTCCCAACCGAAAACCGCCTCCCTTACTCTCTCCATCGTCCCCTGCGCCACCACCCGCGCTCTTTTCGACCCCGCGTCCAAAATGTCCAAAACCCGCTTCGGGTTCTTCTCGTACTCCACCCGCCGCTCCCGGACCGGCGCAATCCACTCAATCAAATGGTCCGCCATCTTCGCCTTGCACTCAATGCACCCAATCCCTGCCGACCGGCACCCCGCCGCGGCCCAATCCAGGGTCTCCCGCGTCGAGAACAGTTTATGCCAGTCATACACCGGACACACGTCCGGATTTCCCGGATCCGTCCTCCTCTTCCTCGCCGGGTCCGTCACCATCACCTTCGTCTTCTTCCGTATCTCCTCATTCGTCTCGCTCAACGTAATCGCATTCCCATAACTCTTCGACATTTTCCGCCCATCCAGCCCCGGTATCCTGGGCGTCTGCGTCAGCATCACGCGAGGCTCGGAGACAATCTCCCTTTTCCGGAAGAAGTCAGAGGAGTAGGGTTCCGGGACCGCAGCCAGAAAATTGTCTACGCCCACCCTCGCGACGTGACGGCGTAGCGCACGGTCCAACATACTTTCGGCGCTCCATGGCAGCTCAGACAGCGTCTCTGAAAAATCATTCTGCGTCATATGAACATTTGCCATTTGAACAATGCGGTTAAAAACCTCTCGATGTTCCATCGCAAATAGTCTTTGATCTATGAGAAATCCGTAAAACAAACTGAACCGCCTTACAATCTCCCGGCTCAACTCCACATGCGAAACCTGATCCTCCCCCACCGGCACAAACAGGGGCGTCCCCTCTTCACTGTAAATCACAATATCCGCCGTCTGCAGGACCGGGTACCCTAGGAATCCGTAATTGTGCAGATCCTTGTCCTTAACATTCTCCAGCGCCTCTTTATATGTCGGCACCCGCTCCAGCCACCCCAGTGGCGTCACCATCGACAGCAGCAAATGCAACTCCGCATGCTCCGGAACCGCCGACTGCTGAAAAATCACGCTCTTCGCCGGATCCAGCCCCGCCGCCAGATAATCAATCATGATCTGCAGCGTATTCTCCGCCACCCCCGACGTATCCGCGTAATCGCTCGTGAGCGCATGCCAATCGGCAATAAAATAAAAGCACTCGTACGCAGAATCGTTTTGCAACCGTACCCAATTCTGCAACGCGCCAAAGTAATGCCCAATATGCAGCCGCCCGGTAGGCCGCATGCCGCTAAGGACGCGATTTTTTGTGTTCCCCAATTTGGTTTATCCTCGATGCGTTCTAGTATTTAGTTGTAAGTTTTAAGTTTTTAGTAAGAAAGACCGAACCAGGAACGAAATTTAATTTAGCCCTTTTGCTACCTCATGTCCATGCAAGCCCCAAGGCGGTCGGATGCTTCGGCTGATACAGCCCAATCTCCCCTCCACCGGGCAGTTTCATCTTCGTAATAGAACCCCATCGCGCTTCCTGAACCTTAGAGCACTTCACACCCTTCTTAGCGAGTGAAGCCATCTCCGATTTCAGGCTGTCGCACATAAAATAGAGTTCATGCGGGCCATTCTCAGCGGACGGGTGGAATGCGGCTTCCCCCGGCGGCAACGCGAAGATTAGCCAACCATGGCCCGCATCCACAGACTTGAAACCGAGGTCGTCGCGGAAGAAGGCGCGGTCCGCTTCTGCATCTTTGCTGTAAACAATTACATGAGCGCCAGAGATCATTTGCCCTCCTTCACAGCGGCTCCCCGACTAAAGAAAAGCACCGGTCTTTTCCCACTACACGGGCGGGGCAAGTCCCGCCCCTACTTCTGTTCTCCGCGACAGCGCCGGGCTAAAGCCCGGCCTCTAATCTCAGCTCGCCTTCCCCAGCAGCTCCCGCGCGATGATCATCCGTTGCACTTCGCTCGTGCCCTCATAAATTGTAATTACCCGCGCGTCGCGGTACATGCGCTCCACGTCCGTCTCCCGCGAATACCCTACGGCCCCGTGTGCTTGCACCGCCTTATACACCACGCGATTCACCATCTCGCTGGCGTAAAGCTTGGCCTTGGAGGCACTTGCGCCTACTTTTGTGGGATGCGCATCCTTCAGCCATGCCGCGTAGTGTGTCAGTCCCCGCGCCGCTTCAATCTCCGTCTGCATGTCCGCAATCATCCACTGGATCGCCTGAAATTCACTAATGTTCTTCCCAAACGCCTTGCGCTGCTTCGCATACTTGACGGTTTCTTCCAGCGCCCCCTGTGCCAAACCGACTGCCTGCGCCGCAATCCCAATCCGCCCGCCGTCCAAGGCGCTCAGCGCAATCCTCAACCCCTGCCCTTCTTCGCCCAGCCGGTTCTCCACCGGCACCACACAATCATTCAGCAAAATCTCCACCGACGGTGACGACCGCTGCCCCATTTTGTCCTCATGCCGCCCCACGCGAAACCCTGGAAAGCCCGGCTCAACCAAAAACGCGGAAATCCCCTTCCCGCCCGCCGCCGGATCGGTTTTCGCAAACACAATCAGCACACCCGCAGCGCTTCCGTTCGTCACCCAGGTCTTCGTTCCGCTCAATTTGTAAACATTTCCGCCGCGAATTGCTCGTGATTGTATCCCCGCTGCATCCGAACCCGCCGCCGGCTCCGTCAGGCAAAACGCTCCCAGCGTTTCCCCCGTCGCCATGCGCCGCAAATATTTCTTCTTTTGCGCGTCCGTTCCAAATAGCATCAGCGGCGCCTGCACCGCCGAATTCGTCACGCCCAGCGCCGTGGACATTGCCGTGAAAACCCGCGCAACTTCTTCCAGCATCAGCACATACGAAACGGTATCGAGTCCCGGCCCGCCCCATTCTTCCGGCACCAGCATCCCGCAACAGCCCATCTCACCAAGTTTCCTGATGGCCTCCGCCGGAAATTTTTCCGCCTTCTCCATCTCCTTGACGATGGGGCGCACCTCCGCCTCCATGAATTGGCGAACCGTGTCCCGTATCAGTTTTTGGTGGTCGTTAAGCGAAAAATCCATCGTGTCCGTGGTGGCCCAGCCACTCATGGCTGTGCGCTTTCAACCTGTACACGTTCGCCCCGGTGGACTCAGTGCAAGAAGTGTACACGCGATGCTAACACACGATTGCTCGTCTCAAGTAGCGCCGGGCCTCAGCCCGGCGACTTCTCCGCGCGCTGCTTGATGGCGCGCAGCCACATCGTCCGGATCAGCGCGCTCCCCGGATAAATCACTCGCCAGTACGCCGCGAATTTCCTTCGCGTCGGCGCATCCGTGGCATAGACGCGAGTCTCAGTCGTCACCAGCACATCGCCTGAACCAGAATCTTCAATCTGAAGATTCATGGCCGCCAACGCAAATCCGGGCGCCCGCAGCGCCTTGAAATCTTCCGGCGCGGGAACTTTTTTCGGCCGCCAGCCGCGAGGGGCCGCCACCAATGTTCCCAACACGATTTCGCGGTTTGGCTCCTCCGCCAGCCGGAGGAAACTCGTCCGCGTCGCCACTTCCAGCAGCGGCATATTCTCCGGCGCATTCAGAATGCTCGGCGGACCGGAGCGGCCACCGCGCCGGATCCAGGTCAGCGTCCGGAATAGAAAAATTTCCTTCGCTCGCACTTCTTTGACGGCCTTGAACACATCTTCTCTGCGCGCATGAACTCGTATCTTATGAAACTCATGAAATTGATAAACCGAGATGAAATCGTCGAGATCAAATTGCCGCGCCGTGATTCTCTCCTCGCTTGCGGGCAAATTCGCTCCGATCAAAAAAACCACGACTCCGCACAGGAGGACGACGATCGCGCGCGGCCGGCCGGCAATCCCGAGAAATGAGAGTGGCCGAACGAGCGAAACAATCCCAAGGAACAACGCAAGAAGACCGGCGTAAACAAGGATTGTGCCGACTAAGTTCATGAGTCGAATGCCGCGTTACTTCTTAAACGACTCAAGCAGACGTTTCATCTGAAGGGGGTAACACGTTTGCAGAGTTTGTGCAGATCATCAGGACAGGCAAAGATTTTGATCACCTGCACCCGACCTGTACAGGAACGCCAAACTCCGGCTGCGTGCCGTTTCCATTCAACGGGGATCTGCTCCAAATCATGCCGTGGCCCGTTTATAAAAACATGACGGATCACGACCTCCGTGCCATCTACGAATATCTCAGCGCCACTCCCTGCATCGACACTATAGTCCCGGGCCAGCCGTAGCTGCGCAACAATTGTTCTTAGGACCGCAGCAGAAAACGGGTCCCCGATCTCCCTCAGTGCCCCACGGAGCACTGAGGGAGATCTCTTTGTCCACGCCGCCTTGAACGAAAGTGGGGCTCCGGCGCTCTAGTCTCTGAAGCTGAATAAGCCATTCCACCTTTGACGAACGGGCGCACCTCCGCCTCCATGAATTGGCGAACCGTATCCCGTATCAGTTTTTGCCGGTCGTTAAGCGAAAAATCCATTGTGTCCGTCGACCGCCAGAAGCGAGTAAGTCTCCCCGATTGCTGCTTGAAGCGCACTTCCGGAGATGTGTCGCAATCAGATATGCCGATCTGAACACAGGTCCGCGAGCCACGACAAAGATGATGCAGAATTAAAGAAAGCCCAAGTCTTCGCAATCCCTTGCAGACGGCACGCAAAATGGCATTCCGCAGCGATCATCGTCAATCGACCCTGGGCCGAAAGCTCTTTGTTGTCGTGTCTCTCTTTGTCTGCATCGTCCTGTTTGTTTTTCTCCTCGGCGCCTTCCGCTCCATGATTCTGTCGTCGGTGCGCGCCTACATCCAGGGTGAGGATTATTGGTCCAAAGGACAAAAAGAAGCGGTTATCAGTCTGATGCAATACGCTAGCTCGAGTTCCCAAGCGGACTTTCAAGCGTACCTAAATGCTATCCGGGCGCCCCTTGGAGATAAATTTGCCCGCATCGAGCTTGAAAAACCCACTCCGGATATGACCATCGTGTATCAAGGGTTTACGAGGGGCCAGATCGATCCGGAAGATATCTCCGGCATGGTCCGCTTGTTTCGCTGGTTTCACGATTTCAGCTTCATGCGAGTCGCAATCGCTGATTGGACCGCCGCGGATCAAGAGATCGACAATCTCACGGAGCTCGCGGATCAGCTCCATGCGGAGACATTTTCAGACCACCCAAATTCGTTAACGGTGCGGCACGTCCTCGAGGAAATCGAAGCGTGCGACTCGCGCCTCACTCTTACGGAAAATCACTTCTCTTCGACGCTGGCAGAGGGTGATCGCTGGACCCGTAATTTGCTCAACTTGCTCACCGTGGGGACCAGCGCCCTTCTCCTGGTCTTAGGCATAGGGACTTCACGGCACCTGCTCAGCAACGTTCGCCGCTCCGAGGAGAAATATCGCCGCCTTTTCGATTCCGCCAGTGACGCCATTCTGATTGTAGATTACGAGACAGGTATCGTCCTGGAAGCGAACGCGCGGGGCGCCGTTCTCTTCGGAATTCCGTCCGAGCGCCTGGCATTCGTCTCGGAATCTTCTCTCTTTCCTGATGGTGAAGGTCAGCACTACGCCAGAATCTTCCGGGCGGGGCTTTCGGGCCGCGAGTCGCACAGCGTGCAACTCAAAATCCGGAGGGCCGACGGGCGTTCCGTTGAAGTTGACGTCAGCGTTCGCCTCATCGAGCTCGATAGTCCGCGCCGGCTTGTCATTCTCGCCATCTTTCGCGATACCAGTGAACTCAAGCGCCTTAACCGGGCGCTTCTCGCACTCAGCCGCTGCAACCAGGAGCTCGTCCGCGCAGCGAACGAACCGGAACTCCTCGAACGCGTTTGCCAGATCATCGTCAATACGGGCGGCTATCGCATGACCTGGGTTGGATTCCCCGAGCAGGACCAAACCAATTCTGTTCGTGTTGCCGCGCAGTTCGGCGACACCGGTGGCTATCTTGCTTCCGTGCTCGGGTCTTGGGCGGACACACCGGAAGGCCGCGGCCCCGCCGGGGTCGCTATCAGGACCGGCGGGATTTGCATCATTCACAGCACTCTGAAGGACTCGCGCTTCGCATCCTGGGCCGGCCGAGCCGCGGAGGAGAAGTTTTTATCCGTAATTGCTCTTCCTCTTTCCGGAGAACAGGGCGTGACCGGCTGCTTGGCAATTTATTCAGAAGAAGAAGATGTCTTTGACGCTGAAGAAGTGACTCTGCTCCGGGAACTGGCCAGTAATCTTGCCTTCGGCATTTCGACCCTGCGCATCCGTTCCGAACACGAACGCTCCGAAGCGGAAGTCTCCTCGCTCGAAGAGCAGCTCCGTCAGGCGCAAAAAATGGAGTCGCTCGGCCGGCTTGCCGGCGGTATCGCGCACGATTTCAACAATCTTTTGACGGTCATCCGCGGCTATGCGGAGTTGGCCCTTCCGGCCAAGCCCGGCGATGACGGTCTCCACCGCAAAATAACGGAAATCATGAAGGGCTCGGACCGCGCGCAAGCCCTCGTTAGCCAATTGCTCGCTTTCAGCCGCAAGCAGATGCTCAAGCCTTCGGTCCTCGACCTTAACCAGGTCGTTATGGAAATATCCGATCTTCTTCCCCGTCTCATCGGTGAGGACATTCATATTGAGGTTCGGTCCGGTCGAAATCTCCGCAGGATCATGGCGGACCCCAATCAAATGCAGCAGATTTTGCTGAATCTGGCGGTGAATGCGCGCGACGCGATGCCCGCAGGAGGAACACTCCGCTTCCAGACGGAAAATGAAACCCTGCCGCTTACCTCGAAATTTGACAAAATCACCGAAGGTGTTCTGTTGACTGTCAGCGATACGGGAAGCGGCATCCCTCCGGAACTCCTTGCGCGGATTTTTGAGCCTTTCTTCACAACCAAGGAACGCGGCAAAGGAACCGGACTTGGACTCGCCATGGTCTATGGAACGGTTTCGCAGAGCGGCGGACAAATCGAAGTCGATTCAGCGCCGGGCAAAGGCACGACGTTCAAGATTTACTTTCCGGCGACAGATGAACCAGTGTCTGCTTCCCCGATAGAGAACCGGGTTCTGCCGCTGAAGCCTGCGTGCGGCACCATTCTATTGGTTGAAGACGAACCCAGTCTGAGGGAACTCATCTCGGATTATCTCGGCGTCGCCGGGTTTGCCATTATCACGGCCGCGAATGGCGCCGAGGGCCTAGCGAAAGCCAAGTCTCATAAGGGCCCAATTCATCTCGTAATTAGCGATGTCATTATGCCGGTTATGGGCGGCCGGGAGATGGCCGACCGACTGAAACTCTCCCGTCCGGCTACTCCGATTCTATTCATGTCCGGTTACACCGACGATGCCGCCATTCGCCGGGGCGTTTCCGAACACCGCGACCATTACCTCGAAAAGCCTTTTGAACTGAACTCCCTTGCCCGCAAAGTCAGCGAAGTTCTCAACTCCAATTCGTGAAATCACTTCGGACTTAGCCCAGCACATCCTCGGCAGAACAACGCAAGAAGAGCGGCGTAAATAAGAATAGTGCCGAGCAAATTCATGAGGCGATTTCCGCTCTACAGATTGAACAATTCGCGCATGCGTCTGATCTGCGAGCGGCTCACCGGGATTTCGGTGTGCTTTTTGTCGTTCATTTTCAGCATGTAGCTGGATTTGAACCACGGCACAACTTCCTTGATGTGGTGGATGTTCACCAGGTACGAGCGGTGCGGCCGCCAGAACGACCAGGTACGAGCGGTGCGGCCGCCAGAACGAGTCCGAATCCAGCGCCGCGTTCAACTCTTCGAGCGTCCGGTAATTCGACGTTCCCTCGGCGTCCCGCGACATCATCGAGATGATCCCATCCTCAATCGATGCAAACACCAAATCTTCCCCGTCCACCAGCAACAACTTCTGTTGCGACTTCACCAGCAGCCTTACCGGCGGCGACGAATTCTGTTTCACCGCGCCTAGCTGGCTGACCAGTTGCTCCAGCCGCTCCGTGGCCGAAGTCTGCGTCTCCAGCATCTTTCGCGCCCGCGCAATCGCCTTGGCGATGCGCGCCTTGTCGAACGGCTTCAGCACGTAGTCCACGGCGTTCACGTCAAATGCCTGCACGGCGTATTCGTCAAACGCAGTCGCAAATACCACGTGCGGCATTTTCATCTTCCGTTCGACGATCTTTTTCAACACGCCGAACCCGTCCAGCCCGGGCATCTTCACGTCCAGAAACACGAGGTCCGGGGAGTACTCCTTGATCAGTGAGACGGCTTCCACGCCGTTCTTGCCCTGCCCGATCACATTGATCTCAGGGAATCCCCTCAGCAGGAAAGCCAGCTCGTCCCGCGCCGGTTTCTCGTCATCCACAATGATCGTGTTTATCGCCATCCAGTAGCGCAGGCTTCAGCCTGTGCACCCTTCCACGGTGATCCCAATCGCCGAGTATAGGCGCACCCCGTCTCCCCAAGCAAACAGGACCGGCGCCCTGCTGGAGGTGGCGAAATTCCGGTTTCCCGGTATCATGTGGCACGAGAAACAGAGCAAGGAAAATAAAGATGAACAAATTTTTAGGTACGCCGCGCGCGAAGAAGGCAAAAGTTCTCAGCAGCACCATAATTTATGAAGGCCCGGTCTTCGGGATTCGCCGCGACGAGGTTATCGAGCCGAGCTGTGTTCGAACGACACGGGAAGTCATTACCCATCCGGGTTCGGTCGTGGTCCTTCCCGTTCTCCCCGACGGGAGAATCGTGCTCATCCAGCAGTACCGTTACGCCGCACGGCAGTATCTATGGGAGTTGGTCGCCGGCCGCATGGATCCCGGCGAAACTCCGAAAAAGGCCGCGGCCCGCGAACTCATTGAGGAAACAGGCTTTCGCGCAAAGCGCTTTCGAGTCTTCCTGGACGTTTTCCCAACCCCCGGTTTCCTGGAAGAACGCATGTTCATTCTCCTCGCGGAAGGCCTGACCGCAGGCGAAGCGGAACCTGAAGAAGATGAGAAAATAATTTCCCGTGCCTACAGCCGTAAGCAACTGGTGGAGATGATCCGCGGCGGAAAGCTTCGAGACGCCAAAACCATCGCCGGGATTCTCTATTATTTCCGGTTCCTTTCCCCGCAAAACCGAGTCAGAAGATAAATTTTCTTTAATAAATTAATTCATGGCATAAGCCTACTTTTTTCTAGCAGAGGAAGACGATTGTTCTATTGACTGGTCATTCGATTCTGGTACACTCCGCGCCATTCGTATCTTTAACGACGTTAGGGTAATTCGCCTGGCGTCGTGGTGCAAAATCTCGAAGTCCCTGTCAGGAGGGCAAGCGAAGTGCAAGGAACCGTGAAGTGGTTTAACAATTCCAAGGGATACGGCTTCATCGGGCGCGATGATGGCCCCGACGTCTTCGTACATTATTCCGCCATCGCCGGCGATGGCTATCGCACCCTGCAAGAAGGAGACCCGGTCGAATTCGAAATTGTTCAGGGACCAAAAGGTCCCCAGGCGGCCAACGTCTCAAAGGCCGGTGGCTGAAGCGAGAGCACTCATTTGGCCGGCAGAGAGCGCCCTTTGCCGGCCATTTTTATATTTAGGCACGGAATCAGAATCAGAAAACACACCAACGCAGCATTGCGCATATTCAGACCTCTCTCCTTTTTACATACACCAATCAGGAATCGTCTTAACGAACTGGGCGTGCCGAGCAAACCGGTCTTCAGGTCTTGTCTTTATGGGCTTCGGTTTTGTTGCTCACACCCGAGTTCAGCAGGAAGTTCTTCGACATCGAGAAATCCGGGGGAACGATGGCGTTGGCCGCCACAGGCGATGCAAACGGGATGAAGGACAGGATTGGCACGCCCCCCGCTGCCTGCGAACTGGCCACGAAATGCTGCTTCGGCTGGTCCCAGCGTAAGGAAAGCAATATTTGTTGCCCCTCAGCCACAGTTCCGAGAGAAGTTCTCCCGATGAATTGCCCATCCGCTTGAAGAAGAACCGATACAATGAACTCCTTCGAGTCCGCTACTCTCTCGAGAATCAGGAAGGCCTGCACTTCAATGTGATTACTTGCGCCGGTGTCTTTCACCGAAAACTCCTTTGCCACTAAATTGGGGAGAAGTGGGCGATTGCTGCAATTCAATTACGGTTTCCCCGTTTGCTGCATTCGCCCAGAACCCTAACTCCCGATCGAGCCATCGCTTAATTGTTTCTTCTTCCTAAAGAAGCGACTGGCTCTTTACTGGTTTCCACCGCGGACAAACACGTACTCTGTGGCGCCCGTGCCTTCAGGCCCACCGTTGGGAAGAGCAAGCGCAGACTTGAGGCGATAGCCCGCGTTGAGAGCATCCGCCATCACCTTGGAGCAGTCACTGGGACTTGTGAACACATTGCCAGGGCCGGTGAAAGTGAGGTTAAAGGACCCAAGGTTGGAAGTCTCTAGCGTCTGGTTCGGTATCAGGGCGCAGTGAAACACGAACACGTCTATTGGTGTCACCACTTGCGCCATCACTGGACTGGTGGCGAGTTTCGTGCCAACCAGTGCCGCAGCGAGAACGACTACAGTACCGAGTATGAATAACAACCTACGGAATCTAACAAGGCTTCTCATAGTGAACCTCCTCCTTTTTTGTGGGTTTAAACCTGAACCCGGTGTGAAGCCTACGGAGCTTGCTATGGCAGGGCAAGCGACAAGGAACGACAATCGCCTGCGCCGAGAAAGTGTCGTTCTTTGACGTTGCCTGGGAAGCCAGGTAGGGCTTCGCACCGGTTGTGTTGCGGAATGCCATCTAAGGTACTACAGCGCTGTAAACAGGCGACCTAAAAGATTACTGTCGGGATGTCCAGAGCCTCTTTCTGGGGAGGGGGAACGTGGCCCTGCGACATCACCCATGGGACGGAGCGAATGTGGATCTAATGTGGATCCCTTCGCCTTTCTTGGAGCGAGGGATGGCTCTATAATCTCCGGGCATGGACAACAAACAGATCGCCCGCATTCTCCGTGAAACCGCGCAACTCCTGGAAATCGACGGCGCCATCATCGGCCGGTACCGCAGCTATGAAAAGGCCGCGGAACTGATCGACGGACTGCCCGAATCGATCGAGCAACTCGTCAAGGAACCGGAAAAGCTAAAAGAACTTCCTGGCATCGGAGACCGCATGGTCGAACATCTGCAGGAAATTGTGAAGACCGGCGACTACGCGCTGCGCAAGAAGCTGCTGAAAAAATATCCGGCGAGCATTCTGGATCTGCTGCAACTCCAGTCCCTTGGGCCGAAGAAGGCCGCCTTCCTGTGGTCCAACTTCAAGGCCGGCACGGTGGCAGATGTGGAAAAGCTTGCAAAAGAAGGGAAACTCCGCGACCTTCCGGGCTTTGGCGAAAAGAGCGAGCAAAACATTCTGAAAGCCGTGGAAGTGTTCAAGAAATCGTCGGGCCGCTTTCATTTGGACAGAGCCGAAGCTGCGGCGCTCGCCATTGCAGCGCACATCAAAGCAGCAGGCAAAGCCGCGGATTCCGTCACACCAGCAGGCTCGCTGCGACGCGGCAAAGAGACAGTCGGCGATCTGGATTTACTGGTCACTCTTGCTGACGGCCAGACATCGCAGAAGCACGTCGATGCGCTGGCCAAGCACATCCTTACATTTCCGGGCATCGATCAGACATTGGCGCATGGGGAAAACAAGGTCAGTTTCACGCTGCAAGATGGGTTGCAGGTGGATGTGCGGTTACTCGAAAAAGAAAATTTTGGCGCTGCGCTGCTTTATTTTACCGGGTCGAAAGAGCACAACGTGACCCTTCGCGGCCGCGCCAATGACATGGGGCTCACCCTTAATGAATACGCTTTGGCTACTCTGAAGGGTGAGAAGCGCGTGGCCGGGCGCACCGAAGAAGAGATCTATTCGAAACTGAAGCTGGATTTCATCCCGCCCGAGTTGCGCGAAAACACCGGCGAAATAGCCGCCGCTGAAAATCACAAACTGCCGCATCTGGTCACACTGAAAGACATGAAGGGCGACCTCCAGATGCACAGCACGGCCAGCGACGGAAAGAACTCGATTGAAGAAATGGCTGAAGCGGCGCGCGACCTCGGCCACCAGTACATCGCCATCACCGACCATTCGAAAGCCGTCACGGTCGCCAACGGCCTGGACGAAAAGCGCATGGCCGCGCACATCAAGAAAATCCACGCAGCCAATGACAAAGACCTGGGCATCCGCGTTCTGGCCGGGGCGGAAGTGGACATCCTCAAAGACGGATCGCTCGACTACTCCGATGAAATCCTAGCGCAGCTCGACGTCGTGGTCTGCTCCATCCACTCCTATTTCAGCGTCGACCGTGCGGCCATGACGGAGCGCATGCTCGCCGCGATCGAAAACCCCTACACCCAGATCATTGCTCATCCCACTGGCCGCCTGCTGCTCCGGCGCGATCCCCTCGACTACGATATGGAAAAGGTGCTGGAAGCTTGCGCCAAACACGGCGTGGCCATGGAGTGCAATTCATATCCTGACCGCCTCGACCTGAAAGACGTCTATCTCCGGATGTGCAAGGAGCGCAGCGTGAAAGTGGTTATCTCGACCGACTCCCACAACACCGCCAACCTCTCTTTTATTCGCTACGGCGTCACCATGGCCCGCCGCGGCTGGCTCGAGAAGAAAGATGTAATCAATACTCTGCCGACTGCCGAATTCCTTCAGGCCCTCCGTCCAAGGCCAGGAGCCGCGCACAAAAGGCATGCGGCCAAAGCGAACCGCTAGATTGTTGACTTTGCCGTTCGGGTAATATAGAAGGTAGCCAAAGGTCCCTCCCGACTCCCGTCAATTTAACTAAAGGGGAAAAAACCATGAAACGAATCGTATTCGCAGCTCTACTGTTTCTTTGTGTCTCGTTCTTGCTCCCAAGCAGACCAACCAACGCGCAGCAGGCGGAGGAAAAGAAACTGGCTCCGCTGGAGTGGGAAAAACTACCAGACGGCGTGCAGGTGCTAAGGGTTTGGCAACTGGAGGGTGAGAAATTGTACCCTCAAGTCTCTGTTCTGCGAGTATCCGACGCTGAATATCTAAAATTTTTCCAAGACCCCCAGGGTTTCCTGAAATTCGTCAACGCGAATAAGGTCTTCTCAAAAGACGTAATCGTCGCCGGTCCGTGGGTGTCGCTGTCGTCCTATGTCCCAAAGGACGAGACATCTGGTTGGCTGCTCACGCTCTATCACGGGAAATTGAGCACGATGCTCGTCTCTGCCCTGCCGCAATTGGTGCAGGAATACCCCGCTCCTAAGACCCCTAAAACGAAGTGACAACCGTGTCGTTCGGGGGCATGCGCTTCCGGGGTGCGGAGGTCTGTTCTCATCTAGGATTAATGCTTCTGCAGGTTAAAGGCTCATTCGGTGGAGGAGTTCTTCAAATCGCTTGTCCGACCGCAGCGCGTCCAGTGCAGGTTCGACTTTGAGCCGAACTAAGAACGAATCGTGCTGCTCGTAGGCCTTTTCTAACCACGAAAATGCCTTGTCCTTGTCCCCCAAGGCCGCATGGATCTCGGCCAACAAGGACGCCGGAACGTAATGAATTTTGGACGCATCGTTCAGCTGCCCGATAACCTTCCTAGCATCGGCCTTTCTTCCGGATAGCGCATACGCGAATCCCAGGCTCGCCAACCGCAGGGGATCATTACCGGAAGACGCCGCCAGGGTACGGTAGAGCGCGATAGCCTGTTCATTTGCCCCGGATGCCAGTTGGGCGGACCCGACACAGTCGCGCGCCGACATGGAGTGCGGATCCAAGTCCGCAACCGCGCGGCATTGTTCGATAGCCCGATCGTATTTGCGCGCGTAGTAGAATGCCCATCCCGCACTCAGAGTGGTGATCGCTGAATAAGGCTCGAGTTCTTGGGCGGTTCGGATCTCAGCCAGAGCCTGTTCGTGCCGCCCCATCTCCGACAGGAAGCTAGAATAGACGCGGTGTGCTTCCGCGTAACTTGGGTTCAATTCGATGGCCCGCTTGTATTCTCCGTCCGCACCGAGCCAGTCCCAATCACCATAGAATTTGATGGTTGCCAGTGTCGCATGAGCGTCAGCCAAGCCGTCATCCAGTGCCAGAGCCTTCTGAACGTAGTCTTTCGCTCTTGGCATTGCTACTCGAGGCGACAGTTCATTCGTTAACCAGTAGTAGTCGGCCAATCCTGCGTAAGCTGGAGCGTAGTTAGAGTCGATCCTAATGGCCTCCTCAAAGTACGTTTTGGCTTCGCGCATCTGATCTTCCGTTCCCTGATGCAAGTGGTAGCGACCCTTGAGGTAAGCGTCATGCGCTGCGAAATTTGCCGAATGGGGCTTTGCCAGGCGCGCCTCTTCCTGGGGCGTCAGCGTGACATCAATTTCATGGACGATCGCGCCAGCGAGGTCTGCTTGCAGGGCAAAGACATTTTGAAGGTCCCGCTGGTAGGTCCTAGACCAGAGTTGCGCATCGGTCGGGCCATAAACGAGTCGCGCCGTGACACGAGCCGAGCCATCGGAGCGCGACACCGAGCCTTCGACGATGGCATCGACATGGAGCTCTTGCGCGATTTGGTCGAGATGCTTTTGCGAGGACTTATAGCGCATCGCGGATGTCCGGGAAATCACTCTTAGTGCCTGGAGCTGGCCGAGGTCTGTAATCAGGGCGTCCGTCAAGCCCTCGGCGAAATAGTCCTGATCCGGGTTGCCCGAAAGATTCTCGAAGGGCAGCACCGCCAGCGATCGAATCCGCGGAACTCGAGTGTAGCCGAGCATGCGGTCGCGCAAACCGCCGACGTTCGTCGTCGCCAGCCCCACGGCAAGAGCCAGCAGCCCGGCCACACCGTATCCAATCAGCTTCGCGACCCTGCCCCAAACCGGGGATGGTGGAGGCGGCGGCGTGTACCTGGAAGAGGATGGCTCCAGCCGGCGCAAATCCACGAGAAGCTCCGTCGCGGATTGATAGCGCCGATCAGGATCTTTGTCCGAACACTTCAGGATGATGGTTTCGAGTTCGGTGGATATGCGCGGGTTCAGTGCGCGCGGGGGGACCGGCGGTTGGTGAAGGATCGCATCGATGAGCCGCGAAGTTTGCTCTTCCGGATATGCCCGCCGGGCGGTGGCCATCTCGTAGAGCACCGCGCCTATCGTATAGATGTCCGCGCGGGCATCCACCGGCTCGCCTCGGAGCTGCTCCGGCGGCATATACGGAAGTGTGCCCGCGGCCGGTTGCGAGTCAGTTAAAGTCAGGGTCGTTCCTTCGTCCGCTGGCCGCAGCAGCTTCGCCAGGCCAAAGTCCAGTATCTTCGCTCGTCCCTTCTCCGTGATGGCGATATTTGCCGGTTTCAGATCTCGATGCACGATGCCGCGCTCGTGCGCCTCTTCCAACGCCGCGGCAATCTGCATTCCGAGTGCGACCACTTCTTTCTCTGGAAGCGTCCCTCCCCTAAGAAGATCCGCGAGCGTTTTTCCCGGGACGAACTCCATCACAAGAAAGTCCAGGCCGTCTTGCGTGCCGAACTCATAGACCGTTTCGATATTCGGGTGGTTCAGCTTGGCCAATGCCATGGCTTCTTTGCGGAAGTGTCTACGGGCAGTGTCGTCGCTCAGAGTACCGGACGGCAGAACCTTCACTGCCACGTCGCGGTCGAGCTGCTCATCACGGGCGCGGTAAACCACACCCATTCCTCCGGCGGCTACTTTCTCCAAGACGCGGTAGTGGCCGAGTGTCTGGCCAATCATGAGGGGGGACCTGCTTTGTGGGGACCATGTTAGGTCGGCAGGACTGGCAAGTCAACGCGCCGGCTCAGGGCGGCCATTTCCTATTCCGCTACAAAGCACAACTGGCTACTGGGGAACATTTCTACTCGGACTATCGTATCTTGTAACAGTACGCCGTCTTAGGGAGGGTCTTTGCCATGAACCCGCTTCCCCGCCGCTTGGCCACAATTCGCCTGGGAATTGCCTGCACGGCCCTTTTGGCTGCTTCTGCGGTCGCGGCCCGCGCCGAAGAAGTCACCAAGTCTTTTGCCGTGACTGGGCGCGCCAACGTGCGCGTGGAAACCAATGACGGCAGCGTGCGGGTTACCTCGGGCGATTCGAAACAAGTGGAATTTCGCGTCGAATACCATGGCTACGAGTTGGGAAAGAACCTCCGCGTCGACTCCCGTCAAAATGGAGACAAGGTCGAGCTGAGCGCGCGTGTCACCGGCAACTGGGGCTTCTCCTTTGGCCGCAATTCGCGGCACCTTCACATTGAGGTCCGCATGCCTCGCGAAGCCGACCTTCAGGTCGAAACCGGCGACGGATCCGTACAGGCCGAATCCATCAATGGGACGGTAAATGTGCATACCGGCGATGGGTCGGTGAAGGCCAACTCGCTGAACGGCACGATCGATCTCCACACCAACGACGGCAGCATTACTGTTGAGAACCTCAAAGGTGAAATACGCCTCCGCACAGGAGACGGCTCCATAGAAGCCCGCGACCTGGATGGCAAGGTGGAAGCAGACTCAGGCGATGGCCATATCCGCATTGCCGGCCGATTCGATGCGCTCAACGTCAAGACGGGCGACGGCAGCGTGGACACGCGGGTTCTGCCCGGTTCCAAGATGGTTTCGAGCTGGACGATTCGAACGGGTGACGGCAGCGTGGACCTGGTGCTCCCGTCTGATTTCCAGACGAATATCGATGCCAGCACCGGCGACGGCCACATCAGCATGGGTATACCTGTTACGGTGGAAGGAACCTTCAGCAACTCGCAGATTCACGGGAAGATGAACGGCGGCGGCCAGCCACTGACCATTCACACAGGTGATGGCTCGATCCGGCTGAGCAAGAGCTGAGGCAGCTCACCCCGCGAAGGGGAAACGAGAGCCCGTCGGTTCACCGTAGTCCCAGTACTGGGTTGCTGTCAAAAAACAGCCTACAGCTGTCCCTATTTGGTGACTTCTTTGTACACGCGTTGTATTGCAACCCATTGAAAACAAACGACGTGGCATTGGCGTATCTTTGGCGTCCGACTTGCACTTCCCTTTCCTGGTGTTTCGGGAGAGTGTTGTGATCATCTTCGCTATTGTAGCCGCACTAGCTGTTCTGGTAGCGGTCACATTTATCAGTTCAATCGATTTCTCCAAGACCCGCCGCCACTAATCCCCTTTCAGGGAGAATTACGGCTCACCATTAACAGTTATCGCGCAAGAACTCTTCCCGCCGGAGCCTCTCGTAAAGCATAATCACAGCCAGAATATGGCTGGCACGGACCCCAACGCAATCGCGACGCCTCCAACGCGCCCACGGCGCGCATACGCCTGGGTTGTTCTCTTTCTGGTGTACACGCTCATCGCGTTGCTTCTGACCGGCTACAAATATCTCGACGATCTTACCCGGCAGCGCCCCGGCACTTTCTACGTGCGGGTTCTGGAGGAAGGTACCGGTGTGTACTCCGTTTTTCTTCTGCTGCCTTTTGTCTTCCGCTTCGCACGAGTCTACCTCTTTGCGCGCAAAGGCTGGCTGAAGCTCGGTCTCTTCCATCTGGCTGCTGCGGTTCTCTTCTCCGCAGTCCACATCACGATGATGGCCATCAGCCGTCACTTCCTCGCGCCCCTCATGGGTCTCGGTCCGTACGACTACGGCATCATGACTTATCGCTACCCCATGGAATTCTCGAACGACCTGATCGGCTTCACGGTTATCGTGGGCTTGTATTCTTTCTACCAACGCCTGCGCATCGCGCAGGCGCAGCAACTTGCCGCCGCTGAACTCCAGACCAAGCTGGTGCAAGCGCAGCTAGAGAATCTGCGCCTGCAGTTACAGCCGCACTTTCTCTTCAACACATTGAACACGATTTCTTCGGTGATGTACGAGGATGTGCGAGCGGCCGACGCCATGATCACGCAGCTCAGCGACCTGCTGCGCCTCACGCTGCAGGCTTCGCGCGCGCATGAGATTCCGCTCGCTGAAGAACTGGAAATCACGCGGCTCTATCTCGACCTGATGCAGAAGCGATTCGAAAACAAGTTGCGCGTCACCTATTCCGTCGATCCGTCCTTGCATAGTTCGCTTGTACCGCAACTCATCCTGCAGCCGCTGCTGGAGAATTCGCTTCGGCATAGAATGAAACCGGGAAGCAGCGCGATGGATCTATCGATCGCGGCTCATCGCGAAAACGGCAGCCTGATCCTGCAGGTTTCTGATACCGGCTCCGGTCTCGGAGAAATAGATCCCTCGCGAGTATTCGGCCGCGGCGTGGGACTTTCGAATATCCGCGACCGCCTGACGCATCTCTATGGCGACGGCCAGCAATTCTCGATCTCCAACCGGCCAAGTGGTGGAGCGGAGGTGACCCTGCGCGTTCCCCTGCACACCGCGGCGCACATTTCCCAAGCTTCCGAATGAGCCCGCAGTACTCACTCAGCGTCCTGGTCGTTGACGACGAAGCGCCGGCGCGGCGCAAGATTATCCGCCTGCTCCGCGAAGAGTCCGCGGTGGAGATTGCCGGCGAAGCCGATAGCGGTGAGGCGGCCGTCGCGGCAATAAAAAAACATCGCCCCGATCTGGTTTTCCTCGATGTGCAAATGCCGGGGTTGGATGGTTTTGGGGTAATTCAATCGCTCGACGCAGCGAAAATTGCATTGCCGCGCGTCGTTTTCATCACGGCACACGATCGGTTTGCGCTGCGCGCCTTCGAGGTACACGCTTTCGATTACCTGCTCAAACCCGTGAGCGAAGAGCGATTCCGCGAAGCTCTCGGAAGGGCAAGAATTCAGCGCGAACAATCGGCGGACGGATTTGCTTCCCGCCTGGGGTCGATGCTGGAACAGCTGCAGCGCGAAAAGTCTCTTCCCGATCGCTTGCTCGTCCAGGAAGAATCACGAGCGGTCTTCGTCCCGGTTAAGGAAATCTCTTGGGTCGAAGCCGATCGAAATTACGTGCTGCTTCATTGCGGGAATAAAACACACACGCTGCGCAGCACGCTGGACGCGGTGCAAAATTCACTCGACCCCAAGCTGTTCGTGCCCGGCGGCGCGGCAGGAGAGGTGCGCCGCCGGGAGATGCTGCACGCATTCGCGGCGGATCGCGCGAGCCGTTTGCGCGCGGCGGCCGCTTTCGCTGCCCCAGTGGAGATCCCAAACAACGTGCGGGGGCCCGCTCATCCCAACTCCGTTGCTTCCTTCCCGCTTGGTGGGGTATCACTCCTTCCATGAAAAACCAATACTTCGATTGCACCGGCCATTGGCTCCTGCTCCTATTCCTTTTCCTTGGGCCCGTCTCGCACGCTGGGGCGCAAGCCAAGCCCGACGCGGGCTGGCCTAACTACGGTAACGACGGCGGCGGCACGCGCTACTCCCCCGCTTCGCAGATCGACCGCACAAACGTTGCTCAACTCAAAGCCGCTTGGACTTATCGCACCGGCGCGCTGCCGCATGATGAGGAACTCGACAAGAAAGCCGCGTTTGAGGCTACGCCCATCCTCGTTGATGGAAAACTCTTTCTGAGCACTCCATACGATCACGTGATCGCATTGAATCCAGAGACGGGCGCGAAGCTTTGGGAATTTGACCCCAAGCTTGAGCTGCCCTACGGCTCTTCAGAGGTCACCTCGCGCGGTGTATCCGCCTGGCGAGAACCGCGCGCCAGGGCCGCTCAACCGTGCGCCCTTCGAATTTTCATCGGCACCCTCGACGCACGTTTGATCGCCCTGGACGGTGCTACCGGAAAGCCCTGCTCCGACTTTGGATCGGACGGCGAGATCGACCTCACGAGCAGCGTAAAACTGCGTGACCCCGGCAACTATCAAGTCACTTCGGCTCCCGCTATCTTTAAAGACCTGGTCATCACGGGCTCCTCGATCGGCGACAATCGCGCAGTCACCATCGAGCGCGGCATCGTTCGCGCGTTCGATGCGCGAAGCGGGAAACTCCGGTGGACATGGGACTCCATCGCGCCCTGGGCCTATCAGACGACGCCTCGCACCGGCGCGGGAAACGCCTGGTCAACTATCTCAGTGGACGCAGAGCGCGATCTCGTCTTCATCCCGACCGGCAGCGCCAGTCCCGATTATTACGGCGGGATCCGCAAGGGCGACAACAAATGGGCCAACTCCGTCGTCGCCCTGCGCGCTTCCACCGGCGAGTTCGTCTGGGGCTTCCAAGTGGTTCACCACGATCTGTGGGATTACGACGTTGCCTCGCAACCCACGCTTTTCGCCTGGAAGGATGGAACCCCAGCCGTTGCAATCACGACCAAGACGGGACAGGTTTTTGTGCTGAACCGGCTCACTGGCGCTCCACTCATTCCCGTCGAAGAACGCCCGGTCCCCAAGAGCGACATCCCCGGCGAAGAAGCCTATCCAACGCAGCCTCACTCTGAAATTTCGCTGGTACCCGAAGGACTCTCTCCAGAAAGTGCATGGGGCAAAACGGGCGAAGACCGTCAGTGGTGCGCGGAGAAAATCAAAACCGTGCGCAATGAAGGCGTTTTCACACCCCCCAGCGTCAAAGGCATCATCGTTTTTCCCAGCAGCGTCGGCGGCGTGAACTGGGGCAGCTCGGCGTACGACCCGGCACGCCATCTCCTCCTGATGAACACCAATCGCATCCCCGTCTATGTGAGACTCATTCCCCGCGACGAGTTCGATGACCAGCGAAAATCCGCGAGCAATGAAGACCGCCTCCACGGCGAATTCGCCCGTCAGACCGGCGCGCCCTACGCCATGTTTCGCACCTTGCTCCTTTCGCCTGGCGGACCTCCCTGCAACGCTCCGCCCTGGGGCACGGTGGCCGCTGTCGATCTCTTTTCCGGAAAGAAAGTTTGGGATGTGCCACTGGGAAGCTATATGCCCAGCATGTCCACGGGCACCGTTAACTTCGGCGGGCCCATCGCCACTGGCGGCGGTCTGGTCTTCGCTGCCGCAGCCGTAGACAGCTATCTTCGCGCCTTCGACTCCGAAACCGGCAAGGAACTCTGGAAATTCGAACTCCCGGCCAGCGGCCAGGCCACTCCCATGACCTACACGCTCAAGGGCAAACAATACGTGGTCATTGCCGCGGGCGGCCACGGCAAACTGGGCACGAAGCAAGGCGACTACGTTATCGCCTTCACGCTCCCTTAAAGGAATCGAACGAGCGAAACGTTTTCAGCGCTCTTGCGTATCCACAGATACTCAAATGAAAGCTACCACTGAGCAAGCGCCCGTTCTCAGCAAGGAAAGAACATCTTTTCTCGCGGATGGCATGCCCGTCGCCCTATTTCTCGCCTTCGCGAATTTCCTGCTGCATCTCTACTTCAACAATCAGTATGGCTACTTCCGCGACGAATTCGATTACATGGCCTGCGGGGACCATCTGGCCTGGGGTTATGTGGATCATCCTCCCCTGGTGCCGTTCCTCATGAAGATCTCACGCCTCGTTCTGGGTGACTCCCTTCGGAGTATTCGGTTCATACCGGCGCTGGCAACCTCGGCCGCCGTCATTCTGACCGCCATGATGGCTCGCGAACTCGGTGGCCGGCGGTTCGCGGTGGTGCTTTCCGCGTTGGCGTTCATCGCTGTGCCCATCTATCTCAACGACGGCAGCGTCATGACCACGAACTGCCTCGAGCCTCTGCTGTGGATGGGCTGCGTTTATTTTGCAATGCTGGCAATCAAGCGCGACGATCCGCGATATTGGCTCTGGTTTGGCATCGTCGCAGGCATTGGTCTTGAGGAGAAATACTCGATTGCCGTGCTCGGTTTTGGCATCGTGGTTGGACTGTTGCTGGCCGAACAGCGCCGCGTTTTTACCAGGAAATGGATCTGGCTCGGCGGCGCGCTCGCCTTTCTCGTTTTTCTTCCGAATTTTCTCTGGAATGTTCAGAATCACTGGCCCTTTGCGCAACTCATGCACAACATCAAGGCCGACGGCCGCGACGTGGTCCTTTCTCCCGCGGCTTATTTCGCCCAACAAATTCTCATCGTTCATCCGATCCTCGCGCCGATCTGGATCACCGGTGTGCTGGCCTTTCTCTTCTCCGCCCGGCTGAAGCCGTATCGGTTTCTCGGCTGGTGTTATCTGGCAACCTTTACCGTATTCGTCGTTCTCAAGGGCAAGAACTACTACCTCGGGCCAATCTACCCGGTCTACTTGGCAGCCGGCGCGGTGGTGATCGAGAGTTTCATCGTACGATCGCGCCAAGTTTGGCTGAAGCCCGCGGTCGTAGCGTTGGTTCTCGCAGGAGGAGCCTGGCTCGCGCCAGTTGTCATGCCGGTACTCCCCGTTGGTAAATTCATTTCGTACATGGATCACCTGCCTTTCAAAGTGCCTCGCAGCGAGCATAGCCACATGCGCGCGATCCTCCCGCAGCATTTCGCCGATCAATTCGCATGGGAGGAAATCGTGGCCACTGTAAATCAGGCCTACAGCCGACTCTCTCCCGAAGAACGGCCGAGCTGTGGCATTTTCGCGCAAAACTACGGGCAGGCGGGCGCCATCGACTTTCTGGGACGGCGCTACGGATTACCTCCCGCCCTCAGCGGCCACCAGACTTATTTTCTGTGGGGCCCGCGCGGATATTCTGGAAATTGCCTGATCGTTCTCGACGATTCCAGGAAAGTCCTGGAAAGCGAATTCGAACACGTCGAATATGTGGGCAAGTCCCCCGACAATCGCTACGCGATGGAACGCGAGATCACCGTATTCATTTGCCGTGGCGCGAAATTCGGGTCGCTTGCCGAGATCTGGCCGCGATTGAAGAGATGGCGCTAGAAATCATTCGCGACCGTGCGCCGCGAAGTCCGATCCTTCGCCCAGACTGAATACAATTGCCCTTGGTTCGCCGCGCGCAGCAGGGGAGTGCCTGCTTCTTGATATACAATCGTGGCCGGGAAAAATGACCGGACAAAGAGCTCATGGCCGTGGCCTGCGCATCATCGCCGTCTACAAACTCTTGAAAAGTTTGGCGCTGCTCGCACTGGGCATCGGCGCGCTCAATCTTCTTCACAAAGACGTCGCGACCGTGGCGGAGCACTGGATCAATATTTTCCAGGTGGATCCCCACAGTCACTATATTCGGCTTCTTCTTGCGAAGTTGTCCATTGTGGACGACCAGCGATTGAAAGCACTCAGCGCAGGCACTTTCATTTATTCAGCCATTTTTCTTACGGAAGGCGTCGGCTTGGCACTGGGCAAGCGCTGGGCCGAGTATCTTACGATCATCAGTACTGCTTCCCTGCTCCCGATCGAAGTCTACGAACTCGTTAAACACGCCAGCATCGGCAAAGTACTCGCACTGGTGATCAATCTCGCCGTGGTTGTCTATCTGATCCAAGAGCTCCGCCGCTTTCCCAAGCGGTCCTGACGGCTCCGCCCGATTTTCAGGCGCTTGACGTTCAGCGCTGGACGTGTGGAGTGTGCCGCAAAGACACCACGACGAATGAAAATGGCTGATTGCGAATGGAGTGCGAGAAGTTTGGCTAGATGGCCAAACGCTACGGAATCGCCAGGCTGTACCCTTCGCGCACGGCCGTGGCGCTCTCCTTGCCTTGATAGCGGTAAACAACGATCAAAATCTTGTCCGCGCCAATCGCTGGATCTCCGCCCAAGGCGCTATTGGTGACGACAAAACTCAACACGCCTTCGCGAATTCTGCTCCGAAGGACCTCCGTCACGTTCACGGTCCTTCCCTGCACGCCGTAATAACCACCGATGATTTTGAGGCTATTCCAGTCATCCCGATCTCGGTCGCCGTAATGCGCAGGGCGGGCATCCCGATCGTGGTCGCCATAGTTCGCGGGGTGGTCGTCCCGATCGCGGTTGCCGTAGCTCGCAGGGTGATCGTCCCGATCATCATGGCGAACAGTGAACATGCGGGCTTCAACGAAGCCGCCCTCTCTGTAATTGAATTCGCGTTCCTCATTCCTGCGATTTCTGGCGAAGATGCGCAGCGACTTGTCTTTCCCGACGGCAGGATCCCCGCCCATGGTTTGATTATTCACCGCCACTCTGCCGTTCACGCCGCCGCGTTCGATGAGGTCTTTGAGAATATCGCTGACGTCATTGCGTTGGTTCTTGAAACCGTAATCAGCGCGCTGGATCTGCCAGCCTTCCTCCTGGGCACCCACTCCGGCCGTGAAAAGGGTAGCGGCAATGGCGAAGACGATCGAGGCAATGGCCAACACAACATATCGATTTGCAGGTTTCATTCGAGACTCCCCGAGGGCGCAGGCCCTCTGCGTTCTTTGTCCCACTTTAGCTCTGGTGGCGGCTCCTGGTAATAACTAATCGAGGCGGGATTGTCTTGAATGTCTACAGTAGCCTGATGGCTTTCTTGCGAGACACGCCTGCGGTTCCATGGCAGCAGTGATGTGATTTTTCCGGGGGCGAACGTCAGAATGGGGAGATGAAGTCATGCGGCCATCTTCCTTTGATCTGAACGGCGTTCCCAGAAATCCTCAAAGCGTCCGCTAAGTCTGCTGCAGCGCAGGGCGATGATGGTGTTTGCGCCCTTTACGGTCCAATGCATGCCCGCGCGTTTGAGACGGGTGCCGATCATCACTTTACAGCCGGCCTCCACCACGCCGGTCGAGGTGCAGAAGCCTTGTTGGTGGAACTTTGGATATCGCATTCGGTGTCGATTGTTCCAGATGTAGCGGACACATTCCCGTGCCTCTTTGTGTTGGCCGGCGTGGCCATGCAGAGCTTGCACCAGGGATTTCAAGCGGCCCTCATCGAGTTCCTCATAGCGCGCCTGGACCCAGGGCTTGCCTTCTGGGCGGTCCCCATAAATGATCTTTCCCACCTGGCTGAGATGTTCTTTGGCATGAAAGCGGTCGAGAATCTGAGTGGCTTGCGGGAATAGTTCCGTAGCCGTGTTCCAAATCCAGGCTGAACCATCGCCCAACACCGCCGGGCGCTGAGCTTCGGCGAAACCACGGCGGCTGGCCTCGCGCTGCACGCGCGCCGCGAAGTCCGAGAGGTCGGGACTGGTATCCAGAGTGGCTGCGCTTT
>WNFP01002503.1_pt1 | contig 29456 bp, 30 predicted proteins | sample 5400201 | NCBI WGS metagenome assembly WNFP01 (sample SAMN13153355, study PRJNA577476) | soil metagenome | isolation source: 115 cm saprolite under Madrone tree | place: USA:California | collected 2016-06-14 | reverse complement strand
TCAGCCTTGCGGCCATTGCGCAATATTCCCCACTGCTGCCTCCCGTAGGAGTCTGGGCCGTGTCTCAGTCCCAATGTGGCTGGCCATCCTCTCAGACCAGCTACCCGTCGTCGCCTTGGTGGGCCATTACCCCGCCAACAAGCTGATAGGCCGCGAGACTCTCCGCCGGCGCAACCTTGCGGCTGCTTTCCTCGCTCAGGGATGCCCCCGAGCGAGCGGATGCGGTATTACCCGGCCGTTGGGCCGGCTATCCCCCGCCGACGGACAAGTTCCTCACGTGTTACGCACCCATCTGCCACTGAACCGGAGTTGCCCCCGGTCCCGTTCGACTTGCATGTGTTAGGCACGCCGCCAGCGTTCGTCCTGAGCCAGGATCAAACTCTCCAATGATTGAAGAATCCGAACAGCTCATCACGAACGACTGCGTTTCGTATGTCGTCCGTATATCACGTCAGAGTCAAACCCTCGCGACGCACGTCTGACCGCGCGCCGTTCAAACGGGTCCGCACTCCACACGCTCGACCATCAGTTCTCAAAGAGCCACGCGCAAAAAGTTGCTGCGCAGACGCCAATGCTAACCGGGTCTCCCGACCCCAGTCAAGGGGGCCTGGAGACTGAAGATACGGCCCCTGGCCCCACCCCCCTCCCCGCCCCTCCCCACACCCACCCGAATGGATTGCTAGCTGAAGCCGACTGGCGGTGCCACATTGGCCCGCATGGAGCTTTCGCACGCCGATCGCCGGCTCGCTACGGATCGCCGCGCGCCCACCGACCGCCGCCGCGTCGTGACGGTCGTGGTGGAAGAGCGCCGCTCCGGCGTGGACCGCCGCGCCAAACCGGAGCGGCGCGCGCCTGAAAGCGCCGGCGAGCACATCCGAAACGCCCTGCAGCTGCTCACCAACGTCGCCGAGTCGGGCACGCTCGACGAAGAAAGCCTGCGGGATTTGGATGCGGCGATGTTCCGACTGCGGTTTGCACTGGACCGTCTAGAAGCGCGGGGCTAAAAGAAGCTTCAAGAGGAAGCGCTCAGGCTGCCTACGGCCTGACTCCAAGCACTCCGTACAGCTCAGCCGGTCGGTACACGATCCCGTTCTTCACCACCAGCGACGTCCGGCGGATGTCGCTGATCCGCTGTGTCGGATCGCCGTCGACGAGCACCAAGTCCGCGAGTTTCCCCACGGCGATGGACCCTCGCTCAGCGTCATGGTGCATGATCCGCGCGGCGCCGATCGTGGCGAGCTGGATCACCCGGCCGGGCGGAATTCCCGCCTGTGCGTACAACTCCAACTCGCGGAACAGCGCGAACCCGATCGGTGCCGCATCGGTACCGGCGACGACCGGGACGCCGGCATCGTACAGCGCCTTCACCATGCGAAGCATGGCGCCGTACGAGTCGCGGTAGCGCTGGTCCTTGCCCGACGGCACCGGCAACCCACCCGCGTAGAAAGTCCTCCGAACCTGGGGAGGCATCCGATCGGCGATCGCCGTCTCGCTCGGGCCGAGCTGGCCGGGTCGCGCGGTGAACCAGTCCTCGAACGCGACCAGGGTCGGGTCGATGTCGGTGCCCCGCGCCTTGAGAAGCGACACGAAGTCGCGGACCCGCTGGGAGCCGAAGTCGAGCTCCGCGCCATGTTCGGCCACCGCGGTGAAGCGCGCCATCGACCGGGTGTCCTTCACGCTGTCCATGAAGTTGAGCAGCAGAAAGTTGGCGTGCTGCAGCTCATCGAACCCCAGCCGCACCACCTGCTCCGCCCGCATGAACGCGGGAACGTGGCCGCTCACCCTGAGCCCCCGGGCGTGCGCCGCCGCGATGATGCCGGGGACCAGCTCGGGCTTCATCGAGCTGTAGACCTTGATCTGCTCGTACCCGTGCGCGGCGTACCACTCGACGGCCCGATGCGCCGCCAGCGAGTCGTCCGCCAGAACGCCGAGCGGCACCTGAAAGGGTCCGGAGCCGTCGATGAGACCCGAAAGCATGAGACGGGGCCCGATCAGCGAGTCGGAGGCGAAGCGGCGCTGCAACACGAGCGTCATCACCGTATCGTTGCCCATGTCGCGGGCGCTGGTGACTCCGGCCGCGACGTCGAGCAGCCCATCCTCCCCCGGGGAGATGTGGACGTGCATATCCCAGAGTCCGGGCAAGAGCGTCTTTCCCGCCGCGTCGATCACCTGGGCCTGTGCGGGAATGGGGATCTGAGCGTCTGAGCCGACGGCGGTGATGCGGTTGCCCACGACCACGACGGTGGCGCCCGGCCGAACCGAGGCCGATTCGGCCACGAACAGGCGGGCGTGCCGGATGACGAGGGGCCCCGTGGGACGGTGCGCCAACTCTCCGGCCAGGCGCATGAAGCGCGCGTCGCGGGCTTTCTCCTGCGCCTCGACCATGGCGGGGATGGCCGATGCCCATCCCTCGGGAGCAATGCTCCCATAGCTCGACACGAGAGCGAAATGTCGGCCGGTGTCGTCCAGCCACACGGGGTTCGGGGCAAAACTCAGGCCGCCCACCGTGTATTGAATCAGATGTAGCGGCCGACCGCTCGACTCGATCGTCAAATCCCCCACCCGCTCCACCCGAGCCTCGCCGCTCGGCAGCAACGTGATCCGTCCGCCCTGCTTGAGGGCTGCCTGTATCAGGAGCTGCGATCCTATCGGCGTCTCCGCCGCCGCGACGTAGAAGGCTTGCGAGTCCGCTGACTGGCTGCCCTGCTCGACGCGGCTCTGCCACGTGACCGTTCCTGCGACGGTGGTGAGCCGCTCATCCACCGTGTCCTTCACATAGTTGTGCCCCACGATGGTGAGCGCGGTGGGCAGGCCTGCGGGACTGGGGTGGAGGGTGGCTTCCTGATGCGGTCCCCGGCCCCGATCGTTGAACTCGAAAACCGCATGGAGGTCGCCGCCCGACCGCCATTCCTTGTAGTAGCCGGCGGGGCGGTCGGAGAAGAGGACGACGTAGCGCGCCGTGTCACCCGATTGTTGCGCGGCGATCGTCCCCATCGGCAGCAGGGCGAGCAGGCAGGCGAAACGGCGCGCCCTTTCCGCCCGCGCGCTCAAGCCGCGGGTCGCCCGCGCTTGTGCTTCACACGATTCTTGAGGTACACGGTCGTGCCCGGAGGCCCGCTGCCCACCGCCGTCATGCCGAGCTTGGTGGCGATGGCGCGCGCGCCGTCGTTGCCATCCCCGATGCAGGCGATGACGCGATCCAGTTTGGCGGTGTCGAATGCCCATGCCATGGCCAGCTTGCAGGCTTCTTTCGCGAGGCCCCGCCCCTGTGCCTCCGATCGCAAGGCACAGAGCAGCTCGAAATCGCTGGCGCCGAGCGCCTGCGAGCGGACCAGCCCCGCCACGCCCACGGTCGCCTGACCCTCGACGATCGCGAACAAGTGGTGGGGATTCTCTTCATCGGGCAACGGCAGCGTGCCGACAAACTCCCACACGTCGTCTTGCTGCTCGAGGGAGCTCAGCAGCTCATCATCAGATTGGGTGAGCGGTCGGAGGTTCACGGGCCTAAGCTGCGCGCGACGCGCAGGCCGGCGCAAGGGCGTAGCTAGCGCCCTTACTTCGGATCTTGACGCTGCGGACCCACGCGGCGCGCTTCGGCTCCCTGCGCCAGCATGCGTTCGGCGAAATCGAGTCGCTCCTGCGTCTCGGTCAGCTCCTGCCGCAGCTGGAGCACGTCGGCCTCGAGCGCTTGGACCGCCTCGAGCGCGTCAACCGCGTCGGGCCCAGGCTGGACCTCGCGCCCGGGACGCTGGCGCAGCCAGCCGGCCCACCACGCGAACCCGAGCGCGAGCACTGAACCCGAGCGCGAGCACTACGTGGACCGCGGCATGCGGCAGCTGGGCCTGCCCGATGGCGAACCCGGCACCGACCAAGTTGACGACGGCCAGTACCGCGGCGATCCGGAACCACGTAGTGGGCTTGAAGGTCATGGGGAGATCCTCTTGAACGATAGTTCGTGCGCGCCAGCGCACAACACTCTGTCTCCCTTAAGGCGATCACCCCCCGCCGGTTTCAAACGGTGGAACCTACCTGGACTCCCTCACGGGCGAGCCGGCGAACCGAGGCCGAGGCTCATGGCCGGTCGGAGGGTCAAGATCTCGACCGTCGTCCTCGTGAGCAAGCTGCCGACCGCGTCCGGGAGCGCCTGCTCGCTCCTGCCAGCGAGCACGGCCGACAGGCTGAGCCGGGGCCGCAGTCGGACATAGCGCGGCGTCGCTCCACCCGCCACCATCCGATACCACAGGGTCTCACCCTGCAGCGCCGATTGGGCCGCGCCGAGCGCCGCTTCGAACGCCTTGGCGGCGCCGGGCACGAGATCCACGGTCGTCAGCTCGAGCCGCGCGGTTGGCTGCGGCTCGGCGGTGCCACGCGACAGCCCAGGCAGGTACTCGTAGACCGCGTTCGCCACGTACTCGACATGTGGGGCGACGTTGACAACGTTGTCCCGCTCGTCGTCCGCCGGCGCCACGGCGCTGTCCAGGCTAGCGGCCGAATGCCCGAACGTCGCGTACATGAACCAGCGATATCGCTCCCCGGCCCAGACGCCCCAGCCATACCAGACCCACGGGTCTCCGGCCTGCCGGTGCCACGCGAGGTGTCGGATGTAGCCGGCTTCGAACTCGACCGTCTGCCCGTCATGCGGACGCAAGACCGCGATGCGGGCGTATGGGCCCCGCCCCGTTTGCGCGCCGAGCAGCGCGGGCAGCACCAGGCCGACGATCCCAAGCCACCGCTGTGTCATGATGCGTCCTCACGAGGGGGTGGAACGCAATGTTAGACCCTGGCGCGATTAGTTGTCAATGGCAACTATCGTCCGGATGCTACAGCCGCTGGTCGGTCAGACCGAGCACCGCCGCGCTGAGCAGCCCGATGACGAGGATGCCCGACCAGAGCGCCGTCCCGCCGAATTGCTCGAGCGCGATGGTTCCGGCCCAGGGGCCGACGAGGATCGCCAGGCTGAACATCGACGCATACGCGCCGGCGTACTGGCCGGTGCGCCCTGGCGGCGCGATGTCGGCTGCATAGGCGCTGCTGGCCGGAATCGCAATCATCTCCCCGAACGTCCATACGACGGCAGAGAGCAGCAGGCCCGGCACGCTGTGGAGCACGGCCATGCTACCGAAGCCCAGGGCGTACAGCACCGCGCCCAGCACCATCGTCCGGCGATGCGACCACCCCGCCATCGCCAGGTTGAGCGGCACCTCGGCCACGACGATGAGCACGGTGTTCACCACGAACAGCAGCCCGTAGAACGACTCGCGGTAGTGCAGATCGCGCACCAAAAAGACGGGCATTGCGCCCTCGTGTTGGTAGAACACCACCCCCATCAAGAAGACGCCGGTGAGAAACACGACGGCGCGCGGATCACGCAGCACGCTCGTCCCGGGCCGGTTCTCTAGAGCGCGCGGGTCGTTGCCGAGGCGGCCCGCCCCGAGCCGCGCGAGGGGCCGCCCTGCCAGGAGGGCGGTCAGCACGACACCCGCGGCGAGCGCGCTCGCACCGTCCACCACGAAGAGCAAGGGAAACGAGACGGTCGCGAGAAAGCCGCCGACCGCCGGCCCCACGCTCATCCCGAGGTTGATGCCGAGCCGGTTGACGGCGACCGCCACCTTGCGCTGCTCGGGCCGAACCACCGACGTCAACGCCGCCATGGTCGCCGGCCGCACCGATTCGGCGACGAGCGACCAGACGAACGTAATGGCGAGGAAGGTCCCAAAGCGGCTCGCGAGGGGAAACGCGAGCAGAATGAGGCCCGACAACACCAGCGCGCCGCGCAGCACGGCGAACGCGCCGAGGCGATCGCACAGCCGGCCGGCCATGGGTCCGCTGACCAGCCCGCCGAGGCCGTACACGGTGAGCGCCATCCCGGCGAGGGCCGGCCGCACGCCCAGGTGCCGGGTCACGTACAGCACCATGAAAGGCACGACCATCGTGCCGGCGCGATTGACGAATGTCGTAGCGAACACGATCCAGACCGAGGCGGGGAGCCCACCCACGCCACGCCACGGGTTTCGCGTGAGCATGCGATCGATTACTTCCGGCGCGGCGCGTCTAGGGCGCGATCGACGAGCTGTCGCAGGAGCTTGATCGCGGCCCGCCGGGCGGCGGGCGGGTACGACGCCAGCAGTCGCGCGTTCTCGCGCACGATGGCCCGACGCAGGCGCTCGTAGCGCCGCTTCCCTTCCGGTGAGGCGACGATCCACATGGCGCGCCGGTCGTGCTCCGGTCGCGACCACTCGACCAGCCCACGGCGTTTCATGCCCGCCACGATCCGGCTGGTGGTGCTCTTATCGAGCTGCAGTGCGTCCGCCAGCTGCGTGAGACGTTGACCGCCGGCCGCCAGCAGGGTGTCGAGGGCGTAGGCTTGGACCACGGTGACTCCGAGCCGGAGCGCCTGATCGCGGTCGCGGAACTGGTAGAAGCGAATGAACGCCGTGGCGGCGTCATACAGCGCAGCCGCATCGCGGTGCACGGGGGAGGATCGGCGTGGTGCGGCCATGGACCCGACGCTTGTGGGGTGCCCCACAAGGTAGTTGCTACTAACAACTAATCAAGCAGGCGGAACAGTTTGGCGGCCGCCACCAGCAGGCCGAGCAGCAGAAGGGTCCACGCGAGAGCCGATACGGTGACAATGGTGAGCGCGTAGCCCACCCCACCCAAAGCGCGGTGCGCTTCGAAGAGCCACGCCTGCACCACGTAGCCAGGCGCGATCAGGAGCAGGGCGATGGGTTGGTCCATGTGACTCAGCGCTCGTGAGCATGCGAACGCAACGAGGGTGAAGAGCACGGGAGCCGCGACACGGAGTCGGACGTGCAAGTGGACGTCTACTTCAAGAATCTGAACGTTGCGAGGATTTGCCTTAAGTACCCTTCCTTGGAAGGGTCTCCTATTGCGAGGAGCAGATTGCCGTTCGATATCATGACCGTGGGTATGTCACGAAAGTCTCCATAGAGATTCTGCGTTGTATTGTCCACCGTTACCTGTGTCACAGTAGCATTGGCGGCGATCAGCCTCTCCTCTATCGAATACGCGTCGCGATCAAGGAAGACCTTGACATACAAGACATTTCTCGTAGCACCACGAGACGAAGCGGAGAAGTTGATCCAGGTCACCTTCGCCCTATCAGTAACGGTATTGGCTTCGCTCCAGTGATTAGGGTATCTGAACTCAAACCCCAGCGTTGTGTTGCTGTAAACGCGCCAAGTCGATGGGGCGGCTTGCTTGCAGGCTTCGGCCGCAAGGACCACTGCCAGGGTGATAGCCAGACGTGATTTCAGGTGAGGCTCCCCAACCCTTGTCCTTGATGCGCGACCGAGACGGCCATGCCCGTGAGGTATAGCGGCCGCTTCACCAGCGTAAAGTAGGGGACATCGATCAGCGACACGCGCAGTCTCGGACTAGTTGCAGCGCGCCAGCCATGGAGAGAGCGTACAGAAGTGCGAAGGTAGAGTGGACCAAGCGCATATCAGTCACCCCGGTCGGGCAGCTGCGTAAACAAGTAATCGATGAGTCGGGTGCCCGCCAGCCCTTGGTTTGGAGTGAGAGCGCCATGAACAAACGAGATCTCACCCGTCGAGGCTTTGTCAGACAGTCATTGGCGGCCGTAGGTCCCGGAATGATCGCCGCGAACTCGCTGCCGTTGGTGTCCGCGCAGGCCGAGGACACGGCCCGGATGAGCGTCGTCTGTGTCGGCGGGCATCCGGACGACCCGGAGTCGGGGTGCGGCGGCACGCTGGCGCGGTACGCCGCCCTCGGCCATGCGGTGACGGTCGTCTATCTCACGCGTGGCGAACGCGGCATCTCCGGTAAATCCCTGGACGACGCGGCCAGGATTCGCTCCGCCGAGTGCGAGGCCGCCTGCAAGATCATGGGCGCGAAGCCCGTGTTCTTTGGCCAGATCGACGGTGCGACGGAGGTGACACACGCGCACGTGGACGCAATGAGGCGACTCCTCGCCACCGAGCGTCCCGACGTGCTCTTCACGCACTGGCCCGTGGACACGCACATGGATCATCAGGTCGCGAGCATGCTGACAATCCGCGCGTGGATGGAGGGAGGCCCCCCTACGGCACGCCTCTACTTCTATGAAGTGAACAGCGGCAGTCAGACGGAAGGCTTCCTACCGAATACCTACCTAGACATCTCGTCAGTCATCGCGCAGAAAAAGGCCGCCCTGTTCGCGCACGTGAGCCAGGACGGGCGGGGCATCTGGCGGGAGCACCACGAGATTATAGCGCAGTGGCGCGGACGCGAGGTCGGTGTGCCCGCCGCCGAGGCGTTCGTTCACCTGAACCGGGACGATCACACCAGCGACCTGCTGCGCTTGTAGTTCGTCGCCTTCTGGCTAGCTGGTGCCACTCATGCGCCCGGGAGGATTCGAACCTCCGACCAACAGCTTAGAAGGCTGCTGCTCTATCCACCTGAGCTACGGGCGCCCGCTATTCGAGAACAACTTAACACGCTTAGGCTGCCGTTCTATCCCGAAGAACCCGGCCGCCCGCCGCTCACGTGCTTGCTCGCCGTCTGGATATAGTGTCAATTCTCATGCCCGCCCGCGCAACGCTCGCTCGGTCGTGTGATGGCGGACATTCCTCGCGCATCCATCGATAAACCTGCTGCGGGTGGCTCATGGCGAAACGCACACTGCCTCTGCCGCTGGTCCTTCTGCTGCTCGCCACCTGCAAGGAAACTCTGACCAACACTAGCCCGACCAATCCCCAGTCTGTGGCTGTGCTGACGCAGCACAACGACAACACCCGGTCCGGCTGGAACGACCATGAAACCGCCTTAACGACCAGCAATGTCAACGTGCGGCAGTTCGGCGCGGTGTTCACGCTGCCGGTGGACGACCAGGTGTATGCCCAGCCGTTGGTCCTTAGCCATGTCTCCGTCGGCGGCGGCGACCATAACGTCGTCTACATCGCCACCGTCAACAACACGCTTTACGCCTATGACGGAGACGACGGCAAACTGTACTGGCAAAGAAGCTTTACTGCGCCGGGCATGCGGCCGCCGAGAAACACCGACATGACGGGGGCCTGCGGCGGGACGTACACGAATTTCAGCGGCAATATCGGGATCGTCGGCACCCCGGTGATCGATGCAGCGCGAGGGACGATGTATTTCGTGGCGCGCAGTACCACGGGCAGTACGTTCGTTCAGTACCTGCATGCCGTGAACATCGTCGACGGGAGTGAAGTCGCCGGGAGCCCGACAGCGATCACCGCCAGCGACAGCGGGAATGGAGACGGCAGCGTCAACGGCGTGATTGCATTTGATGCCCAGCGACAGAACCAGCGTCAGGGGCTGACGCTGCTCAACGGCTTCGTGTACGTGACGTTCTCATCGCACTGCGATTGGGGGCCGTATCATGGATGGATCCTGGGATACGACGCCGCGACGTTGCGGCAACAGGTTGTCTACAACGCCACGCCCGACGGATACGCCGGAGGCATGTGGCAAAGCGGCACCGGCATGGCCGCTGATGCGCAGGGCAACCTGTATGTGGTGACGGGCAACGGAACCGTGGGGGACACCGCTGATCCGACCAGCCCGACGAATCGCGGCGAAAGCGCCCTGAAGCTCACACCGGCCGGATCGACCCTGCACGTGGCGACTTACTTCACTCCTCAGGACTACCAGTTTCTGAATGACAATGATCTGGATTACGGAACGATGGGTGGGTTCTTGATTCCGAACTCAACCTATTTCCTCACCGGAGGCAAGGACGGAAACCTGTATCTATTGAACAAGGATGCCATGGGCGGGTACGTGCCGGGCGCCAACCAGGTGCACCAGGTTTTCGCGTTGGGCAGCAGCGCCAACATGCATTGCCAGGCCGCGTACTACAAGGGCAGCGCGAAGGAGTTCATTTACGTCTGGTCCGAGAATCAACCGCTGCGTGCCATTCCGTTCGACCCTGGCAGCGGCTTGATGGATCCCCAGGGCCAGATTCAGACAGGCGGTAGCGGGCCGAGCGGGCAAAGCGGAGCGGTCTTATCGGTTTCGTCGAACGGCTCCAAGGACGGGACCGGGATTCTGTGGGCGTCCTATGCCTCCACGGGCGATGCGGAAAGCTTCGTCAGCCCCGGCATTCTACGTGCTTTCGACGCGAACGACGTTACCAGGGAGCTGTGGAACAATCACCAGAATGTCGCCCGCGACGGAGCGGGCAATTACGCGAAATTTTCATCCCCGACGATAACCAACGGACACGTGTACCTGCCGACGTTCTCCAGCCGGGTGGTCGTCTACGGGTTGCGGTAACATGGCGAGCGACCACAACGAGCGTTCCACGGCGCGACGGTTTGGTCCCGGCGATCCAAAGCCTTAACGTAGGGCGTCAGCAGCCGTCGACCCGGTTCAGGAGGCCTTCGTGATGCGCGCCATTCGCTCGCTCGGTTCCCTGCTGCTCCTCGCTGTGCTCCCCGCCTTCCAAGGTGGAGACCGGCCCGGCCGCCCCGACAGGCCGGATCGGGATCCGCCGAGCCGCGTCGGCCGGCTGAGCTACCTGTCGGGATCTGTCTCCTTCCGCCCCGGCGACCTGGACGACTGGACCGACGCCACGATCAACTATCCCCTGCACAACGGCGACCATCTCTGGACCGACAACGGCGCGCGCGCCGAGATCACCGTCGGCTCGAGCGCCTTCCGCCTCGCGCCGCAGAGCGCGTTCGGCTTCCTCGCCCTCGACGACCGAACGGTCCAGGTGCGGTTGTCGCAGGGCTCCTTGAACGTGCGCGTGCGCGACCTCGGCGAGAATGAGAGCCTGGAGATCGACACGCCGAGCGGGGCCGTATCGTTGCTGCGCTCGGGCGTCTATCGGGTGGATGTCGATACCACCGGCGACACGACCTCCGTCACCGTGCGCCGCGGGGAGGCCGAGGTGACCGCTTCGGGCTCAGCGTTTCCGGTGCATTCGGAGCAGACAGCCCTGGTCGTGGGCGGCAAATCCCCGACCTACGACGTCCGCGACGCGATCCGTGCGGACGCTTGGGAGGACTGGTGTGCCAGTCGCGACCGGCGCTGGGAGGACGCCCGCTCCGCACGCTACGTGTCGCGCGACGTGATCGGGTACGAGGATCTGGACGACAACGGCGAGTGGCGTACGACGCCGGACTACGGTCCGGTGTGGGTGCCACGCGCCGTGGCCACGGGGTGGGCGCCGTACCGGTACGGGCACTGGGCCTGGGTGGAGCCATGGGGCTGGACGTGGATCGACGACGCGCCATGGGGCTTCGCGCCGTTCCACTACGGGCGCTGGGTGTACGTGGGCGATGGATGGGCCTGGGTGCCGGGCCGGGTGGTCGCTCGACCGGTGTACGCGCCGGCGCTGGTCGTGTTCGTGGGCGGACGCAATTGGAGCCTCGCCATCGGAGCCGGCCCAGGCGTGGCCTGGTTCCCGCTCGCGCCGGAGGAGCCGTACTACCCCGCCTATCACGTGAGCAACACGTACATCCGCAACGTGAACGTGACCAACGTCAACGTCACCAACATCAACGTGACGAACGTCAACGTCACGAACATCAACTACCGCAATCGTCGCGAGCGGGATGCCGTAACGGTGGTGTCGCGTGAGACGTTCGTGGGTTCGCGCCCCGTGAATCAGGGTGTGATCGTGGTCCCGCGCGATCGGCTCGATCAGGCCCGGGTGGTTGGCTTCGCCGCGCGAGTCACACCGACGCGGCAGAGCATCCTGGCGCAACCCTCGATCGTCCAAGCCCGGCGCCCACCGGAAATCGTCACGAACCGGGAAGTGGTCGTCCGGCGCCAGCCTTCCCCGGCCCCCGTGCCGTTCGCGGCGCGCGAGCAGGCCCTCGCGGCCCACCCGGGGCGCCCGCTCGACGACGCAACGATACGCACGCTACGCACCAGCACGCCCAACGCGACCGCGCGTCCGTTGGTGCGCCCTGCCGCCCCCGCCCCCGCCCGCGGCCCCGGCCCCGAGCCCCGAGCGCACGCGCCCGCGCCGGCCCTGCGGCCCGCGCGCGAAGGGCTCCCGCCCTCGCGCCCGGCCCCAACCACACAAGCGCCGCCGCAGCAACAGCGACCGGCGCCGCCGGCCCGGCACAAGCCCGCCGAGCGGCCGGTCCCGAGCCCGGAACGCCAGCGCGCCGAGCCGCAGCGCCAGCAACCGGAGCGCCGCCCCGACGCGGGGCGCCGGTCCGAAAAGGATCGCAAAGCCGAGCGGGACACGACGAAATAGAAAAAGCTGCCGTAGATTACAGGCGGCCATGGAGACCAAGCGGCGGTACGAGCACCCGACATCGGCCGCCGGCACTGCGCCGGCGGCGGTCTCGCCCGAGCGGGCGCTGCGGGTGTTCACCCAACCCGAGCGCAATCCGGGGATCCCCCTCGACCTGGATCTCGTCCGCGCCCTGCGCATCAACCGCAGCGCCGTGGAGCGCCGGGCCGCCACCATCCCCACGCGGCGCACCGTCAAGAAAGAATGGCAGGCCGCGTGGCTGCTGCGCGCCATTACCTGCATCGACCTGACCACGCTGCAGGGCGACGACACCCCCAGCAACGTGCTGCGGCTGTGCGCCAAGGCGAAGAGTCCCGTGCGGCCCGATCTGCTCGGGGCGCTCGGCGCCACTGGACTCGACGTCAAGGTCGGCGCGGTGTGCCTATATCACGCGTTCGTACCCTTGGCCGTGGAAGCATTGGAGGGCTCGGGGATCCCTGTGGCCGCGGTCTCGACGGGATTCCCCGCGGGGCTCAATCCCCTGCCCCAGCGGATCGAGGAGATCAAAGCCTCGGTCGCCGCCGGAGCGCAGGAGATCGACGTGGTGATCACACGCGCCCTCGCGTTGGCGGGTGCATGGGAGGCGCTGTACGGCGAGGTGCGCGGCTTCCGGGAAGCCTGCGGTGGCGCCCACATGAAGGTGATCCTCGGCACGGGCGACCTCGCGACGCTCGTGAACGTGGCGCGCGCCAGCCAGGTGGCCATGATGGCCGGGGCCGACTTCATCAAGACGTCCACCGGCAAGGAGTCGGTGAATGCGACCCTCCCCGTCGGAGTGGTCATGACGCGGCAGATCCGGGACTACCACGAGCGCACCGGCTATGCCGTGGGGTTCAAGCCGGCGGGCGGGATCCGCAAAGCCAAACAGGCGCTCGACTGGCTGATCCTAATGAAGGAAGAGCTGGGGGATCGCTGGCTGCGGGCCAATCTGTTCCGACTGGGCGCGTCGGCGCTGCTCACCGACATCGAGCGCCAGCTCGAGCACTTCGTGACCGGACGCTACTCGGCGGCGCATCACCATCCCATGGTATGACATGACGACTGTCTCGGAGATATTCGAAACGATGGCGTACGGGCCGGCGCCCGAGAGCGACAAGCCGGCCCTCGAGTGGATCGCCCGGCAGAGTGGCGCGTTCGGACTGTTCATCGGCGGGCGCTGGACCAAAGGAAAGAGCGACGCGGGGTTCGACGTCATCAACCCCGCCACCACGGCCCGGCTGGCGCGCGTCACGCAGGCCGGCCAGGCGGACGTGGACAGCGCCGTCGCGGCGGCGCGGAAGGCATTTCCCGCCTGGGCCGCGCTGTCCGGCCACGCCCGTGCGCGCCACTTGTACGCGCTGGCGCGTGCCGTCCAAAAGCATTCTCGCCTGCTGGCAGTGCTCGAGAGCCTCGACAACGGCAAGTCGATTCGCGAGACGCGTGATCTGGACATCCCGCTCGTGGCCCGCCACCTGACGCACCATGCCGGCTGGGCCCAGCTCGCGGAGTCCGAGTTCGCGGGCTACGGGCCCGTGGGCGTGGTGGGGCAGATCGTCCCCTGGAACTTTCCACTCCTGATGGTGGCGTGGAAAATCGCGCCGGCCCTCGCTGCGGGAAACACCGTCGTCTTAAAGCCCGCCGAGTTCACGCCGCTCACGGCGCTGTGCCTGGCCGAGATCGCGCACGAGGCAGGGCTCCCGCCGGGCGTGCTGAATGTGCTGACGGGCGACGGCCGTACGGGCGAGCTGATCGTGAACCATCCCGACATCGACAAGATCGCGTTCACCGGCTCGACCGAGGTGGGCCGCATCATTCGCAAAGCCACGGCGGGATCGGGCAAGAAGCTCTCGCTCGAGCTGGGCGGGAAAAGTCCGTTCATCGTGTTCGACGACGCCGATCTGGACAGCGTGGTCGAGGGCGTGGTGGACGCGATTTGGTTCAACCAGGGGCAGGTGTGTTGCGCGGGCTCGCGCTTGTTGGTGCACGAGGGGATCGCCGAGCGGCTGGTCACGAAGCTCAGGGCGCGCATGGAAAAGCTGCGGGTGGGCCCGCCGCTCGATAAGGCGGTCGACATGGGTGCGATCGTCGCGCCGGTGCAGCTCGAGCGCATCCGCTCGCTGGTGAACACCGGGGTGGAAGAAGGCGCGACCATGTGGCAGCCATCGTGGGCGTGCCCCACGGACGGCTACTTCTACCCGCCGACGTTGTTCACCAACGTCTCGCCCGCCGCCACCATCGCCCAAGTCGAGATCTTCGGGCCGGTGCTCGTCTCGATGACGTTCCGCACTCCGGCCGAAGCCGTCGAGCTCGCCAACAACACACCGTATGGACTCGCAGCGAGCGTGTGGACGGAGAACATCAATCTCGCGCTCGACGTGGCGCCCAAGATCAAAGCCGGCGTCGTGTGGGTGAATTGCACCAATCTGTTTGACGCCGCCTCGGGTTTCGGGGGATACCGGGAGTCCGGGTTCGGGCGCGAAGGTGGGAAAGAGGGGATGTGGGAGTACCTGAAAACGAATTGGGAGCGGGACCTTCCCAAGCCCCAGCGAGCGAAGGCTCGCAAGGCCACGGCGGGTACCGCTCCCCGCTCCCCGCTCCCTCCTATAGATCGGACGTACAAGCTGTTCATCGGGGGAGCGCAGGTGCGCCCGGACCAGGGGTACAGCCGCAAGATCTCGTCCCCGTCAGGGACGCTCCTGGCCGAGGTCGCCGAGGGGAATCGCAAGGATATCCGGAACGCCGTCGAGGCGGCGCACGCCGCGGAAGCCTGGGCCAAGACCAGCGGCCACAACCGCGGGCAGGTTCTGTACTACGTGGCCGAGAACCTGGCGCAGCGCGCCGACGAGTTCGCGCACCGGATCTCAGACCTCACGGGTCGCGCGGTCGAGGACGGTCGCGCTGAAGTGGACGCGAGCATCGCGCGGCTCTTCTCCTATGCCGCGTGGGCCGACAAATACGACGGGGCCGTGCACCAGACCCCCATCCGGGGCGTGACCCTCGCCATGAACGAGCCCATTGGTGTGATCGGTATCGCTTGCCCCGAAGCAGCGCCGCTCTTGGGGTTCGTTTCGCTCGTTGGTCCGGCCGTCGCGGTGGGCAATACCGTGATTGCGATCCCGTCCGAGGCGCATCCGCTCGCCGCCACCGAGCTGTACACGGTGCTCGATGCCTCGGACGTGCCGACCGGCGTAATCAACATCGTCACGGGTGCCAAAGAAGCGCTCGCGAAAGTGCTGGCCGAGCACGACGACGTGGATGCGGTGTGGTACTTCGGCAGTCAGGCGGCGGGTGCCGAGGTCGAGCGGGCGTCGGCGGGCAACATGAAGCGGACGTGGGTGGAGTGGCATTCGCGCGACTGGCAGGACAGCAGGCACAGCGAGGGCAGAGAATTCCTGCGGGAAGCCGCGCAGGTGAAGAACATTTGGATTCCCTATGGAGAGTAAAAAACCGGGGCCAGGAAGCGTCTCCTGGCCCCGCTATTATTCACGCCGCCAGACGTTTGCCGTCCGCGGGCGCTAATTTGACCTTCATACGCTTCCAGCGGTCGCAGATCGGGCAGCCCACATAAGTGCGGCCGAGCCAATCCGTTTCGTAGTGTTGTGGATGCCGGCACGCACTGGGCGACCGGCGCTTGGTGACATCGTTTTTCTTGGTCGTCATAGGCATCTCGCCACGTGGCCGTGACGGTGTAGGAACCACCGATGCCCTGCGGAAGTTCCCCAGCCCTGGGATCTACCCTACCCCCAGGTAGCGCTCGTCCCAGGCGATTCCGAACTGGCCGTTGCACTTCGGACACTGCATGTCGACCGTGTACCCCGTGATGGGGGCGCGGGCGCGGCAGACGGGGCAGACGGCATAGCGAGAGCGCCAGTGATCCGGGAGGTCTTGAGCCTGGGCGGGACGGGGCACGACGGTCCAGTGGCGCGGTCGGGCGAAGAGGGTTTGCAGGAATCGCCGGGGGACGCGGACCCGCTCACGCCGCGGGACCTGGAGGACCGCGTCCTCGGGCGTCAGGCCTACGACGCGATACCAGGCGCCCCGCCTGAGGCCGCAGTTCACGTCCTGCTTCAAGCGGGCCCACGCCCCCGGCAGGGTATCTCGGGTCGGCTCCATGGGTGCAACCTGGACGCGCCGCTGGAGCGTGTCAATTGGTAAATGACCTGGGTTTCACATCGGAGCGCCTGGGGCTACACAGGGACTTCTGGTCCTAAACGCTCCACTCGAAGTATGTGAAGGCGCGCGGGGAATGGCGCATCTCCACCATAAGTCGGGGCGCCGGGATTTGAACCCGGGACCTTCTGGTCCCAAACCAGACGCGCTACCGGACTGCGCTACGCCCCGAAAGACTAGACGCCAAGGCGCCGAGCTGCCGAGTCGCCCAGGAAAAGCACAAACACAACCTAGTGACCGAGCCGCAAAAAGCTACTTGGAGCGACGGACCAAGACTTCGACCAGCGCACGAATCGCCCGCCCGCGATGCGACACGCGCTGCTTCGCCGGCATCGGCGCCTCCGCGAACGTCATCCCCAAGTCGCTCGAGAAGAACAGCGGATCGTACCCGAAGCCGCCGCCGCCGCGCGGCGCGGTCAGGATCCGGCCCTCGCACGTCGCCTCGACCAGCTGCGGCTTGGCGAGCGGCGTGTCGAGATACGCCACCACGCAACGGTAGCGCGCAGTGCGCTGCTCGTCGGGAACGCCCGCCAGCCGCTCGAGCAACAGCGCGTCGTTGGCCGCATCCCCCGCCCCTGCCCCGTGCATTTGCGACCAGCGCGCCGAGAACACGCCCGGCGCCCCTTCGAGCGCGTCCACCTCGAGCCCCGAGTCTTCGGCCAGCGTGGGGATGGTGCCGCGCTTCGCGAAGTACCGCGCCTTGGCGACGGCGTTCTCGGCGAAGCTCGTGCCCCGCTCCAGATCGGCTTCATCCGGGAGGCGCTCGAGGAACTGCTCGGCCGGAAACGTCAGCTGAAACGGAAGGCCGGTGAACAGGTCCCGGATCTCCCGGATCTTGCCCTCGTTACGGGTGGCGACTAACAGCCTCATCGCGGAATCAGTCACGCAGGCTTGCCGCGCAGGCGCGCAATCAGGGCGGTGGTTGAACCACCAGGTACCAGCGGCACGCGCACCACCCGCCCGCCCCACCCTTCCACCTGATCTGCCCCGACAATCGCGGCGCGCGCATAATCCGCCCCCTTCACCAGCACGTCGGGGCGGAGGCGCTCGATCAACGCCAGCGGCGTCTCCTCGTCGAACAACACGACGCAGTCGACGCAGGCGAGGGCGGCGAGCAGGCGAGCCCGCTCCCGCTCGGGCACCATGGGGCGGTCGGCCCCTTTCTCGAGCCGGCGCACCGAGGCATCGCTGTTCACCCCCACCACCAGCACCCCACCCTCGGCGCGGGCCGCTTCCAGCAGCCCCACATGCCCGACGTGGAGCAGATCGAACACGCCGTTCGTGAACACGACAGGCCCCGGCTGTCGCTCGCGCCAGCGCGCGGCGTCGCCCGCCGCACGAATCTTCTCGGCTGTGTTCACGGGGCCGAATCCTCGTCCAGCGTCGCGCCCCGCCCGCGCAGGGTCCACTGCAGCAGCGGCGGGGTTACGAGCGTCGTGGCGATGACGACGAGCAGGATGGCGCTGAACAGCCGGTTCGAGAGAATGCCCGCCGTCAGCCCGATCTGCGCGAAGATCAACCCCACCTCTCCGCGCGGGGCCATCCCCACCCCGACCGCCAGCCGGTTGAAGCTCCGCCACGGGACCGCCCAGCCGCTCGCCAACTTGCCGATGACGGCGATGGCGAAGAGCGTACCGGCGATCGCCAGCGTCTGATGGTTCTCGGGCACACGCGGGTCCCACACTCGGGGGTCGACGGCGGCGCCGATGCTCAGGAAGAAGATGGGGGTGAAGATGTCCGCGACCGGCTTGATCCGCTCCTCGATGCGGTCAAACTGCTTGGTCTCGGACAGGATGCGCGAACCCGCAACCGATCGACCAACCCGAAGAGCCACGGGGCGAGCTTCAGTCCGATCCACAGGGCTATGAAAAGGAACGCGACCGCCACGCCGAGGATGCGCAGCGCGCCCTGCAGGGTGAAGGCCGTCCCGGCCGCCAGTCCCGAGACGACGCCCAGGATTACGAGCCCGATGACGTCGTCGATCACCGCCGCACCAAGAATCATGCGTGCCTCGAGGCTGTGCAGCACCTGGAGGTCCTTGAGCACCCGCCCGGTGATCCCGACCGAGGTCGCGGTGAGGGTCGCGCCCACAAAGATGGCGGTCGTCAACGGGTCGACGGTCGTGTGCTCGTACCCGTGCCAGCCGGACCGCCAGTACAAAAAGCCCAGGACGAACGGCACCGCGACACCCACCACCGCGACCGCGGTCGCGGCGGTCCCCACCCGCATCATCGCTTTGAGATCGGTCTCGAGCCCGATCTCGAACAGCAACACGACGACGCCGACTTGGGCGAGCAGCCGAAACACCGGCGTGAGCGTGTCGTCGGCGCCGATCGGGATGACGTTGAGAAAGCCGACCCCGAGGAGGATGCCCACCACGAGCTCGCCCATCACGGCAGGCTGCCCCAGACGCTCGAACGCCTCGCCGGCGAACTTGGCGGCGAGCAGCATGACGGCGAACACCGTGAAAAAGCGGGCGACGTCGATTCCCCCCGCGGCTGCCCCAAGCGCGAGGGGCAAGCCTACGGCCAGGGCCCACGCGGGCAGGCTAAAGCGGCTGCGTCGCTTTGGGATGGAAGTTGAAGGTGTGATTGAACAGCGGCAGGCTGACCGACTCATTGTACTCGGTCTCGATCACGATCTCCCGGGGTGACGCCCGCCGAGCGATGCGGATCTGCTGGGCCTCGGGCGGAAGCCCGATGTCCTGCGCGGCGGCCTGGATGCGGCGGCGGATCGTGCCGTCGTCGAGAGAGGGGGCGAGCGCCGCCTGGGTCTGCATCTCGTCGAGCAAGCGATAGTACCGAAAGAACAACTCGCCGATGTTGACCCCATAGTACAACGCCCCAACCAGGAAGAGCAGCGAAACCAGGCAGCCGGTAGAGCTGGCGCCGCGCCGGCCGGCGAAGGGACGCTTCACCACTGCGACTGCGCTCCATCCACCAGGTCGTTCACGAGGTTCTCGAGCGCCAGCTTGCGGCCCGCTGCCTCCTGGGGCGGCGTGTAGTTTCCCGTCTCGCTCAACCCCTGCCGCTGCCACAGCGTCTTGCCTTCCCGCTGGTCGAGAATCTCGACGTCGATGGTGATCTGAACCTGGCGCTGCGTGACGTCGGTGCGGCCCTGCCCGGCGCGGAACGCCGCCGGCAGGTCGGGGTCGTAGCGCGTGACCTTGCCGCGCACCACCGCATCCGCGGTGTTCTCCCCCGCGATGCGGAGCCCAAGGCGGCGCTGGAACGCTTCCAGCACCGCGTCGTTCACTTCCTTGGTCAGCGCCGGTTCAGCGGTCTGGTTGTCGAAGGGCAGAATGGCGACGGTCTTGATGTTCGGCAGGCCGCCGCCGGCGAACCCGTACAGGCAGCCACTGAGCGCGAGGGCGAGCGCGCTAACGGCGCCCGCGCCAAATCGCAGGGTCGAGCACCGCGGCCGTGTCCACCGAGACCACCGTAAGCTCAAACCGAGCCCTCTCCCCAGGAAAATCCATGCGGGCGCGCGCCGGCAGCCGCTGCGCGTCGAATTCGGTGCGGCTGCGCGCCAACACCTTGCCCTCGCGCCGCCACTCCGCGTCGAGGACGCGCGCGCCGCCGCGCGTCTCGCGGTAGTCGAGCGTGTCACCGTCCTGCACGAACCGCGAGATCCGGACGGTCGAATCGGCGCCGTGGCTTCCGAACACCAGCGCGTCCGGCGCCGGTGGCCGCATGATCCCGAGCGCCGCCCACAGCATCCGCACCGCGGGGATCAGCGAGCGGAAGTTCTTCTCGGGATCCGCCCAGATGGCCGAGTCGGCGACGATCGCCGCCGCTCCCGCGCCGAGGCCCAATGGTCCCACGTAATCGAACCGTAGCGAATCGGGCGGTGCGATGCGTGCCTGTCCTCGGCCGCCCCACCGCTTCTGGTCGTCCTGATACTTCCACCGGAACCGGATCGCCGTGCGGCGTGTGGGCAGTGTGCCCCGAGTCCATTCGACGGCCGAGTCGCGATCCGCCGGGGCCAGCGGCTGCGGCACCAACGGCGCCGGCGGTCGCGGGCACCCGGCCAGCAGCGCACAGGCGGCAATGTAGGAGAGCGCTACCCGCGGGTCAAGCGGAAAACGTTGCGGTCTCAATAGTTAAACCCAGAAGTAGTAACCCGTCAAAGTAGTGCCGGCTTACGACCGACAGGAAGGCCGCGACCGGCACCCTAGATGCGCACGGGATCCGGAATCGGCTTGAGCAGGTCGAGGACATGCTCCGGGATACGCGTCACTGTGTGCTGATGGGTGAGCGAGACGAGCGCGGTCACGCCCGTGGCGAGCAGCTCGCCCGTCCCCGCCCGCTCGACGACGTAGCCGAAGGTGACCCGCCGAGACGCGAGCTCGCGCACCCAGCAGCGCACCTGCACCAGGTCGTCGTACCGGGCGGCGGCGCGGTAGCGCACGTGAACTTCGGAAACGGCGAGGTAGACGCCCTGCTGCTCCAGCTCTTTGTAGGTCAGCCCCGTTTCGCGCATCAGCTCGGTGCGCGCGCGGTCGAACCAGACGAGGTAGTTGGCGTGGTAAACCACGCCCATCTGGTCGGTCTCGGAATAATTGACGCGCAGAGTTATCGAGCTGATCACGCCGGGGCAACATAGCGCTTGCGGCTGTTCTCCGCGATTCCTAGCTTGGGGGCCGTGCCACTCCCTGCTTCCCGCGTGGTCGTCGTCGCCGACGCGCATCTCGGCCAGGTCCCGCCCGCGATCGCAGCCACGTTTCACCGTTTCCTCGAGGCCATGCCGGATCTCGGGGACGCGCTGCTCATCAACGGCGACCTGTTCGACTTCTGGTTCGAGTACGGCTCGGTCGTCCCGCGCCGTCACTTCGGCACGGTCGCGAAGCTGTACGCCCTGCGGACCCGTGGCGTCCCCATCACGTTCGTGGGCGGCAACCATGACCGCTGGGGCGGCGACTTTCTCATTCACGACCTGGGGATCGCCTTCCATCCGGGGGAAGCCGAGTTCGATGTGGCGGGGCGCCGCGCCTTCGTGGCCCACGGCGACGGGCTGACCGAGCAGCACTGGAGCGCCAGGCTGATGCACCGGGTCACGCGCCACCCACTCACCATCAGGGTATTCCGGGCGCTGCATCCCGACCTGGGCTTCTGGATCGCGCACCAGCTGTCCCGCAGGCTCGCGGATAACACCCGCGACCGGGCCGTCCTCGACCGGGCCGAGCGGGCGCAGGCGCAGTACGCGGAGCAGCTGCTCGCGCGCCGGCCGGACCTGGAGCTCGCGATTCTCGCCCACACGCATCGTCCGGCGCTGGCGCAGCTGCCGAACGGGCGAGCGTACCTGAATCCGGGAGCCTTCCTCGACGGCGGGCGGTATGCGGTCGTAACGAAAGACAACGTCGAGCTAAAGGCGTTTCACTAAGACGTAGCACAACGACGTAGCACGCAGGCGGGGTCAGCCGAGTGGCACGACTTCCACGTGCTTCAGCTTCTCGCCCAGAAACCGCGCGCCGACCTTACGGAAATGCGGCTCGTCGTCCGACACCACAAAGCGGTGCGTCGGATGATCGTCCGGAGGCGCCGTGAGGCCGCGTCGCGTGAGATCCTCGGCCACGACCTTCGCGGTCTCCTCGGCGCTGTCCACCAGCGTTACCGCCGGTCCCAGCACACGGGCGAGCAGCGGCTTCATGAGCGGGTAATGTGTGCAGCCTAGCACGAGCACGTCCGCGCCGGCGCGCTGCAGCGGCGCGAGGTACTCCCGCGCGATCAGCTCCGTCGCCGAGTGGTCGAACCACCCCTCTTCCACCAGCGGCACGAACAGCGGACAGGCCTGGACGCACACGGCGGCGTCAGGCCGGAGCTGTTTGATGGCCCGCTCGTAGGCACCGCTCGCGATCGTGCCCGCCGTACCGATCACGCCGATCTTCCCGGACCGCGTGCCCTGCACCGCGGCGCGCGCACCCGGCTCGATCACGCCGACCAGGGGCACGGGCGAGCGCTCCCGCAGGAAGTCCAGCGCCTGGGCGCTGATGGTATTGCACGCGACGACCAGGGCCTTCACACCACGCTGGAGCAGGTAGGCGAGAATCTCACCCGAGTAGCGACGCACCGTGTCCGGCGACTTGGGCCCGTAGGGAACGCGCGCCGTGTCGCCGAAATAGATCACAGACTCGTGCGGCAGGCGCTCGAACACCGCCCGGGCCACGGTGAGGCCCCCGATGCCCGAATCAAATACGCCGAGCGGCGCCGCGTTCACGGCCGGGGCACCGGCAGGCTGATCCCGACCCCGCCTGGGAACGCCCGAACCTGCAAGTCCTTGGGAAAATCCTGGAGGTGCGCCGAGACGAACGCTTCGGCCCCGGAGAACAGGTGATTGAAGACCCAGAGCACGATCCAATCCTGGACTTGCTGCTTTTTTGCGTCGATCAGCGAAGAGCGTGTTTCCCGGAGGTAGTTCAGCTCGGATTGCGCCTTCAGCGTCATCATCGCGCTCACGCCTTCCCAGGTCGCGAATACAGCGCCGGTGACGTGCCGGCCGGTCGCCGCCTGTCCCCACCCCGGCACGAGCAGCGACCTTAGGAACGCGCCCATCGGCCGGATGCGGTGCGTGGTGTCGGTGGGCACGACCAGCGCGCCGGTGGTGACGAGCGGGGGCGGGGGCGGTGTCGTGTCGGGAACCTGGGCAAACAGACGGATGGCCGAGCCGGCGGACAGGAGGGCCGCGAAGACTACGCCCCGTCGGATCGCCTTCATCGCGCTACCATCACTTTCAGCCTCCCCGGCTCGAGGCGCACCGTGCATTGGCTCGCGTCCGGCTGCCGCAGCTCGCCGTCGAGGTGCAACAGCAGCGGTCCGTCGAGCGAGCGGATGGTGACCTTGCGGGTTTGAAACAGGGCGACCTCACCCATGTTGGCGTGCGTGCCGCGCATCACGCGCGGCACCGCCATGAGAAACCGCAGCAGCGAGACGCGCCGCACGATACAGACGTCCAGCCGTCCGTCTCCCGGCTGCGCATCCGGAGCGAATCGATAACTGCCGCCGGCGGTCGTGCCATTGCACACCTCCATCATCATCATGTACCCCGTTTCAGCGAATCCGCGCGCCCGCACCTCGAAGCGCTGCGCGCGATAGCCCGCGAATGCGCGGAGCACCGGTACGAAGTACGAGGCGAAGCCCGACAGCCCCGGCATGCCGTTCCGGACCCGCACGACCTCGGGTCCGAAGCCGAACCCGACGCTGTTCACGAAGTACTCCTCGCACACCAGGCCGGCGTCGAACCGCGCCACCTGGGCGGTGACGAGCCGCCGCACGGCGCCCACCGGACTGTGCCGGTACACGCCCACGAGCTTCGCGAAATCGTTTCCGCTGCCGATCGGCACGACGCCGAGCGCGACGTCTGCACCCCCCGGGGAACGGAGTAACCCGTTCGCCACCTCATGCACGGTGCCGTCGCCGCCCACGGCCACGACCCGCTGCGCCCCCGCCTGCACCGCGCGCGCCGCGAGCTCCGTGCCGTGGCCCGGCCCCGCGGTCCGCTCCACCTCCACCGACCACCCCTGGTGCTGGAATTCGCGCGCGATGGGATCGAGCGCGCGGGCCGCCGCGCCGCGGCCGGCCGCGGGGTTGAGCACCACGTGGGCGTGGATCAGAGTCTTCCATAATAAGCAGAGAGGCCCGATCCGGCAGCGGATCGGGCCTCGAGACTGCGTGAATCGACCGCCTAAGACCGTGTGACCGCGTACTGGCCGCAGGCGGTGAACTGGACCGTCACATTCGTCGTCACGCCGGCCTTCGTGACCACCGCCGCGAGCGTGCCGGAGTCGAACCGCGGCTCGACGGTGCAGCTGGCGTTATAGTGCAGCTGCGGGTTCGTGGTCACCGCGAGCGAGTAGCTGAGGAGCCCGGACGTCCACGTCGACGACCCCGCGATGTTCCAATTCCCGCTCGGGAGTGGCGAACCGGCCTGGATCGTCCCTGCCTGGTCGGCCGTGAAGGTCGAGGACCACGTGCGGACGTGAGATGCCGTGGCGCCGGTGGCGAAGGTGTAGTCGGTCCGGAAATCCGTCTCCGTGAACTGCAGCTGGTCGGCGCTTCCGGTAACCATGCGAACGCCGTTCTCTACCACCGAGCGCGTCTTTCCCGTGACGCTGTTGGTGACGCTGCGGCTGAAATCGGTGTGACGGGTCCGAAGCGCCCGGTCGGTCGTGGTCGGGGTGGGATCGACGTAGTCGATCGTGCCGCCGAGCGTCGCCGTGTACGACCCGTTGGTCACGGTGCAGCCGGTAAAGTCGACCCGCACGGAATCGGGCACGGGATCGCCGTCGGAGTTCGTGGGTGAGGCAGGCGTTATCGTCGGCGTGCAGCTCCCCGACGTCGTCGGCATCACGGGAGCTCCCATCATCGGGCCGACCGCGAACGGCGCGCCGGAAGAGGAGTTGTACGTGGCGCCCTGCGCGAGCCCCGCGGCATCGGTGGTGATTTCTTCGGCGACAGCGTTGGCTTCGAGCTGACTCAAGACGGTGGTAGGCGATTGCGTGTTGTTGCAGGCGGCGAGCAGCGCGGCGGCGGCGATCGCGCTGGTGGCGAGGCGCGCGGCACTCCTGGTGATACGGCGCATGCGTCAGTCCTCCGATGGTGTCGAGTGCAGGGCGCTGGACAGGGAATGCCGATTAGACGAAGCGCTGGTTGCAAACGTTAACGGCATCCGGCAGCACATCTGGAGGGAAGACTACGGGCCCGGCGGAAACGTCACCGCAGCACAGGTTGCTCGCGCCACGTGATGTGGCGCACATCGCCGGCGGCTAGTCGCCCGGGTGCAGGTGCCCCTTCGCCAGCAACAACTCCGCGTTGAGGATCGCGGCTCCGGCGGCGCCGCGGATCGTGTTGTGGCTCAGGGCCACGAAGCGGTGCCCCAGCACGCCGTCCCGCGCGATCCGGCCCACGCTGATGCTCATGCCGCCCCCGGCGTCGCGATCGAGCCGCGGCTGCGGACGGTCGGGCTCATCGCGCACCACAATGGGCCGTGCCGGCGCGCTGGGAAGGGTGAGCTGCTGGGGCAGTGCGGTGAAGGACTCGAACGCCTCGCGCAGGTCCGCTGGCTCCGCCGCTTTCGCGAGCTTCACCCGTACTGCCGCCATGTGCCCGTCCACCACGTTCACCCGATGGCACTGCGCACTCACCGCGAAATCCGCGGGCGTCACGCGGCTACCGCTCAGGCGCCCGAGAATCTTGCGCGTCTCCCGCTCGATCTTTTCCTCCTCGTGCGCGATGAAGGGCACCACGTTGTCGGTGATGTCGAGGGAGGCGACCCCCGGGTATCCCGCGCCCGAGAGCGCCTGCAGCGTGGTGACGACCACCGCCTCGACGCCGAAGCGCGCGGCGAGCGGCGCCAACGCGAGCGCAATCATCACCGTCGAGCAATTGGGATTCGTCACGATGAAGCCCCGCCCCGAGCGGGCCTTGAGCAGCGCCAGATGGTCCGGGTTGACCTCGGGCACGAGCAGCGGCACGGCGTCGTCCATACGATGGGACGACGAGTTGCTGATCACCGGGTACCCGGCCTGGGCGAACCGCGTCTCGATCGGTCCCGCGACGTCGGCCGGCAGGCCCGAGAACACCAGGTCGCACGCGAGGGGCGGCTCGGGAGCCTGGACGATGAGGGCGGCGACGCTGGGCGGCACATCGCCCGGGAGCCGCCAGGTGCACGCCTCCGCGTACGGCCTGCCCTGCGAGCGGTCGGACGCCGCGAGCGCCGTCACGATGAACTGGGGATGGCGGTCGAGCAGCTGCAGGAAGCGCTGGCCCACGGCGCCGGTCGCACCGAGAATCCCTACCCGGATTTTCGCCATGGATCCTCCTTGACGCTGTCGGACACGCGCGGTATGTATCAACATACAACCGAAGTAGTCGTGGTGATCGCCCGCGGCGTGGCATCGCGCGGGCTTTTCTGTTTCCCGAATAGAGACCGGCGATGCGAACCAGCGTGACCGTGCGGGTGGCGGGCTCGACGTCCAATCTGGGCGCCGGTTTCGACTGCGTGGGGGTGGCCGTCGGGCGTTGGCTCCGCGTTACCGCCCGGGCGGGGCGCGATGCGCCCGGGGACACGCTGGCGATCGAGCGCGGGGGGACGCTCCGGACACTCGACATGGCGCCGGCGGCGGACCTGCTGTACCGCGGGTTCGCCGCCGCCTGCCGGCGCGCGGGGCAGCAGGTGCCGGGAGGCCTCGCCCTGTCCGCCGACTCCGACATTCCCGTCGCGCGAGGGCTCGGCTCCTCTGCCGCGGCGACGGTCGCGGGGGCCGCCGCCGCGACGGCCCTGCTCGAGCTGAAGCTCGATGCGGCAGCACTGGCCGAGCTCTGCAGCGAGCTCGAGGGCCATCCGGACAACGTCGCGCCCGCGGTGTTCGGCGGAGCCAACCTGGTGCTGCGCGGACCCGATGGCCTGATCGTGACGCCCCTCCCGATTCACCCGTCGCTCGCGCTGGTGTTCGCGGTCCCGGACTTCACCGTGGAGACCAAGCGCGCGCGCGCCGCGCTGCCCGCGACCCTGCCGCACGCGGACGCGGTGCGGGCGGCCGCGAAGAGCGCCGCCCTGGTCCACGGCCTGGCGCATGCGGACGCGCACCTCCTCGCCGCCGGGCTCGACGACGTGCTCCACGTTCCGTTCCGGCGCGCGCTCGTACCGGGATATGACGACGTGACGAGCGCGGCGCGGCAGGCGGGCGCCTACGGCGCGACGCTGTCCGGATCGGGGCCTACCGTCGTCGCAGTGGTGGCATCAGACCGGGTGCGCGCCGTGGGCGATGCCATGGCGCGTGCCTGGGCCGCCCGGGGCACTGCCGCCGAGACGTTCCACGCGGCCCGCCCCGCCGGCGGGCTCGAGACGAACTGACGCCATGGCCCGGGCCCCCGCGTCCCCCCCACACATCCACAAGTTCGGCGGCGCGTCGCTCGCGAACGCCGCCGGCATCGCGCACGCCGTGCAGATCGTGGTCGCCCACCGCCCTGCCCCACAGGTCGTGGTCGTATCGGCGATGAGCGGCGTGACCGATGCCCTGCTCGATTGCGCGGCCCGCGCATCGCGCGGCGACGCCGCGCAGGTGCGCAGCGGCGCCACGGCGCTTCGCGCCCGGCACACCGAGGCCGCGCGCGCCCTGATGCCGCGCGGCGCCCGGCTCGACGAGCTGGTCGGCGGCATCGACGCGGCGTTCGTCGAGCTCGAGCAGCTCGCGGGTGGGCTCGGGATGCTGCGCGAGATCACACCCCGCACGATCGATTACCTCGTGGCGCGGGGCGAACGACTCTCGGCCCAGCTGTTCGCCGCCGCGCTCGAAGCGAGCGGCTGTCCCGCCGCCTACGTGGACGCGACGGACGTGGTCCAGACCGACGGCACGTTCGGCAACGCCTCCGCGGACCTGGGCCGCACCGTGCGGAGCGCGCGCCGCGCGCTCGAGCCGGTGCTGGCGGCCGGTGCAGTCCCCGTCGTGCCGGGCTTTCTCGGCGCCGCGCCCGACGGCGAGGTCGCGACTCTGGGGCGCGGCGGGTCCGACTTGACCGCGACCCTCCTGGCGCGCGTCTTGGGAGCCCGCGAGGTATCGCTGTGGAAAGACGTCCCGGGTCTGCTCACCGCGGACCCCCGAATCGTGCCGGACGCGCGCGTGGTGCCGCAGGTCCACGTTCGCGAAGCGGCGGAGCTGGCGTATTACGGCGCCAAGGTGCTGCATCCGCGCGCGCTCGGCCCGGTGATCAAGCAAAACGTGGCGATCCGGATCCGCCCGTTCGCCGACCCCGCGTCGCTCGGCACCGAGATTTCGCGGCGCCGCACACTCGAGCAGTACCCCGTCAAAGCGCTCTCGGCGATTCCGAAGCAGGCGCTGCTCACCGTCACGGGCAGCGGCATGCTGGGCGTTCCCGGCATTGCGGCCCGCACCTTCGCGGCGGTGCACCACGAAGGGATCTCGGTATCGCTCATCACGCAGGCCTCGTCCGAGCACTCGATCTGCTTCAGCGTCCCGGAGGAGAGCGCGCAGCGCGCGCGCCGCAGCCTGGAAGAGACATTCCAGCGGGAAATCGCGCGGCAGGAAATCGACGGCGTCGAGGCGCGCACCGGGCTCGCGACGCTCGTGGTGGTGGGGCTCGGCATGGCGGAGACGCCGGGCATCGCCGCCCGCGTATTCTCCGCCCTGGCCGAGGCCGGGATCAACGTGATCGCGACTGCGCAAGGGTCGTCGGAGCTGAATCTGTCTCTAGTAGTGGACGGCAAGGAGGCGCCGCGCGCCCAGCGCGTGGTACACGCGGCGTTTCAGCTTTCCAAGATCGGCGGCGGCGCGGTGGCGCACCCAGAGCGCAGCGAGGTCGTGCTGCTGGGCTTCGGGCAGATCGGGCGGGCGCTCGCCCCCATGATCGCGAAGGTGAAGCGGGAGGGGCTGGCGCTCCGCATCGTGGGCCTGATCGACCGGAGCGGCCTCGTGTTCGACGCGGACGGCTTTTCCCCGCGGCGACTGGCCGCGCTGGCGGCGGCGAAAGCCAAGGGTGCGCCGCTCGCCAAGGCGGCGGGCGGACGGCGGGCGAGCGCCGCCGACGCGGTCGCGTTCGTGGCCCGGCATGCGCTCACGAACCCCATCCTCGTGGACCTGACGGCCGACGAGACGACCGACACGCTCACGACGGCACTGGCCGCCGGGATGCACGTGGTCCTGGCCAACAAGCGCCCCGTCACCACCGACAAGCGGAAGTACGACGCGCTCCGCGCCGCCGCCCAGGACCACGGCCGCCGCCTGCTGCTCGAGGCGACCGTCGGCGCGGGCCTGCCGATCATCGACACGTACCAGAAGCTGGTGGAGTCGGGAGACCGCGTCTCGAAAATCGAGGGCTGCCCGTCGGGGACGCTCGGCTATCTGTTCGGTGAGCTCGGTCGGGGCGCCGCGTTTTCGCAGGCGTTGGAGGGCGCGATCGCCAAGGGCTATCCCGAGCCCGACCCCCGCGAGGACCTGTCCGGCATGGACGTGGCGCGCAAGGCCCTGATCCTCGGACGGCTGCTCGGCTTTCCCGGTGAGCTCGGCGATATCGCGGTCGAGTCGCTCGTTCCCGAGGGCGCGGAGCGG